>Ga0180438_10009869_pt1 | contig 11793 bp, 8 predicted proteins | sample SS_ome_12_FD_132455 | JGI IMG/M metagenome (GOLD analysis project Ga0180438, IMG submission 132455) | Hypersaline lake sediment archaeal communities from the Salton Sea, California, USA - SS_3_D_2 metaG | ecosystem: Environmental > Aquatic > Non-marine Saline and Alkaline > Hypersaline >...
GAATCCCAAAGCGATTGGCGAAACATTGCTCATCTCAGGCTCAGAGCCTGTTACCTGGCGGGAATTTTACCGAGCCTACGAAGACATGCTCGGTGTTACCGCCACTAGATATATGAGTGCCCCGGAAATTCAAGCACGATATAATAAGCTAAATAACCGCTTGCGGAGGGCAATCACTGGAACACTGAAATGGCTGATTAGAAAGTCACCAGCTTCAGTCATCAGTGCAGGGTATCAGTTGAAGGAACGCTCTCCACTTATAGCGCGAATTTTACAACGCTATGGGGTCATCAGTAGTGGTAATCCTGACAGCCACCGGGAATTTATTCCCAACCCCCAACGGCTGGCTCTTTTCCGTTCCAAGGCACGGGTCCGCATCGACAAGGCACGAGAGGTACTGGGTTACCAGCCGCACTTCGACTTAAAGAACGGAATGGAAAGCACTAAGCTTTACGTGCAGTGGACAGATCCAGATGGCTAGTTCAACTAAAAGAAATAGAGCAAAAAGCGTGAATAAAGGCGGGATGGTTCAGATCTCGGCTGTGGTCTGCACGCTTAACCGGGCAGCATATCTAGCCAAGGCAATGGCAAGCCTTGTCAACCAGACATACCCCAAAAAGTATTATGAAATTATAGTGGTCGACAACGGGTCTACGGACAATACCAGGGAGGTTGTGGAGCAATTCAGCCAATCCGCTAGGGTCAGATACGTACACGAGCCGATTAAGGGACTAAGCCAGGCCCGAAACACCGGCTGGCAGGCTGCATCCGGAAAATACGTTGCCTACCTTGATGATGATGCAATTGCCTGCCCACACTGGCTGGAGAAAATGATAGAGGCTTTCCAGACTATCAAGCCAGCGCCGGCCAGCGTCGGTGGTAAGGCGGTTCCTCTTTGGGAATCTCAACGCCCGGCCTGGCTCGCAGACCGGATGCTGGGAGCCTATGCCATAGTTGATTGGGGTGACCGCGCCAGATTTCTCAAGCCGTCAAGCCCGGAGCACCATGTCGGCTGCAATGTTGCCTACAACAGACAGGTGTTGCAGGAATGTGGCGGCTTCAACGTCAACCTGGGAAGAAAAGGAAGGAACCTGTTATCAAACGACGAAAACGTCATTAGGGACTATATGGATTCGCACGGGCTGGGCATATACTACGACCCCGAGATTCTCGTGAAGCACCTGGTTCCCAAGGAACGCCTGACCAGGCGCTTTATGCTTCGGAGGCACTTCTGGCAAGGAGTTTCAAATGTAATTTTGTGGTATGAACAAACGGCGTCGAAACCCAGAAGGCTGTGGCTGCTTCTTTCAGGTCTTGAAGGACTGGCTTGGGTCTTCGTATGTCTAATTGGATACTTGCTGTGGTCTTTCTTTAAAAGACCAGTGGCCGTAGCACGTGATTTGTCTAAAAATGAAACGGCGCGTAACTATTTCTTTCAGAGTTTCAATATTTTTTGTTCTTCATTGGGCCAGGCTTACGCATATCTCGGGATCGGTATGGGGCTCTTTGCCAAAGGTACAAGAAAAGGAATCGCACCGGAACAAAGGGCAAGCGATTTTTCATATCCTCCGCCAAAGAACTGGAATCAGATGGCCTGGTGGTCATACCCTTATTTGATGCTTAAAAGGAATTTCCTTGGCATAGGTGGCTTATTTCTCCTCGTTATCGTTGGGCTTTACGTTGCCGGCGCTTTGGTCGAATCTGTACGCTGGTACCTAGTGGGAATCGCCTCCTCTCTAATATTATTGTGCGGCGGAGTGCTGGTACTATCTTACATCAGGTCTTCGCTAAAGAGAATGTATGCCAGTATTGATGAAATGAAAGAAGCTCTGAGCGTATTAAAAGCCACAACCGTAGAGCTCAGGAAAGAAATGAAGACGATTGAACGAGAGCTCTCCGTCGCCAAGGACGATGTCTTCATTATCGGTTATGATATTCTCAAGGAACAGAACAAACTCGCTGAAAAAGTCTCGCAGCTTGAAACCGAGACGGGCAATGACAGAAGGGCAAAGCGGCCACGGAAAGAAAGCATCGAATGAAGATGATGGAGCGACAGCCGTGTACGGTCGACTCGGCAAGGGATTTCAGCATATAGACGGGTTTTCGCATATCGCCTACTGTACAGGGCCGGCTCAGCTTGCCTATCTTTTGAGTGCTTTTGAGATATCCGATATAACACCACGAGACTGCCTGGTTAATGTAACTGCTACACCGAATGCTATTGACCTCTTGAGGACTCTTCCTGAAGTCTGCAGGCAGGTAGGTATGAAAATTGGTGATGAGTCCCTCTTGACATCATCCACTTTGAAGGAAGCCCTTTCCATCAGCAGAAATACGGGGCATGCACATCACTCCGCCTTTTGGTACTGCTGGGCAGGGCGAGGCAGAGAGCCAATATTGCGCCAATTTCGGAAGATTTTACCGGAAATGGTGTTCGAATACTATGATGGTTTCCGGTCCCCAATCGTGGCGCAGGAACAAGAAAAGAATACGTTCTCACTTTCAGGTGCCAACTGTATGAGGGACCTCCGTCAATTGGCGGAGCAACGACTGTTACGCCCTGACCGGTATTTCATGCTGGATGATGGCCTGTTTACAAAGTATGCCTCCACCGAGGTGCAGAGAAAGACTCAGTATATATCTCTGAGAACGGTTCAGGAAAAAATCAGGCTGGTTGGAGAAATTTTAGATGAAATTGACGGGGAAAAACCTCTGGAAGATAGTCCAGGCGTCGTACTCCTCACGGGGATGTTCTCAGAGCGTCGTGAGTTTGCATCGCGGATTGCTGAGTTGAACATGTACAATGACATCTTGGGAGTCATCCACTCAGTGTCCCGGAAAACGCCCATCCTGGTCAAGCCTCATCCCAGGACGTCTCCTGAGAAAATGCAAGGGTTAGAGGATATATGCGCGGAGTACAATGCCGTACTTCATATACGGCAGCAGTTGGTCGAGTACATGCTTGAAAAAGCGGATCGGCACGATATGTCAGTCATCGGGATGCCCAGTACAGCGTTATTGAGCACGATTCAATTCGGGTACGGCAGGGCGTTCTGCCCAAGCCAGCGCCTGATGGCATCCTATGTTGGGCATGCATACGCGGATGACCATTGGATGGCTAGGGACCACGAGCTTATGGAAAGCGCCGGAGTGAACATGTTTGACTCTTTGCAGAAATTGAGCGACCTGCTAAGAGAAGCGAGGGTTTACTGACAAAGACGGCAATAAAACCAGCGATTATCAAGTTGGTGACATGAATATCTTGTTCGATATCAACAGAAATGAGGCGATGCTCCACCTCGCAAGCTATTTGCGTCGCGTCGGAAAACTGGACAGGGCACTGCTCGTTTTCAATAGCCAAGAAGAAAAGGAACGCCTATCGGACTTCAAACATGATTTCGATATAACGGTGCGCTCAGAATTCTATAAGCCACTTCAGAACGAGCAGCCGCCGTGTTTAAGCACTATTGAAGACACCATCGAGCTATCTTCAATGTGGCAATGGGTACGTGGTGATCGTCCATTGTTTTATATTGCCGATAAGGGCAAGTTTTTCCTGGACAAAACACGGCGTTCTCATTATGAATTGCAGGCAACTGTGATCAGAGCCTACGGTAATATATTCAATTTGTTTCAATGGCTCCACCCTGACTTGGTTCTGCTCACGGATGTCGTGAATCTGAGTAAGTACATCATCGTTGAATTGGCTTTCCAAAGAAAAATTCCAACAATGTTCCTCTTGCCGGTAAGAATAGGAAAATACGAAGCGTTCGCAAACACCCCATACGAGCACTTCAAGTTCATCTATGACAGGTTGCACGAACTAAGAAAGGAGACCACCCAGTCTGAACATCTGAATGAGGCTGAAGGAATCGTTTTTGACATCTTGAACAGGAAAACCCAGTATCACGATGCAGCGCAGATGTCCGGGGTCGGTCCCACTGAAAAGGAGACGATAAATGCTTCATACTTAGCCAAGAACTACCGAGAGGCAGTAAGTAAAACGATTAGACAACTTGCCAGCAGAAAGAGGCAAAAACAGACCCGGAAAATCATTACCTCCGCCTTTACCGGGCCAATCGAGATGTCCAAAGTGTGGTTGAGGAGGCAGTATAGTCTGCCCAGATACAAATTCGATGAACTGGCAGAAAGTGAGCAGTTCATCTTTTTTCCCTTACATTCAGAGCCGGAAACGGCAATCAGCTTGAATGCTCCTTGGATCGGCAGCCAGGCGGAGTTGGTATGGAATATAGCGACGTCCTTACCGATTGAAATGAAGCTTTATGTAAAAGACCACCCTCGCATGTACGGCCTGCGTCCTGTTGAATACTACGAGAGAATGCGGGAACGCAGTCCCAATGTGCGGGTACTCCATCCTCTCGGAAACACGCTCGATTTTGTACCATCGGCACGATTGGTGATAGTTGTTTCTGGTACGACAGGCCTGGAGGCCTTGCTGCACGGCATACCGGTCATGACGCTGGGTGCCTGTAATTTCCAGTACCTTACCGGTGTGACACGAACTAGGAACATTGCCCTGCTGCCCCAGACCATAAGAGATGCACTGAGAAATGCTCCCCACCCCGATGCTATCAAGCGTGATGCGCTCCTGTTCATGCGCGCCTGTATGGACGAAAGCTTTCCGATAGGATGGTATTCAGAGATTGTGAATGGTCCGTCGGACTATGACTACAGCTGTCAGGAATTTAAAGATTTCTGCGTCTATGTGGATAGACAAATAGACAGAGTATTGGATGACCCCGGCTGGCTTGAACCTTTGCGCACAGGTTATACTATATGACAATGCGTGATGGTTTGCCAGGGATACAACGGGAGACTTGAGCTTACCTGAGACATAAGTATATAGGCACAATCCGAATTAGAAGAAGACGTCATGAATGTTTCAATCATAACAGCGCGGGCTGGCAGCAAATCGATACCGGACAAGAATGTCTATAATGTGGCAGGAGCACCTCTCGTAAGCTATCCTATTCAGGCGTCGCTGGATGCCCGGTCGGTCAATCGGGTTTACATTTCGACAGACGGGGAAGCGATCGCCGAAGTGGGGCATCGAATGGGCTGCGAAATCATCAGGCGGCCGGAGGAACTTCGCGGGGACCATGTGAACCACGGAGATGTTATCAAACATGCGGTTGAAACCGTTGACTCACGAGAACCGGGACTCCAGAATGTGGTGTTGCTGCTCGGCAATACGGTGATGGTTGACGGGGAACTTATCGACAAGGCACTGGACATCCTTCACAGCCGTACAGATATCGACTCGGTAATGACCGTCTGGGAAGCGGCTGATGACCATCCGCTCCGTGCGCTGGAGATAGTAGACGGCCTGGTGCGCCCCTATGGTGGACAGAAGAGAGAAGTGTCGACGGAACGGCAGTCTTACCCAGCAGCTTACTACTACGACCAGGGTGTCTGGGCATTCCGCAAAGGGTGCGTGCAGTGGCGCGACGGCCCCAACCCCTGGTGGTGGATGGGGAAACGTTGTCTTCCCATCATACGCAACTGGGTAGCCGGAAGAGATATTCATACATTGCTGGACATATCCATTGCAGAATGGTGGCTGGCCAACTATCCACGGATCAAAGACCTCTAACGATGTATTGTATAGAAACGTCTTGGCACTCGAACCAAACTAAAAGAGAAAGTTGAACTTGAGTATTGCATCGAATATACTACCGATGCTATTGAAGAAAATTTATCAGTGATCATTGACATATCAGTGCCCTTCATTATGGTTATGATTTAGCAGGTGGTACCGCCCTAGGGGGCAAGTCAATAGTAGCTTGCAGTTATGCTTCTCCCAATGCTTTTTTTATAAAGTCAGTATTGGATAAGTAGTCTCGTCCTGCCACTACCTTACTACGCTTCGACCTAGCTATGGTAACGCTGATGCTATGGAACTATTCACCCTCGCCATTGATGAAGGTGCTGTTCCACTCTATGGCAATGTTGTTTGTCCATCCCAAGGCAAATATATTGTTTATTTAGTTTTGCATTCTTAATACGAAGCTATGCTTTGTCTCTACACACTAGGCTCCTAGAGTGAGAAGTCCCAGAAATCGCGCGGTTTTCCGTAATATTGCAGGAATGTCATACTATCATCGTAAAGTCTATCAATCAGGATCTTGCGTAGATCGGCATCCCATTTTGGCTTCTTAACCATCGGACGTTTTAGCATTCTCGACTTGCTAACCCGTCGAACCGGATTGGGCGCAAATCTACACACCAAATCTGGGATTAGAGGCACACGCTTTACTATCTTCAATAGGGTTGTCGGCTCAACAAAGTCACTGGACCTATGAAGGTGTAGATTGTCTTGTTTAGAGTGGAAGTCCTGATCGACTCCTAAGAGTTCGAAACAGTGCTTCAATTGTACTTGGGGATCACAGGCGAAATCCTCAAGAAACAAGACCAGAATCTGTTCGTCCGGGAAGTGGTCTCGGTATGCACTCAGTTGCCACCAGTATTTAGAACGGAGTACCATAAACTGATCCTTCAGACTGTCGCGAATCATTTTCGCGAATGGGGGCGTGCCAGGATGCCTACGCGCCTCCATCTGCCATTGTGAGCGGCAGCGTTCCAGTGGATCGCGCACTATGTATATTAGCTTGGCTTCTGGTAAATCCTTGGCAATCCGTGTGGCAGCCATCGGGAAAGCATCACGCGTGGTGTAGTGAACACTCCCCTCCCCCCTAGCTTGGCAGTGCGCTGATTCGTGGAAGAGCGAGGAATACCATTCCCAGCCCTTAGAATAGTTCTCGTCACTTGAAAAGAAAATTGGCTCTTTGGGCTTGCACATATAGACTTGTGGATGAGCCTTGAGCATCGCACATAAAGATGTTGTGCCAGCTTTCCCTGCTCCGATCACTAAGAAAGTCGGTTTAATACTCACGGATTGCATAGGATACTATCCTCCATTTGTTTCTTGTAATCTCGCTCCGCACCACAAGGCGTTAATCCTGTGAGCGGTCAAGGGACTCTGTTCCTTTGGAATCCCTGAATATGGTAACCCTGTGCCAAGAGAACAGGGAGTTATCCAATTAAATAAATAAAAGCCTTTTAGCATAAGTATGAATCTGAAAGGACCATATTAAATATACAAAAAGCATCATTGTATAGCTAATAATACCATATCAAGCTCCGTCTGAATATAGGGAGAGTTTGATACTTTTGGCGAGTAGATTACCTATTTTTTGAAGTGCCCTGCTGTCATTTTAAGCTACCTTAATAAATCCCCGACCATAAGGTCGTAGGAACTTTATATTATATACTAGCTTTGGCTTAGTGGACAAACACATCATCTTTGTCATAGAATAAGTCCTCTATGAAGAAGGATCAGAGTAGCGCACTTTTAGTAAGTAAGAGGAGGGATAGTTAAAGAAAAGGCTCTAGGCTCTAGGCTCTAGGTTATATTTAAAAAGACAGGGGAGTTGCTAAAATGCAGGACATAACAATTTCCAGAACCAAACGAGAACTACTGAATGGACACAAGGGATTTACTCTCTGGTTTACAGGATTATCTGCTTCTGGTAAGAGTACGCTGGCTAACCTTTGTGACCAAGAGATGTATAACAGAGGTTATCATACCTATGTCCTGGATGGAGACTTAATAAGGACGGGTTTGAATAAGGATTTGGGTTTCTCCCATGCTGATCGTACTGAGAATATACGTAGGATAGGGGAACTGGCAAAAATCCTTCGTGATTGTGGGATCATTAACATTGTTGCTTTCATTTCTCCATATCTTGCAGACAGACAAATTGCCCGGGACTTGGCTAGTAATGACGGTAGTTTCATAGAGGTGTTCGTAGATTGTCCTCTTTCTGTCTGTGAGGAGAGAGATCCAAAAGGTCTGTATAAAAAAGCTAAAGATGGATTGATCAAAGAATTTACTGGAATCAGCGCTCCCTATGAGCCCCCAATTAATCCTGAAATTCATTTGCACACAGACCGTATGCCTGCCTCTCAGTGTGTATCAGATATCCTACAATACCTACGTGTTTCTAAGTTGATAAAGGATTGATTGAATAAAGTGCAGAATAAATGTGCTGCGCTAGACATCATTCAAAACCGTACAGAAGTTAACTCGGTAATGTTTGGAAAGCGGCTGATTCATCCCTTCCCTACACTGGAGGTCGTAGACGGTCAATTGTGTCCCAATGATGATAAGAAGATGGAAGTGTCAACTTAGCGGCAGCCTTACCCGGTGGCTTGGCTGAATACTATGACCAGGGTATCCGGGCGTTCCGTAAAGATTGCGTGCAACAGTGCGACGGCCCCAACCCCTGGTGGTGGATGGGGAAACGTTGTCTTCCCATCGTACGCAACTGGATAGCTGGAAGAGATATTCATACATTGCTTGACGTATCCATTGCAGAATGGTGGGGGGCCAACTATCAACAGATCAAAGACCTGTGACAATGTATTGTGTGGAAAGACCTAGTCTTCTAACCACAACAAACGAGAAAGTTGAAGTTGGGTATTACATCTAATATACTAGCAAAGCTGCCAGTTGAGCTGAAAATATAGTTACTTCCAAACCGAAGGTATGAGTTATGAATTAATGTGCTCGAGTTCGTACCGTATCGCATCTTCATCGACGAGGCTCAGTATAATCCCATCAGATAAATATGTGCTGTCCACGACCAGGGGAGAATTGTCGTCCAATAGCGATTCGACATAGTCTCCGTAATTATGTCTTTCCAGGAACCTATCACGCCAATCCTCCCCCATAAAGAAGACGACAAATCTTACGTGCCGTTGCAGGAATATCTCCAGTGCCTCCTCTTGCGTCCATGGGAAGCGGCCATAGGCCTGCATGTAATTTGCGTTCCCTGGGTCTTCGAAGGGAATAGCAATGGTCCTATAGTCGAGGGTCTCAGCTCGCAGCTGCCATCCATACCTGCTCACGGCAATGGTTGTCCCCGGCGAAATGTTTTGTTCAATGTAACTAATGGTCTCTGGCGACCAATTGCTTTTGGGTAACTGGACACCCGAGTATGCACTGCTTGCTCCTACGGCTAGAATAACCACCAGGACCAAAGTCAACAAACCTGTCAACGTCAACCGTGCTGGCTTTTTTGAGGTGAGAAGACGGCAGCGGAATAATTCCGCCCATAGGAATGCGAAGGACATGCCAAGGAACGAAAATATAGGCAAAACGAATCTTGTGCTAATCACGTCTATGCGCGTGTGGGATTCAAGGAATGCGAATAGGAGAAGATATGTCAGCGGGACTACCGATACTGCCATGGTGGCGATTCTTCTTGCCCCTGCCAGTGTGAGCACTGCAAGTACAATGGAAGTCACCACAAGCAACTTTTCCCAAGACACGTGCAGGACCGATGCGACCCAATCCGTCTGGATGTGTCTAAGCAAGGTGCTCAGCGCTGCCGTAAATGTGTATGCAGGAGTTATGCCATAGGCGTGTCCCGTGAGCGAATCCCCAAAGACGAGGTTCCTGATAGGGATTGGCAACATAAAACAAAAAGTGGAAGCACACAGAAGCAAAGCACCAATACGCCTTTCTGGATGACGAATCGCAACAACTGCGACTGCTATGACCCCAATGCCCGGTATGATGATGCCTGAATATTTAACCCAGAAGGGGACAGCCAGTACTGCGCCAGCAGCAACTGACAGTGCCACGCTCCTGCGGCTCCAACCAGTGCTGCTAGAAGACAACCACAGTTGGAGCATGGCCATGCCACTCAACATCGTGAAAACAAGAAGCATCTCCTCCCTGATCATGTTTGCCCAAACAAGGTTATGCACGTGAAAGACAAAGACACCCGTAGCAACGAGACCGAAGAACGGATTCGTCAACCTTCTCGTAATGAAGAAGACGAGAGCCGCTGCTCCACCGAATGACACGACAGAGATAACCCACGCAGCTGTCAGAGGGGCTAACCCGAACCTGACGCCCAATGCGATGAGCATCGGGTAGCCAGGAGGCCACGCGTAGTACCCACCGAGCCCATTTCCTGCGTTGATAAGGAGGGCTTGCTCAGCCAAGCGATACCCGATGGCCACGACACCGAAATCGCACCGACTCGCGAACAGTGCCATAGCAACCGCTACAACAAAGATTAGCGCACAGACGGATCCGGTTCTGAGGCTCAGGCATTTCAGTTGCAGCGATCTCCAACAACGTGCTACAGGCCCCTCTGGGTTCATTGGTGACGAATCTCCTGAAATCTGTGTCTATGATGAAGTACAACGAATGACATCCAAGCACACATCGTCTGAAAGTTACAGCAGATGGCTTCAGTTACAATTTGCTGCGTGAAGCAGATGCATTACCTCCCATGAATCGTTCTTTGATGCTGAAAATGTACCATCGCATATAATTGGGCAACCACTTCCGCACCTTGAAGCGTGATTGACCGGCTGTCCTGTTGCGCCAAAGGGTCGGTATCTCGGTAATCCTGTAGCCCTTGCAGAAGGCCTTCACGACGACCTCCATGCCTATCTCGAACCCGCCGTGGCTCTCTATCTCTATGTCGTCCAGGACACTCTTACGGTACATCTTAAAGCTGTTGGTAGCATCATGTGTAGGTATGCCCGTGATCAGGTGAAGTGATATGTCTGCTGTCCTGGAAAGAAATTTCTTAAATTTCGGACCCCCTATTTGCTTTCCACCTCTCATGTATCGAGAGCCACATACTATGTCGTAGCCCTGATTAATCTTTTCAAACATAGTGTCAACAATTGACATGTCGTCGGAGAAATCAGCCATAACAACCAGAATCGCCCCATCTATTATGGAATCGAAGCCAGTTCTGATGGCATTCAATACTCCCATTCCATATTTGTTCTTGACCAGAAAAATATTTACCGCCTTTTGTTCCTCTACGAGTTCTTTCACCACAGGTATGGTGTTGTCCTCATCAAAATCGTAGACAATGTAAATATAGTGTGGTGTGGCAACCTTAGCTTCAATCTGCTCTAAAGTGTGCGCGATGTTACCTGCCTCGTCGTAAACCGGAATAATGATTTGAAGTAAATCAAACGTCATATGCCACCCATTTCAATTTCTTTCCTTATCCAGGGTATGATTTCATCCAGCGCGTCCTCTAAGTTCGTGGCTGCCTCGAATCCCAGCAGTCTCCTGGCCTTTTCCACACTGGGTATCCTCTTCTTTACATCGTATGAATAAGGTTTGTCGCATAAGTAACAGAAAGGTTTGTCCCCGAGTATTTTTCTCCATATAAGCTGCGCTAATTCCAAGATGGTAATCGACGCAGAGGTAGAAATATTGAAGTCTTGATTTATCGCCTTCTCACTTTCCATACAGAGCCTTATTCCCCTAGCTGCATCACCAGCATAGGTTAGACAACGGATTTGTGACCCATCGCCCAGTATATGGAGCGGGTTTTGCCCCTTCAACACCTTTTGTACCAAATCGGGAACGACATGGCTCATAGCAAGCTCTATGTTACCAGACATAATTTCCTTATCCAATCGCGCTCTTTTTTCACCAATCCCAATAATGTTAAAAGGTCTGATTATTGTATAGGGCATACCATATTGTTCCCAAGCGCCTTTGGCAAAATATTCACAAGCCAGCTTTTGAAAGCCATAGGTGGATTGAGGGGGAGGGCACCTTAGTTGCTCACCTTCCGGTGTCGGGAAAACTTCGGTGGATTCAAAGACCATAGAAGATGAAATGACATCGATTCTCATAAGTTTCTTGCTCTTGTGTGCCCAGATGGCAGCGTCAAAACTGGCGGCAATAATTCGCTCATTCTCAGCCACCAGGTCATAAGCATA
>Ga0180438_10009870_pt1 | contig 11790 bp, 9 predicted proteins | sample SS_ome_12_FD_132455 | JGI IMG/M metagenome (GOLD analysis project Ga0180438, IMG submission 132455) | Hypersaline lake sediment archaeal communities from the Salton Sea, California, USA - SS_3_D_2 metaG | ecosystem: Environmental > Aquatic > Non-marine Saline and Alkaline > Hypersaline >...
GCCTGGCAGAGACCGTAGAGGATGTCCTCGACACGGTGTCCCATCTGCTGCTTGTGCACCATGTCTGATTCGGCGAAGACGGTACAGCGTCCGGCTATGCGCACCGGGGTCCGGCTTGTGAGCGCCCGCCGGCTGAGCTCCTCGATGGTCATATCGAGGCGGATGGACTGGTGGTCAAGGAAACTGCCGGTGCCGGCAGCACAGACGGTGTTCATGGCGAAGTCAGTCACGACCCCTTCCCGGACGATGGTTATCTTGCTGTCCTGCCCGCCTATCTCCATGATGGTCTGCACGTCAGGGAAGTAGTGCAGGGCAGCCACCGCGTGGGTGGTGATTTCATTCTTGACAAGGTCGGCACCGACAACGACGCCGGCCAGATAGCGGGCGCTGCCGGTCGTGGCCACGCCGCAGATATCGTAGTCCGCGGGGAGCTGTTTTCGGATCTCCCGCAGTCCCTGCTGCACCATCTCAATCGGCTTGCCCTGTGTCAGAAGATAGACGTGACTGACCAGCTCATCGCGCTCGTCGAGCACGGAGAGCTTGGTGGTTACCGAACCGACGTCGATTCCGAGGTAGGCTTTCATCACTATCCTCTAGGCCACCACTGCCCGGCGCCGGCCGCCGGAGGCGCGGCGCTTCCTCTCAAGCAGGTCCACGAAGGCTTCCAGCCTGGTCAACACTCCGGCCTTTCCGATCTGCTCGTCACACAGTATCGTCAGCACCGGTATCTTCTCCCTGGTTGAGGGCATGATGTTCTGGGCTATTATCTCGGGCATGCAGGTAAAGGGCGCAAGGTGCACCAGACCATCATATTCTGTGGCGTGAAGCACCTTCTCGCCGACGGATTCCCAGCCATCGCCACCAATGTCACGCTTCAGATAGGGGCGAGCTGCCCTGTGAATCCGGCTCTTTTCGTTTATGCCGAAAGGGTTCAGAAAGAAGCTGAACTTGGTCCAGTCGGAAACGAATGTGGAGCGCCTCACCTCCACTCCCAGCCTGCCCAGTTCCTGCTCTATGTCAAAGCTGGAGAACGGCTCCAGGAGCACGTAGAACTCCCCGGTGACACCCACTATCAGCGGCTCGGCGTGCTCATCCCTGGGCACGTGCTCGAGATGCTGAAGGTACTCCGCCGTCACCCTCTTCAGACTAGCATAATCGTCCGTCTTGTCAATAGCACTAACGGCCCTGGAGTACAACTGATTGGCGGTCCCCTTGACCAGTTCCACGGGGCGTACCTTCTGCACCAGCCGCTCTATCCGGTCGATGGCCCTCAGCTTGGCCAGACCGAAACGGAAGGCAGACAGAATCCGGTGCAGGGGAGCGTTGCCGGACACCTTGCGGATCAGGTCCAGGATGCCGAGGAACTTCCGCTCCGAGACGCCCATCTGGATGACCTGGACATCATATCCCAGATTGCGGAGCACCTGCTCCTGCACCCTGGTGTAGTAGCCCAGGCGGCAGATTCCGTAGCCGCCCGGCATGAGAAGGGTGTCGGCTCCCTGCTCGGCCGCTTCAATCAGGTTGCCCAGCGTCATCTTGAAAGGGATGCAGAGCCCTTCCGGCGAATGCCTGGCACCCACCGACAGGGTGCGCTGGTTGCTTATCGGCGCCATGACAAAGTCGACTCCCAGCCTCAGGAACATTGCCTTGAAGGGGACGTAGATGTTGCCCATGTGTGGAATGCTCACACGCATGCCGCCACACCTCTCCTCTTCCTGCGGTGGATCATGTCAAGAAACGCCTCAAGGCGCGTGATAATGCCGGTCTCGGAAGTATGCTCTTCAAGGGTGATGCACATGAAAGGAGTGCTCTGCTCGCTGCCGGTCCGGCGGCGCAGCATCTCCATCATCAGCGAATCCGGCCCGCAGCCGAACGCCATAACGCCGATAACGCCGTCAGCAGCATTCTGCAGATAGTGCCCTCCGGCACCGACAACGTCTTCCTCGTAAGTCCAGTATGCCCGACCCACCAGCCTGGCTACGGCGGCCTGGAGCTCGTGCCTGGCAAGCATCTCCGGGGTCAGCACTCTGGCGCCGTACTGTTCAAGCCGCCTCACAAGCTGGTAGTTTGTGTGCTCGTCGTAGAGGAGATAGGCATGCCCGACGACGGCGATTGTTGCTGCCACTGTGGCCGGTGTGTTTGAGGGCTCGTCCGGAACGGTCCGTATCGTGCCTGTCGTATCCTCTATCGCCTGTAGCGGCGTCAGTCCGCTGCCGGACATCAGTCCCTGGTAGTTGAGGAAAGCCTGCCAGGCAGCCGTGGCTGCTTCCCTGACCCGGAGCGGGTTCCAGCTGAAGCGCCGGCCCAGTCCGTAGATGGTCTGGTACAGATGACGCCTGCCCCTGTTGATGTCAATCTCTATTTCAAGTATCGGTGGAGATTCAGGCACTACCGCCCTGGTCATGTCAGGCAGTCCCAGGAACTTGGAGCAGTTGTAGGTCTTGCTCTTGAGGCTGCGGATTGCCGGGATGAAGAGGCAATCGCAGCGGTCCACCAGGGAGAGGACGTGCCCGACGAAGACCTTGACCGGCAGGCAGGTATCAGCAACGACCCGCGCTGCACCCCCGGCCAGTGTGGAGCGAGTCGTTGGCTCGGAGACGACTACCTCGGCCCCCAGGTGCTGGAAGAAGGTCTTCCACATGGGGTAGTACTGGTAGTAGAGAAGTGCCCGGGGAATGCCTACCGTGGTCATGTCCCTCTCTCAAACTCCTCTTTCACCTCGGCCAGCTTCTCCGGGCGGGCGAGGAGATCAACGGCCGTCATCGCCAGGGCCTTGGCGGCATCGCACAGACCGTCGATAGCTTCGTCGGAGGCGGCCGCCGCGGCGAAATCCGGGGAGTGCAGTTGCGCCTCTGTGGACGTGATAGCGATTGTCGCGTGGATGGCCGGGGCCAGCTGGCTGACATTGCCCATGTCGGTGCTGCCAAAGGCGCCGCTGCGGTCGATCAGCCGCACCTGGCGCCCGAGGCGCTGCATGTTGCCCGCGAACAGCTCGGCGAGGGCCATGTTGTTGCGCATCGGCGCATACCGGAGCTCGTCCCACCTGTATTCCAGCCGGGCACCGGTGGCGGTGGCAGCTCCCTTGAAGCAGTTGAGGACCTTCTCCTGCAACTCGTCAAGGTAGGCGTCTTCCTCAGCACGGACCATGAACTTGCCGGCGCTGTAGTCGGGGACAATGTTGGGTGCCTGGCCTCCATGAGTGATTATCCCGTGGATGCGTGCCGTGCTTCTTATGTGCTGGCGGAGGGAGTTGAGCGCCGCAAAGGACTGCAGCATTGCCTCAAGGGCGTTTACGCCCCTTTCGGGGCGGGCGGAGGCGTGGGCCGCCTTTCCGAAGAACTCGATGTCCAGGTTCTGGCAGGCAAGGGCGTGGGTGGTTGCGCTGTTGCCGGTCCCGGGGTGCACAATCATGGCCGCGTCCAGACCGGCGAAGGCCCCTCTAGTCGCCATGATTATCTTGCCTCCGTGAAGCTCCTCGGCAGGGGTGCCGATTACGGCTATGCGGCCCTTCAGCTCGCTGGCGGCCGGACGGACGGCTACTGCCGCCCCCACTGATGAGGTGCAGATGATGTTGTGACCGCAGGCGTGCCCCACCCCCGGCAGGGCATCGTACTCGGCGACAAGGGCAACCGCCGGTCTTCCTTCGCCGTAGTCCGCCCGGAAAGCGGTGGGCAGTCCGGAGATGCCCTTCTCGACGGAGAACCCGTTCTCAGCCAGGTATTCCGTCAGCCAGGCAGCCGCCCTCGTCTCCTCAAAGCCGAGCTCAGGGTTTTGGTGGATTCTGAGGGCGAGTTCCCTGAGCGGGGCACGCTGACTGTCTACCCGGTCAATGACGGTGGTCTTCAGCCTCTCTACATCCAAACGTCCCCTCATCTCCAGGGTGGTGGCTCTCCAGCGAACGCGGGCCGGGGAGAAGGAACGGGAGCCATCTGAGAAGCAGTCATTGCCCCTATTATAGCCCAGGGCCTTGTGGATTGCCAGATTCTCCTGTGGCGGTACAGAGGCCGTACGCCGGACAGCCAGGCGTGCTCCGGGTCTCCGGGACGGCATCGGAGCAGTGCTGGAGAAGGGCGATCTCTTGCATCTTCTGGCGGGTCTGTGGTATACTTTCGATACTACTAAGTGGGTCTTTGCCCCACTTTTTTTCTTGAACGGGGAGTTCGAGATGGAGGCTTGATCCGAAATGAAGAGCGAGTTCCTGCTCGCTATCACACAGCTTTCGGCCGAGAAGAACCTTCCCAAGGAGGTGGTGCTCTCTGCGGTGGAATCGGCGCTGGCATCGGCGTACCGTAGGGACAACTTCACCTCCACCCAGAATGTCGAGGTGAAGATTGACCCGAACACGGGCAGGGTTGAGGTGTGGGCCGAGAAGATTGCCGTGGAGAACCCGTCTGACCGACGGCGTGAGATATCGCTGGAAGAGGCTCGTTTGATCAATCCCGAGGTGCAGCTGGAAGAATCGGTGATGGTGGAGTCCACGCCGCACAATGCCGGCCGCATCGCTGCGCAGACGGCCAAGCAGGTCATCCTGCAGCGGCTTCACGAGGCGGAGCACAGCGCGATTTTCGAGGAATACGCGGGCAAGGAAGGGGACATCATCAGCGGGGTGGTACAGCGGATTGAGGCCAGACAGGTCCTGGTGGACATTGGCCGGACCGAGGCAGTGCTTCCCGCAGCGGAACAGATGCCCAACGAACGGTACCGGGTCGGCCAGAGGCTGCGGGTGCTTCTTCTGGAGGTGGTGCGTACCAGCAAAGGGCCGCGTGTGATAGTGTCCCGCTCTCATCCTGACCTGGTGAAGCGTCTCTTTGAGCTGGAAGTGCCTGAAGTCCTGAGCGGGGCGGTGGAGATCAAGGCGATCGCTCGGGAAGCAGGGCACCGGACCAAGGCGGCCGTCGCCGCGCGCCAGGAAGGTATTGACCCGGTGGGCTGCTGTGTTGGGCTGCGTGGTATCAGAATACAGAACGTCGTCAATGAGCTGAGCGGCGAGAAGATAGATGTCGTGCTGTGGAATCCGGATGCTGGCGTTTTCATCGCCAGTGCCCTCAGTCCCGCTCAGATACTGGGCGTGGAGCTGGACAAGGAAGAGGGTGTGGCGACGGTAGTTGTCCCGGACAGGCAGCTATCGCTGGCCATTGGCAAGGAAGGTCAGAATGCCAGGCTGGCGGCGAAGCTTGCCGGCTGGCGGGTCGATATCAAGGCTGCTTCTGTATATGAGCAGGAGAAGGCAGAGGCAGAGCGACAGAGGGCAGAGCTGGCGGCGGCTGCGGCGGAGGCCGAGGGGGTAGAGGAAGTCGAGGCCGAAGAGGAGCCAGTGGCGGAGCTGGTGCCGGAGGTGGTCGCGGAGGCGGCAGAAGAGGTCGTGGTGGCGGAGGAGCCGGTGGCAGAGGAGGCGGTGGCGGAGGCTCCAGTGGCGGAGGCGCCAGCCGTGCTGGAAGCTCTGGAACCGGAGGCTGTGGGACAGGCAGAGGAGGAAGAGGAGCCCGAGGAAGCCGAGGAGGTCGAGCTCGCGGTGCCCTTTGAAGTGCCGCTGGCCGCCGGGACTTCTGAGATCCGTTTTGCCGAGGACATCCTGGGTCCCAGCCGCCAGGGCAAGGGAAAGAAGAAGAAGAAGAAGGCGACCGCCCGTGCCAAAGCTCCGGATGATGAAGGGCTGAGGCTGAGGAGGGTGCGTCGAGATGAAGCAACTGTAGGCGAAGATGAGGATGAGTTCTGACCGAAGCCCCGGTCGCCTCAGGCACGTTCCACAGCGGACGTGCGTTGCCTGCCGTCAGGCGAGAGCCAAGCGGGAACTCGTCCGGCTGGTCCGGGTGCCCGATGGCAGCGTGGAGCTGGATGTCAGCGGCAGGAAGGCCGGGCGTGGCGCCTATCTGTGCGTCACGCCGGAGTGCTGGGAGACCGGGCTGAAGCGGGGTCGGTTGGAACATGCGTTGCGGACGGTGCTGTCCCCGAGGAACCGGGAGCAGCTTGTTGAACAGGGGAAGTCCATCTTGCAGGGAGTCAGACATTGACAACCTCAGGTAGCCAGAGCGAAGCTCCGAGGCCAGTGGCGGCACGCGCGACTGGTGGTTCTTCGTCGGCAAAGGCCCGGCGGATTGAGCTTCCGTCGGCGCTGACGGTGAAGCAGCTGGCTGATGTCCTGCACGTGAGCCCCGTGGACGTCATAAAGCGGCTGATGAGACGCGGGGTCATGGCCAATGTGAATCAGGTGGTGGAATTTGAAGTGGCGGCTGCTGTGGCATCGGACTGCGGCTATGAGGTCCGGGCGCAGCGCGCGGCGAGCCGAAAGGCGGGCGGCAGTATTGCCGAGGCCCGTCGAAGGCAGCAGTCCCAGGTCGCTGAGGGAGTGGGGGGTGGTCTGAAACCACGCCCGCCGGTGGTGACGATAATGGGACACGTCAACCACGGTAAGACCAGGCTCCTTGATGCTATCCGGCAGACGAACGTCATGGACCAGGAAGCGGGCGGAATCACCCAGCATATAGGTGCATACCAGGCGGAGGTCAACGGCCAGAAGATTACGTTTCTGGACACGCCGGGTCACGAGGCCTTCACCGCGATGCGGGCCCGCGGGGCCCAGGTGACGGACATTACGGTGCTGGTGGTCGCCGCGGATGATGGCGTGATGCCGCAGACCCTGGAGGCGATCGACCACGCCCGTGCCGCCGGTGTGCCGATTGTGGTGGCAATCAACAAGATTGACAGGGCGGAGGCGAATCCAGAGCGGGTGAAGCAGCAGCTTGCCGATGCCGGTCTTGTTGTTGAGGAGTGGGGTGGCGATACTGTCTGTGTGGAGATTTCTGCCAGGGAGAAGATCGGCATCGATGACTTGCTGGCGAACCTGATGGTCGTTGCCGAGGTGGAGGAACTCAAGGCAGACCCTTCGCGCCCTGCCGAGGGAGTGGTCATTGAGGCGGAGATGGACAGGTCGCGAGGGCCGCTGGGTAGGGTACTTGTCCATTCCGGCACCCTGCGAGTGGGTGATACCGTTGTGGTCGGTGAGACGTGGGGCAGGGTGAAAGCGATGTTCAACGATGCCGGCGTGAGGGTCAAGAGGGCCGGTCCGTCCACGCCGGTAGAGATACTGGGCGTCAACAGCGTCCCGCAGGTTGGCGATACGCTGACGGCCGTTGCTGACGAACGGCAGGCACAGGCCCAGATAGACCGGAACAGAGCCGAAAGAGAGAGGGAGCGGGCGGCATCGAGGGCAGTGAACCTGAGCAACGTCTACGCTCAGCTTAGCTCTGGTCGGGTGAAGGACCTCAACATCGTCCTGAAGGCCGACGTTCAGGGCAGCATCGAACCGATAAAGACCTCTCTGGAGCAGATTGCCGGGGATGAAGTCAAGGTAAGGGTCATCCGGAGCAGTGCCGGCAACGTTACCGAGAGTGATGTCATGCTTGCCATTGCCTCCAAGGCGGTGATTATTGGCTTCAACACCGATGCAGAGCCCGGCGCACGGCGAATGGCCGAACTGGAAAGGGTGAGCATCCGGAACTACGACGTCATCTACAACGTGGTGGATGACGTTACCAAGGCCCTCAAAGGGATGCTGGAGCCCACATACGTTGAGGTGATTGAGGGTCGTGCCGAGGTGCGCGCGGTATTCCCGGTTGGCCGCCGGGAGAAGGTGGCCGGCGCCTATGTGACCGAAGGGAGGCTGCTTCGCGGGGCTTCGGTCCGGGTACTGCGTAATGGAAAGCCGGTGGGTGAGTCCGTTGTCAGCAGTCTGCGACGCTTCAAGGATGACGCACGCGAGGTGGCCGCTGGCTACGAGTGTGGCGTGGGTCTGAAGGACTTCACTGACTATGAGGTGGGCGACCTTCTGGAAGTCTTCAGGACGGAGGAGGCCAGCTGAGGGGGGTGTTGTGGGACATCACATTGAGCGGGTGAACAGTCTCATCCGCCACGCAATCAGTGAGCTGCTGCAGCGCCAAGTCAAAGACCCGAGACTTGGCAATTTCATTTCGGTCACGGCAGTTGACACGTCCTCAGACATGAAGCATGCGAAGGTCTTCGTCAGCTGCGTCAGCGGTGAGGAAGACAGGCAGCAGACGCTTGGCGTGCTGGCCTCAGCGGCTGGTTTCTTCCGCCGGGAACTGGCAGCGCGTCTGAGGCTAAGGCGAATCCCGGAGCTGACCTTTCAGTGGGACGATTCTATAGAGAGAGCAGACCATGTTCTCCGCCTCATTGACCGGGTCACCTCCGAAGAAGACGGCACCGGTCCCCAGGCCCCCCGCCAGTAGTAAGGACCACCGGGAGGGCCCGGCAGGGGAGTGGCGCGTTTCTGGTAGCCGCAATGGCTTCGATCATGGACGGCATACTGAACATCAACAAGCCCCGGGGCAAGACCTCTTTCCGGGTTGTTGCGCTGATAAGGCGGCTGACCGGTGAGCGGCGTATCGGACACGCCGGCACTCTCGACCCGGAGGCAACCGGCGTTCTTCCCGTGTGCCTTGGCCAGGCGACCCGGATTGTGGAGTTCCTTGTGGACTCCGCCAAGACCTACCGGGCAGAGATAGAGCTGGGTGTCACCACGGACACCTACGATTCTGCAGGCGCTGTCACGCGGAGGGGGGATGCCTCAACGATTGGCCGGGAGCGGGTTGAGGCGGCGCTGGAATCCTTCCGCGGCGTCATTCTGCAGACGCCCCCGATGTACAGCGCCGTGAAGCACCGGGGCAGGCCGCTCTATGAGCTGGCGCGGGCTGGCATCACCGTCGAGCGGCGGCAGCGTGAGGTTGAGGTGCGCCACCTCGAGCTGACGGAGTGGCGGCCGCCGCTGGCCACGGTAGAGGTGGTCTGTTCAAGGGGCACGTACATTCGTTCGCTGGCCAACGACCTCGGCGAGCTGCTGGAATGCGGTGCGAGCCTTCGGGGGCTGGTCCGGCTGAGGTGCGGCCCCTTCAGCGTGGAGGACGCGGTCTCGCTGCCGGAGCTAGAAAGCGCCTTCGACAGCGGGAGCTGGCAGCAGTATGTGCACCCCATGGACTGTGTGCTCCTGCACTGGAAAGCGGTGACGGTCAACGAAGAGATAGCGCAGTCCATCCGAAACGGACGCCCCGTCGGACTGGAAGACACGTCTGGCGGTGGGGACGGGCAGCCGCCGGACTCCGTGGCGGATGACCGCTGCCGGGCATACAGTCCGGACGGTCGTCTCCTGGCCCTTATGCGACTTGACGCGGCTACTGATGACTGGCGGCCGATGAAGGTCTTCCAGTAGCCGGGCGCCGGAGTACCGGCGCCGGCGCGTGGCTGGTGCGAGCGGGCCGGGCTTGACACGTACGCTGCGATGTGATAAACATAATTGGATTTTGCACCGAAGGGGGTCGGAGGATTGCAGGCGTATTGTTTCAAGTGCAGAAAGAAGGTAGACGTTAGGAACGCGGAGAAAGTCACCCTGAAGAACGGCAGACCGGCGACGCGGGGCGTGTGCCCGGCGTGCGGGACCAGAGTCTTCCGAATCGGGCAGGGCTGACCGGTGGTTGGCTTTCAGAGAGCACCGGGACAGTACGCCGAGTGAGGCAGAGCGTCAGGCTAGCGCGAGTATCCTGGGTCTATTGATATTCTCAGGTGGGGTGGTGGGGTCTTTCAACGGGAAGTGGTGGTCCTGCAGACGGTACGAGCGTACTGGCCTTTCTGGGGGATGCCGATAGGACAGCGTGAAAGTGCAGTGGTGGGTTGGCCGACAGGCAGGCGTTGGCATCTCCCTATAGATTTAGCGGTCTTTCGTCACGAGCAATCAAGGTGCGTGCTGGCCGCATATCTTGAGTTCCCGCAGCAAACGGGGTGAGACTATGTCCTGCACGGGGCTGAGGAGCGGTGAGGCCAGCAAGACCCGGCAAGCTTTGCGGTAGAGTATGATCGTCGCGGACAGGAGGCGTACGGACGTTGGGTAAGATAAATGTGGCCATAATCGGGGTCGGTAACTGTGCGTCGTCACTGGTGCAGGGGGTCCACTACTACCGCGATGCCAAAGAAGACGAGTTTGTGCCGGGACTGATGCACGTCAACCTTGGTGGATACCATATCAGTGACATCAATTTTGTGGCTGCCCTGGATATTGACAGGAACAAGGTGGGCAAGGACCTCGCTGAGGCGGTCTTCACTCCGCCCAATAACACCTTCAAGTTCTGTGACGTGCCCACCACCGGAGTCACCGTCCAGCGGGGGATGACGCATGACGGTCTGGGCAAGTACCTCTCGCAGATAATCAAGAAGGCGCCGGGGTCAACCGTCGATATCGTCAAGCTTCTCCAGGACACAGGGACGGACGTGGTCATAAACTACCTGCCGGTAGGCAGTGAAGAGGCGACAAAGTGGTATGTGGAGCAGGTCCTGGAGGCGGGCTGTGCGCTCATCAACTGCATACCGGTGTTCATTGCCCGGGAGAAATACTGGCAGCACCGGTTTGAGACCAAGGGACTGCCGATTATCGGGGACGACGTGAAGTCCCAGGTGGGAGCGACTATTGTCCACAGAGTCCTGACGAGGTTGTTCCGGGACCGCGGCGTCAAGCTGGTGCATACCTATCAGCTGAACTTCGGCGGGAATACCGACTTCCTGAACATGCTGGAGCGGGAACGGCTGGAGTCAAAGAAGATATCCAAGACCAATGCGGTGACCTCGCAGCTCGACTATCAGTTGAGCGCGGAGAACGTCCACGTTGGCCCTAGCGACTACGTGCCCTGGCTGCTGGACCGCAAGTTCTGCCATATCAGAATGGAGGGTCAGACCTTCGGTGATGTCCCGCTGAATGCCGAGATAAAGCTCGAGGTGTGGGACAGCCCGAACTCGGCGGGAGTTGTCATCGACGCCATCAGGTGCTGCAAGCTGGGTCTTGAACATGGGTTGAAGGGGTCGCTGATTGGCCCCTCCGCGTACTTCATGAAGTCGCCTCCGGTGCAGTACTCTGACGACGAGGCACACCGGATGGTGGAGGAGTTCATCGCCGCCTACGGCGGTGGTGCGGGCAAGCAGGACGAGTAGCTGACCCATCCAGGAGTCCTGTCGTCGGTGCTGACGGCAAGGACGGAGGCCCAGGTAGTCGGTAATGAAGATAGCATTGGTCTCCCCCTACGATTTCGCCCACCCGGGTGGGGTTGTCAGTCATGTCGCCGCACTGGAACGCCAGTTCACACGCATGGGGCATGAGGTCAAGGTCATTGCCCCGGCGTCAAGGGTTATCAACGACTTCGGGGACAGATTCATCGCCATCGGCAGGCCCTATCCCATTCCCAGCAGCGATTCCGTGATACGGGTCCCCATTTCGCTGCACCTGGCGCCGGTGATAAAACGGACGCTTGCCAGGGAGCAGTTTGACGTTGTCCACCTTCACGAGCCCTTCATGCCGATGCTGTGCAGCGCTGTGCTCCGCTTCTCCGAGGCGGTGAATGTCGGCACGTTTCATGCCGCCCAGGGCAAGCCCGGCTACAACTGGGGCAGGCCAATCAGCACCTGGATGATACGCCGGCGTCTGCACAAGCTCCACGGCAGGATTGCCGTATCAAGACCTGCTCTGGACTACCATGGCAGGTATATCCCCGGACCGTTTGAGATTATTCCCAACGGTATTGACCTGGGGCGCTTTTCTGATGGCGTGACGCCCATGGGGAGATTCCTGGACGGCAAGCTGAATATCCTGTTCGTGGGGCGGCTCGAGTTCCGCAAGGGGCTTAACTACCTGCTGAACGCGTTCCTTCGGGTGAAGCAGGAAATCCCGGAATCGCGGTTGATTGTCGTTGGACCGGGCACGAGGCTGCGGAAGCGGTACGAAAGGTGGATTGAGAA
>Ga0180438_10009871_pt1 | contig 11789 bp, 9 predicted proteins | sample SS_ome_12_FD_132455 | JGI IMG/M metagenome (GOLD analysis project Ga0180438, IMG submission 132455) | Hypersaline lake sediment archaeal communities from the Salton Sea, California, USA - SS_3_D_2 metaG | ecosystem: Environmental > Aquatic > Non-marine Saline and Alkaline > Hypersaline >...
CCCGCGAAGGGGAGGTAACTCGTGGCGAGGACTCTGATGCGACGTAAGGGAAGGATCCCCGAGATTCCCAGGGTTGAGCACGTCTTGTTCGGTGCTGCCGTATGTTTCCTCTCCGATTTGTGCCGGGCGACTTTGTAGGGGGAGGGGGAGACGGAGCCCAAACAAATCGGAGAGGAAACATACGGCAGTACCGAACGGCAGTCCTTGCCTGAAACGTGCCGATACTTTCCGATAGGCCCTCTATCTCGCTATCATGGCCCGCATCATGTCCCCCGCGTTTTCCGCGTGGTTGCTGATCTCCCCGATATACTCGATCGTGCGGATCAAGTGGAAGGTGGTTGCGGGATCGTCGACCGTAAGGGTGAAGACATCGCTCTTGAGCTTCCTCTCGATCTGATCGCTCTCGAACTCCTTCTGTCTCAGGTCTCGGATGACGTCCTTGACCTTGTCTCTCTCCTTCCTGGAGAAGTTGCGGAAGTATTGCACAGCACCTGAAACCATGGGCGGCATTTGATCGATGACCTCCACCGCCTTGTCCACCATCAGGAGGAGATCGTCAACCAGCGGCTCGGGCACCAATGTCGTCCTGTACGATAGCCAGTGGAGGGCATCCTGCATAGCGTCCAGCACCTTGTCCGCTTCCCGCAGGTACCACAGGAACTGGAACTTGTCCACAGGCAGCAGGACCCCCTTCGGAAGGTGGGCGCGGATATTCTGCTTGATCCGGTCTGCTTCGCTCTCCAGTGTGGTCACCTTCATGTGGAGCTCCTCGAACTCGGCGCAATCAGACTCGAGGTAGCACTTGATTGCCGTTCGAAAGATCTCCCCCCCGGCCTGGACCTTTTCTGCGTGCTCCTGGAGTTTTGTAAAAGGCGACTCCCGAAAGAGTTTGAACAAGCCAAAACGCATTTTCGATTCCCTCCCTTTGTCAGGCAAATACTGCCTCGAGGAATTTGTAGATCATCATACAAGTTAATGCCGCCACGGGCAAAGTGATGACCCAGTAGAGGCAGATCTTCCACACGACACGGAAATCGACTGCATCCACACCCCTGGCAAGGCCAACGCCGACGACCGCGCCCACTGCGGCATGGGTTGTGGATACGGGCAGTCCGAGTTTCGAGGCGATCAGGACACAGGTTGCGGTTCCAAAGTCCACCGCGAAGCCACGGGTGTTGGTCAGGGTGGTTATCTTCGTTCCCACGGTCTCGATTACCCGGTGTCCCCAGGTGACTACCCCGAGTGCGATCCCGAATCCCCCAAAGGCCAGGAGCAAGAAAGGCACCGGAACCTCGGGGCTGACACCTTGGGTCATGTAGATGATATAGATCCCTGCAAGGGGGCCCATGGCGTTTGCCACGTCATTTGCCCCGTGGGCAAGGGCCACGTAGCAGGAGGTAAGAACCTGGAGCCTGCGAAAGATCTCCTCCACACCTTCCTCCCCTCTCTTGAGAACGGTTTTTTCGACCGTCCATCGGCCGATGCCGCCCATGACGGCGGCAATGACGAAGGACATGAGGAGGCCGTTTCCCAAACCGATGCCCAGCCTCGAGCCCAGCGGCGTCTTCAGCATCAGGGAGAGGGCGATGATGAAAAAGGTGAGCCCTACGAAAAAAGGACTCCACCGCAGGGCCTTGACGAACATGTCCGGCCTCGACAGGATTCGGTTTCGTATGAACCGAAACATCAGGAAAGCGAGCAGGCTTGCGAAGAAGGGAGAGATGATCCAGGAGAGGACGATCAACATCACCTTTGTCCATCGGATGACAGACAATCCGCCCGTGATCAGCCCAAACCCGATCATGGCCCCCACCACGGAATGGGTGGTCGAGACCGGCAACTGGCGCCAGGTGGCAAAGAATACCCAGAAGCTTGCAGCGAGAAGGGCCGCCAGCAGGCCGAGGGACACCGTGGTGGGGTCGCTCAGGACGGATGGGTCGACGATGTTCTTCCGGATGGCGGATGTCACGTGAGAACCGATGAAAGCCGCGCCCACGAAGTCCAGGATGCCGGCGATGAATACCGCCTGCCGCAACGTGATCGCCTTGGCGCCCACGGCCGAGGCCATGCCGTTGGCCACATCGTTGGCCCCGATGTTCCAGGCCATGTAGAGGCCTGCAGCGAATCCGAGTATCAGAATTGAGAGTGTCATTCAGGTGGCTTCCAACGGGAGCGGGCGAGGAAAACACCCGTTTACATATACGGATTCCCGGGCAGAATCAAGGTGGCAGGGACCGAGAATCAGGGTACATAGCGAAGGTGGCTCAAGAAATAGAACAGGAAGAAGTAGAGACATCCGGTCAGAGGCGTGACGAACCAGGCCAGGAGTATGGAAAGGAGGGTCTTCTTCCGGATGGTCTGTGTGCCTTTCAGGATGCCGATGCCGAGCACCGCGCCGACCACGGCCTGAGAAGAGGACACGGGCACGCCGATCCAGGTGTATACGTGCACCGCCAGGGCCCCGGACAGGACCACCACCAGGGCGGAATAAGGATCCAGGGCTACCAGGTCCTTGCCCACCGTTTCCATCACACCCCGGCTGAACGTGAGGATCCCGAGGGCTATACTGAGCCCCCCTATCACCGTTGCCGCGAAGACATCGAGATGACCGGCTCCGACGAAAACGGCGGTCACGTTGGCCACGTTGTTCGATCCAAGGGCAAAGGCAGAGTAACATCCGGCGATCACGAGGCCGATCCTCGTCAACTGATCCATCTGAAACAGGTTGTAAGGGGAGCGATTGTAGATCCTGCCCAACAAGGGATAGATGAACAGAGAAAAGACGATCCCCGCCAGCGGTGTGCCGACCCAGCAGATGGCGACCTTGACGAGGCCCTGCATGTGGAGTTGGTGTTGCAGGATCCCTGCGCCCACGATGGCGCCTACCACGGCCTGTGAGGTGGACACGGGGAGTCGAAACAGGGTCATGCCGGTCACCGTCGCGGCCGCAGCCACCGAGGTGAGGACCGCCATTTTGAGATCCATGGGAGAGAGGCCCTGCAGGGTTTCGATACCGTGCACTCCCTGGAGGACCGCACCCAGGATGACGAACAGGGATGCCAGGAGGGCGGCCCTCCAGAAGCGGATCATGTGGGAGGAGACGGCAGAGCCGAACAGATTGGCGGCGTCGTTGGCTCCCAACGACCATCCCAGGAAGACACCGCCGAGTAGATAGAACATTTACACCCGTCGCTTGGTCACAATGAGGTTGACTTGACGGCAGACCAGGACCGCAGAGTCCGCAATGTCTCCCATCCTTTGGGTGAGATCCCGGAGCAGGATCTTCTGGAGGGGATCCCAGTCCGATTCGAAGATGCGCACGATGATCCTCTTCTCGATGTGATCTCCCTGGCTTTCCAGTTGGTCTGCTCTGAAGAGAAGCCTGGCCGCGCGCTCTCCCCTCTCGAAGAGGGATCGGATGCTTTCCAGGGTGAAGGAGCAAGCTTCGAGGGAGACGGTCAAGAGTTCCCTGAAATCGAGGTTCAAGGACTGGGGAAGCACGATTTTCTGATTACAGATGTTCGAGAGGATCCGGTCGAACTGGTCCGGGAGTTCATCGGCGGTCTCCAGCAGTCGGAGGATGTCCCCGCGAAGGTCTGGAACCAGGGCCTTTTCATGCAGGAGACCTACGATCTTCTCCAGGATATCGTCGCTCCTCGATTCTGCCTTGTGGGTTTCTGCCGCCAGGACCTCGAAGGTCGGGCTGCATGCCCCTGCCTGGAGATAGTTCTCCATGGACTCAAGAAACATATTTTGAGCGATCTCGATCGACTGCACGTATTCTTTGATGAGATTTTCGACCTCTTTTTGCTTTTTGAAGAGGAGACGAAACATAGGCCCTTCCCTTTTCGTAAGCCTTGCGTTCTAGGATGATGTCTGGCTCGATCCGACTGGAAGCAGCATATACAAGAGATCCTTGCCGATGCAAGGGAGATCGGCTATCCTGGAAGTTAACCTGAGGGTTGCGGCGCACCTATGGTCTTCCTAATGGAGGAGAGGGTCATGACCGGATCAAGACACCATCAGCTCGGATCACTCTTCATTGCTGCTGTTTTTCTGATTCTCGGGTGCGAATACCAGACCGTGTACTTCTCCTTTGGCCAGCACGTGGATTTCTATCACTCCTACCGTGGGGACAGCCCGGATGAAGACGGCTTCGGCAAGGACATCCGGGTCATCACCGAGACCCTGGACTTCCTCGAGAACTATCCCATGGTGAAGATGAGCTGGGAGTTCGACAGCTGGCAGACCCTGGAACATCGGCTTCCCGAGTACGCGCCCGACCTGTTCGATCGTATCAAGGCAAGGATCGCCGAGAAGGACGAAGTGCGTTTCATGAGCTGGAACGGAGGCTTGGCGAGCGCGGAGACGCCCGAGGAGTTCGCGGCCAGCATCGGGTGGCAGCGGCAGAACCTCATGGACATCTTCGGCAAGGTCGAGAACGGGGTCTACCCACAGGAGATGATGCACACGCCTTCGTTGATCCGGGCATACGGAGATCTGGGCATCGAGTGGGTGAGCCTCTTCTACAGTGCTTCCTCTTTTACGGCCTTCCGGAACGAGGTCCTGTTGAGCGGCAAGGAACTCTACAACCCCCTCTGGCTGGAAACGCCCGAGGGGGATGCTCGCATGATCGTCTTGCCTACATATCATCATTCCGACGTGGCCGATTACCTGGGCATGGCGACCTGGGCATACTATGTTGGGGTGACCGCCGAAGGAGACTCCCTGATCTTCATCAACTTTGACGCGGACGGCGAATCCTGGCCCATCATCTTGAGGTTGTTTCTCCCCGGGTTGGTGAATCGTTCCTTCGTGAAGTTCTGCACGCCCGGCGAATACATCGCCACCCATGAACCCGTCGGGACGATCGCGCTGCACAGGGACCAGGCAGACGGGGTCTTCGACGGCTACAGCTCATGGGCCGAGAAGCCGATCAACCACGAGATCTGGACGGCCGTCGAGGCAAGCCGGCTCGGGGAGAATCGTACACGCTTTCTCGAAGACCGATTCGGGATGAGCAACCCGGATGTCTCCGCCTTGCTCGAGGACAATTTTCGGTGGCGTGTGCAGGCGATGAAAACAACCCACTTCGGTTTGGCCACCCCCTACCTGCACCCGGACCGGGTCCTAGCGGCCCGCGCGCATGCAGACGAGATCCGGAGTTTATCGAGTCAAGCCCTCTCCCTCGCGGAGACGGATGCCGAGCCGTCCGTGACGGCTCTGGTCGGGACACCACCGTCGTTGCCCTTCGACGGGACGAGCCGGCCCTATTACGTCTATCGGCCTGAGGGCCCAGGTGGACCGTCACTCATGCGAATACCCCTCAGCCTGGAAGCGGGGGAGAGCCTTTCGGGGGGTATTAGGGTTTTCCGGGGTGGCCAGGAGGTTCCAAGCGGCCTGGTCGATGTGAGCCTCCATCCGGACGGGTCCGTCAGAGAGGCCACGCTCGTCTTTCTTTGCGACTTGGATGCAGGCGAAGAGGCCGTCTATTGGATTAGCAGGAGTGACGACAACGGAATTTCAGAACCGAACTACGGCCTGGTCCCCCCTGGGAATGGGCTCCTCGAGAATGGCCTGATCTCGATTGCCTTCGATCTTGACGGCTGGCCGATCTCGTTGGAGAGGGACGGTCTGGAATACGCTGCGGGCCCCTTGCTCGCTCCGGGGATCACCTTCCGCGGTGCCCATGCTGGACCCGCGCAGCTGGATCCTGTTGATTCCTCCGGGAGGGTCCGCGAGCGGGGCTTCCTGGCCAAACGAGCAGCAATCGGACAGTACCAGGTGTCTTGCGGCGGGCACATGCTCGACGGTTCGGTCGATTACGAGTTCCGGGTGTACGCAGGGCTTCCTTTTGTCGAGATTCAGGCAGAGGTCGTCTATCCGGCCCTCGATGGGGTGTGCGCGGAGAAGATGTCCGAGGCTTATCCGCTGGGGGTCTCTCCTGGACTGTCGGCCGACAGGCTGAAAGTCTGGAAGCACAACTACTTCGACTACACGGGCTCGTACGAGATCAACCAGCCAGCGGATTCCCTGAACAACCATGTAACGGCCTCGTGGATGGCTCTGACCGATGAATCCCTCGGGATTTTGCTCGCCTATGAAGCTGAACAGCTGGCCGGGCTCGCATTCTGTCCGATCAAGGTACGATCCGACTTCTCCGGGCGACTCCAACCGGTTCTCAATCCCTTCGGCACGCTGTGGGGAGAGTTGCCGGACCATGATGCTGGCCGGACCGGTGGGCTGGGCTTAGGCGAAGTGCTCACCGTCCTGCTGGGTGACCAATTTCACCCGACGGGACCGGCCTATGCGGGCACGACCACCCGTCTTTCGGTGATCCTGGTTCCATACCCCGGCGACGAGCCCCCCATCGATGATCAGGAACGGGCCGAGGCTTATTCCTATCCGCCCCACTTCATTGCCCTTCCGGAATCCTAACCCTGAAGGCCCTCCCCGCCCATTGCCGGGAAGCCGGCGGGTTGCGGAAATTCCGATCTCTGCAATGGGAAATTAACGGACCTGTAACAAAATCGAGACAGGCTCTTAACATTCCTGTGGCACGGTTACCGTGCCGTTCTGTGTCTGCAATCGTCTGCAGAGCCCGTCGCATGTCTTCGTGGGAACCGACCTCACGCAACGTGGCTGAAGAGATCTCCCAGAGCAAAGAAGAAGCGAACAGATGAAAACCGTACTCATCGTTGAGGACGAACGGGACTTACGGGAGCTCGTCTGCCACCACTTGAGAAAGGAGGGGTTCAAGCCAATCGGCGTGCCGGATGCAGAGACCGCCTACGCTGAGGTTCAGCATCGCGTTCCCGACGCGATCTTGCTGGACTTGATGCTCCCCGGCATGCAGGGGACGGAGTTCTGTCGAATCCTCCGAAGCGTAGAGCGAACGGCAAGGGTTCCGATCCTGATGGTGACGGCAAAGGACGAGGAGATAGACAAGCTTCTCGGGTTCGAGCTCGGTGCAGATGACTACATGACAAAGCCCTTCAGCCTGCGAGAGCTCGTTGCGCGACTGCGCGCCGTCCTCCGCAGGACTTCGGATACGAATTCCCCCACACAGATTCCCCCATACGTGAGTGACTCAATCTTCATGAACTTCAACAGCTATGAGGTGCGGGTCCGGGGGGAGGAGATCGGCATGAGCCTGATCGAGTTCCGACTCTTGAAGCACTTTGTCACCCACCCTGAGATCGTCTACTCCCGTGATCAACTCCTGGATGCCGTGTGGGGGCGAGAGACCTCTGTCATGCCCCGAACGGTGGATGTCCACATCCAGAAACTCCGGGCCGTGGTCGAGGAAGATCCTAAGAATCCTCGCATGATCCTTACGGTTCGAGGGGCGGGCTACAAATTCCAGCCCAATGCCAGACGTTAGGGGTCACGTAAAAGGATCTCCCCTCCTTTTCCTTCCGGCCCATTCTAAAGATAAACAATTGTTAACAATTAGGAAACGAAACCTTAACAAGACTCGAGGACCATCTTCTTGGGAAGGGTTGTTATAAGAAGTCCGTTTGATTAATGCGTGAGCGTGTCTTATGATCAGCGGGAGAATCCTGAAAAAGCGTTTTGGTATCAGGATGTTTCGGCGGACGAGAGATCCTCGGGAGAGGGTCCAGTAGAGGCAGAGAGGCTTCCATGGGAACTGGGTCTGGTTCTTCAAAGGTTCATGTCCGTGATGTGGACTTCTACTATGGCCAGAAGCAGGTGCTCTCCGGGATTTCCCTTGACATCCGTCCACGGGCGATCACCGCTCTGATCGGGCCTTCGGGGTGTGGAAAGTCTACGTTTCTTCGCATTCTCAACAGGATGAACGATCTCATTCCAGGCACCCGGCTGGCGGGCAGCGTTCGAATCGAAGGTGAGGACATCTATCAGAACGGCTACGACGTCGTCACCCTACGCAGGAAGGTGGGCATGGTTTTCCAGAAGCCGAACCCCTTCCCCAAGTCGATCTTTGACAACGTGGCTTACGGGCCTCGGATTCACGGTGTACGGAACCGGGATCGGTTGCAGGAGATCGTCGAAGCGAGTCTCAAGGCGGCGGCTCTTTGGGACGTGGTCCGGGATCGTTTGAACAGCTCTGCTCTGGGGCTTTCGGGAGGCGAACAGCAACGGTTGTGTATCGCGAGAGCTTTGGCCGTGGAGCCGGAAATCCTGCTGATGGACGAGCCGGCTTCCGCCCTGGATCCTATCGCTACGGCCAAGATCGAGGAGCTCGTCAAGGAACTGCGAAAGCGGTACACGATCGTCATCGTGACCCACAACATGCAGCAGGCAGCCCGGGTATCCGACACGACCGCCTTCTTCCACATGGGGCGGCTCGTGGAGTTCGACCGGACGGACAAGCTGTTCACGCGGCCGGACAAGAAGGAGACCGAAGACTACATCACGGGCAAGTTCGGTTAGGGATCGCTCTGCCGAGGGGGCCCCAGGAAGCGGGACGGGAAGAGAACTATGGAAGACCCATTGAAGCCACGAACGCATTTCGATCAGGAAATGAAGGGGTTGCAGGACGCGATCCTAAGGCTGGGAGGTATGGTAGAGAGAAATATCTACCAGGCGGTGGAGGCCTTGAAGAAGAGGGACCTGCTGCAGGCCGAGAAGGTCGTCGATGCCGACCGGGAGGTGGACGAGCTGGAGAACGAGGTGGAAGAGGAATGCATCCGTCTGATCGCCCTCCGTCAGCCCATGGCAAAGGACCTTCGTGCCATCACGACGGCCATGAAGATCACCCACGAACTCGAGAGAATGGGCGATCTGGCCGTCAACATTGCAGAGCGTACCCTCGAGCTGTGCGAGGAGCCACCGCTCAAGCCATTGATCGATATACCCAGGATGGCCGAGCACGCCCAGCTGATGCTCCGAAAGAGCCTGGACGCCTTCGTCCGGGAAGACGTGGAGCTCGCCCTGGAGGTGTGCGATTCGGACGATCTGCTGGACCAGCTCAACGAGCAGATCTTCCGGGAGCTGATCACCTACATGATCGAAGACCCAAAGAGCATCTCTCGTGCCACACGCCTCATCCTGGTTGCCAGATACCTGGAGAGGTTCGGGGACCTTGCCACCAACATTGGAGAGGTGGTGGTGTTCATGGTGGAAGGAAGAAACATTCGGCACGCGAAAAAGCTCGGAAAGATCCCTGAAAGCGGCAGGATTGCAGGCGAAAGGCGAAAGGGTCAAGGCGAAAGGGAATGAAGAGCATACTCGTTGTTGAAGATGAACGGGACATCCGCGATCTGATTTGCCATCATTTGAAGAAAGAGGGCTTCCAGGTTCTGAGCGCTTCCGATGCGGAGACGGGTTATGCCGAGGTTCAGAAGAGACTGCCCGATGCCATCATCCTGGATCTGATGCTCCCTGGAATGCAGGGCCTCGAGCTTTGCCGCATCCTGCGGGGCAAGGAGCGGACCGCAAGAGTTCCCATCCTGATCCTCACGGCCAAGGAGGAAGAGATCGACAAACTTGTGGGTTTCGAGATGGGGGCTGACGACTACATCACCAAGCCCTTCAGCCCTCGGGAGTTGATCGCCCGCCTGCGGGCGGTCCTGCGTCGGGTCGGTGAAGCCCCAAGCCCGGAACAGCGCCCCCCCTACGAGAACGGATCCCTTTACCTGAACTTTGCGACCTACGAAGTGAGGGCAAGAAATAAACCCGTTGAACTGAGCCCCATCGAGTTTCGACTCCTGAGGCACCTGGTTACGCACCCGGAGATCGTCTTCTCCAGGGACCAACTGCTCGACTCGGTGTGGGGTCGGGATACGTTCGTGATGCCCCGTACGGTCGACGTCCACGTCCAGAAGCTTCGGTCCCTGATCGAGAAGGACCCGAGCCGTCCCCAGATGATCCTCACGGTCCGCGGTGCGGGCTACAAGTTTCAGCCGAGCAAGAAATGATACGAAGACTTTGGGTACGGTTTTTGCTCCTTTACCTTGCAGTGGTCTTGCTGGCCATCTGCGTTGCCTCCCTGTATGCCCACTATCAGCTCCACTCCTATTTCGTGGACGGCCTCGAAGGGGATCTCTTCGGCACGGCCCGAGCCCTAGCAGCCCTGATGGATGTTCGTGGAGCGGAAGGATCGCTGGATGAGCTGTGTCGACAGCTGAAAGAGGAGTCCGGGTACCGGGTCACCCTGATCGACAATGACGGTATCGTTCTGGGGGATTCGGACCGGGATTCGTCCACCATGGAGAATCATCTGTACCGCCCTGAGGTCCAGGAGGCTGTGGACAAAGGCAGAGGAACGGCGATTCGATTCAGCCACACCCTGAGCTACCCGATGCTCTACGGGGCCATTCTCGTATCTCCCGGACCTTCCCACTACTTCATGCGTCTGTCCGTGCCTTTGGAAGGGGTCTTTGCCGAGCTTGCCGAGATTCGCGCAACCATCGTTCAAGGCAGCCTGCTCGCCTTCTTTGCGGCCATTCCGATCCTCTTCCTGCTGTCCCGGAGGATGAGTCGGAGGATCGAGCGGGTCACGACTTTCGTGCAGGCGGCGAGAAAGGGGGATCTCAGCCGCAGGTTGTATATTGGAAGCCGCGACGAATTGGGTTTGCTGGAGAGGGAGCTGGACGAAGTTGCAGAGGAGTTGAATGATCAGGTGGAAGAGCTCACCACCGAGAGAGGGCGGCTGAAGACCATCCTGGGGGCTATCCAGGATGGGATCGTCCTGGTGGACGCTCAGGATCGTATCCTGTTCATCAACGCCTACGCCCGGGAGATCATCGGAGCCGAGGAGGGTGCGGTGGTCGACAGGCGCCTCATGGAGGTAATGCGAAGCGACGAGCTCTACAGCCTGGTTCGAGAGGCCAGAGAGGCTCAGAAGCCTCCGGAGCCGAGGGAAGTCATCTTCTTGAGGAACCCTGAACGCCCCTTCCTGGCCCGTACAAGGAACTTGCAGGACGCGGAAGGCGGTGCTTCGGATGCATGCCTTGTTCTCCTCAGGGATATCACTGAGCGAAGACGTCTCGAGAGGATCCGTGCCGATTTTCTCTCCCGTGTGAGCCACGAGTTGCGGACCCCTCTCACCCTGATCAAGGGTTTTGTCGAGACACTGCAGGAAGAAGGGTTCCAGGATTCCGAACAGGCGACCCGTTACCTCTCGGTGGTCGAAGAGAATACCGACCGGCTCGTGCGGCTGGTCGGGGATCTGGTGCGGCTTTCCTCGATCGAACTGGGCAGGCTACCGGTTCGGGCGCAATCCGTCCGTCTGAATGAGTTGATCGATGGGGCGGTCCAGTCCTTCGAGGTGCGTGCAAGAGACAAAGGACTCGAGTTGACTCGGGAGATTCCGGAGCAGCTGCCCTGCGTGATGGCCGATCCGGACCGTCTGACCGAAATCCTGTTCAATCTCCTGGACAATGCCATCAAGTTCACCCCCCAGGGCGAGATTCGCGTGAGCGCCAGGTCGGGTGTGGAGGTCGATCAGGCTGAGGATCCCGAAGTCCCTAAGGAATTAGGGAGGGGAGAGGATGATAGGCCTCAGTTTCTGTACGTGCCACCCGGTGGAGGGAGCCGGGTGGAGTCGGTGATCGTGAAGGTCGAGGACACGGGGGTCGGGATCCCTTCCGGGGACCTGCCGAGGGTTACGGAGAGGTTCTTCCAGGGGGAGCGAAGGAGCCCGGAGAAGGAAAGAGGAAGTGGATTGGGTCTGGCCATCGTCAAGCATCTGGTCAAGCTCATGGGTGGGCAGCTCTCGATCCAGAGCAAGGAGGGCCAGGGTACAACGGTCAAGGTCATCCTCCCGGCCGTAACGGGGAAGGATGAGGCGGAAGAAGAGGCCG
>Ga0180438_10009874_pt1 | contig 11786 bp, 8 predicted proteins | sample SS_ome_12_FD_132455 | JGI IMG/M metagenome (GOLD analysis project Ga0180438, IMG submission 132455) | Hypersaline lake sediment archaeal communities from the Salton Sea, California, USA - SS_3_D_2 metaG | ecosystem: Environmental > Aquatic > Non-marine Saline and Alkaline > Hypersaline >...
GACAAGACGCTGTTCATGCTCTACACGTTCAAGGACGTGATCATCGCGTCGGCCAGCCCGGCGGGCTCTGCCGACACGGAAGACCCGCTGCCGATGGAGGAGGTGACCTTCCGCTACGGGCAGATCAACTGGGAGTACACGCCGACGGACATCACCGGCGGCGGCAAGAAGGGCGCGGCCGTCCAGGCCGGCTGGAGCACGTTGATGAACAAGCCCATGTAAGTGGGCCCAAGCCGCGGCGGGACGGAGCGGGCACTGCGGTGGCGGTTCGTCCCGCCGTTTCTGATTCGTCTGTCCAATCCGCAATCCGCAATCCGCAGTCCGCAATGGATGTCGGGCGGCGCCCGCGTCGCGTCCTCTGCGGTTCACGGTCCGGGCCAACAGGGAGTCATTGACATGGATGCCGAACAGCTCCTGCGCGAGGGACGGCTCGACGACGCGCTGGCCGCGGCCAAAGAGCAGGTCCGCGACGACCCGGCGAAGACCGAGCTTCGGATGTTCCTGTTCCAGTTGCTCTCGCTGACCGGCGACTGGGACCGTGCGCTGACGCAGTTGAATGTGGCGGCGGAGATGGACGGCGAGAAGTTCCTGGTCGCCGAGATCTGCCGCCCGGCGCTGAACTGCGAGGCGCTGCGGACGGAGATCTTCGCCGGCACCCGCACGCCGCTGGTTTTCGGCGAGCCGACCGAATGGGTCAGCTCGATGATCCAGGCCAACCAGATGATCGCCCAAGGCCACCACGATGCGGCGCTGGAGCTGCGGGACCGGGCCTTCGAGGCCGCCCCGGCCGTCTCCGGGAGGGTCAACGGCGAGCCGTTCGAGTGGATCGCCGACATGGACACCCGCCTTGGCCCGATCCTCGAGGCCGTCGTGGAGCACAAGTACTTCTGGATCCCCTTCCCGCGGATCAAGGCCATCCGCGTCGAGGAGCCGAAGGCCCTGCGGAACATGGTCTGGGCCGAGGCCCAGTTCACCTGGGCCAACGGCGGCCAGGCGCCGGGGCTGATCCCCTCCCGCTACGTCGGCAGCGAGTCGGCCGGCGACGACCTGCTCCGCCTCGGGCGCCGCACGGACTGGGCCGAACCGGCCGACGGGCACTCGATCGGCACGGGCCAGCGGATGCTCGTCACCGACGCGAAGGAGTACCCGCTGCTGGAGGTCCGCAGCATCGTCCTGGACGTGCCGACCCCCCCCGAGGGCGCCGCCGGAACCGCCGTCGAGGGCGAGATCAACCTGACGGGCTCGCCGCCGGAGCCGCCGGATGGCTGAGCTGACGCCGACAGAGCGCCTCCAGCCCTGTCTGCTCGACCGGCTGACCGACGAGCACCCCGAGAGCCGGCAGGAAAGCCGCGATCAGCGGATCATCTCCATGCGCCGCTACCGCCGTGCCGTCCTCCGCGACCTGGAGTGGCTGCTGAACACCGGCGCGAAGTCGACGACGGAGGACCTGAAGGAATTCGGCGAGGTGGCCTCCAGCGTGCTGAACTACGGCATCCCGGACCTGTGCGGCATGACGGCGTCGGGGCTCAGGCCGGAAGAGCTGGAGAAGCAGCTGCTCGAGGCCGTCCGGACCTTCGAGTCGCGAATCCTGCCGGCCTCGCTGTCGATCCGGGTCGTCGCCGGGTTCGGGCGGATGGACCGCAACGCCATCTCGTTCGAGATCACCGGCGACCTGTGGGCCCTGCCGACGCCCGATCCGCTGTACGTCCGCACGGAGGTCGATCTGGAGACGGGCCAATTCGAGGTGAAGGACCGGCCCGATGGATAGACGCCTGCTGACCTACTACAACCGCGAGCTGCGTCACCTGCGGGAGATGTCGGGGGAATTCGCGCGGGAGAATCCGAAGATCGCCGGCCGCCTGGCGCTGGACGACATGCCGTGTGTCGACCCGTACGTCGAGCGGCTGCTGGAGGGCTTCGCCTATCTCGCCGCCCGCGTGCAGCTCAAGCTCGACGCGGAGTTCCCCCGCTTCACCCAGTCGATCATGGACACGGTCTATCCGCACTACCTGACGCCGACGCCGTCGATGACGGTCGTGCGATTCCAGCCGGACCTGACCGAAGGCGCCCTGGCCGACGGGTTCGTCATCCCGCGCGGGACGGCGCTGCGGGGCAACCTGGGCAAGGGGGAGCAGACGGCATGTGAGTATCGGACGGCCCACGACGTGACGCTGAGGCCGCTGAAGATCGTCGAGACGCAGTACTACACGCGGGAGCTACAGTCGCTGGAGATCCCGAAGTACCTGGAGGCGAAGGCGGGCATCCGCCTGCGGCTGGAGTGCACGGCGGGGCTGACGTTCGCGGAGGCGGCCCTGCCGAACCTGCGGCTGTTCCTGCGGGGCAGCGACGGGACGCCGCTTCGGCTGTACGAGCAGCTCTTCGGGCACTGCATGGGGCTGGTAGTTCAATCGACCCGGCGGCCGGTGGCCTGGCAGACGGCCCTGCCGAGTTCGGCGGTCCGGCGCGTCGGCTACGACAACAGGGAGGCGCTGCTGCCGTACGACGCGCGGAGCTTCCACGGCTATCGGCTGCTGCGGGAGTACTTCGTCTTCCCCGAGCGGTTCCTGTTCGTGGATATCCGCGGGCTGGGCGATGCGCTGGGCGAGCGGGAGGAGACGGTCGTCGACGTGATCATCCTGCTGGACGAAGCCGACCTCGAGTTGCAGGGCATGGTCGACACCTCGCACTTCCAGTTGTTCTGCACGCCGGCGATCAACCTGTTCCCGAAGCGGGCCGATCGGATCCACCTTTCCGAGCGTTTCGCCGAGTACCACGTGGTGGCCGACAAGACCCGCCCGCGCGACTTCGAGGTCTACAAGGTCCTCGGCGTACGCGGGTACGGGGCGCGGTCGGACGAGGAGATGGCCTTCGAGCCGTTCTACTCGGCCACCGACGCCGGGGCCGCCGGCGGGAGCGGGGCGTATTTCACGATTCACCGCGTCCCGCGGACCCCCTCCCAGCGGGACCGGCAGTTCGGGCCGAGAACCAGCTACTCCGGCAGCGAGGTGTTCCTCTCGCTCGTCGACGCGGGGAACGCCCCGTTCCGCAGCGACCTGCGGACGCTGGGCGTCGACACGATGTGCACCAACCGCGACCTGCCGCTCCAGATGGCCCTCGGCACGGGGCGGAGCGACTTCTCGATGGACATCAGCGCGCCGGTGGAGGAGATGCGCTGCGTCTCTCGGCTGACCAGGCCGATGCCCTCGCACGTCGAGGGCGAGATCGCCTGGCGGGCGGTCAGCCACCTGTCGCTGAACTACCTCTCGCTGGCCGACTCCGACGAGGAGGAGGGCGCGGCGGCGCTGCGGGACCTTCTGCGGCTGTACGGCGACGCGAGCGATCCGTCGGTCACCCGCCAGATCGACGGGATCAAGTCGATCGTCTCCAGCCCGATCAGCCGGCGGGTGGCGCTGGCCGGGCCGATCGCCTTCGCGCGCGGGCTGGAAGTGACCGTCACGCTCGACGAGGAGGCCTTCGAGGGCAGCAGCGCCTTCCTGCTCGGGTCGGTGCTCGAGCGGTTCTTCGCCAAGTACGTCTCGATCAACTCCTTCACCGAAACGGTCGTCCGCACCGTCAACCGCGGACAGATCATGCGATGGCAGGCGAAAGTCGGACAGAGGCACGTGCTGTAGAGGCCGAGGCCCTCGCGGCCGGGCTCGAGCAGACGCCCCACGCCTTCGATTTCTTCCAGGCCGTGCGGCGGCTGGAGAACCTGCGCTGCGACCTGCCCCGCGTCGGGCACGCGCGCCGGCCCCGCGAGGAGCCCGTCCGGTTCTGCCAGGAACCGTCGATGGCCTTCGCGCCGCGAACGATCGCCGCCTTCCACGCCGACGCCGAGGCCGCCGCGCCGCGGATGTGGGTGAACTTCCTGGGCCTGCTGGGCCCCAACGGCCCGCTGCCGCTGCACCTGACCGACTACACCCGCGCGAGGCTGCTGGACCACGATCCGGCGCTGGCACGGTTCCTGGACATCTTTCACCACCGGATGATCGCGCTGTTCTACCGCGCGTGGGCGACGAACCAGCAGACGGTCAGCTTCGAGCGGGGCGAGGGCGACCGGTTCGCGATGTACATCGGGAGCCTCTTCGGCATCGGCATGCCGACGTTCCGCCATCGCGACGCCGTGCCCGACACGGCCAAGCTGCACTACTCCGGGCACCTCGTCTGCAAGACGCGGCACCCGGAGGGGCTCTGCTCGCTGCTGGCAGACTACTACGGCATCCGCGTGGAGGCCTCGGAGTTCGTCGGGCAGATGCTCGACGTGCCCCCCGAGTGCCAGTGCCGCCTCGGCGAGAGCCCGGAGACCGGCTCGCTGGGCTGGACCGCCATCGTCGGCGCCCGGGTCTGGGAGTGCCAGCAGCGCTTCCGCCTCCGCTTCGGGCCGATGGGACTGGCCGAGTACGAGAGAATGCTGCCCGGCGGCGACAGCCTGCGGCGCCTGATCGGGTGGCTGAAGAACTACCTCGCCGACGAGCTTCAGTGGGACGTGCAACTGATCCTCAAGAAGGAGGAAGTCCCGCCGCTGAAGATGGGCGCCGGCGGGCGGCTGGGATGGACGACCTGGATGACCAGCCGGCCGATGGACCACGACGCCGACGACCTCGTCCTCCGGCCCGAGCAGGCCGAGGGGATGTGAGAGGCCGTCGTCGACCCGTTGACGCAAGAGACGGTCCCGTGGCGATCGAAAGAGACAGCCCGCCCGGCGGGTGGACCGGCACGAGAAGGAGCAGACCATGGCAGAGATCAGTCGCACGGCGTTGTTCGGCAAGCTGAACAGCCTTTGTTACAAGGCCATCGAAGGCGCCACGGTCTTCTGCAAGCTTCGGGGCAACCCGTACGTGGAGCTGGTGCACTGGCTGCACCAGATCCTCCAGCTTCAGGACTCGGACCTTCACCGGATCATCCGCCACTTCGAGATCAACCCGTCGCGGCTGGCGGCGGACTTCACGGCGGCGCTGGACCGGCTTCAGCGGGGCGCCACGAGCATCTCGGACCTCTCGGCGCACCTGGAGGAGACGGTCGAGCAGGCCTGGACGTACTCGACGCTGCTGTTCGGCGAGTACCAGATCCGCAGCGGGCACCTGGTGGTGGCGCTGCTGAAGACCAAGCGCCTGAAGAACATCCTGGTGGGCATCTCCAACGAGTTCGAGAAGGTCAAGGTCGACGAGCTGACCGACAAGCTGGACAAGGTCGTCGGCGGCTCGTGCGAGGACGCGCTGAAGGCGACCGACGGCACGCAGGTCGGCGGCGGGGCCGCCCCGGGCGAGGCCAGCGGCGCGATGGCGCCGGCGCAGATGGGCAAGCAGGAGGCGCTGAACCGCTTCTGCAAGGACCTGACCGAGGAGGCCCGCGGCGGGGATATGGACCCGATCGTCGGGCGCGACGAGGAGATCCGCCAGATCGTCGACATCCTGATGCGTCGGCGGCAGAACAACCCGATCCTGACCGGCGAGGCGGGCGTGGGCAAGACGGCGGTGGTGGAGGGCTTCGCCCAGCGGATCGCCGCCGGCGACGTGCCGCCCTCGCTTCAGGACGTGCGCCTGCTGACGCTGGACCTCGGGCTGCTCCAGGCGGGCGCGAGCATGAAGGGCGAGTTCGAGAACCGGCTGCGGCAGGTCATTGAGGAGGTCCAGGGCTCGGAGAAGCCGATCATCCTGTTCATCGACGAGGCCCACACGCTGATCGGTGCCGGCGGGGCGGCCGGTCAGGGCGACGCGGCCAATCTGCTCAAGCCCGCCCTGGCCCGCGGGACGCTGCGGACGGTCGCGGCGACGACCTGGGCGGAGTACAAGAAGTACTTCGAGAAGGACCCCGCGCTGACGCGGCGGTTCCAGGTGATCAAGGTCGAGGAGCCCTCCGAAGAGAAGTGCCTGCTGATGATGCGCAAGTTGGCCGGCGTGCAGGAGAAGCACCACCAGGTGCAGGTGCTGGACGAGGCGTTGGAGGCGGCGGTTCGCCTCTCGCACCGGTACATACCGGCGAGGCAGCTTCCGGACAAGGCGGTGAGCCTGTTGGACACGGCCTGCGCGCGGGTGGCGGTCAGCCAGCACGCCACGCCGGCCCGCGTGGACGACACGCGTCGGCGGATCGAGTCGCTCGAGATCGAGATGGGCATCATCGACCGGGAGAGCAACATCGGCGTCGATCACGGCGAGCACCGCGCCGCGGTGGAGGAGCAGCTCGCCGCCGATCGGGAGCTGCTGGAGGGCCTCGAGGCCCGTTGGCAAGAGGAGAAGGACCTCGTCGAGAAGATCCTCGACATCCGCGGCAAGCTGAGGCAGACACCCGAAGGCACGATAGAGGACGCCGCCGAAGCGGCGCAGGCGGACGCCGAAGCGCCCGCCGAGAACGGCGCGAAGGAGAAGCCGAAGAAGAAGGCGAAGAAGGCGAAGAAGGCGGACGACGAAGCCGCCGAGGGGGCCGCCGAAGAAGGCGCCGAAGAAGCCGCCGAGGAAATCGACCGCGAGGCGCTGCTCGAGGAGCTTAAGGGGCTCCAGGCGAAGCTCGACGAGATGCAGGGCGAGGACCCGCTGATCCTGCCGAGCGTCGACGAGCAGGCCATCGCGTCGGTCGTCGGCGACTGGACGGGCATCCCGGTCGGCCGGATGGTCAAGAACGAGCTGGCGGCCGTGCTGAGGCTGGCCGACACGCTCGAGCAGCGCGTCCTCGGCCAGCGCCACGCCCTCGAGGCGCTGGCCAAGCGGATCCAGACCTCGCGGGCGAGCCTGGACAACCCGAACCGCCCGATCGGCGTGTTCCTGCTGGTCGGCCCGAGCGGCACGGGCAAGACGGAAAGCGCGTTGGCGTTGGCGGAGGCGTTGTACGGCGGCGAGCACAACGTCATCACGATCAACATGAGCGAGTTCCAGGAGGCCCACACGGTCTCGACGCTGAAGGGCTCGCCTCCGGGCTACGTCGGCTACGGCGAGGGCGGGGTGCTGACCGAGGCGGTCCGGCGCAGGCCCTACAGCGTCGTGCTGCTCGACGAGGTCGAGAAGGCCCACCCCGACGTCCACGAGATCTTCTTCCAGGTATTTGACAAGGGCCATATGGAGGATGGCGAGGGGCGGGACATCGACTTCAAGAACACGATCATCCTGCTGACCAGCAACGTCGGCAGCGACCTGATCATGGAGATGTGCAAGGACCCGGAGCTGCTGCCGAAGCCGGAGGGGATGACCAAGGCCCTGCGGGAGCCGCTGCGGAAGGTCTTTCCCGCTGCGCTGCTGGGGCGGCTGGTCGTCGTGCCCTTCTACCCGATCGGCGACGAAGTGCTCAAGCTGATCGCCCGCCTCCAGCTCGGGCGGATCGGGAAGCGGCTGGCGGAGAACCGCAAGATCCCGTTCACCTACGACGACGAGGTGGTCGAGCTGATCCACAGCCGCTGCACGGAGGTCGAGAGCGGCGCGCGGATGGTCGACGCGATCCTGACGCATACGCTCTTGCCGGCGATCAGCACGGAGTTTCTCGGCCGACTGGTGGAAGGCCAGGAGATCGCGAAGGTCCACGTCGGCTGCAAGGACAGCGAGTTCACGTACTCCTTCGACTAGCGCCCGCGGCGGCGCGGGTTGGGGGGCAGCGAAGCAACAGTACACGGCGGGGAGTGGGCAATATTGCCCGCTTAGGGAGGTGTGCCAGCAGAGCGTACGCATCCGACGGGATATTCTCCTATAGCGAAAACCTTTTTTGCGTCGATGGTTATGATGCGAATCCCCCCAGCGGGAGGGGCCTTGGCACGCCAGATGCTGCCAGTGCGACAGCAGATGAAGGCGTCTCAGAAGGAGCCATACGATGGGCGAGCCCGGCGGAGCACAACCTGGCGACGTGCGAGACTGGCGCACCGAGCCGGAACTGCCGCCTGAAACCATGCTGTCGGACTCCGGCCGATGGGCCAGACGACGGCGGCAACCTTCCCGCCGTGGGGAGTTGCACTTCTTCGAGACCCGCCAGGCGCTGGTGCGCCGTTTCCGGAGCATCCCGGACGAGGACCGCGGCTACTTGTTCAACGCCAGGCCGGCCGCGGCGCGAGGGCGACTCAGCGACCCCTACAGCAACCGCCCGGGCCTGCTGGTGGCGCTGGTGCGTTACCTGACCCGCCGGGAGCCGCCCCCGTCGTACCGCGTGTTCCTCGTCGAGCGGGAGCCGACCTGGCGGGCGGTGGCGGCCGGGGCAGCCCTGAGCCGCCGCGCCGCGACCTCCACGCCGCCCGGCATCGAGCCGGAAGGCCACGTGCTGGGCCCGAGGCGGTATCGGCGGCAGGGGCTGGGCGGCGCGGCGGGGCTGGCGCTGGACGCCTCCAGCAGCATCGGCATCGCGATTGCCGAGCAGGCCCACCACGTGGTGATCATCACCCGCCCGCCGGCGGAGGTCGGCGAGTGCTGGCACGCGGTCTACCAGCGTCCGATGGGCGGGGATTGGCGTCTTCAGGACTGGCAGCTCGTCTCGGAAGAGGCGGCCCGGGCGTACCTGCGGTGACCGACGCCGCAGGCGGCCGGGGCATCAAGCAAAGGAAGCATCCGCAATGAGCGAATCGAGCCAGACATCTCAGGCCTCCGGCAGCAGCGCCACGAGGAGCCAGGAATACCGCCCGATGGCGATCGGCACGCCGCTGGGCGAGGACGTGCTGCTGATTCGCAGCATCGACGGCATCGAAGAGCTCGGCCGGCTGTTCGAGTACCGCCTCGAGCTGGTCAGCGAGGAGTCCAACCTCAACTTCCAGGACATCGTCGGCCAGAACGTGACGATCCGCGTGCAGCGGTCGGCCAACGAGGAGCCGCGGTACTTCAACGGCTACGTCTCCAGCTTCACGCACGTCCGCTGCGCCGGCGACCAGACGGAATACGCCGCGACGATCGTGCCCTGGCTGTGGTTCCTGACGCGAAGCAGCGACTGCCGCATCTACCAGAACAAGACCGTCCCCGAGATCATCCAGGAGGTTTTCCGCGAGGCGGGCTTCACCGACTTCGAGAGCCGCCTCCAGGGCGACTACGGGCAGTGGGAATACTGCGTCCAGTACCGCGAGACGCACTTCAACTTCGTCAGCCGCCTGATGGAGCAGGAGGGGATCTACTACTACTTCCTCCACGAGAACGGCCGGCACGTGCTGGTGCTCGCCGACGGCGCCAGCGCCCACGAGGTGGTCGAGAACTACGAGGAGATCCAGTACCGCCCGCCGACCGACAGCCTTCGCGAGCGGGAGTATATCAGCGACTGGTCCTTTCGCCACCGCGTCCAGCCGGGCATCTACACCCACACCGACTTCGACTTCAAGGTGCCCAACAAGAACCTGGTGAGCAGCTCGAACGTCACGCGTCAGCACGCGGCGGCAAACATGGAGGTGTTCGATTTCCCGGGCGATTTCCTGGAGACCGCCGACGGGGAATCCCACGCCCGCCACCGCATCGAGGAGCTGCACGCCGGCTACGAGGTCTGCAGCGGCCAGACCGACGCGCGGGGCGTGACGGCCGCGTGGAAGTTCTCCCTGACCGAGCACCCGCGCGGAGATCAGAACCGCGAGTACCTGGTGACGTCGACGAGCATCACGATCACCGGCGGGCGGTTCGAGTCGGGCGGGTCGGACGCGCCGAACTACGCCTGTTCGTTCACGGCGATCCCGGCCGACCAGCCCTACCGCAGCCCGCGGACCACGCCCAAGCCGGTCATCGAGGGCGCGCAGACTGCGATCGTAGTCGGGCCCTCCGGCGAGGAGGTCCACACCGACGAGTACGGGCGGGTGAAGGTGCAGTTCCACTGGGACCGCTACAGCGCGGCCGACGAGAACAGCTCCTGCTGGGTCCGCGTGACGCAGGCGTGGGCGGGCAAGCGGTGGGGGGGCATCTACATCCCGCGGATCGGTCACGAGGTGATCGTCGACTTCCTGGAGGGCGACCCGGACAAGCCGATCATCACCGGGCGGGTCTACAACGGCGGGGCGATGCCCCCCTACGATCTGCCGGGCAACAAGACGATGTCGACGATGAAGACCAACTCCTCGATCGGGGGCGGGGGGTTCAACGAGATCCGCTTCGAGGACAAGAAGGGCAGCGAGCAGGTCTTCATCCACTGCGAGAAAGACCAGGACGTTCGGATCAAGAACGACCGGCGCGAGTTCATCGGAAACGACGCCCACCTGAAGATCAAGAAGATCCAGCGCGAGTTGGTCGAGGAGGACAAGCACCTTCACGTGAAGGGCGACCACAACGAGAAGATCGGCGGGACGACCTCGCACGAGAGCGGGATCAACTTCCAGCAGAAGGTCGGCCAGAACTACGCGCTGGAGGCGACCAACGAGATCCACCTGAAGGCGGGGATGAAGATGATCCTGGAGGCGGGGATGCAGATCTCCCTGAAGGTGGGGGGCAACTTCATCGACATCAGCCAGGCGGGCATCATGATCAACGGCATGCCGACGCTGGGGCTCAACAGCGGCGGGGCGGCGGGGACCGGCTCGGGCAGCTCGCCGAAGGCCCCGGAAGACCCCGACGAGGCGACCAACGCCGATCCGGGCGAGGTGGCCGAGGTCACCGCCCGCCAGCACGCCCGAGAGGCCGTCCAACTCGGCGTCTCGGAAGTGCGCGAGCCGGAGACGAGCTGGATCAGCATCGAGCTGCGAAACGACCGCGGCGAGCCGATGGCGGGCGAGCCGTACCGCGTGCGGACGCCGGACGGCACGATCCGCTCCGGCGCGCTGGACGAGGAGGGCAGGGCGCGGATCGTGGGCATCGCGCGGGGTCAGTGCGAGATCAACTTCCCGCGGATCGACGGCGCCGAGTGGCGCCGCGCAGGCGCGTAGGAGACGGACGATGGCACGGTACATATGTCAGGACAGTGACCATATCCACAAGCTGGCCTGGGAGAGGCGCTTCGCCCAGTGGCAGACGGTCTGGCGCCATGGCCCGAACGCGGGCCTGGCGGGCCGCCGCAACAACCCGAACCTGCTGTACAAGTCCCAGGAAGGCGAGGACGCCGAGTCGGACGCGATCGAGTTTCCCGAGCCGGCGGAGGGCGCCGAAGGGGGGGGCACCGAGGAGCACCACGAGTTCCGCGTGCCCACGGCGAATCTGTTTCTGCGCCTGCGGATCCTGAAGGACGACTTCACGGCGATCGCCGACGCGCCCTTCACCCTCCGCGCCACCGGCGCCCGCACGACCGATGAGCACGAGGGCACGACCGACGAGAACGGGCAGATCCAGGTGCGGATCTCCGAGAACGCCCAGGAGGGGGAGCTGACGGTCCGCATTCCGTTCGACGAGTCCGACGACCCCAACGCCGCCGAAGAGCCCGCCGAGGGCGAGGGCGAAGGCGAGGAAGAGGATATCTACGAAGAAGGGCTCGGGCCGCTCCAGGGCGAGGTGCCGATCACCTGGCAGCTCAAGATCGGCGCGCTGAACCCGATCATGGAGAACGCCCCCACCGAGCTGTGCATCTCCGGCGTCCAGCAGCGGCTGAACAACCTGGCGCTCAACGCCGGCCCGGTCACGGGCGTGCTGGACGCGAACACCCGTGCGGCGGTGACGGCGTTTCAGCGCATCTTCGAACTCGACCCGAACGGCCAGCCGGACCAGGCGCAGTTCCAGCCGAAGCTGAAAGAGGTGCACGACGACCCGGACTCGGTTCAGGGCCCGGCTCCCGAGCCGCCGGAGGAGTCCGGCGGCGACGACACCGGCGGCGACGGCGGCACCGACGACGACGCGGAGACCTGAGGATCGGCGCACTCGACGAAAGACAAGGTGATCAGTCATGCCAGCAGACCCCACAGCGAGCTTGAGCGAGGAGCAGCGGCAGGA
>Ga0180438_10009876_pt1 | contig 11786 bp, 10 predicted proteins | sample SS_ome_12_FD_132455 | JGI IMG/M metagenome (GOLD analysis project Ga0180438, IMG submission 132455) | Hypersaline lake sediment archaeal communities from the Salton Sea, California, USA - SS_3_D_2 metaG | ecosystem: Environmental > Aquatic > Non-marine Saline and Alkaline > Hypersaline >...
TATAATTTTGCGGCGTTAACCAATGTGGATAAACAAGGCAAACTACTCTCTTATCATAGCATCTCGTTTGGCAATCAGCACAGCTATCGAACTGACAAACGTAACAATTATATCTCCTACAAGATGGATAAAATCGTCAATTACTGCATTAATAAAGGCAAGGGCATCGTGGTCGAGGACTTACAATTCGACCAAGAATTTTCCTATAATACAAAACGCAATCGAAAATTAAACGATATGAAGACCACCGCCCTGCAACTGTTAGAGAGAAAGTGTAAAAAGCGCGGTGTGTCCTTTCGAAAGGTATTTCCTGGATACACCTCTATAATAGGGAAATACAAATATTCACGATTACATAATTTGTCAGTCCATCACTTAGCAAGTTGTGTAATAACTCGAAGAGGCTTGGGTTTCAAGGAAGCACTTCCAGCCATCTACGATTGGGTGCTCTCACAAGTCGGGGAGTTCATCGAGCCCCGTGTGAAACAGGATAGTCCTTACCGTAGATGGTCACAAATCCATGACCTCTTCAAGAACAGCGGGATAACCTCCTTCAAGACTGTCGAAATACTGCAAAAATCAGTAATAATGAAGCATGTCTTGAACTCGGTGACGAGCGCACAGCTTGATAACCTTAAGGCTGGTCTTTCCGCCAACGGAAAGATTGATGATTATCACAAAACGTGGCATTTTATCAATCATTCCGCAGTTTTGTAAATAATTGTAAGGTTGGCGATGTTCTTGCCCCTTTTCGAAGAGGTCGTATTAACGAAGAATTTGCACAGGAAAATGCTAGAAGTAGCAAGAAAAAGTTATCCACTGGAAGGATGCGGAGTTCTATTTGGTCATATCGATAATAACAAAGCTATAATTCGCGACGTTATTGAAACCGAAAATAGTGCAGAAAATCCTACTGTGAGATTTTACATCGATCCTGAGTTGTTTTATACCATTCTTATATCTGCCGAAGAGTCAGGACTTGAATTCTTAGGAATCTTTCATTCACATCCAGCACAGCCGAATCCATCACCATGGGATCTTGAATACATGAAGTTACATCAAAATGTGTGGATAATAATTCAATCTCTCAACCGAGAAGAGAAGAAAATGAACATGAAAGCTTTTCAGTGGTATGACGAAAAACTTTTTGACGTCAAATTGAAAATAACCTAATCTAAGTTTCGACAACAGAAACATGTCGTATACCCATTTTGATTGATTCTGAAAGATTTCAGGCAAAGCACTTACAATTTATATAGAACGTGTGACACATATGGATGAGCTAGAAATTGGAAGGACAGATGAACAATGAGTACAAAACGTATTAAAAAACCAGAATGGCTCTTAAAACATACACATTGTAAAAACTGTGGTGTTTCTGTCCCGTTTGGGCGAGAATATTGCTCACCAGAGTGTGAAATAGACTATAACAAGTTTAAAAGGCGTCAGCAGTATCAACTGCTCGCAATTATTGGTGCATTAGTAGTCGTAGTTGTGTTTGTATTTCTCACGCGGTAAAGCCGTTGATATTCCGTGAGGTTCTAGTAAACACGTTATTACTATAAGCATACTTTAATATTTGAAAATTTAATATTGATAGGGTTCTATTTTAATGGTTTAAAATATATTAGGAACGTTCACATCGTCATCTTTGACGCACCAATGTCAAATTTCATTGAAGAGATTGCAATTAGGTTGATAGAAATGCCTACTAATGAGAAAATCGTACTCTATGAGGAACCAGGTGGCATTTATCGAGTAGAAGTTGAGCTGCCTTTAAACTCAAAGGTGAAACCTGAAGAATTTCCTAAAATAAGGGATGAGTTAGGTATACCTTCCTATGTAGATTTAGATTATTTGCCAATAAAAGCCTCATTAGTTATGTTAAAAGCGGCAAGAAATGCCCATCAACTTCACACAGAATTTCCTGACGTGGTTCCGAAAAGAATTTCCAATAAACCCTTAAATATACTTATTTTTGGCGGGGGCGCATTTAAACTCCACTGTCCAAGTTGTAACGCAGGTGGCGTCTTTGAAAGGGTCCTCCATGATATTGATATCGTTGTACCCAGAAAACAGGGAGGCGAGATAAGAAAACTCCTTCTTGTGCTCGGTGATCTTTATGGAACGATGTTCCTGCACTTTATAAGTACCAGTGACAAAATCTTTACCATGCAGAGGCGCGGAAGACGTCATCGCGTACGTTCGATCAAAACATTAGGTAATGAAAATGACCTTCCGACAGTGGAAGTTATGGATATCCTGACGAATGAAATTGATATGAGGCACACGGTTAATGTCGAGGATGAACTCAAAGAAGACCAGAAAAAACTGTTATATACTATTGGTCTAGAAAAAATGATCGCCACGAAATGCCAATTTATCATGGACATGGACAAGGATGTCATTCCTGAGCTAGAACAAGCAGGAGTATTATATAGGCAACTTCACTACGATCATTATAATAAAGATAAGATTGTCATAGGAATGGAAAAGAAAGATATAAAAGATGTAAGTGCAGCCTTCCTTGATCATCCTCTTGGTGAAGGGCCAGAAGCAATTGATGTAGAAAAGTTGAAGCGAATCCTCTCGGACAAAAAAATCCTTAAAACTGTTCGCTTAAACCTAGCGAATATCTTACATAATAAAGATTTTCTTGAATCAACCGGAGCATCACCCAGTCAAATATCCGATATTACGACCAAAATTGAAGACTTATTAGAACAACTTCCTAAGTCTGACAAAAAGTGGAGTAAACCTTGGTGGAACCTTGACGTGGAAACACCAGAAATTTTTGAAGGCAACTAAAAAATCATTCTGGCTTTATTTAATGAGGCCATCAATCAGTTAATCAAACTCAAACTCTCTTTTCGTCGTCAGCGTCTTGAAATCCTTGAGTTTTATCATTTTGAGGATTTGTTTGCTTAACCATGTATCTGCCCGCACTACGATTTTGCGCTTTGAGTCGGTAAGTACCAATCCGATTTCCCGTGTTCTAACATCCAAAGTAACGTCTTTTGCTGGACGCTCAAATCCGCGTCCATTTACAATAACGAACGCAAATTTCAACTTTTTTTCCAGCATATATCTTTCTGCAGATTTGACAACATCGACTATATTTGACTTTGTCACCCAGTCTTCAAAATCGAAAATCATGGTAACTACGTCCCACTGTGGTGTCATTACAGCCGCTATGCGCGCGAGGAATACACCATCAGCCTTCCCAGTATTACCTGTAAGAAGATACCTAGCCTTAGCTTTATAGAGAGACACGTCTTCCTCTATGTCATACCAGATTGCGATGCCTTTATTTTTCTTAACTCTTGTTCTTAAGTAATCGACGAAATCCTCTTCGGCGAGCGTTTCAATTGTGCCTCTTTGACTCTTTATTGTATAGATAAGCGATCCAATACCTATAAAAATCATAGAAATTCCGATATAGGGGTACGCAATAATTATAAACACGCCTATTACAAGTAAAACAGCAGCTACCGCTCCTAAGCTTCTGGTGGAAATGATTTTATCTTTTTCATAGGTCTTTTTACTCAAATTAAATCCTCACAAGCTAACTTTGGTATCCAATGTTTTTTACTATCAGCCTTGTTGAACTACTAACCTGCAATCAGATGTGAAATTATGTATATGGTCCACACTTTATAATAATAAAGTTAAGGTTTTATGAATAGAAAGAGGGAATTATTTAGCTTTTCGAAAATAGTGGTGTATTCAGTATTTTGTTTAGCCGTTATTAGCTATCAATTACTATTTCAAGTTTTCATAGGGATAAGTTTGTGAACTAACTTAGCAGGAAGTTCCTCTACTCTTTGATGTAGTTTAGCCTCTTGTTCCCCAAAACTTTTCAATGCCATCTTCTGTCAAATCGATGATGTAGCCCCTTAGGATACCTTCACCATATTCAGAACCTGGGTTTACAAGTTGCGTTTTGCCAAGCGTTACAGCTCCAGCGGATTCGTGGATATGTCCATGAATGCCAAGTAACGGTTCATTTTTAAGAATTGCCTCGCGTACGGCTTTACTACCTACTGGTTGGGTAAGTTGGTGACCAGCAACTTGAATTGTTTTTAGTTCTTTGGTCAGCTTCGGTGCTTCATCGAGCCGGGTACCATATGGCGGGGTGTGAAAATTACAAATTAATTTTCTATAATCACCTGGGTCGACCATGTCGAATAATTTATCGATTTTTTTCCGTAATTTTTTTTCGGAACATTCTCTAGGAGAGTTCCAAGGTGTTGGGTTCACCCACTCTAAACTTATCATTGGATGATTTTCAGTATCGTCGAGATAGATCACGCCGTCTAAAGGATAAATGACCCGTTCAGTCTTTCGGATAACATCATCTATTAAAAAACTATCATCGTTACCTGGGTTTACAATAACTTTTACATGTTCTGGAACCCTTTCCTCAACCAACTCCATCCAACGTTCAATTTCTGAAACGATTACCTCATCAAATAACGTATCTAATGCTTTTTTATCATTTTCAAGTTCTTCCACACCAGCTGGTGTAGTTCGAAAGGGATATGAGCCACAATAGCGGATGATTCTCTCTACTTCTTGAATTTCCTCTTCGGTCTTCATGTGATAGTCCTTATTAAACGATGCCTTCCATGATCCGTCGCTTTGTTCAACAATCGGGACGATTACCTTACCCGTAGTATCCCCACCAAGTAGAGCTACGTCAATCTCTTTATAGAATGTTGTAACATTGAGAAATTTGCGCCAACATTGTTCTGATCCATGTACATCCGTAGTAAAGAAAATTCTGGTTCTTTTCATGTTACTACCTCCATATAGGTCTATTCTTATGCTCACTGTGTCAGTTTTCTTGAGTACTTGTTGCATCTTTTTAGAATTCACTCTCTAATAATACATTTTTTTTTTAAGGTTTTTCGATGACGAAATTTAAGTTCAATCGGCAAAAAGTAGAGGATCACAGATTCATTTTTGTTGCATAAGAATAAAAAAAAGAAAAAGAGAGATTAAGCTAGGCTGTCGCTATCGCTATTCAGGCGGAATCTCCGCGTATATTGTATCGACATCGATACCCATTTCTCTGTTCTTGGTTTGCATCCAGAGCCATACTATAACCGAGAGCGTGAACCAAACCATGATAACAGGCACACCACCAGGTACCGTGGCTGCTCCGCTTACTACGAGGACATAGGTATTAGAGACGAATCCAATGAACCCTAAGACCGCCAAAAGCGGTACTGGTCCTAGTTTAAACGCCGCACCCTTCTCGAATAAGTCTTTTCGCATATATGGCAACATCATTGCTGTTAAGCAGCCAGTCCACATCATGACAACATCCATGAAAGTCTGGGTGGCTACTACTGCAAACCAGGTGCCTAGGATAGGTGTAACACCCATGTCTTCACCCGTAGTTTGGAAAACTCCAAGGATACCTAAGAACGCTGTCAGGTTTATTGCCCAAACGGGAGAGTGCCACCTGTCGCTTACCTCCGCAAATCTTAACGGAAATGCCCTATCAAACGCCCATGCAAACAGCGTTCTGCTGCTTGTGATTAAGAAGGGCGGAATATCGTTTGCCAGCCATATAGCGCCTGTAATTGCTATGTACACAGCTACGGCTGGATTTCCATGCACTAAAATTGCGGCAAATGTTGGCAGCACCGCGACCACAGAAGGTGTATTCCCGTTTATTACGATGCTATTGGCGTCGCAATAGGCATACGCCTTTACGAAGTTCCCGACTGAACCGTACATCAATCCACTGATAGTCACGTAAAATACTGCAATAAGGACTGTACCTAGGCCTAAACCAATGAGCATGTTTCTCTTTGGTGTCTTTACTTCACCACCAATGAAGGCGGTAGCAGTATAACCGATGTAAGCCCATATTGCACCGACAGCCATGAATGTAAGCGTAGCTGACCATGAGAACGGAGCGGTCCATCCAGGCGCTCCAGCGGCCATTACCTGGTCATAGCTAGCATAGTAGAACTGAGTGGCGGGATTTCCAAACGGGCTGGAGTTCCAAGCAGAGGCCATTGCAGCCTCTCCACCGCTCATCATAGCACCCGCATATACGCCCATCGTGATGAAGCTTCCAATAATGGCGACTATAAACATCGCATTAAGGACCTTACCATAGATGTCAACACCCATTATTGCCAGTGCCCAGAATATGACTAAGATAATAAGCCCAATTACAATCCAGGCAACAGGATTATTGGCCATAACGGTTCCCGCATTATAGGTAGCAACGTTGTTTGTAGATGCGCCCGCTAACTGTAGACATAATCCCCAGAACCAGACGTCCCAAACCGCTAATGAGCCGTAAGCTGTAGCTGTTCCAAACCACCAAGCCCAGGAGGCGACAAAACCCGCGTATGGACCCAGAACTCTGGATACCCACACATATGGACCACCAGAACGGGGCATAGACGTAGCAAGAAGCGCAAATGCCCATGCAGTACAAATTGCTGGAATAGCTCCAATTGCAAAGCCTAATGGAATATTAGCCCCCCATCCAGCACCCGGAAAGTCTCTAACTGAGTGTAAATTGATACCACCGCCGATTACATAGCACATAACAGTTGTCATAGCTGTAAACCAACCAATCTCTCGGACAAGACCTGTAGCATCACGCGCAAAAGTTTTCGACATAGTTTTCCCCAATTTTTAAATTTTTTATTTTATTTTATATTTGTAAAACAATGTGTATGTTTTAGGAAATTGGCAAATATCTGATCGTTTCTTATATAAATAGTTAATGGCAAGCGAGTTTACATAACGATCAAAATGTATAGAATAAACAACCCCTGAGAAGACATTTGTACACAACAAAATGATATAGAACTTCATAAATTTCAAAGACAAATAACGTCGGTCATACTGTTTAACATAAATAGGTAGCAGAAATAAAATTATAATATAAATCATCAAATTCCTATTTGAATTAAGTAAGAATGAAAGACTTGAGTTAAAAAACCTCAGGAAGAATGAGAATTCATTAATTTTTGCAGTTTAGCTTGATGTAATAAAGACGCAATAACCTCTAAAAAGTAACAAGCAAACGAGTCTGCTTTAACATATTGGTGATATTGTTTTCCACAATTGTTATAAACAACAATTGCGTGAATATCACGCACTCTTTGCTGTCTTCTTGAGGTATTTAAATGAAGATAATAATAACAGGCGCGTTTAGTTCTGGAAAATCTACCCTTGTACAATCACTTGGCAAAGAATCAGCTATTTCGTTAGATAAGTCAGGAACCACAGTTGCTCTTGACCATGGGACAGTAGATGTTTTAGGCATTCCAGCTTTTCTTTTTGGAACGCCCGGACTTGTCAGGTTCTCGATTTTGCGTCAAATCTTATCTGAAGGAGCTGACGGCATGATTTTCATGGTGGATTCTGCAAATCCTAATATCGAAAATTTCAATGAAATCTGGCAAGAGATGCAAGAAATACAGATTGTTGCATCAGTTCCCTGCGTGATAGCAGCTAATAAACAAGATATACCTGGAGCAAAGAGTGTAGAAGAAATAAGAGGGCTTCTAGGACTTACTGGATATCCAATCATACCAATTTCAGCCAAGATAGGCAATGGCATAATGAGACCGCTTCTCATACTTTTATTGATTAACATTCTACGTGCAAGTTCATTACTGCGTATAATCGATCGTATTGGTACTGAGAACAATGCTTTAGAGCAAATTGCAGACATGGTCGAGTTAGGTAGATATAAAACAAAACTTAGATTATACTGGCTTGAATGGCGCGGTTTAATTGAAGCAGATTGGAATTCCCAGCGATTTAAGGTTGTTCCAGCAGTTAAAAAAGTTTTTGAAATACTTCCTAGACTGATCCGTTCATATGAAGAGATTAAATTAATGTGATACTATTTTCCTTTTCTCTTACTGAACTAACTTCTTTTTCAAAAAGAACTCGCACCGATTAAGTTAAAAGAGACGATATTATCTAATTGTTCTTAATCAATAGGGTGATATTAGAGTAGTAAAAGAGAATGTACGCTTGATTTCTTCCGGAGAAGACATTAATGAAGGTAGCGGTCGTAGTTCCTGCGCATAACGAAGAAGAAAACATAGAAAAACTCGTGAAAGAGATAGACCATGTATTGCGAGCATCTGAGATCGATGGAGAAATTATAGTAGTGGATGATAATAGTACTGATGGAACTAAAATAACTCTCACCAAATTGGCAAGAGAAACTAATATTCGATTGACTCCCATCCACCGGAGTGACGGAGTTTGTGGCGTAGGCTTAACATTGAGGGAGGGAATCAAGGCTGCGAAAAACAATGACGTTATTGTTACGATGGATGGGGACTTCTCGCATGATCCTAAAGAAATCCCTAAACTCATTCAAGGGATTAAAAACGGAGCAGACTTGGTTATCGGATCTCGTTATATGAAGGGAGGGAGAGCAGACATGCCTCGATCCCGGATTATCATAAGTGGCTTATATAATGTGTTAAGCAAACTCTTCTTGCAGACTTGTGTAAATGACTTAACGACGGGATTTCGTGCTATGAGACAGAAGGCAATAGAAAAAGTAGAACTTAAATCTGAAGGATTTGAAATACATCCAGAAATTCATCTAAAAATTTACAAAAAGGATTTTAAGGTTATAGAGGTTCCGATTCATTATCATAGGAGAGGAGGAGGGACTTCTAAGTTACGATACTTTAAAGTTGGCCCAGGCTATCTTCGAGTAGTATTTAGGCAATTATTAAGCAAATAATTTCTGAGGATTTCTAATGAGCAGGGATACATGGGACTCAGTCTGGGAAAAACAACATATTCGCCAGTCTGCTCTTCATTCGCTTATCTACCTTTTAAGGGAGCATTATTTCTCATCTACATTTGCACGTTTTGCTAGAAAGCGAATCAAAGGCTTAATTTTAGAAGTAGGATGTGGCACTGCGCAATGCTCGCTGAAAATACGGGTAAAAGGTATAGATATAATTGGTGCTGATTTTTCAGCCTCTGCCTTGCAATTAGCCAAGAAATATTCCTTAACTACTAGTAACGTAACCCACAGCAGAACGTCTTTCGTTGTGACTGATGCATTCAGTTTACCATTCGGTAAAAACACTTTTGATGCTGTATGGAGCGTGGGTTTGCTGGAGCACTTCGAAGATCCAAGTTTAGCATTAACAGAGATGAGACGAGTTGTTAAACCGAAAGGTAAGGTAATTGCCATAGTCCCCTATCGCGCTGGATTGCTGGGGATTCTCAACTACGGATACAAAAAATTAGGGAAAGAATGGATCTGGGAAGATGAAAAACCAATGAGCGTAGACGATTTGTATCGATTCTTTGAACTGGCACATCTCAGGAAGATTCGCATTAAAAAGATGTATGACACATTCCTAATGTTCTTAGGGGCGACAGGGGAAAAATAGTTGCCCTAAGGTTCTTTGAATATTCGCATTAAAATAGTTGCCCAAAGGTTTTTTTGTTGTTGTAAAGTGTTAGATTAAGGGATTACGAACATAGGTTTTATTGAAATAGTGTTTATTTGGAAACGTATTTAAAACACGATTATATTCTTTGTTTCGTTTGAGAAAGTTCGGAGTGGAATTTTGATGGAAGATGACTATGGTGAAGATTCTCTGCCCTGTAATCATGATCCTTTTATTAGTTTAGAACCATACACAGTAATATCAGAATTGATCTCACAGGCATTAAGGGATGGTGTCAACCTGCAATGTATTCTGTGTGGTGAAAAAGTAACTACTAGCAACGTTATAGTAGTACAGGGTCATCATGTGATTCATGAAGACTGCTTTGTTAATACTATGATCGATAATGAAAGGGTTATACAAGAATCCATTAAATTGGGAATCATAGGGCGCGAAGAAATTAGTAAACGCTTGAAGAAGTTCCCCATTCGCTATGTTCTTTCTAAATTGCGCTGGGAGGTCAAAAAAAGGACGGGCGTAAGATTGCCGATCCCAATAAGAGAGAGAACCTTCAAGGAACTTCTGAAAAAGAACAAAGCGATAACAGAAACGAATGAACAACAGTTGATCAACTGGTTTAAAACTGCAAGCTTCCCGTCTAGTCTCAGTGATGACTATTCAAGCGTTGATGAGATGGACACCTCATTTTCGTATTTCTCATAAAATCTTTTTATTTTACAAGTTCTTAGAAGAGAATAATACTTGTTTTTTCATTTTATTGATACTGATCGTATCTCGTATACACAGAAAATCGTGAAATAATCTGAAAAAATACATTTTTAAGATTAAGATACAATATATAGTGGGTGATGATGCACGCCGTCCCAATCGGAGTCATGATGCTGACTATGAAGAACTCGCGACGAAGCAGAGCCCACTATTTTCTATATTGGTCGCGATAAATCGAAGAAAAATTACTTTACTGCTTCTGCAAGAATTTCTGCAAACTTATAGACTTCTTCAAAAGTATTATATAGGGGATAGGGCGCAACACGGATTATATCAGGCTCCCTCCAATCAACGGTTACCCCCCGGTCTATCAATGTATCAAATAATTTCTTACCGTTTTTGAGAGTTCGAATTGAGAGTTGGCATCCTCGCTCATTAGGATTTGAAGGGGTAATTATCTCGTAATTTTCAGGACCTAGTTCTTTTATCAAATACTCTAAGTAGCCAGTCAATAACTCCCTTTTCTGATGAAAAAGAGATAGATCAAGCTCATCCCAAATGTCTAAAGAAGCTTTCAGACTTGCTAATAAAAGCACAGGATGTGTACTTATTTGCCAACTAGAAGCCCCAAGCGCTGGGTTAATGTCAGGCTCCATTAGGAACATCGTATCACGTTTTCCACCCCACCAGCCATCAAATCGAGGGAGATCTTTTTCAAAGTGGTGTTCATGTACGAAACATGCACTTATTCCGCCAGGGCCAGCGTTAAGATACTTGTAATTACACCAAACGGCAAAATCTACATTCCAATCATGCAATTCAAGAGGGATATTTCCTACTGCATGTGCAAGATCAAAGCCAACAGCTGCCCCTTTTGCATGGGCAGCTTTAGTGATGGCTTCCATGTCAAATGCTTGACCAGTAAGATAGTTGACTCCAGAAAAAAGGACTAAGGCGATAGATTCATCTATTGCTTCAATAATGTCTTCTGTCCTAAGCGTATGTTCACCAGCTCTTGCCTTAACTTCTAGTAGAGAATCATTAACGTCATAGCCATGAAAACGGATTTGGGATTTTAAAGCATATTGATCACTTGGAAAAGCATGTTCTTCAATCAATATTCGGTGTCTGTCTGAAGTAGGACGGTAAAAACTTACTAGAAGAAGATGAAGATTGACAGTCAAAGAGTTCATTATTGAAACTTCTTCTGGATGTGCACCTATAATTCGTGCCAAACTGTTTACTAAATCATCTGAACAAGAAAACCAGTTTTTTGACCCATGAAACCATCCTTCAACACCAATCTCCTCCCATGTCTTTAGGATTCGATCTATTTCAGTTCTTGCTGTTTTTGGTTGAAGACCTAATGAATTGCCACAAAAATAGATTATGGAGTTGGGATAGTGGAACATTGCTCGAAATTTAGCTAATGGGTCCGCCAAGTCCAGTTCTTTTGCAAACTCTAGACTTCGCTCAAATTCGATCATGAGTTAATCACATATTTTAACTTAATCGGCGGGAAGTCCCCTTCCGACAGGTGGGGGATGAAAGCCGCTAGCTTTATATATATTTTTGCACCGAGTAGTTGTGATGAATATCGGGAGGAAAGCAGGGATACAAGACTCCCGATAGGAATGCAGA
>Ga0180438_10009877_pt1 | contig 11785 bp, 10 predicted proteins | sample SS_ome_12_FD_132455 | JGI IMG/M metagenome (GOLD analysis project Ga0180438, IMG submission 132455) | Hypersaline lake sediment archaeal communities from the Salton Sea, California, USA - SS_3_D_2 metaG | ecosystem: Environmental > Aquatic > Non-marine Saline and Alkaline > Hypersaline >...
GGGGGAGACCATGGAATCCCGATTTTTGGTGGAAATCTGAGGGCATTTGATGTAGATACATAGAAGCTGTCAGAAATCCTACTCTTCCGCCAGATAAACTATCCGGAACCCCCGATGAGCAATGGTTCGAGCAAGCCCAGTGATGCCGAAATCGTTCGTCGAGTTATAGGGGGAGAGATCAATGCATTTGAGTCCTTACTGTTGAGGTACAAGAGTCATGTCCTGGAAGTTGTGAAGAGGCATGTACCGTACAATGAGGTGGAGGAAACGGCTCACGATGTGTTTGTAAGAGCATACCTCTCGCTGCCGACCTTCAAGGAAAGGAGCAGCTTCAAACAATGGTTATCGACCATTGCGGTGAGAACTTGTTATGACTTCTGGAGAAAACGGTATAGATCTCGAGAGGTGCCCATGAGTTCTCTCGCTGAAGAACACCATGAGTGGCTGGAGAAGGTCGTTTCAAATCGACCAGGCCAATCGTTCACCGATAGGGATTCTCAAAAGAAAGCGGGAGAGCTGCTGGACTGGGCTCTGGATAGATTGTCACCGGGAGACAGAATGGTTTTGGAATTGGTCTACCTGGAAGGTCTATCGGGGAGAGAAGCCGCTGATCTTTTGGGTTGGAGCGTGGCCAATGTGAAAGTCCGGTCATTGCGCGCCCGGAAAAAACTTCGCGATCTACTTGCGTGATTAGCCGAAGCCCAGGGGGGACGTCCGTGAAATCCCTTAAAAAGGATAATACGAGGCTGAAAGAACTGCTCATGAGAGCTTATCGTGAAAAAGAACGGCCTGAAGTTGATGAACTTTGGCAGATGAGGGTAATGAGTCATATCCGAAGCCTGGGTCCCATTACTTCTCGGGGAAGATACTTCATGCTCCTTGAGCAATCTGTCTGGCGATTGACTCCTGTAACGTGCCTGTTAATCCTCGTATTGGCCGCCTTGTTAATCAAGCTTGATTTCATCCCAGACTATGAGATGGTGAAACTATTTATCGATGACCCAGTGGAATTCACCTTTGTCCAGTGGTTTGGGCTATAGCGAGGAAGGAATATGAATACACTGAAAGTATGGGCAGGCATAGTGCTTGTGTTTCTCCTTGGGGTATTGGCTGGGTCGCTTGCAACAGGAATATATTTCAAGCATAGAATTGAACGGTTTTCTAAAGGGGAACGTCCGCCAATAAAAGTAGTATTGATGAAAAAACTTTCTCAAGAACTCGATCTGACGGAATCACAACGGGTTGAAATTGAAGGGATTCTCGATCAATTGGAGGCCACGTTGCTTGATTTAAGACGAAAACACCGACCTGAGGTGGAGAAGCTCTTTGAGCGCAGTTTTGGATTAATAGGGGAGAAGCTGAATAGCGAACAGAAAAAAGAATTCGTTGAAATACGAGAGGAACTAAGGAGGCAACGGCCTTTTCGGAGGAAGAAAACCCGGTGAGATGAGCTACGGTTTTTCAGGATCAATTTGCTTGTCTCTTACACTCATGACCCCATCCACCGTATTGTTCATCTAGAATTTAATACTCCTTCCAAGAGAGTGCCGACCCAAACTCCGGGTTTTGGATGAGCTCACATCCCAAGAGTCACGCTTTGCTAACTGAGCTCTTGAAATTCTGCTGATCCCGATAAATACAATATTTCAGACACAAATAAAGAGAATACTTCACAACAGTGGATTTTGCCGCATAGGTTCTTGGTTACACCAAATGGGGAGGGAAATGGGCCGTTTCTGCAAAAACTTTCACTAAAGCGGGAAATGACATGCCACTTTATGGGCCTCGCCGATGTCGCGGAGATGGGGCTCGGTTGAGGGATCGGTGCATTTTTCCGGCCTGCCCCGTTCCTGATACACCGGGCAGCGTGGAGCAAACCGGCAGCCGCTGTAGGGACGCTCGAAATCAAACACACCCCAGTCGCCTGCCCTGCCCCCTGAGGAGGCGCCAGGGGCTTCTTTGCTTTCTTTCTCAACCAGGGAAGACCAGAGGATACGGGTATAGGGATGGCGCGGTGACTCCGCAATGCGATTTGTCAGCCCCATCTCCACAATCCTCCCCAGGTACATGACCGCCACCTTGTGGCTGACCAGCTCCACAATCCGCAGGTCGTGGGATATGAAGAGGTATGAAAGCCCCAGGTTCTCCTGGAGGTCCTTGAGCAGGTTGATTACCTGGGCCTGTATGGAGACGTCCAGCGCGCTTGTGGGCTCATCCGCGACGAGAAATCGCGCTCCCACCGCAAGGGCGCGTGCAATGCCCACCCTCCGCTTCTCTCCACCGGAAAGTTCATGCGGGAAGTTGGTGAGCTTGCTCTCCTTCAGGTTCACCTGTTCGAGGAGCTCGCCCATCTTCCGGTCGAGCTGCGGGGCGTTGATGTCCTCGTGGACGCTAATTGCCTCTTTGAGTATTGCCCGGATGCGCATCTTGGGGTTGAGGGCGGCGTCAAGATCCTGAAAGATTATCTGCATCTCCTTCCTGAACGGGCGGAAGTCCCGCGCGGAAAGGGCAGTGATGTCTCTGCCGTCGAAGAGGATTCTGCCCGATGTGGCAGGGGTAAGTCCCAGGATGGTTCTGCCAACCGTGGTCTTTCCGGATCCGGACTCCCCCACGAGGCCGAGGGTCTCGTGCTCCTTGAGGTAAAAGCTGACATCGTCCACCGCGGGGATTATCCTCTCCTGCCCCCGGAGCGTTGAGAAGAGGCCGCTGCGCTGGAGGAAATGCTTCTTGAGGTTAACCACTTCCAGTATCGTGTTTCCCATAACGGCTTGCGTTCCTAATTGAAATAGAGCCAGCACCTCACGCAATGTCCGGGGGATATTTCCCGGAGGGCCGGCTCGTGAGATTGACACTTCTCCCTGATTCCCTCAGTCACCCGATTGCAGCGAGCATAGAACCTGCAGCCATCCGGAGTATTAATGGTATCGAGCACATCCCCCTCAATGGCCTGCAAATAGGCTTTTTCCTTGATATGCTTTTCGCTCGGTATGGATGCGAGGAGGGCCGCGGTATACGGGTGCTTGGATTCACGATCCACCCGGAGGATGTCCCCCGCCGGGCCATACTCCATGAGCGTGCCGCCGTACATCACGGCCGCGCTGTCGGAAAGCCGTTTAATGACCCCGATATCGTGGCTGATGAGCATGGTGGTTACGTTGAACGCCGACTTGAGCTCATGGAGCAGGTCTACGATCTTCGATTGTATGGTGGCGTCGAGCCCCGTGGTCGGTTCATCCGCGATCAAGAGCGACGGCTCCGAGGCAAGGGCCATGGCGACCATTGCCCGCTGACACATGCCCCCCGACAGTCCATAGGGATAGCTATCGAACCTGAGCCGGGGGGAGTCGATCTTCACCTGTTCAAGCCAGTAGAGGGCCCGCTGCTTTGCCTCGCGGCGGTTCTTGATTCGGCCCTTGAGGAGTATGGCCTCCGTTATCTGCTTGCCGATGGGGATGAATGGGTTCAGGGAGGATCGCGGATTCTGAAAGATCACGGAGATCTCCTTGCCGCGAATGGTTCCCATGAGCAGTTCCACCTGTTTCTCCCACCCTACGCAGTCCTTGCGCACCTCCATGACCCGGCCTTCTTTCCTCGCCAGGCACACGTACTCTTCGAGGCCCCGGAGCAGGTTTACCGCGATGCCATCGGTTTTGAAGCCTATCCTTCCGCTGATAACCCCCGGTTCCGCCGAAATCAGCCCCATGATCGAGAGTGCCGTGATGCTCTTGCCGCTTCCGCTTTCCCCCACCAGGCCAAGCGTCTCTCCCCGGTTGATCCGGAGATCCACGCCGTCCACCGCGCGGATAAAGGCCTGCTTGCTCTTCGCAAAGAAATAGGTGCGAAGGCCTTCTATCTCCAGAATCGGCAGGTTCGTCATGTGCCTCGTTTCCCCTCGAGGATAGTGTTGAGCCCATCCCCCAGCAGGTGGAAGCCCATGATGGTAACAAGGATGGCCAAGGCGGGCGCCGTGGAGGGCCAAAATTTGCCCTGCATGAAATAGTTGGCCCCGGCCTGCACCATATTGCCCCACGAAGGCGTCGGCTCCTGCACCCCGAACCCGAGATAGCTGAGGCTCGTCTCGATAAGAATGGCCTCGGCCATACCGAGCGTAGCCTGGATGATCAGCACCGTACGGCAGTTGTACCAGAGGATGTGCTTGAGGATGATGACCCTGCTCTTCAGGCCGAGGGCGATGGCGGCCTCGATGAAATCCCTCTCCTTGAGGAATTGAATCTTGCCCTTGATGAGCGAGAGCACCACGGGCACGTTTGTCAACCCGACGATCACCATGATGTAGTAGATATCGGGCTTGAAGGCGGCAACCATGAGCAGGATGAGCACCAGCCGGGGAAATGAATCGATCAGGTTCGCCCCATAGCTAATGGCCGTATCAATACGCCCGCCCCGGTAACCCGCCAACACCCCGAGGAACGTGCCCAACGTCAGGGCGATGGCAATGGCCAGGAGTCCTGGGAGGAAATACGCCTGAATCCCCAGAATCAGCCTGGAGAGGAGATCCCTCCCCACGAAATCCGTGCCGAGCAGGTGGTCGGCAGTTCCCGGGGGAGCCATCAGCAACTGAAGGTCCATTTCCTGCGGGTCGTGCGGCAGGAGATGGGTGGCCCCCAGGATGTAGGATACGACTACCAGGGCCACGACGAGAAGGCCATAGCCCACGTAAAGGAGTTCCACGGGGGCGGCCTTTTTCCAAAAGGGCAGGTCCGAGTACGCCCCTACGTGGCGCGAGAGCTGGGAATACCTTTTCATACGCTCGTGCCCCTCATGAAATGATCTCCTCCTTACGATGTTCTCGGATTCACCATGATGTACACGACTCGCTGCAGCAAGGTACCCAATCGCACGAGGACGGCCGTAGCAATGGCGATCCCCATGATAACCGGGTAGTCCCGATCCTGGGCGGCCTGCCACGCCATCCTTCCCATGCCGGGCCAGTTGAAAACTTGTTCCACCACCACGGCGCCGCCGAGGATAAAGGGGATCTTCGAGGCGATGATTTCGGATATCGGGATCAAAAAACCTTCCTTAAAGGAATGTGCCCATATGGATGCCCCTTTGGCGCGGGCTGTGCGTATATAGTCCTCGGCCAAGACACGGCTCATCTCCTCTCGGAGGAATCGCACGACTTCGCTGATGGTTCCATTGCCGATTCCGAGCACGAAGATGGGCAGCAGGAAGTAGAGCCAGCTCAACCCTTGATCGCGTGAAAATCTGAAGAGAATGGGAAACAGCCCGAACTTGTGCATGAATATGTAGATGACGATGTACCCCAACCAGAAAACCGGCAGGGCGGAGACCACATAGGCAAACATGGTAAAGGGCCAATTCAGCGCGGTTGTTCCGCGCCTCGCTGAGGAAAGGGCAATGGGGACGGCGACGAGAAGCGTTACGAACATCGACCCAATGGTGAGGTAGAGGGTGTTAATTCCCACCCGGACAATCTCGTTCAGGACGGGAAGCCCGCTACGGATGGACGTGCCGAAGTTTCCCTGGAGCATGTTTCCAATCCATACGAGGTATTGACCATACCACGCCTTGGGTACGCCAAGGGCCTCACGCACCCCCTCCCGCGCAGCAGCAGTGGCCATCTGGCCTTGGAGCAGCAGGCTAAACGGGTCCCCCGGCGAGAGGTAGAGGACGAGGAAGACCACTAGGCTCACCCCGAAGAGCAGGAGCGCAGTAATCCCAAGCTCCCTGGAAAGCAGCGTGGCTACGGGTCTTACCGAGGTGAGTTTCATCCTTTCCGGGGCCTCAATGGTACAGGGCCCTCCAGGTGAGGGCCCTGTACTTGGATTTGCATTGCAACGGGTCTATTGCTGATCGTGCTCGGGTATGTACCACCCATCGGCAAAGGAGAAGAACTTGTACGGGTGGATAGCCACGTGTCTAAGCCTCTTGTGGTAGGCAGCGTAGTTCGTAAGCGTCCAGAGGAAGGTGTACGGGCATTCATCTGCCAGAATGGAATGGAGTCTGCGATATATGGTCCTCCGCTTTTCGTGGTCGAGGGTCAGCTTGCTCTCCACGATAAAGCTGTCCACCTCCGGGTTGGAATAGGCGCCGAAGTTGTTCATCCAGGGGCCGATCTCGGACGAATGGAAGAGGGAGGTGATGTCAGCGGAGTCGTCAAATACCCAGGATGCAAAGATGACATCGAAGTCATGGGTGAGAAAAACGTCTTCTTTCCAGGACAACCACTCCTTGAACTCCGCCTGTATGTCTACACCGATTTTACCGAGATAATTCTTGAAGGCGAGGACAACGCGCTTGACGGCCTCGCTCTCCTTTTCTATCGGGACTTTCAGCGTGAGGGAGAGCTTCTCGCCGTCCTTTTCCATAATGCCGTCTCCGCCTTGAACGAATCCGGCCTCGTTTAACAGCTCGATCGCCTTCTCAGGGGCATACGATAGAGGCTGAACATCCAGGTTGTAGGCCCAGCTTCCGGGGGCAAACGGACCGGAGATAATTGTTCCCTGTCCCTGGAAGAATGAATCGAGCATCTCCTGACGATTTACCGCATAGGTAATCGCTTTTCTCACACGCTTATCGGCCAGCAGGGGATTTCGGGTGTTGTAGCCGAAGAACGAATACGACAAGGCGTTGTACGGCTGCAGGACAAAATGCTTGTCGCCCTGTATCTGGGGTATGTCCCTGGGGTTCACCAGCACAATCATATCGATGGCGTTGAACATCAGGGCCTGACTCATGATATTCTGGTCCGCAAAGGGTTTTGCGATGAATTTGTCGATATGGGGCCGGCCATGGAAATAGTCCTCATTTGCCACGAGTATCACCTCATGGTCGCCGGTGATGTTTCGCAGTATGTATGGCCCGGTACCGATGGGTTTATGCACAAAGGGGTCTTCCCGCGTGAGAAATTCCCCATTTTCCGGCCCGTGTTTTGGAATAATCTTGAAGCTGAACTTGGCAAGGGCATTCAAAATGGGCCGCTTGAGGATAAACTCGACGGTGTGGTCATCGATCTTGGTTGCGCTCTCAATAAACTCAAACCGGACCTTGAGGGAGGTGATGGTCTTCGGATGCATCATGACATTGTAGGTGAAGATGACATCATCGGCGGTAAACGCCTTTGGCTCCTCGCCTTCCTTTGGATGCCATGTCACATCCTTCCGCAGGTAGAAGGTGTACTTGAGGCCATCATCGGACATCTGCACTCGCTCGGCCAGTTCAGGGACGATTTCCTGCTTTTCATCGATGCCGACGAGGCCGTTAAAAATCAGCTCGCTGATTCGCAATGAAATCATATCATTGCTCGTTATGGGATCCAGGGTCGCAGCTCTGCCGTATTCACCGTAATTCAGGGTGCCGCCGTTCGGATTCCCGTCAGTTCTCCCTTTCGCCTCTGTCCAAGGGAGCATCACGACACATACCATGAGCGACATGATTAACAGGACACTCGTTAACCTTTTCATAACATCCTCCTTGCCGTTAATAGATGATACCTTGAAACACCTTATTGTGTACCGGTTGGTATTTACCTCATCGCACCCGTTTCACATGAGAATCGGTCCAGTTAAAGGATCCGTGCGTCCCCTGCGCTCTTTTGCTCCATGGAGTACACCCCCTGCATGGCGACCTGTATCTGACGGACCACCGGGAACTGCTTGCTCATCGCAAAATAGATCTCCAGGGCCTCGGAGAATTGCATGGTTTGATAGTATGCCTCGGCCAGATTGATGAGCATCAGGGGATCGTTATACTCGATCCTGTTTTTGTTTCCCTTGTTTCGCCCCGCCTCCATATAGGCAATAGTCTTCCCGTAGTCCTTCTTGCCCAGGTAGTATCTGCCGAGGGCGACGTTGACGCTGGAGGATTTTTTCCCCTCTCGCGCCTCGGCCAAGGCGGCTGCTTTCGTTACGATCTCATTACATTCGACCCCAAGCCTGCTGCAGGCGCTGAGGATATCCGCGAGGAGGTCCGGGGAATTGTGCCGTTGCTGCAATAGTTCGTTCCACGTGTTCATTGCCTCGGTTCTTCGGCCTTTGAGGTACAGAAGTGCTGCCTGTCTGGCTTTGGCCTTTGCCTTGAATTGTTGGGGTGCTCCGTTGGATGAGATAAAGGAGGAGGTAACTTCCGCTGACCGATCGATGTTGCCGAAGATGGCATACGCCTCGCCGAGGTAGTAGTTCGCCCCATTCCTTGAGCTGTCATCCGTCGTTGCTTTTACGAGGTATTCTATGCTTGCCTTTCCGTACAGCTCGGCGAGGTTATCAAGCAAGGCAAGGTCGTAAAAAAAGAGCACCTTGTTCTCGCCGAGGACTTCTTCACAGGAAAAGGCCTTCAGATCCGTCAGCCCCAGCAGGTCGAGCCCTTTCTCCACGAGGCCTGCCTCGGCATAGACTCCGAGGGCGTTTTTGATGATCCGTATTGGAATCCCATCCCCGGATTGTTTGGCCAACGCAAGGGCCCTGTCGCACATTGCCGGGGGGTCCTCGTCTGTCAGGCCCGCCTCGCTGTATGCCGCCGCGAGGTCCGAAAGCACTTCAGGGTCGGTTCGATTCACGCTCTTCCAGAGCGCCTTCGCCTTCTGCCCATCTCCCCGGAGGTGATAACAAAGCCCCAGTTCCACTCTGGCGATCTCTTTATACTTCTCCTCGACCCCCTTGTGCCGGATAAATCTCTCGAAAACGCATGATGCTTCCATAGGCTTGCCCCGCTCCAGGAGCGCCTCGCCCAGGTAGAGGTCCGCCAGGCGGCTTCTGGGCTCCCCCCGAAATGCGGCGAGCTTCTCAAGATAATCCAGGTGCACCGATACCGAAGTCCGGTAGAGCTCACGGTATAACTCGGCGTTTTTGAGATAAACTAGCCCCAGGCTCAGATGGGCCATGGACTGCCTGCCTTCCTTGACGGACGCCATGGAGGAACGGAGCACCGCGGCAGCGTCCTCGTAGCGGTGCAAACTGTAGAGTTCCATCGCCCGCTTCAGCGGGTCATGTGCTGGGTACACCGGCGCTGCCAGCAGGACAACCATGAGGCAGCATGTAAGGGTCCGTCTCATATTCCATCCTCTCAAGGGGAGAGAACCTCCCTTGGCTATCCCCCACCCTGGCAAGGTGGATGTGGTCCCACTGCTCAACCTGGGCGCGGAATGCGATCATTCCGTTAACCGAACATGTCACGTCATGATTCATCTTGGCCCCTGTCCTGAGAAGGAAATTCTCCCTTTTCTCACTATCAACGATGTAGATCGGATTATACGCTTGACGGTCGTTCTTAACGTAGACGATCGTGTTGCTGTCCGGCATCCAGGCGGGCCCCTGCTCTACATCCGGGATAATGTCCATGGCCACTATCTTCATGGCAAGTCCCTCGCCTTTCCCCGGGTCAGAGCCATCAGCGGCAATCACCGCCAGAGACCATACCTTGGGATCATTCTCCTTGTTGTAGTTGGTATAGAAGGCGATCTTCGCGCCATCCGGGGACCACACCGGCCTCAGGTCGTCATAGGGCCAGGTGGTGAGGGGTTTCAAAGTTCCGAGGGGGTCTTTCACATCGCCGATGAGGTAAATATCGTGATTTTCGTTGCTTCCAAAGGTCATGGCGATTTTTTGGCCGTCCGGGGACCACTGGGGGTACAGATATGCCTTATCCCCCCGGGTCAACCTCCTCAGCGCACGGGTTGTAAGGTCCATCAGGTAGATATCCCCATAACCCGTGCGGCCCGACACAAAAACCAGGTGATCATCGACGGGGGACCAGTGCGCGAGACCATCCTTTGCTGTATGATCTGTGAGCCTTTGTGTCCCATCGCTTCCGATGGCGCCGAGGTAGATGTCATAGTTTCCGGCGCCACCGTTGCTCATGACCACAAAGCGATCTCCCTCAGGGGACCAGCTGATCCCCGAGTTGTAACTGACCTCTTCGAAGGTGCCGGGAAGGAAGAATTGTTTCTCATTATCATCGGTCAGCTGCAAGTATATTTTCTGGACAATCGTGCCGAACCGACTGGCGATGATAATTTCCTTTTTGTCGCCAATGCCTCGCTCGAATGCGATCAGCTCCCCTGACGGAGACCACACGGGGTTTGAATCGTTGTGGCCGGGCTCAATTCCGGTAAGTTCACGGACCCACAGGGGTTCCACCACTCTCGGCACCTCCCTTTCCGTCGTAACGCTCTCGGGTAGCGCCTCCGCTGGCGGCGGTTCTTTCCCCGTCACCTTGGGTTTGCTTCCAGTTTCGTGATGCGTATTTTCATCGGGTTCGTCTATCTCCGCCTCACCCCTCGGGGGGACCGTCCCTCGGACCTCTTCACCGGACGCGTCCTGATCCACCACGGATGACTGCACCTCAATAGCCGGGGCCACGCCGGCAATGATTGCTGCTGCAAGGACCGTACAGGCCCATACCCCGAATTTCACGCCGCTAACCTCCGCACCGCGCTAGCTCAAATCCTTTATCTGTGACCAGTATCTCCTTGCAGCGTTGCGACACTTTACAAAGCTGCTGTCTCCCTCCAGCTTTTTTGGGAAGAAGTCGAAGTATTCACGCCATGCGAGATTGGCCTTGCCGAGAAACGCTCTTTTCTTGGTGATCAAAAAGAGCTTATGATACGAAATAGCCCGGTAGTAGTAGGTGTCATGGACGGCCTCCGCATGGTGCGGGGTTGGGAAAAAACGCGAATTCTGCTTGGCTATCTTGAGTTTTTCAATCGCCTTGGCGAGATTCTGGGCAGCAGCCTTCTTGTCCCTGTGAATGAGCTCATTTCCCTTCTCATAGTAGGCATGTCCCAGGTTGGTGTAGGTCACCGCGAATTGCTTGTAGATTATCTGTTGGTTTTCAGGGAGCGACAGCACGTTCTCAAACTCACGAATAGCGCCCTCATAATCCTTTCTCTCGTCCAGGTAGAGCTGGCCAAGCCGGTGGCGAGCATCCGAATAATCGGGATGCCCTTTTTCAGTGTTGGCATACGTCTGGATCGCCGCATCGATGTTGCCATTTTGTTCGGCCATCTGCCCTATCTTCAGATAATCCTTCACGAAGAGGATCTTATTGTCCCCGATACGCTCGATCGTCGGTTCATTGAACTCCAATACCTCTTCCCAGTCGCGATACTCTCCCCCTACCGTAAGCTTTACTTTGCGGAATCCAAAGTTCACCGGTTTCCCGTCCAGAAGAGGGGTTTTCCCGATTGTGACACCGTCAACAAAAACCTCGGCCTCGGATGGTTCGGATTCGACCTTGAACAGGGCGGTGGCGACATCGAGGGAGAACTCCTTGAGCTGCTTGCCTTGATCCACGCTGATCGTTTCGTGCAACGGCTGGTAACCGTAACGGGAAAGGAGAAGGTCGTATTCTTGATAGAGGCGCACCGGTATATCGGCCTTACCATTCGATCCAGTAGTTCCGACCCAGGTATTGTTGAGATATACATTTACTCCCCACAATGGCGATCCATTAGCAGAGGGGCCGCCTTTGGCGAGGAGAACAAAGGAATCCTTCGCAACCTCCCTTTCCTCCTCGAGGTATACGCGCCGGACGACCTTATCCCCGATATTGATCTCTTCGTCCTCGTTTAAGGCCACAATCTCGGTCCATGACGATGTTTCATCGTTTTCCTTGACGATGAGCATCCCCGCTTCATGATACCCCTTCACTCTGCCGGACTCTTCTACCTCAGCAGTCATATATTTGAACTCATTGCCGCGTCTGATCTTATGGTCGAGTTTTCCGAGATTGATTCTGTAGCGGCCATCTTGAACCGCGTCGACCGTTCCCTCGAAGGGGAATTGATCAATGATATTATTAACGA
>Ga0180438_10009879_pt1 | contig 11784 bp, 6 predicted proteins | sample SS_ome_12_FD_132455 | JGI IMG/M metagenome (GOLD analysis project Ga0180438, IMG submission 132455) | Hypersaline lake sediment archaeal communities from the Salton Sea, California, USA - SS_3_D_2 metaG | ecosystem: Environmental > Aquatic > Non-marine Saline and Alkaline > Hypersaline >...
ACGCCCTGCTTTGCAGCTTGGTCGAAAATTTTTGTCATGCGGGCGTCGGGCTCGAAGGGCTTGCCTTTTTCAATCCCCAAAGTTGCCAGACGGCCGCGCTGCTCGGCACTGAACAGCTCCTTCGGTTCGTGCTGGATGATTTCGTTCAGCACGGTAAAGGCAGACGCATCTTCGGGCGTGAGCGTGTTCGCGCCCATACCGGAAGAATTGACCACCGTGTTGTCGCGGGGGCCGGTTTTCAGCGGATAGACCTTGAGACGCTCCTTGAACCACTGAACGGCCTGATCACCGTTGCCGACCTCGCCGAAACCCCGCATCATGGCCCAGATCCGGTAGCCGGGGGATTTCATCACAAAATAACCGTCCGGAACCTCGCCCTTGTACCCCGGAGGCAGGAACAGGTACTTGCCTCCCTTGCCCTTGTCGGGGCCCGTCGCCCCGAAATCCGTAAGGTATTCGAAGGCGGCGTCGTCCGCGGTGCCGTACATGCCGGGTGGGATCTCCACCACCGTGGCTCCGTCCACCTTCAGATCGAGGGTGGCGAAGGCGTAGACCGTGACGTCGTTACCGGTCAGGTAGTTCTCGCTCGGTTGCATGAAGTCCGCCATCACTGCGAAGTCGGATGAAGTCTTGAACCCGAAATCGCGAACCTGCGACTTGACGATGCCGTAAAGCGACAGGGCCGGCATGAAGTCCATGTACGCCTGGGTAGCGCGCTGCAGGTCCAGCTCGTCATAGATTTTCTGAACAGACGCTTCCGTCGGGAATGCACCGCCCTCAAACTCCAAAGTGCCGAAGCTGGTTTCGATCTCGTCCGGCGCCGGTTTGAAATACTTGGCGGTCTGTTTTTTGTCCGTACTTTGAAACATGTCGGTGCCGGTGTCAGCCAGTACCGGTGCCGCCATGATGGCAGTCAGCAGGCCGGCCATGGCGAGGTTTGCTAGTGATTCGATGTTCATGAGGTATCCCCTCTATTTCGATTCGGTTTCAACCTGGCGTTCGTCAGCCAATTATCGGGGGGGGCGAGCGCATGGCACCCGCCCCCGAACGCTCTATTTGATGTACTCGGAAAAATTCTTGACCTTGTTGACAGTCGGGAACTTGTACTCGTCGTTGAAGGCCGATTCTTCAGCTCCGTACATGCGCATGTAGGGGAACCAGCCGCGCCCCGGCAGCGTCTGCACGTGGTTGGCTTCCCAGCCCTTGGGCGGAGCATCGGGACCGAGCAGCACGTAGTAGGAGCCGTCGGCGTTCTTGCGGATCCCCTTGGTCTTGCTACCGGCAGTGGCCTTGCCACCCGCCGCGCCTTTGCGGTTATCGATGATGGTACGGGTGTCCGTGTCGTAGACGACGATCGACCAGAACAGGTTAGCGGGTACATCCTTCTCGATACGGATCACATAGTTGTTTCCGCCCTGCAGGCGTTGGCCTTCTTCGTCCTCGAACTTGCCAATGTAGAGCTGAGCCTTGCCCGGCTTGGGCATGGTCATGGCCGGAGAGGTGGTGATCGCCTCATAGGTGTAGCGGGCACGGGGGTCGAAGGCATCCCAGTACCGCATCCGGTTGGTGTACTTCTGGCCGTCGCCCCATTCACCACCGAGGATCATGCGCCAGTTGTTCTGGCGCAGGACACCATCCATTCGCTCGTTGTACACGAGGGTCTTGGCCATCAGCTCACCGGTCTCGGCGGCGTCAATCAGTATTTGCTTCTGGCGTTCGGTCGGGTTGAAGGGCTTGCCCTTCTCGATGCCGAGCTGTCTGAGCCAGTACATGAAGAACCGATCGCGATCCTGCACCACCTCCATGTTGATTGCCGTGTGCAGTATCTCCCAGTAGGCCAGCCCGCGCGGCTGGTACTCCGCGGTGAACTTGTTCCTTCCCGCGACGATACCGACTGGTTTCGGTTCATCCCCGTAGTTGTAGATCTTCAGGTTCTTGGTGAACTCGTTGACTTCGTCCGGTGTGCCGACCAACCGGAAGAGCCAGTAAGTCTGATCGGTGCTGATTTCCATGATGCGCAAATCGTCGCTTCGCTCCGGCACCATATCGGCCGGGGTATTGGGCCCCACGACCGCCACCAGATCGCCTTTGCCGTCATTCGGACCGAAAATGCCGTAGTCGCCGGGGCTCTGCTCCCACATATCATTGATCATGCCGACGGCCACGCCAGGGGGTATGTCCAATATCACCGCACTCTTCCGGGTGTTACCGAAACCCCAGAAGTAATCCGTAGTTTCGTTGGCCGTTAGTATGCCGCGGCGCTCGTTGAAGGTCTTGACCGCGACGATCTTGTTGTAGTCGTAGTCCGGGTAGTTTTCGACGTAGCCCAGGTGCCAGCGCGTCATGCCCACAATCGGCAATCCCCAGAGGTAGAGCTGGGTAGCCCGCTGGTGGTCCATGAGGTCGTAGATCTTGTCTGCCTCGCCCGGGGCCGGAAAGCTGTGGTCGAGCTCGAAGTCACCAGCCATTGTCTCGACCGTGCCGGTGATCGGCATCAGACGCTGGAATTCCTCTTCCGTCTGCTGCTTCGGATATTCAACTTGCGCCAAGGCGGGCATCATCATCGCGGCGATCACGGCGCCGGCCAGGGCCGTTGGAATATAGGATTTAACTTTCATTTCAAGTTCTCCAGTTCGTTTTTTCCGGAAAGCTCATTCATCGCTGCACCGCTCGACTGCGATCACCGCCAGGTGCAGCCCGTAGAGGGCGTCGAGCACGCCCCGCAACTCGGCCTGGTCCCGTACCTGGCCGCGCAGTATCGTGCGCGGGCTGTCCGTAGCAGCCGGATCACTTTCGATGCTCATGCCCGCAAAGCGGCGCCGCGACACCTCGGACAGCTCCCCCTGAACCACGATGCGGTAGGTGGCAGGTCCTTCGAACGCGGTGTTCCGGGGATTACTCAGGCTTGGCATGGATTTCGCTCCCGCTGCAATTCGGAGACCCAAACAAGGTCTCGCATTCTCACGATTACAAGCTACCGCCTGGAGGCTGGCAGGACCTGCCTATGAATAAGGTATTTTTTGGTTAGACAGGGTGTGGCCGGGAAAGCGAGACTGAAAAATGCGAGACCCGCTCACGCCATCGCGCGAGCGGGTCTTAAAGCCGAAGCTGCGCTTGCACGAAGTGTGCAGCTTCTTAAGATAACGAGATCACTGCTTGAACTTGGTCATGCTGAATCCCGGAGGGTTCGGATATTTCTTCAGCGTCGCCTGGTACTCACCTGTAATCCTAAGGTACTCCCCGAGGACCCAGCCCTCGACGCCAACCACGTTCCAAAGTTCGCGCGGATCGCGCTCGATATTGAAGATGGCAGCGAAACCGACCCCATCGACGCGATGGGTGCTGAGCCCATAAGCTGAAGGATTGCCGGAAGATGCTGTGAATTGCTGTGGATAGATCCGCCAATTCTTGAAGCGTACCGCCGCAATCTGGCCCTCGATGAACGTGATGAGGCTTTCGCGCGCCGACTGCTCACTCTTGCCCAGGAAGAAACCGCTCTGATCGACACCGTCGATGGGCCGATCATTGGGCACCTTCGCCCCGATGATCGTTGCCAGCGTCGGGAGGAAGTCGTGGATGGACACCATCCCATTGCTCTTGCCTGGCTTGATCTTCCCGGGCCACTTGATCATGCCCGGAACACGCAGGGAGCCCTCCAGTGCGTCACCGACCTCGCCCCGGAACGGTCCGGGCGAGCTGCCCATGAAGTCGATGTTGCTGGCCTGGGTCTGCGCCGGTCCATTATCGGAGAGCCAGATGACAATGGTGTTGTCTTCGATACCCGCATCAGCGATGGCGTCGAGCACCTGGCCAGTGCGGTAGTCGAGCTCCATCACGCTGTCACCAAACGGCCCGGCAGCTGATTTTCCTTCAAAATCGGGATGAGGCAGTGCGGGATAGTGCACCTGTGACCAACCGACATAGAGGAAAAACGGCGTGCCGGCATCGGCCTGGCGCTTGATGTAGTCCGCCGACGCCTGCGCGATGTCACCCTCGATCTGCCGCCGGTACTCCAGGTCGTACGGCCGGACCTTCTTCAATTCGTCGCTTCCCGCAACCGACTCCCAGATCCAGGGCTGCTTGGCTGCGACGGCCGATTCCGGCATGCCGCTGCGCCGCATGGACTCGGGGTAGAGGGTGCCGTCCGTGGTTTCGAGGATGCCGACGTGGTACTCGTCGAAACCCTGGTTGACCGGCAGGCTCTGCTTCTCCCCACCGAGGTGCCACTTGCCGACGATGCCCGTGGCATAGCCTTTGGACTTGAAGAGCTCGGCGATCGTCACCTCGCCGTCCTGAAGGGTCAGCGGCGTGCCTGCGATGATGATACTGCCCAGTCCGGCCCGTGGGGAGTGGCGGCCGGTCATGAGAGCGGCCCGTGAAGGCGTACAGCCGGGCTCGACGAAGAACTGGGTCAGCATCAGGCCTTCATTGGCCAGTTGATCGATCCGCGGCGTCGGCATGCCCCGCATCTCGCCACCGCTGCCGTAGGCGCCGAGATCGCCGTACCCCATATTGTCAGCGAGCATGATGACGACGTTGGGCTTGTCCGCCGCTGCGGTTGCCGTGATCGCAACGAACGCCAGCGCGAGCGCCGCCAGTGTCTTTGGTATCGTCAGTTTCATATTCATTCCCCCGTGTTTAGCACCAAAAAAGACAAGACTGTGACCGTTGTGAAAACGTCTATTGCATTCGCGCGACGCTGTTTCAGGCCAATTCGCGCCAAACACGCGGGGCATCAGCCAGCCAGACGGCTTGTGGGTTATTGCCGGCCGAACTTCTTCCGGGCGGGTTCGGGTGCTTCCCCAAGGACTTCAGATAGCCCCGATCCCTTCATGTACGGCCGGAAAAACCAGGCCTTGGAGGCGATCAGGTTGTCCTCTTCCCGCGGGTCGTACCCGGTGATGCAGATCGCCGACAGGCTGTTCGGCGCGCACCAGTCAAAAAGTCGCGTTGGAGAGCTCCCCCTGAACCACGATGCGGTACGTGGCGGATCCTCCGAACTCGATGTTCATGGGGTGGTTCCAGGTCGACATGGGCTTTGTGCCCGTCGAAGTCGGAGACCGTATCGAGGTCTCGCATTCAAAGATTACAAGCTATCACCTGGAGGCTGGCAGGACCTGCCTATGAATAAGGTATTTTTTGGTTAGACAGGGTGTGGCCGGGAAAGCCAGACTGAAAAATGCGAGACCCGCTCACGCCATCGCCCGAGCGGGTCTTGCGGCCGATTCAGGCCGCTGCCAATCCTTTTCTGCTCCATCTAGGGAAGCTCATTGATACACCTGCCGGCGGTGACCTAACGCCAGTACCAGTACCACCAGGTGGTCGTTCTCGATGTGGCAGATGGCTCGATAATCACCGATACGGTAACGCCATAAGCCCTGCAGCTCATGCCGCAAGCGCTTACCAAAACGACGGGGATCTTGATCAGTTGCGGTGCGTTCAGAAAAGTATCTCAAAATATCTCGCTGGACCTGCCGGTCCAGCCGGCGGAGTTCGCGCCGGGCGCGGTCATCCCACTCAATCGTCCAGGTCAAGAGCTGCCTCCAACTCCTCCTGCGTCCAGCGCTTGGCAGGCGCCTTTAGCCGCTCTGCACCCAGGTAGGCATCCTCCAGCTCTTCCAGGTGCGCCAAGATCGCTTCACGAGCGTAAAAGCTCTTGGAACGGCCTGTCTTGGCGGCCAAATCAGCCAAGCGCTGTTCAATCTCTTCGGGCAATCGAATGGCTAACATCGGGTATTCTCCGGGAGTGCTATACATGTATAGCATAGCTGAGGCTCACCCTTTATTCACGCCTCCAAAGGTTTTGTGCTGGCGATCATTGGCAGTCTCTCGCCTGGATCCGCCCACACCGGGATCGGTGCGCAGGAGCGGCGCGTCCTGCCTTCGTTGCCGCGCCGGCTCCAGACGCCGATCCTCGGGTCCTGTTCTGTGGGTGACTTGCGACACTCTAGTTCAATCGAGCGACAACAGCCCGAGTTCTGCGGCCCGCATCACCGCTTGGCGGCGATTATTCACGCCGAGCTTCTGGTAGACGTTTTTCAGGTGGGAATTCACCGTCTGCGGCGAGATGAACAGCCGGGTGGCGATCTCCTTGTTTTGCAGGCGCTGAGGCAGTAGCTCGAGAATCTCCGCCTCGCGGTCCGTTAGCAGATCTAACGGCGGCCGCTTCACCCGCGTTGGCCCGGCCTCGGGTCGGCCGGTGGCGGACAGGATCTTCTCGACGAAGGCGGCCGCGGCATGTTCCGTGGACAAGGTCCTCATCAGCTCAACCATCGGAGGCCCTGCTTCGACGAACGGACGGATCCACCCACCGGGTTCGGCCATGACCAATGCCTCATGCAGGGTGTCCAGCGCCTCGCCGGAGCGGCCTTGTTTCTTGAGGGCCAGCGTTTGCAAGACCGTGACTTCGATCGTTTGATTCGTGAACCTGCAGCCCTCGCTCTGGCACCGGATCGTCGCCAGCAGCTCGAGCGCCGCCGCCAGGCTCTCCTCGGTCCCTTCCGCGATCAGCGCTCTCGCCTGGGTGATCCACGGACCCTCCAGACACATGAACAGCCCCGCCGGATATGGCTCCTCGCGGACGGACCGGGCCCACTCGATCGCCTGTTCGGACTCTCCCCGCAACAGGGCGAGGCGCGCCCGGGAGGATTGCGCCACGGACAGGTACTGTGAATCGGCCAGCTCCAGCGCGAATTGATAAAGGAGGTCCAGCGACTCCGCCGCGGCATCACTACAGTCGGTGAGCTGCTGCGTCAGCGCCAGCCCGGCCAGGGAGTCCACGGCGGCCCGGGCGTGCAGGATGTACCGGTGCTCGGCGGCGTCGGCGAAGTGCCGGTGCGCCCCGGCCAGGTCACCGGCCTGCAGGCTGCCGCAGGCCCGCACGTACGAACTCCACGCGTCCGTGTACGCGATCCCGCTCCGGCTCGCGACCGCGTGCCATCGCCGGCCTTCCGCCCTAGCCCCGACGAGATTGCCCGAGAGGTAGTGGACGAAGTAGAGGCCGGCGACCAGCCGCGACAGGTAGATGCCCTCCTCGGTCCCCTTCTCGCGAATCCGCTCCTCGAGGGACTCGATCGCGCGCTCCCTCTCCCCGTCCATCAGGAGGGCCAGGCCGTACTGCAGCTCGAGGAGCCCGCGCACGAGTCCGTGCTTCCTGGGCAGCTCCTCGCGCGCCGCCTCGAAGGTCCGCCGGGCGCTCCCGCTCTCACCGGACCAGTACTGGATCTCTCCCAGGAGCAGGTGCAGTTCCCCGGACCAAGGCGGGGCCGGGCCGTCCGGGACGAGATGTGCCTTCACCTTCTCGAGGATCGCGGCCAGACGATCGAACTGGAACCTCTCGTAGGCGCTCCAGGCGTCGGCCAGGAGTAATTCCGGGCGCTCTTCCCGCATCTCGGGGGGGAGCAGCCGCAGCCACTCCTCCAGCACGTACCACTGATCATTGTCCAGGAGATCGACCCGGTTGTCCTCCACCAGCCGTGCGGCCCGGTCGACGTCCTCCGCGGCGAGCGCGTGCTTGAGCGCCTCTTCGATGAGGCCTTCACCCTCGAACCACGCGCTGGCGCGCAGATCGAGTGCAGCGATCTCGCGCGGGGTCGTGCGCGCCTCGAGCTGATCCCGCAGCATATCCTGGAACAGGTGGTGATACCGGAACCAGCGGCCTCGGACGTCCAAGGGTATGGTGAATAAATTTCCTGCCGTCAGTGCCTGTATGAACTGAAAACCGTCGTAGGCTGGCTCTTCGGAGCCAGCCGTGAGAGCGGCGACCGCATCGCAGAGTTCCGGACAGAAGCGGTCGAGGATGGACGTCTTCAGCATGCAGTCCCGGATTCGAGTCGGGAGCCGATCGAGTACCTCCTCTAGGAGGTACTCCCGCGTGTGCTGAATACCGCCGTGCAGGCGCTTGAGAAGCGCCTCCGGGTCGTCGACATGTTGGAGATGGATCGACACAAGCCGTAGCGCGACGATCCAACCCTCGGTCTGTTGCGCCAAGTTGGCCAGGGCCTCCTTGCTCACCTTCACACCGGACGATCGCTCGAGGTATTCAGCCGTTTCGGAAGCCGTGAATCGGAGGTCCCGGAGGCGGACCTCCGTGAGGCGGCCGCGTCCCCGCAGCGAACCGATCGCGAACGGTGGATCGCTCCGGGTTGCGAGCACCAACCGCAAACTTCGTGGCGGATGCTCCAGGACAAACCAGAGAAACTCGTGGACGGTCGATTCCGGCTCGATGCGGTGGTAGTCGTCCAGGACCAGCACCAACGGTGAATCGAGGGCATCTAGTTCGTTGATCAGGCTGCTGCCCAGGACCCGGTTCGGCACCGGGTTGGGCGCCGTGATCAGGGCCCGGGTCTCGGGGCACGCATCGGCGACAACGGTTTCGATCGCTGCCAGGAGGTAGGAGACAAACACTGTGAGATCGCTATCCCCCGAATCCAGCGACAGCCACGCGCAGGGCTCGTCCAACGACTCGGCCCAGTGGCTCACCAGCGTGCTCTTGCCGCAGCCGGCCGGCGCCGAGACCACCGTCAGCGGCAATTCCAGCGCCCGATCCATGACCTCATGCAGCCGCTTCCGGCAGACGATCTCCCCGGTCACCGGCGGCCGGTGCAGCTTGGTCCGAATCAGCGGCACTGAGCGCGTATTCATGGCAACTTCAGGATAGGTTGCCGAATTGCGGGCTACTCGATGCGTTCGAGATCATTCAGCACCCAGCTCTTGTCGATATAGCCCTCGAGCGGACCATAGAAGCGGAAGACCAGGAAGAAACCCTTCTTGTCATTCGTGGGTACCCAGTTCTTTTCCTTGCCTTTCGGTGCCTTGTGACCGAAGTAGACGTCGACAGAACCGTCGGCATTGACCTCGGGATCATCCAGACTTCCCACAGACTTGTTGACGTTGCCGCCGGCATCGAGCAGACCACGGGTGGCCGGGTCATAGGCGGTGACCGCCCAGAAGCGCTTGACCGGTGGATTCGCCGGCACACGCAGCCTGTAGGCCTTGCCGCCATCGAGGTAGCTGCCGTTGTTGTCGCGGAACGTCGTCAGATAGGCCGTCCCCGCACCGGGGGTCGTGGAAAGCAGGTTGGGCGAGACGACGATCGCCTGGTAGTGCCACAGGGTACGCGCATCGATGTCGTTGACGCCGTCACGCTCAAAGGTGGTGTTGTAGAGGAACATCTTCTCCCAGTGGCGATCGGACCAGTACCTGATGTCCGGCTCGCGGGAGGCATAGACGATGGCCCGCGACATGGCGGCGCCCTGTTTTGCGCCCTGATCCAGAATGCGTTGCATGCGCGCATCCGGATTAAAGGGCTTACCCTTGACGATACCGAGCGTGGCCAGGCGGCCCAGCTGTTCGGCGCCGAACAGTTCTTTCGGCTCGTGCTGAATAATCTCATTCAACATCTCGAATACCGAACCGTCCTCGGCAGGCAGCGGATTGATCCCCACCCCGGTTGCATTGGTAAAGCGAGCCTCGCGTGGACCGGTGGACAGTGGATACACTTTCAGACGCTGCCGGAACCATTCCACCGCCTGTTCGCCGAGCCCAACCTCACCAAAACCGCGCATCATGACCCAGATGCGATAGCTCGGCGAGTTGATCGCGAAATAACCATCGGGAACATCGCCTGCGTAACCGGGAGGCAGGAACAGGTACTTGCCGCCCTTGCCCTTGTCGGGGCCAACAGTGCCGAAATCAACCAGGTATTTGAAGACAGCGTCATTCGCGGTCCCATACATGCCGGGCGGGATATCGACCACTGTGGGGCCATCGATCTTCAGGTCGAGTGAGGCAATCGCGTATACCGTGCTGTTGTTGCCGGTCAGGAAGGGCTCGCTGGGTTTCCAGCCGGGACCGGCTGCCACCGCGATATCGGATGAGCTCCTGAAGCCGAAGTCACGAATCTGCGATTTGACAATGGCATGCAGCGAGAGTGCCGGATAGAAGTCCATGTAGGCCTGCGTGGCACGCTGCAGATCCAGCTCGTCGTAGAGCTTCTGCGCCGTTTCTTCGGTCGGAAAGGCCTCCAGCTCGAACTTCAAGGTGCCGAAGCTCGTCTCGATCCTGTCCGGCGCCGGTTCAAAATCGGCACCCACCTGCTTGTCGCCGGCAGTTTCAAACAGATTCCGGTTCTTTACCGCAACCTCTGCCTGCAGGGAAGCTGTCATCCCTGCGGCGATCAGCGCGGTAGCAACCATTAGGCTCATCGCTCGTTTTGGGTACATTGGCTGTTTTCCGTCGATTGATTGTTTGTGCGCGCCGAAGCGCGGATACTCACCCTGCCCGCGCTCCGGGTCGATCCCCTTCCCTGTCAATTACTTCACCATTACCACGTCGTTGGGTTTCCAGCTCTTGTCGTTGAAGGCCTTGAGCGGACCGTAGTAGCGGATGTAGGCGAAGAAGCCCTGATTCGTCAGCGTCGGGACCCAGTTCTGCTCCGGCACGCCCTTCGGCTTTTCGGGACCAAAGTAGATGTCCACCGAACCGTCTGTATTCGCCTGAGGAGCCGGCTTCTGCTGACTGCTGATGCTCGGGTAGGGCCGGCTCTGCAGCTCGGAGCGCGTCCAGGAGTCATACAGCGTGACTGACCAGAACAGTGCCACCGGCACGTTCGGCGGCATCGTCAGCTTGTAGGTCTTGCCGCCATCGAGATAGTTACCGTCACCATCCTTGTAGGTCGTCTGGTAACGGGAGCCCTTGCCTTCCGGCATCTGCATCGCCATGGCGGGCGTAATACCATCGGCGGTGAAGTGGAAGGTCGTCCGTGCCTCGAGATTGAAGTAACCGTCTGGATCGAAGGTCGAGCTGTTGCCGATGAACGGGCTTTCCCATTTCAGGCCCGGGTAGACCACGGCATCCGGCTGACGGCTTTCGAACGCGATCACGCGTGACATGGCCACGCCCTCTTTTGCCGCCTGCTCAAAAATCTTCTGCATGCGCGCATCCGGGTTGAACGGCTTGCCTTGCACGATGCCCACCGACGCCAGCCTGCCCAGCAGCTCCTTGCCGAAGGCCTCGGCCGGTTCGTAGTTGATGATCTCGTGCATCCACTCGAATGCCGATGCATCCTCGGGTACGAGCGAATTCCATGCGATGTTTGTGACGTTCTTGACCACCGGCGCGCGCGGGCCGTCTTTCAGCGGGTAGACCTTAGCGTGCTTGCGGTAGTACTCGAGGGCCTTTTCACCGAAACCGACCTTGGCGGCGTTTGCCCGGATAAATGAGAAGTTCATGTAAGTCGGTGAGCGCACCACGAAGTAACCATCGGGCACATCGCCTTCATAATCCGGCGGCAGGAGCAGGTACTTGCCACCCTGGCCCTTGTCCATGCCGGTCGGGCCGATATCGGCCACGAAAAGGAAGTTGTGGTCGTCCAGCGGCCCCATGACACCCGGTGGTACCTCGAAGACCGTCGGGCCGTCCTGTTTCAGGTCGAATACCGCGAAGGCGTAGAGACTCTCGGTATTCCCGGTCAGCACCAGGGCGCTGGAGTCCAGGCGGTCCGCGGTCACACTGATTTGAGAGCTGTCTTTCATGCCGAGGTCACGAACCCAGCCCTTCATCAGGCCGTGCGCCGACAGCGCCGGGTACATGTCGAGGTAGAGCTGGGTGGCGCGCTGCAGGTCCAGCTCGTCGTAGACCTTCTGCGCTGTCTCCTCGGTTGGATAGCCTCCGGGGAATTCAAGCGTGCCGAAGCGGGTCTGGATTTCGCCGGGGGCCGGCTTGAAATCGCCGGGAGTGAATTTCGGTTTGGCCTTCGACTGCTCGAAGAACCCTTGTTCCTGG
>Ga0180438_10009881_pt1 | contig 11783 bp, 6 predicted proteins | sample SS_ome_12_FD_132455 | JGI IMG/M metagenome (GOLD analysis project Ga0180438, IMG submission 132455) | Hypersaline lake sediment archaeal communities from the Salton Sea, California, USA - SS_3_D_2 metaG | ecosystem: Environmental > Aquatic > Non-marine Saline and Alkaline > Hypersaline >...
CCTCGAGCATCGTACCTGTCGCCGTCTATCATATTATACGCAAGACAGGGTCAATTTAATCAGGGTTGGTAGGCTGGCAGGCGGTTCACCTCGTCTTCGGTGGCCGGACGGAGACGGATGGCTTGTCCGCCGCCGGGGGCAAGTCTGAGCTTCAGGGCGGTGATGTGATCAACCAGAGTCTCGGTGATGTCGATAGCCAAGGGATTGCCCTCCCAGTCAGCATCGGCGGCGTCCGCGTATATCTCAGCCACGTACGGCCTATCTGGTTCGAGGAAGCTGAGCGGGGCCTCAAGCGTGCGCCCACGTTCGTCGGTGATGCTGCCGACGTACCAGTCCTCACTGTTCCTATCCTGGCGGGCGATGGTCACATAGTCGCCGATCTGGGCGTGCAATACCTGCGTATCTTGCCAGTCAACCGGGACATCGACGATGAACTGAAAGGCCGGGTGCCCCTCATAGTTCTCGGGTAAGTCGGCAGCCATGTGCAATGGGCTGTAGATGACCACATAGAGAGCCAGTTGTTTGGCCAGCGTGGTATTGACCCGATTATGCGGCCGGTACTCATCAAACAGCAGATCGAAAATCCCCGGCGTAAAGTCAAAGGGGCCAGCGAGCATGCGGGTAAATGGGAGGATGGTAGTGTGCTCCGGTGGGTTGCCGCCGTCGCCACTCCACGCGTTGTATTCCTGCCCCCTTGCCCCCTCACGCGTCATCATATTCGGGTAGGTACGTCTGATGCCTGTGTCTTTGATCGGTTCGTGAACGTCGAGCATGATGTGGTATCTGGCCGCTGTCTCGACCACCTTCCGGTAATGGTTCACCATGTATTGGCCATGATGCCATTCCAGCCCAACGAGACGGCGTTGTTCATCTCTGCGCTCAATTCCTTGGCCGTAACCCACGTATCCTGTCTTAACGGTGTCGATCCCCAGGTCGCGATAGTAGGCGAAAGCTTCCTCCATCTGGCGCTCGTAGTTCGTCACGGCAGCCCCTGTCTCGTGGTGGCCGATGAGCTTGACGCCTTTGGCTGCCGCGTAGGCGCTTACTTCCTGGATATCGAAATCATCGTACGGCGTAGTGAAATTGAATCGATACGCATATCTGGTCCAGTCGCCATCCCAGCCTACGTTCCAGCCCTCGACAAGCACCCCCGACAAGCCATGCTTGGCTGCGAAGTCTATGGTTCTTTTGGCATTCTCAGTCGTTGCCCCGTGTCTGGGCCCGGAGCCCCACGTATACTTGCCGATGTGCATGCCCCACCAGATGCCCACATACTTCCCCGGTGCGACCCAAGACACATCCCCCAGTTGATTGGGCTCGTTGAGGTTCAGGATGAGATAGGATGTGATCAGATCGCCTGCGTTCTCCGCGATCTGAATGGTGCGCCAGGGGGTCTGGTGGGGCGTGTGGGCCTTCACCTTGACGCCGTTTGACCATGGGACGAGGTCACAAAGCAGCGTGTTGTCTTCGGCGACCACCAGCGTTATGGAGGCGTAATCCGTCAAGGCCGCCTCGTGAATGCTCAGGAACAGACCGTCGGCCGTTTCCATCGTCAGCGGCGTGTGGACAGCGCGGACGGACTTGTCCCGGTAGATGCCACTGATGGAGGATTCCGTGTACAGGTATTCGTACCTTTGGTCCCCGTAGGCCGGAATCCACCATGCCCGATGGTCACCTGCCAAGGCGAACTCGGTTTCCTCGTCCATTATCTCAAAGTCGGAGAGGTTATCCTGCTCGGGAACCTCGTAGCGGAAGCCCAGGCCATCATCGTATACCCGAAAGACCACAATCATCTCACGATGCGCCTCGGTGGCCTCCTCGAGGCTTAGCCGGAGCTCGTTGTAGTGGTTGCGAATTCTCTCGACCTCGCCCCAGGGCAAGGTCCAGGTTTCATCAAAGCTCTTGTGCTCGACGCCGGTGACGGTCAGGTTCTGGTTGAGGGGTCCGGCATCCTTAAGCACAAAGCCCAGCCTCGATGGTCTGACGATGTCCCTGCCTGAGTAGTCGACCGCATAATATGGAACACCGTCTGCCAGCCACAAGCTGGCCTCAATTGTGCCATTTGGCGAGGAGACGTGGATGGTGTTGTCTGATGCGGGCGCGGGGGTTGGATGGGGTGCTGGAGCAACTTCAGGTGATTGTGGCTGACAGGCCACTAACAACAGGATGCTGCATAGAGAGATGGCCAGGAATCTTCTGCACATACTGCGGGATCCTTTCTGATCTGGCTGGCGGTCAAGGCCGCCATTCGGGCGCTGCATCGCAACTTGCTCTCAAAAGGTCAGGGCGCGTCCGATGCTGCGGAGCGCCCTGCTACAGATTGAGTCTGAAGCTGGGGAGCTGTAAATCACTCGTCCTCAGCCACAGTCCCTGGTTGACTGACAAATCTTGCAGTTGGTGAGGTGACCGGCACTTGGGTCTCAGTTTGGCCAGTTCTTCGCGTCGAAAATGCTCTGTCTACCCCGAATTCCAAGTGCCGGTCACCTTGCTCAGAGTCTTGTCAGTCGATCAGGCCACAGTCCCTATTATAACCGATTAATCGTCTCGGAAAAGAGGACCGGTTCACTGAACTTGGACAGAACTGGCGGTATAGGCAGCGCGGATGTCCCGGTGCAGGGGGATGTTCTCGAGGTAGGTGCGGCAGAAGGGGCTGTCGGGTGGGATCAGAGCGTGTTTACGCATCATCTCGTCGTAAGCACGCTGGAGGTATTCGGCTGCCTCCGCCTCCCGGCCGTTTGCCGCCAGGGCAAGCCCGTGGCGGTACAAAATCTCTTCGCTGACACACTCGATGGGGCGAACGAACCCGACCGCTCGGTATATGTCCAGCGCCGCCCGTGATGATTCCAGCGCCTGTCGAAGGTGGTGCTCACGCTCAGCTGTATCGGTGACGGCCTTGGCCAGCCCCAGGTGTGCCGCTGTCGCTTCGCACGCAGCGACCATCTGGTATTGCTGGGAGAGCTGCGCATTATCGACGAACGCTTGGCGGGTCTGCGTGGTGAGTTCCAGCGCCATGCGGAGATGTTGTTCATCCCCGATGGTGTTGTACAGAATAGCTGACACCAGGTCTATGCCCGTGTGTCCCATGTCTCCGGCATAGTGGTCAACACGGCGCGCACGGGCCAACGTCTCCAATGCCTGGTCGTGCTGGCCCTGCATAGCGTGGATCTGAGCAATGCGCAACAGGGAAAATAGCTCACCTGACGTGCCTTCCTGGATGTGCCAGGATTCCTCTAACAGAGCCAATCCCCCCTCATAGTCACCGAGATAGAGGCTCTGAATCTGGCCGTAGAACATCAGGGCCTGAGCTTGGGCCGGGCGATGGCTGATCTCACGGCTGATGCGCAGCTGTTCTTCATAGCATTCCGTCAGCCTGCGGCAATAGTCGTCGCTGCTCTCAAGCTGTTCGCCAATCAGGCCCAGAATGTCGAGTTCGGTCGCTTTGTCGTCCAGGGCCTGGCTGATGGGGAGGGCGGCCTCCAGGTACTCCACGCTGCGCTGGGGGTCGCTCGATGCGAACATATGTCCCAGGCCGACGAGAATGCCGACCTCGTAGCGTTGGTCACCCAGTTGGCGGGCTAGATCGAGCGCGCGCTGTATATGCTCCCACGCTCCTGGGGCCCGGGTCCAGTAGCATAGACGGGCGTTGGCGATCAGGCTCTGCATCTCCCGATGTCGATCGCCCAATTGCTGGGCCAGAGTCAGGGCCTGTTGGGCCATCGGGATGGCTGCATCAATATCTTCCCTGCTGCGCCAGTGAGCCACCCCAGGCTGTTGCAGCAGTGCGTCGATCAGCCAGACTGGGTCGTCGTCCAACTTTCGCGCCAGTGGGAGCAGGGCCTCGGCATCGGCCCACATGGCGTCGAAATCGCCTGTCAAAAAGAGCACCTCCCGCCGTGCGTTGAGCACCTCGAACCGCTGAGCGCGGATGGCATATAGCCAGTTCTCGCTGGTATCCTGCATCTCCAACTCGTCCAAGAGTTCGAGGGCCCGACTATAGTGTTCCAGCGCCTCGACATTGGCGTACACCTTCTTCGCCTGTTCAGCGGCCTGAACGGTGTAGAACAGCTCCTTTCTGAGTTTACCAGCCTGACGATAGTGATACGCCATCGCACCATAGTGCTGTGCCGAGATCTCGAGCCCTAGAAGATTCTCAAAGTATTCAGCCACCCTGAGGTGATAGACGGCGCGCTGCGCACTAAGCAGGCTTTCGTAGGCGGCATCCCGGATCAGGGTCGAGTTGAACGCGTATTCCATTCCCAATTCAGGCACCCGCCCCCGTTCGTGGATCAACTGCGCCCGCTGCAGCGCCGTTAGATGTGCTCTCAGGGCCTCCACTGCCGGTCCTCCCCCATCATCGGCAAGGGCTTGTAGCACGTTTGACCAGAAGACTGGCCCGATCACAGAGGCTAACTGGAGCACGCGTCGTTCCTCAGCCGATAGGCAGCAGTCGATACGTGCTAGCAGCAGACTTTGCAGGGTATCGGGCAGGTCGAGCGAGGTCACGGAGCGCGTGGCACGCCATCGCCCGGTCTCAGGATCCTGTTCCAACGCCCCCTGCGCTCTCAGGGATTGGATGAGCTCCACGATGTAGTAGGGATTGCCCTCGGCCTTATCCACGATCAGGGCGCGCGTCTCCTCAGGCAGCACTTGGGTGCCGATCAACTGAGCGATGAACTCACTGCTCTGCTCTTCGGTCAGCGGGGGAAGCGTCACGGTAGTCACCCGGTGGGGATACTCGGTCTCGACGCAGTGGCGGAATTCCCAGGCTGGCGAGGCGCGATTCTCGCGGAATAGGATCAGGTAGAGCACTGCTTGTTGCTCGCACACCGGCAGACAATACTCCAGCATTCTCAAAGAGGAGACATCGGCCCAGTGCACATCCTCAAAGGTGAGTATGAGTGGCCCATGGTTGGCCATCGCCTCCACCCAGCTCCGTACGGTCAGGAAGAACTGCTGTCGCAGCCCTTCGATGGCTTCGCCACCTGCTCCCGAGGCCGTCACCGCTTCGTCCATCAAGAAGGAGGGCTGGTGCGGTCCATCGGCGGTCAGATGTTTGACCCGCTCGGCAAAGCTCTCCTCCAGCGGCAGTGAGAGAAAGGTCGCCAGGTAGGGGTAGTAATCTGCCATGCGATGACCCCACAACGCTTCAGCCTGGCGGCGGAGGCGATCCCTCGTTTCCTCCTTCGGCTCTCCCTCGTGCATCCCCAGCCAACTCCGCAGCAGGTCGAGCCACATAGAATAGGGCGACGACTGGTCGTACGACCGGCAGCGGCCTTGGAGCCAGATTGGCTCGGCCGGTGCTTGCTCCTCCGGGCAGCGGTCATCAGCGCACGCTCCGGCCAATAGCGCGCGATCACGGACGAGGTGCTGGCGCACCTGGGACACCAGGTGCGACTTGCCCATGCCCTCGTCACCCACCACCACCACGATGCCGCCCCGCTCTCCCTGGAGACCCTCGAGGCAATGCTTGAGAGTGTCAAATTCGGCCTCCCGCCCGATGAGTGGGGCGGAGAGCCCATAGGCCTGCAGGCTATCTGGTCGCCTAGCGTCGGACCGAGAAGCCAGTGGCCGGTAGACGGCGACAGGCAGGCTCACGCCCTTGACCATGATCTCGCCCAGTGGTTGCCATTCGAACCGTGATTCCACCAGCCGGTAGGTGTTCTCGCTGACCAGGACAGTGCCCGGTTCAGCGGCGGTCTCCATCCGCGCGGCCAGGGCGATGGCCTCCCCCATGGTCGTGTCTTCACTGTGTCGGCGTCTGTCGCCGACGCTGGCAACGACCACCTCCCCGGTGTTCACGCCCACGCGCAATAGGAGGTCGAAGCCTTCCTGGGCAGCCAGTTCGGCGGCGTAGCGTTTGAAGGCTCGTTGCATCGCCAACCCGGCCAGCACCGCCCGCTCCGGGTCGTCCTCGTGGGCCGAGGTCGCGCCGAAGAAAGCCACCAGGCCGTCACCCCGGAACTGGTCCACCTCGCCGCCGAAGCGATAGATCTCTGACTCCAGGATATAGAAGATGTGGCTCATGATCTCCACCCAGGCCTCGGTGCCGATCCGCTCCAGGAGGTCTGTGGACCCGGTCACGTCGGTGAGGATAACGGTTGCCAACCTCCGTTCACCCTCCAGAGGGGCCAGCGGTGCGACTGGGGTAGGGGGGGGCTGGGCGGGGACCTCCGCCTCAGCAGCAATCGGTGCTGGAAGTGGTCGCTCCTGAACCAGCGGCGTGCCGCACTGGCCGCAGAAGCGAAAGTCCGGTGGGTTGGCAAAGTCGCAGGTGGGACATGCCTGCGCCAGGCGCGTGCCACACATGCCGCAGAATTTCATTCCGGGCGGATTGTCATAGCCGCAGATTGGGCATTCCATAGTCGGGAAACCGGTACGTGGTAGACTGGTAGACCGGGAAGCAGCTACCAATCCATCGGTCTCGGGAGATCCAGATTTGCCCCGAGGAGACTGCCAGATCCCAGGTCCTGGCCTGGATCCGGCAATCCAGACCGAGCGAAGTTCGATCTACTGGGTCCACCAATTTACCGTTCTGACTCCTGCCGGGAGTTGAGGACTATAGCCTGTCCAGGGCCCTGCGGAAGCGTTTGGCCAGCTCTTCCAGGATCGTGATGGCCATATCCACGTCTTCCTTCAGCACCCCCATAAAGTCCCAGCGGGTGAGGACAAGGCACTGGGTGGCTTCGGTGGCGACTACCGACGCTGTGCGCAGGCCATCATCCAGCAAGGCCAGCTCGCCGAAAAAGTCCGTGGGGCCAAAGGCATTCACGACGACCTTTTCGCCGTCGGCCCGCTCGCGGATGACCTCGGCCCCGCCGGATTCGATGATAAAGAAGCCTTCGCCCCCTTTGCCCTGGGTCACGATGGCCTGTCCAGCGGGGTAGTCGCGCTGGACGAATTTCTGGGCTAGCTGTTGGAGTTGGCGCTTTTTCAGGCCTCGAAAGAGCGGCACCCGATGTAGGAATTCGACGGTTTTGCTTACGTCAGCCATTTTGTCCTCCTCTTGCGGTTTGGTAAGTTGGGGAACCGGCAAACTTGCTCTTGAGCGGTCAGCAAGACCGCCATCTTTATCACCTTCATCCTGTGCTCATTCTCTGCTCACATTCACAGGCCGGGCCGAATGAAGAATCAGGGCGACGAAAAAGCCCACGGCCACAACCAGGTCGACCAGGATGGCGACCATCGTGACTTGCGGCCCGATGGACTCGAAGAGCTGTCCAATTAACCAGGGCAGGGTCATCCCCCCCGTGCTGGCACCGACAAAGAACCAACCGTTGACCTGGCCGGTGATCGGCATGCGGCGCTCGGCCAGGGAGAGGGTGGTGGGGAATATGGAGGCCATCGAGAGGCCCAGCCCCAACGTGCCCAGCCAGGTCGCGGTCGATGAGTTCGACCATAGCAGAATGGCGCCTACGCTCACCAGGCATCCCACGAGATCGCTGAGCAGAATGAAACGCGGTCTAAAACGAGCGGCGACGGGGATGGCCAACAATCGACCCACGGTAAGCGCCCCCCAGAAGGCCGAAGTCAAGTAGGCGGCAGTCGTCTCGCCGCTCAGATCCAACGCCACGGCATAGGTGTATATCCAGCCGCCGAAGCCAACCTCCGCACCAACGTAGAGGAAAAAGAACAGCGCGATCAGGGCAACCAATAGGCGGTTGACTCGCCGCAGACCCTCTGCCGGGCTATCCTCGGAATCCGCCTGAGGCGCAGGACTGGGTAGGCGCAGCAGCCAAATGACCGCTGGCAATATCAGCAGGGCCAAGGCCCAATACGCCCAGGTAATGTCGCCGCCGATCAGGACCGCCTGGGCAACGATGATGGGCGACAGAAAGGCACCTGCCCCAAAGAAGAAGTGCAATCCGTTCATAAAGGGTCCAACTTTGTGACCATGTACCCAGACCAACAACGTGTTGCCGCCTACGTCCACTGCGCCTTCGGCTGCGCCCAAGATCAACAGGACTGCAGCCAGCAACCAGAGCAGGGATAGCGTGGGGGCCAGTCCCATCATGGCGGCCGCGACGACCAAGACAGTGACCATCACCCGATGGCCCGGCATCCGGTCATACAGTCGCCCTCCTAGAAAGGAGCCCGCCAGGTATCCTGACGAGCGGGCCGTAAAGAGATAGCTGATCTCGCTCAGGTGGGTCCGGGTGTTTTCGGCCAGGCCGGGCAGCGTCGGTCCCAGCGAGGCCGTGACCAAGCCCAGGGCGACGAAGGCAGCGTAGTAGCCAACCGTGTTGGCAATCCGCCCCGCCCTCGCGGGTGGGGTGGACGCTGTCGGTGAGATCGTCGTAGGTCCACTAGCGAGTTCATCCATCACGTCAGGTGTGTGGGCACATCGAGCCAATGCAGACCACGGCCTTCCGGTGTTGCGCCTGCCATTCTGCGTCGGCGCGCGCCGTTCCTCCCGCAGCAACGACTTCAGCCGCTCACAACAGGGTGCAAAGCGACTGAAGTCGTTGAGGCAGCTCTATCTGTTCCACTGTTTCTTCTGTAGTGACGACCTCAGTCGCTCACATAGGGCCACGTGCGGCGCAAAGCGGCTCAAGTCGCTACCACAGGTCCTCTATCGTGCCAGGGCTCGCCAGAACAAGGGGCTTGAGCCCTCTCACACCCCCCGCAGTTGGAGCTCGTGAGCGCGATGGCAGAACACAAAGTGATCGGGCTTGAGCTCCCGCCACTCCGGCTCCTCCTGGCTGCAGATGTCGATGGCATAGTTGCACCGCGGGTGGAAGTAGCACCCCGGGGGCGGATTGGACGGATCCGCCACGTCGCCTGGCATCACGATGCGCTCCGACTCGTACAGCGGATCGGGCTTGGGCACGGCCGACATCAGCGCCTCGGTGTAGGGATGGAGCGGGTTGTTGTACAGTGCATCCGACGCGGCCATCTCTGCGATCTTGCCCACATACATCACCGCCACGCGATCGGAGATGTGCTGCACCACGCTGAGGTCGTGGGCCACAAAGACGTAGGCCAGGTTAAAGTCCGCCTGCAGGTCCTGCAGCAGGTTCAGCGTCTGCGCCTGGATCGATACATCCAGGGCCGAGACGGGCTCATCGCAAAAGATCAGGCGCGGATTCAGGGCCAGGGCGCGGGCGATGCCGATGCGCTGCCGCTGGCCGCCCGAGAACTCGTGGGGATAGCGGCGCATATGTTCCGGCCGCAGGCCCACGCGCTCCAGAAGCCGGGTGACCGTCTCCTCGGTCTCTGGGCCCCCGCCTCGACCGTGGATCACCAATGGCTCCGAGACGATGTCGAACACGCTCATCCTGGGGTTCAGGGAGCCGACCGGGTCCTGAAAGATCATGGCCATCTCCTGCCGGATCAACTTCATCTGGTCTCGATCCAGCTCCCGCAGGTTTACTATCTCCTCATGGCCGTCGGCTGAGAACTGCGCCGTCCTGAAGTGGATCTGTCCGGCGGTCGGCTCGTACAGGCGGATGATGGAGCGGCTGGCCGTGGTCTTGCCACAGCCGCTCTCGCCCACCAGTCCCAGCGTCTCGCCCTCGCGGACGAAGAAGCTGATGTTGTCCACCGCCTTGACGTATCCCACCACCTTGCGAAACAGGCCGCGCTGAATGGGAAAGTACTTTTTCAGACCCTGGACGTCCAGTATGATGTTGTCGCTGGTCTCGGTGGTCTCTAAACGTTCAGCCATGCTCCTCACACCTCCTCGTAAAGCAGACACCGCGCCCAGTGGTCGTCTCCATCCACCTGCGTCCACGACGGCACAATCCGGTCGCACTTGCCCGGCATAAAGTCCGGGCAGCGCGGATGGAAGACGCAGCCTGGTGGCAGGTTGAAGGGATCAGGCACCATGCCCTCGATGGACGCCAACCGCTCCCCAGTTCGCCTGCCCACGTGGGGGATGGATTTGAGCAAGGCGCGCGTGTACGGGTGCTTGGCCTCGTAGAACAGCTCGACGGCGTTGGCCTTTTCCACCACCTTGCCCATGTACATCACGACCATGTCCTGCGCCATCTCGGCGACGACGCCCAGGTTGTGGGTGATGAACATGATGGCCATGTCTACCGTGTCCTGCAGCTCGCGCATGATGTCCAGGATCTGGGCCTCGATGGAGACGTCCAAGGCCGTCGTCGGCTCGTCGGCGATCAACATCCGCGGCTGACAGGAGAGGGCAATGGCGATCATGACGCGCTGCCGCTGCCCGCCGCTCAACTGGTGCGGGTAGCTGTCCACGCGCTCCTGCGGCTTGGGGATCCCCACCCGCTGCAGCATATCGATGCCGATCTCGCGGGCCTCTTCTTTGGTGACCTGCCGGTGCGCCTGGACGGTCTCCGCTATCTGGTCCCCGACCTTGCGGAAGGGCGTGAGCCGGTGCAGGCTGACCGCCTCGTAGATATGGCTGCCAGCGGTGTAGACCGGCGTGAGGGAGCTCATCGGTTCCTGGAAGATCATGCCGATCTCGCCGCCCCGGATCTGGCGGATCGTATCTCCATCGGGGTCCAGGTCGTTGACCCTGACGATGTCGGTCACCTCGGAGCCATTCGACTTGACTTTGCGGTGATAGAGGACCTCCCCCCCCGCGACCTTGCCGGGCTTGGGGACCATGCACAGGATGGCCCGGGCGGTCACCGACTTGCCGCAGCCGCTCTCGCCGATCACGCCCAGCGTCCGGCCCACCCTGATGTTGAAGGTAGCCCCATCCACGGCGTGGATGATGCCATCTCGAACGTCGAACTCGACCTTGAGATCCTTGACCTCTACTAATATGTCGTCCTTTTTGCTGGCTTCACTCATCACGGTACCCTCACTTCGATTGACTCAGCGCAGGCCTACCTGCTATAGGGGTCGATGGCGTCCCGCAGCCCGTCGCCCAGCAGGTTGAAGCCGAGGAGGGATATGAGGATGAACGGGACGGGAAGCAGGAGCCAGGGATGGAAGCGTATGTCGCGCACGTTGCTGACCTCGTTCATCAGCACGCCCCAGCTCGTGAGCGGGGGGCGCAGGCCCAGGCCCAGGAAACCCAGGAACGCCTCGGACTGGATCATGCCGGGGATCATCGTCGTGGCGACGACGATGATGTGGCTCATGGTGTTGGGAATCAGGTGCCGGAATAGGAGGCGCCTGTCGGCGGCCCCAAAACTCTGGGCGGCCAGCACGAACTCCCGCTCGCGTAGGGAGAGCACCAGCCCCCGCACCTGCCGGGCCAGCCCGCCCCAATACACGAACGCCAGGATGATGGTGAGCCCAAAGTATATCCACATGGGGTTCCAGTTGTCGGGGATAATGGCCGCCAGCGCCATGAGGATGGGCTCCCGTGGGAAGGCCTGCAGGAACTCGGTCACGCGCATGATGAGCATGTCCATCCCGCCGCCATAGTATCCCGAGATGGCCCCCAACGTCGCGCCAAAGAACAGCGTCAGGGCCTGGCCTATCAGGCCGAGCACCAGGGAGAGGCGAGCGCCAAAGATGATGCGCGAGAAGACGTCGCGTCCCAGCCTGTCGGTACCAAAGACATAGACGTGGGCCTCCGGGTCGCCCGGATCGGTGCCAAAGAGGTGAATATCCATTGGGATCAGGCCCAGCAGCTTGTAGGGCGCGCCCCGCACAAAGAAGTGTATGGGATATTGCTTGGTCGTGTCAACCTCGAAAGTGCGTTTGAACAACTCCTGGTCTATCGTCTCCTCCAACCCGTACACAAAGGGCCGCAGGTGAAATTGACCAGCCTGGTCAACAAAGTGGGGCCATTGGGGCTGCGCCTCCACATAGTTCGACTGCTGATTGACCAGATACGGGCTGAAGAACTCGGCGAA
>Ga0180438_10009882_pt1 | contig 11783 bp, 6 predicted proteins | sample SS_ome_12_FD_132455 | JGI IMG/M metagenome (GOLD analysis project Ga0180438, IMG submission 132455) | Hypersaline lake sediment archaeal communities from the Salton Sea, California, USA - SS_3_D_2 metaG | ecosystem: Environmental > Aquatic > Non-marine Saline and Alkaline > Hypersaline >...
CATCCATCCCAACATAAGCTATACTTTTCATGACCGGCTCCTTCTTGGGCTACGCCAACGTTACTGAAACAGTACAACACCTTACTGTAGCTCATTGGCGCCGGTCATTCCATTTTATCTACAGAAGCAGATTCTTCGCTGCGCTCAGAGTGACAACCAATCCCGCCATTTCAAGCCCCCCGTCGTCATTGCGAGCGACCGCAGGGAAGCGCGGCAATCTGATTTGCTGGCACGCGGTAAAAGCCGAGATTGCTTCGCTCGCGCTCGCAATGACGATGAGAAAGAATCTGCCAACCGCCCGTACCTTCACGCGGGCGGCTGAATGACACCCTGTCCTATGCGGCAGCGGATGATGTATACTTTGGGAGACGGATGTCGGGTTTGACGGAATCGTTTTTCGACAAAGGGGATTTGAAATGGCGAGATTACGTCCTGTTTGTATCGGTTTGCTGATTGCGGCGATAGTGGGTGGGATGTGTCACTCGGCAGTTGCGGCGGACACACAGTGTCGAGGCGGAACGTTCGACGTCCACGATTACGGTGCTGTAGGTGACGGGACGACGTTGGACACCAAAGCGATTCAAGCCGCGGTGGATGATTGTATGCAAGCCGGCGGCGGTAAAGTCTACGTGCATAACGGCACCTTTCTGTCCGGGACGATCTATCTCAAGAGCAACGTCACGCTGTACCTTGAATCCGGCGCCGTGCTGTTAGGCAGCACGGATCTCGAAGATTATCCGGCAACCGTACCGGCGTTCCGCTCGTACACCGACAACTACACCGAAAAGAGCCTGATTTACGCCGAGAAGGCGGAGAACGTCTCGATTATGGGCCGAGGCGTCATCGACGGACAGGGCGCGTCGTTCAAAGGGGAGTACAAAGTACGACCGTACATCCTGCGCATGATCGAGTGCAGCGACGTGACGGTCAAGGACATCACGTACCGGAACTCCCCGATGTGGGTACAACACTATCTGGCGTGCGACGATGTGACTATTGACGGTATCTCGGTTCACAGCAAGGTCAACTCGAACAATGACGGTATAAATATCGACAGTTGTTCGAAAGTGCGCATCTCGGACTGCGAGATCAACAGCGGCGACGACGCTATTGTGTTGAAAAGCACGTCGGATCGTGTGTGCAACAACGTGACGGTTACGAACTGTGTGCTGAGCACGAACTGCAACGCGCTGAAGTTGGGCACCGAGTCCAACGGCGGGTTTGAGAACATCACGATAGACAATTGCACGGTCTACGACACCCGTCTGGCCGGAATCGCGCTCGAACTGGTTGACGGCGGCACGTTTGACCGTGTTACCGTGTCGAACATCAACATGAAGAACGTCGGCGGCGCCATTTTCGTCCGTCTGGGCAATCGTGCCCGCCCATTCAAGAAGGATATGCAAAAGCCCGGCATGGGTTCGATGCGGAATATCATCGTCAGCAACGTTCAAGCGGTCGGTGCGGACATGACCGGGTGTTCGATCACCGGATTGCCCGGTTTCGCTGTGGAAAACGTGACTGTTGAGAACGTGAGGATCAGATTCAGAGGCGGCGGCAGCCGTAGCCATGCAACTAGGGAGATCCCTGAAGTGCCGGAAGCGTATCCGGAGTATAAGATGTTCGGGATCCTTCCCGCATACGGATTCTATGTTCGTCACGCGAAGAATGTGAGGTTCAATCATATCGATCTGGGATTTGAAGAGGCCGATGAGAGACCTGCGTTTGTCTGTGATGATGTGACCGATCTGGACATTCTGGATCTCGATGCGGAAGGCACTCCGTCAGCGCATGCCTTGATATGGCTCAAACAGGTGGATGGCGCGTTTATCCACGGCTGTCGTCCGCGCGCTACGGTCACGACGTTCGTGCGCGTGGACGGGGATAGCTCTAATGACATCACCCTGATGAACAACGACGTGAGCAGAGTCGCACGCGTTTTGGAAAAGGGAGAAAGTGTCGGAGAGAATGCAGTCTATATCCGCAACAATAGAACGAGGTGAACGCTCATTTCCGGGAGAAAAGGAGGGACAATTATGATCGGCCGGCGCGAATTTTTGATGGCGACCGGAGCTTTTGCGGCGGCGGGACTCGCTGGACCAAGATCGGTCCTCGCCCAACCGGCCGGCACGGACGATGTCAAACCCGGTTTGCGTACAATCACGTACAACGTCCTTGCCTGCAACGGGTATCCGAGGGTCCGCGCGAACGAGGAGCGGCTGGCACGCGCGCAGAACCAGATGGCGACACGGTTCGCCATCGAACTGGCGCTGTACGAACCGGATATCGTGAGTTTTCAGGAGGGGCCGACGGAAAAAACGGTAGCAAGCATCGCCGAACAGATGGGTATGCGGTACGCATATTTTGCGCCCGGGATCAGCTCGTTCAAGGGCTATCCCATAGGGTTCCCGGGCGCGATCATCACGCGCTACGAAATCGTGAAGGCCGAGAACTGTCCGCTCATTCAGGGTTCGCGTCCGGAAGACCTGTTCACGCGGCACTGGGGCCGGGCGGTGTTCCGGACCGACACGGAAGAGATGGCCTTTTTCAGCGGTCACCTGCATCCGAGCAGCGCGGCCATTCGCGCGCGCGAGATCACTGAGATGCTCGCGGTGATGGAGAAAGATATGCAGTCGGGCCGGTCGTTCCTGTTTCAAGGCGACTTGAACCACAGGCCGGATGGACCGGAATACAAACGTTGGGTCGACGCGGGTTTGACGGACACGTTCGCCGCCAAGGGAGTGGGCCAACCGTTCACTTCCGGGAGCATTAAGCCGAGAGGGCGTATTGATTACGTATGGGCTCACGGTCCGATCGCGACCCGGTTGCACGAGTGCCGCGTACTGTTCGAAGGAGCGTTTCGGACCAACCCCGACGATCCGACCTCCTTCGCTTTGAGCGACCACGTACCGGTGATGGCGACGTTCGACTGAGGACCGCCGCGTTGGCTGTCGCCACCGATCCTCCAGGAAAATGGGAATAGGTGACACACAAATAGCTGACAGGCGAGTACTCATGTAGCTTATCGCAAAGCAGACCCTTCGCTTACGCTCAGGTCGAAGATCCGCCGCGGCGGATCGAAGACTCGCCGTGGCGAGATGACACCCAATCCCGTCATTCCCGCTTTTGCGGGAATGACGATAAGGAAAAATCTTCGAACCGCTCCTACGTTGTGAACAATCGCACGAATTGGCGCAACTGAATGAAACCCTGTCCTATGCGACAGCGGATCATGTATACTCAGGCAGACGGAGGTACGGTATGGATAGATCGTTTGGCCAAGATGGGGGATGGAGCACGAAGATTGTTGGATTCAGCGCCGGGTTTGTCGGTCGGGAAAGGGGATATCTACCATGAAAACTCAGCAGAACGGCTCGGCCGTTTCAGGCCCATTGGCGGGAGTCAAGGTTACCGATTTCAGCAGCGTCATTTCCGGCAGCTACGCCGGTGCCGTGCTGGGCGATATGGGCGCCGAAGTTACCAAACTCGAATCTCTTCATGGCGACCTGGCACGACGGTGGGGACCGTTTCTGGCCGGCGAAAGCGGTCTTTTCCAAGGTTGGAACCGCAGCAAACGGGGTATCGCCGTCAACCTGCGCACCGACGCCGGCAGGGAGATAGCCTACGCTCTAGTCCGCGAGTCCGATATCGTTATCGAGAACTTCCGTCAGGGCGTTTCCGAGAAGCTCAAGATCGATTACGAGACTCTGCGCGGGCTGAATCCCGGAATCATATACTGTTCCGTCGCCGGTTTCGGTTCCAGAGGACCTTACAGCGCCCTGCCGGCTTTCGATCCGCTGTTGCAGTCCATGAGCGGTTCGGCACGCCGCCACGTATCGCACGTCGGATGCGACAGGAAAGCTTGTGTCTATCCGGGCGTGGCGTACACCGATTTCGGCGCGGCATTGCTGTGTGCCGGCGGGATCCTTGCTGCACTGTACCACCGCGAGAAAACCGGCGAAGGGCAAAAGCTGGAGACGTCGCTACTGCAGGCTGCGATGGCTATGCAGCCTCATTTTTTTGTTGAGGCGCTGGACGTCGCGCCGGAAGCCGCCCCGGGCATTTATCCGTACAACTACTACGATACCAAAGACGACGTGATCTTTATAGCCGCCGGTACAGATGCGTTCTGGCAGCGTCTCTGCGAGGCAATCGGTGCCCCGGAGCTTGCCGAAAAAGAGAAGTACAGTACCAACACCGGCCGGTTTGCCAACAAGGATGAGCTTCAGGAGAAGCTGCAGTCCTATCTCTCCCATAACACGACCGCTGAATGGTTGAAGATACTGACCGACAAAGGCGTACCGTGTGCGCCAGCGCTGACCTATGAGGAGTTCTTCGACCATCCGCAGGTCGAGGCCATGGGTATGAGTATCGTCGCGCAACATTCCAGGATCGGCCGCGTCCGGCTGTGGGGTATGCCGATCGATTTCGAGAAGACGCCGGCGAAGATAAAGCGCACCGCGCCGAGTCTCGGCGAACATACGGACGAAATACTTCGGGAACTCGGTTACGACGACACCGCGATCAAGACGCTCCGGGAAGAGGGCGTCGTTAAGTAGCAGCCCCGTGGAGGATTCTCTCGTGAATGGCAAGGTGACAAGCTCTCTGCGGTTCACTCCAGCTGCTCTGTTGGTCATACTTGCGACTTCGCCGCTGTATGGGCGTGAAGAGCTGGCCGCGGCGAGCGACTTTACGTCTTTTGTCAAACACACCGTCGACGCGAACTTCGCAAACGGCTATCAGGTGAGCGTCGCCGATATCGATCGGGACGGCCGACTGGACATTATCGCGCTGTCCACCGAGCCGACGCAGCTGTTCTGGTACAAGAACCCGGACTGGGAGAAGTATTCCATTACGTCGGCGACACATCGAAATATCGATCTGGCTCCGTACGATATTGACGAGGATGGCGATCAGGATCTGGCGCTGGCGAGCGAGTTCGATCTGCGCGATTCAACACAAGGAGGTGTGGTTCAGTGGCTCGAGTGTCCGGCCGATCCGGTGCGCGATCAGGAGTGGATCGTGCGTCAAATCGATCAGGTGCCGACGTCCCATCGGCTCAGATGGGCGGACATCAACGGGGACGGCAGGAAGGAGCTGCTCAATCTGCCCATTATCGGCGTCGGCTCGAGTGCGCCGGAGTACTCGGTCGGCGTTCAGTTCAAGGCTTACAGGGTCCCGGCCGAGCCGGTGCAGGCCGCATCGTGGGAGTGGGATCCGCTGGATGAGACCTTGTGTATGGCGCATGGGCTGAGCGTGGTCCGCTGGCATGACCGCGAAGCTGTCTTGACAGCGAGTTTCGAGGGCATACATTTGTTCCAGACGAGAGGTAACGCTGCAGCGCCCAAGAAAACCAGACTGGGTGTCGGCCACGATGCCGCGCGTCCCAAGCAGGGTTCCAGCGAAGTCGGGCTCGGCACACTAACCAGCGCTGGATGCCCGTTTGTAGCCGCAATCGAACCGTGGCATGGTCACGAGGTCGTTGCTTACACGCCAAAGAGCAGCGAGGAACTGCCCTGGCGGCGCACGGTCATCGACACCACGTTCAACAACGGTCATGCGTTAGCGTGCGTTGATCTGGATGCCGACGGCAACGACGAGATTGTCGCGGGGTATCGCGGTCGCGGGTTCAGCCTGTACATCTACCGTTATCACGCGGGGAAAAATGTGTGGCAGCGTATTCCACTCGATCCCGGCGGAATCGCAGCGGCAGGCCTGGCGGTTGCCGACATTAATCAGGACGGCCGTGCCGACATCATAGCGATCGGAACAGCTACGAACAACGTTGTCTGGTACGAAAACCAAGGCGCAAGAGGCGACCCGTAGAGTTCGTGCCACCTCCGCTGGCCCGTTGCCCAACTATCGCCGAACTGACTACTTCTCAGCGGATTGGTACTGCGCGCTGTGGTGTGCGTAAGCCTAAGGTGCTCGCTCGAGAACCGTTCGCGATTCGATGTGGTTGGCGAGTTCCTCGGGGCGCCACCAGGTGGGCTTGAGCCGCCGTTCGCCGAACGCTTTCTCAGCCTGGTCTCGATAGTGCGGCGAGTCGGGGCGGTCACTCTGCCCGATGGGCACGTAAGTCAAGCTCCGCACCGATTGCGGGGAGCTAGATCACAACGACCCGAGTGTTGCTGACTACTCCTGAGTCCGCGGTCTGGGACACCGGTCGACAAATCTCAAGGCTTCTTCAACAAGAATGTCGCCTGTCATCTCGCCCAGGCTCGTGCGGGAGATGTAATCGTAACGTTTGAAACTCCCATAGTCCTCTTTCAGCATGATGTAGCCGAAGGCATCGTTTGTAAGACCAAACAGCAGGTTGTGGTCTCCGTGCATCTTGCGCTTCAGGTAGTAACCGATGTTGGGCAACGCCTCGCCCGGAATAGTCAGTATCTGCGCGTTGCCAACGTTCACAACGTTGACCTGCGCAGAAACCGTACCATCTTCATTGAGAGTCTCGGCCAGAAGCGTGGAGCTCTTGACCAATGCCTGCATCAACCGTGAACTCACGGGAAAGGTAACCGTTGTGGCAGCGCAAAACAGATCCGGGTCATTATGAACCGGCGCGCTTTCTACAATACGTAAAGCCTCGTCCGCAAGAAGCTGACCGATACGAACGCACTCTTCCCAAGTGCGCATGTCCCTGCCGTCTTCACCCCGGCAATCCGCCGTGACCATTCCGCCCTGCGCACTGTTCATGAATATGGCAGTTCCACCGCCCTTTGCCTCGACGCGATCGTAGAGCGGACCGCAGAGGTCCGGACTAAGGACCCCTTGACCCGATCCGAGTACCTCCGGGTGAATCGCGTAATTGACAAGCGTAGCGATCGGTTCTCCGTCGGTATTCAACATCTGCAACACGCTGCATCGCGGATCGTAAAGCTGTGGGGCGTAGTAGTTGTATGCGATCTTCCCCTGCGCCTCGCCGGTAGCTATCTTCAGACCGGCTCGGACCGCCTTGTCACTTGCTTCGTTGATCGCTTCCGCCATCTTGCGACACACGGTATCAAGGTATTCGAGGTCGGCGTTGGTGTTGCCTCTTCTGCCTGAAAAACCATAACAATCAGGCGCGCTGTGACTGTGGGTCGCGCCGATAAGTATGTTCTCCGGCGCTATGCCACGAACCATAGCACGGACCTTGTTACCAAGGGTAGCTGGAAAACCGAGAAAATCCGCTGCGACAATTGCTATTCGCGTATCCTCGTCCTCGAGCACAAGCGCCCGCACCGTCAGGTCACCGAGCTTCCGGGTGGCGGGTCTTCCCGGGCCGGCCCCGCCGGAAACCGGCAGCAGCGGGTCGGGAGTGACTGTACGCACTGCAACTCCGGCTTTGAACTCAGCCCCTGCGAGCCCGCTGACGAAGAGAAAACAACCGACCAATACCAGCACTTTCGTTTTCATATTGACCTCCCGACCTATCGCACGCCTTTTTCCTCAGAAGCGCAGACTCCGCTCTAAAACCGATCCGCGCTGGAAGTGTGTCTCCTATCGTAATTGCCCGAGCAAAGATGGATGCAGACATCACACCGCCCCGAGAACATCGCAACCGTTGCATTTTGCCGTGCAAAGAGACAGATGTCAACACGTTTGTCGACAAAAGCTCTGCATCGGAGCCGAGGCGTGGCCTACTATCGCACCGGTAAAAACCTGGTAAATCTAGATACCCGAAACAGACTCCGATTCAGTTCTATTGCAGGAATTCCAGTGTCAGGATCCGTTTCTTCCCTATGCTGAACTTCACCCAACCGTCCTGGGTCATCGTCAAATCCCGCTCGCGCATCTCCTCGAGTGTCACCTGGCGTATTCTGCGCCACTTCCTTCCGCCTTTGCGCGGGAGTGCAAACTCCGCTTGAACACGCTCGACGGGTGACTGACTGCTTTTCGGTCGGCCATGTCCTTTATTCAAGCGTATTGAGCCTCTAACGGTCTTGTCGAACGGGTTGAACAGTCTCACGACGTAGCCTTTGCCGTTCTCGCTTCGTTTTATCGCGCTCACGTGCAGATTGTCCGGTTTGAGCTCCAGAAAAGGCTTTGTCATCGGCTCTGTCCCGTGCCTTGTGGGACCGATCTGAGCGGCTTTGAACGCGAGGTTGAAGCGTTCGGCGGCTTGCCAGACATTCGCTTCGATCCAGTCGCCGCCATGCGGCATGATCCCGTAACGGAACGAATTCTTGCCGGGACACTGAGAGCCCTTATCGAGTCGGCTGTAGTCTGTCAATGCAGTCGTCACCCAGATCCGCAACGGGTAACACCGAAGAAGCGAGAGGCTAAGCGTGCGGTCAGGATCGTCGTGCGCCTCGTATCCCTTCAGACCCTCGTTGAGCAGGGCCAAGCCGGATTCTCCATCACTTATGTCTATGAAGGAATTCATGGGCTGTTCGGTCTGAGGTACCTCGTCGTAGGGCGAGTAATCCGGTCTCGCAATCTGCCTCTCAATAACGTCGAACTGACCCTGAGCCGCGACTCTGTCGGCCTCGATCCTTGTCGGGAAGGAAACCTGGAGATAGTGATCTGTAACAGTATTGTCCAGCTCGGTGACGACCTCGACCCACGGCTGACCGCGACGGAGCGTGACAGTGTTCACTATCGTGTAGGTCTTCAAACGTTCGCTTCGCGATTTGTCGTCCGCTGTGCGACACTCGGGCAAAGCCCAATCTATCGTGACACGAAACGACGCCTCCAACTCACCGTCCCTGATCAGGGCGACAGAAGCTTTGTCGTTCAGCGTGGTGAAAGTCGCGTCGTTCGGCGGGCTGATATGCTCCCACGGGTTTCCGATCTCGCCCGAGTCACGGAAGTATCCCAGATCTTCGAATACACGACCTGTTTTCTTGTCGCGGACCACGAGAGTGCCATTGCAGTTAATCCTGACCGCCAAGAACTCATTCTCCATCGTCTGCGGTCCGGTGAGCATCGTCTTGGGTAGACTCAGTTTCAGCTTCTTCACCGGCCTAACGAGGAACGTGCGGTACCCCATGCCGGGTACATCCTTGAACTGCACATTAACGTAGTGGCGAGTCGATGGCAAGAAGTTGGCCACGTCGTTCGGGCTCTGCACGACACCGTTGAACGGCGATTCCTCAATTCCAAACTGGCATGCGACTTTACGTCCTCCCTCGTCCACTATTTCGAAACTCCGGCACGACCATTCCAGCGGGATTTCGATGACCGCGGGGATCACCTCCGAGCGTTTGAAAGGTGCCGGATTGTACACCACGAGCGCCATGTCCTCGCTCGTCCACTTCGAGAGATCAATAGAGCCCGCAATATCAATCAGGGCGCGTTCGAGAACGCACGTGCTGATCTCGCGTGACTGGCGCGAACGGAAAAGCATGTCATCGTGGACGACGTCTCGGCTGCAACCGGCGATGGAATCGTGTCCGTGGTTCTGCAGCAGCCAGTTGTAAGCCAGGTCGATGAAACTCTGCGGGTAAGGCGCGCCGAGCAAGCTCGCAAACACCGCCAAAGGTTCAGCGTAGTGCGTAAGAACACGCTCAGTGCGGAAGTTGTCCTGTTTGAGGTAAGTTCGTGAAGACAGCACCCAGTCAAGCAGCCAGCTTGTGCTTCCCGGCGTGCGAGGATAACGCATCTCTCCCTGCACGACGGGCCAGTCGGGAGATTGGTTCTCGCGAAGTCCATCCTGGAAGGCGGCGAACGTGCTGTGGAAAACGTCCGCCTCGTCTCCCAGAGCTTCGTCACAGTCCGCGATCATACGCACCTCGCGAATATCGGGACAGGACGAATCGTGACCGGCAGACCAGAACCGGTGCGGGGTGGTCCAGTCCCGGTCCTGCTCACGGATGGCGCGGTTCGCAGCTTCCGCAACGTGCTCCTGATGGTAACCGAACTCCGGATGAGCGTACTGGTAGTCCAGCTCGCAGTGCTCAACGTCTATGAAGCGGAACGGACCGTGCCCGCGTTTCCATGACATGGAACGTCCGTCCACGTCCGTGATGTCCCAGTACACAGGTCGCTGGATCAGGTACCAGACATTGTAACGCGGCCGCTGACCCAGCCTGGTACCAAGGATCCGCGTGCCGTCAGGTCCCTCCCAGATGAACTCCGACCTAGGCGCGGCGAGTGTGTTGATACCGCGATAGAACGCGGCGACGTCTATCCCGAAACCTTTGTAGATCTGGGGCATCTGGGATATCTGGCCCCACGAAAAGGGAGAGTACCCCGTCTTGCTGACCTTCCCGAACCTACGAGCGATCTTGTGACCCAGGAGCAGGTTGCGGATAAGCGACTCTCCACCGACACAGTATTCGTCCGGGAGACAAAACCACGGTCCGATAAGCAGTTTGCCTGCGCTAACGTATTTCCTGACGGCCTCTTCCTTCTCCGGACGAGCTTCCAGATAATCCTGAATGGGCAGCGTCTGCGAATCGAGATGGAAATACTTGAAATCCGGTTCTCTCTCGAAAATGTCGAAAAGCATATCGAGCATATATACCAGCATGTGCCGCGTCCGCTGCGCTGAGTAACGCCATTCTCTGTCCCAGTGCGTATTCGAGACAAAATGACATTGTATTTGCTTTTGAGCCGATGAGTCCGACGAACCTCGCTTTACACTTCGCTTCTTTGCCATAACACGCTCCCTTCTGTAAACGAACGCACCGATTCCGTGCCCAACAACGCCTGTGCTGATGCCCGACGAAGAGTGCTTCCTTTAGACCAACCGTAATGCGATTCCCTCTTCCAATTGAAAGAAGTGTATAACATCACAGACTAAATCGCAACCTTCAGAGGGGTATAAAGGCCAGACCGGCTAGGGGTCTTCGGTAATCGGGCCTCAAAGGGCCGGCCGCTGGCCGCGAACGGTCAGTTGTCGATGATTCGCCCGATTTCGATGTCGTCCCACCAGCCGATGGTGCTCCAGGAACGCAGGCCGAACCGGCCGCTAGGCAACGGGTCCGGGGCTAGGATCTCATTGCTGCAGGAAGGCCCCAATAAATCAGTTTTACAGGTCTATTCTAACCTCGACACCGTACTTCCGCAGATACTTCTTCATTTCCGGTCCGATTTCGCCCTTGAAAAAACTGTTGTCCGGATGCCACTCCGGCATGGCGTCGAGCACGGCCTGCAGCTTGTCCCGCGCGGCACTTTCGGCTCCGGACATACCGCCGACGGGTATGGGATGCGCCTCGACCCAGTCTTTCGGCACCTCGTACATTCGGCCGTCAAGATAGAGCTTATACCGTCCGTCGTAAGCAAAGCGGATACGTCTGAATTGCGGCTCGTCGTTATCTGGATTCCTGTCATAGTGCACAACAACCGACTCCCGGGGTTCGCCTTTCTCGCCCTTTAGCTGCGGAAGAAAGCTGCGACCATCTAGAACACGGTCTGTCGGCGAACCAGCGTTGCCCAGTTCGGCCAGCGTTGGCAGGAAATCGCTGAAATCCACTAGATCCGTGCACACGCTGCCGGGCCTGATCGTGCCCGGCCAGTACGCCACGAGCGGCACATGCACGCCCGCGTCGATTGGCAGTCCCTTGCCGCCGTGGACCACGCGATCACCCATCCTGGAGACCAGTCCCCGATAAGTTCCGTTGTCGCACGTGAACATGACGAGCGTGTTTCCCGCGATCCCCAGCTCGTGGAGCTTCGCGATTAGCCGGTCGATGATAAGCCCCGTATACTGAATCACGTCCTCGAAAAAGCGGGCACTGCTCTTGGTCTTGGCGCGGACGCTCTGATCCCTGCTGCGCGGCGTAGCGACAAACGGGTTGTGAGTCAGCGTCATCGGGTAGTATGCGAAGAACTCGCCGTCTTTGTTCCGCTCAATG
>Ga0180438_10009883_pt1 | contig 11783 bp, 5 predicted proteins | sample SS_ome_12_FD_132455 | JGI IMG/M metagenome (GOLD analysis project Ga0180438, IMG submission 132455) | Hypersaline lake sediment archaeal communities from the Salton Sea, California, USA - SS_3_D_2 metaG | ecosystem: Environmental > Aquatic > Non-marine Saline and Alkaline > Hypersaline >...
GCTTCCCGAGGGTTTTTGGCCCGATACCCCTCGGGGGGCTCTGGATGATCCTCTTCAGGCTCACCTCATCCGAGGGATTCGCGATGACCCTCAGGTATGCAATGACATCCTTAACCTCCTTGCGCTCGTAAAACCGCAGCCCGGCAACAACAGCATAGGGAATTCGGGCCTTGACCAGCTCCTCCTCAATGGCACGGGACTGTGCATTAGTACGGTAAAACGCCGCGAATTCGCTGTACTTTCTCTCGGGCTGGTTTTGGATTTCCTGGACGATAAAACCCGCCTCCTCCTGCTCATCCTTCCCCGTGAAATAGACAATGGGTTCTCCTTCCTCGTTCTCCGTCCACAATACCTTCTCCCTGCGTTCCCGATTCCGCCGAACTACCTGCCATGCCGCTTCCAGAATCCGCTTGGTGGAGCGATAATTCTGTTCCAGCTTGATTACCATCGTTCCGGGGAAATCCCTCTCGAAATTGAGTATGTTGTTGATCTCCGCCCCTCGCCACCGGTAGATGGATTGGTCATCGTCCCCAACGACGCAGATGTTCCCATTTCTCCGCACCAGATCCTGAACGAATCGATATTGAATGAAATTGGTGTCCTGGAATTCATCCACCATGACATAAAGCAGACGATCTTGGTAGTGCTCGAGGACTTCGGGAAATTGCTTGAACAACACATTGGTGAACATCAGGAGATCACCGAAATCCAGGGCGTTGTTCCGCCTGAGCATCTCCTGGTAGGCTTGATAGACCAGGGCCACCCTCTTTTGCAGTACGTTGAACGGATCCGCCGTGAACTCCTCGTGAGAGACACCGTAGTTCTTCGCCCGGTCGATTTCCGCTTGGATAGCCTTGGGATGAAAGGTCAGTTGGTCGATCTCCAACTCCTTCATGCATGCCTTGATGGCCTGTTCTTGATCCTTTTCATCGTAGATGACGAAATTTCGACCGAAGCCCAGACGATCGATATATCTTCTGAGGATCCTGACACATGCCGAGTGAAAGGTGCTAATCCAGACCCGTTGGCCCATCCCCCCCAGGAGGCGATCCACCCTCTCCTGCATTTCCCTGGCCGCCTTATTGGTGAATGTGACGGCAAAAATCCTCTCGGGAGGGATTCCCTTTTCCCGAATGAGATAGGCGACCCGGTAGGTAAGGACCCGGGTCTTCCCGCTCCCCGCCCCCGCGAAAATGAGCAGGGGGCCCTCGGTACTTGTAACCGCTTCCCTCTGGACGGGGTTGAGGTCTTTCAGGAACCCCAGCGCCATCACCTCTTCTCCAAGCTCCGTCGGAGGACCGCGTTGTTGTAAGCAACAATCACATCGGCCCTCTTGAGCATCCCAACCACTTTCCTGGGCTTTCGCCTATCGACCACGGGGAGCTGGCCGATATCCTTGATGCCGAACTTCCCCATGGCATCGTAAAGATTCTCATCGACACTCAGCGTAATCACATCCTCGCTCATGATGTCCTTGGCAATGACCAAGTCCATCAGGCTCTCCTCCATCAAGATGGGCCTTATATCCCGGAGCGATATCATGCCCGCCAGCTCCTCCCTACTGTTGAGCACAGGGAAGTAGGAGGAGGTGCTCTCCTTGATGAGATGGAGCAAGCTATTGAGGGGCATTACCTCCGATACGAATACCAAATCCTTCACCATGAAATCCCGAACCAGCAAGGACTTCAGGATGCTGACCTCCCTGCCTGCCCTGACATCGATTCCCCTCCGGACCAATTTCATGGTGTAGATGGACTCCCTCTTCAGCTGACTTGCGGTAACGGCGCTGATGATGCAGGTCATCATCAGGGGCAGGATGATCCGGTAATCATCGGTCAATTCGAAGAGAATCAAGATCGAGGTAATGGGGGCATGGGTTGCGCCCGCCACAATGGCCCCCATACCGACCAAGCTATAAGCCCCCGAGGAGGCAGTGACCGAGGGAAACAGGGAGTGGACGATATGACCAAAGGCTCCCCCCATCATAGCCCCGATGAACAGGGATGGGGCGAAAATACCCCCGGAACCCCCCGACCCTATGGTGAGCGAAGTGGCTGCGATCTTGGCGAATACAAGGGTTAAAATGAGAAGCCACGGCAGCTGCCCCAAGAGGGCCGTGGTAATGGTTTCGTACCCGACTCCCAATATCTGGGGGAAGAAGAGGGAGAGGCATCCGATGGCCAATCCTCCAAGGGCAGGCTTCGCGTATTCCGGGATCCTCAGGTCCTCCCACAGATCCTCAGCCTTATAGAGGGACTTGGTGAAGAGCACGGCAACGAGGCCTCCCAGAATTCCCATGATGAGATAAGCAGGGATTTCCCATACGCTGACCAGCTGATACTCGGGGATAGTAAAGGCGGGGTAATTACCGAGAAATGCCCTGGAGACGACCGTCGCCATGACCGAGGCGAGCACGATGGGGCCGAAGGTGCCCATCTCAAATTCGCCGAGGATAACCTCCAGGGAGAAGATTGCCCCGGCAATAGGGGCGTTGAAGGTGGCGGCGATGCCCGCTGCCGCCCCACACCCCACCAGGTTCCGCAACCGATTGCCCGAGACCCTCAACATCTGCCCAAAAGCCGAGCCGATGGCCGAACCGATCTGAACGATGGGACCCTCCCTCCCAACGGCCCCGCCGGAGCCAATGCAGATGGCCGAGGCCAGGGTTTTGACGATCACAACCCTCTTTCGTATTACACCGCTTCGCATGGCCACCGCTTCCATGACCTCGGGAACGCCGTGGCCCTTTGCCTCCCGGGCGAGGAAAAAGACCAGGGGACCGACGACCGACCCGCCGATGGCCGGGATCAGAATCTTCCAATACCAGGGGATTGATAGAACAATATAGAGGAGGTCTGGGCCCGGCCCGTAAAGGATGCTCTGGAATGCCCGAATCAACAGCCGAAACCCGATGGCCCCGAAACCGCCGAGTAAGCCGATGAAAATTGCCAACGTTATGGTGACGGTGTATTCGCTCTTCCGAAAGGAGTCGATGAGATTGAAGAGCGTTTTCCAGAAAGAAGATCGATTCGACATTTCCGCCCGCCTTCGGATTTCGCTATTCAACGGTAACGCTCTTGGCTAAATTTCTCGGTTGATCAACATCGTTTCCCTTGAAATCCGCTATATAGTACGCCAGAAGTTGGAGGGGAATGGTGAGGAGCACCGGGGTTAGGAGGGGAATGGTGACGGGAATGGAAATAACGTCTTCAACCTTTGAGGCGACCTCCTTGTCTCCCTGGGAAGCCAGGGCAATGATCCTTCCGTCCCTCGCGTGGACTTCCTCGATGTTGTTCATAACCTTCTCATAGGTATTGTCCCTCGCAGCCAAGACGACAACGGGCATCTCCCGATCGATGAGCGCAATGGGACCGTGCTTCATCTCCCCGGCGGGATAACCCTCGGCATGGATGTAGGAGATCTCCTTCAGTTTCAACGCCCCCTCGAGGGCGATGGGATAATTGATGCCCCTGCCCAGATAAAGGAAATTCTCAGCGTTGACGAACTTCCTGGCCACCCTCTCTATCTCCCCGTGTCCCTTGACAACCTGTTCCAACAAGTGGGGAACCCTAACCAGCGCTTCGATGAATTCCCCCATCTGGGTATGGTCAATATGCCCAAACCGTTTTCCGAGGAAAAGGCTCACGAGATAAAGGGTGACCAACTGGGTTGAGAATGCCTTGGTAGAGGCCACGCCGATCTCGGGGCCGGCGTAGGTAAAGATGGTATAATCCGACTCCCTCGAAAGGCTGCTCTCAACAACATTACAGATAGCCAGGGTCCGCGCGCCCCGCTTCTTCCCCTCCCGCAGGGCGGCCAGGGTGTCGGCCGTTTCCCCCGATTGGGAAATGGCCACGAGCAGGGTCTTATCATCCACGAGGGGGTTTCTGTACCGAAACTCGGAGCCAATATCGGCCTCGACGGGAATCCTGCAGAGGGACTCGATTAAGTAACGGCCCACCAGTGCCGCATGATAGGAAGTACCACAGGCAACGATGGCGATCCTATCAATTTCTTTCACCATCTCTCCATCGGAATCCAGGCCCTCGAAGACGATCTCCGATCTGTCCTCGGAGATTCTTCCCCTGATGGTATCCGTGACGGCCCTCGGCTGCTCCATAATCTCCTTGAGCATGAAGTGTTTGTATCCCCCCTTCTCCGCCATGAGGGGGTTCCACATTACCCTCCTGGGTTCCCTCGAAATGACCTTTCCCTCCACATCCAGGATACCCGCATCCCCATCGGAAAGGACCGCCATTTCACCATCCTCGAGAAAGATGAAGTCCCGGGTATAGTTGAGCACAGCGGGGGTGTCGGAGGCGATGAACAGCTCGTTCTCCCCCAATCCAACCACGAGGGGGCTCTCGTTCCTCGCCCCGATAAGCTTGTTGGGCTCCTTTTCACAGAGAATCCCGAGAGCATAAGACCCCTTGATCTCCGTAAGGGCATTCCTCACGCTTTCTGCGAAGGGTAGGCCTTTCTGCATGAAATGATCGATGAGGTGGGCGATCACCTCGGTATCGGTTTCAGACGTGAAGACACGCCCCTCATCCACCAAAACCTTCTTGAGGGATCGGTAGTTCTCGATGATCCCGTTATGAACCACGGCAATGCTTCCCGCCTTATGGGGATGTGCATTGTCATCCGAGGGCCTTCCGTGGGTCGCCCATCGGGTATGTCCTATCCCGACCTTCCCATCGAACGATTCCCCGACGATTGCCTCCTCGAGGATTTTCAGCTTTCCCCGGGCTCGCCGGACCTCTATGGTTCCACCATGAAACACCGCTATGCCCGCGGAATCATATCCCCTATATTCCAGCCGCCTCAACCCCTCCATGAGGACCGTAACCGTCTCCTTGGGTCCCAAGTATCCAACGATGCCGCACATTTTTCCCGATCCCTCTCGCTGTAAGGGTCTATTTCCTTTTCGCCTTCCTCTGCTTCCAACCCCGTATCGTTTTCTGCTTGGAGCGGCTGATGGCCAAAGCATCCTCCGGGACGTCTTTTGTTATGGTTGAACCCGCTCCAATAATCGAGCCCTTTTTCACGGTGACCGGTGCAACGAGCTCGACATTACTGCCGACGAATACGTCGTCCTCTATCACGGTAGGATGCTTCTTCTTCCCATCGTAATTACACGTAATGGTCCCCGCTCCGACATTCACATCCCTTCCCACCGTGGTATCCCCGAGGTAGGTCAAGTGGTTGGCCTTCGATCCCTCGCCGATGACGGATTTCTTCACCTCCACGAAATTTCCGATTCGCGCGTTCCGTTTGACCACCGTCCCGGGCCTCAGACGCGCAAAGGGGCCGATGCTAGCACCATCCTCGATGGTACTCTCGGCAATGACCGAGGATGTCTTGATCACCACATCACCCGAGATTTTCGAGTCGGTGATCTGCGAATTCGGCTCGACGATGCACCTCTCCCCGATGCTGGTCTCTCCTTGGAGGTAGCAATTGGGATAGATGGTCGTGTCACTTCCCACCCGAACCGTTTTATCGATATACGTGGTCTTGGGATCGACGATGGTCACACCATCGAGCATCATTTGCGTGAGTAATTCATCGCGGAGGATTTCATCGGCCTTCGCCAAATCGACCCGTGTGTTAATGCCCATCACCTCCGTGGGATCCTCCACCGCAAAGCCGTATGCCTTTTTCCCCTGCTGATTGGCGATGGCTATAATATCCGTCAGATAGTACTCCCCCTGGGCGTTGTCTGCGCTCACCCGCCTGAGTGCCTCGAAGAGAAAGGGCGAATCTATGCAGTATATCCCGGCATTGACCTCTTTTATGGCCATCTCGGGAGGGGAAGCATCTTTTTCCTCGACGATTCTCCGGACCAATTCACTATCCATCCTCACAATCCGACCGTAACCAGTGGGGTCCTCCAAAATCGCCGTCATAACGGTTATGGCACTGCCGTTGCTCTTATGGGCATCGATAAATCTTCGAACGGTTTCCCTTTTAAGCAGGGGGACATCACCGCAGAGGATCAGGACCCTCCCCTTGAAGCCTTTCAAATGGTCTTCGGTGCAGAGCACGGCATGCCCCGTCCCTATAGGATCCCCCTGGTCCACGAACGTCAGCCGCTCATCGGTGAAGTGAGCTCGGATTTTCTCCCCCTGATATCCCACCACTACGATGGTCCTCCCCGAGTTTATGCCGTTGAGGGAAAGGTCGATGGGGTAGCTGAGCATGGGAACGCCCAGCAGCGGATGCAGTACCTTTACGAGATCCGATTTCATCCGGGTTCCCTTGCCGGCGGCTAGGATAATGGTAGATAGGTCTTCCACTTCGCGAATTCTCCTCTCCAATCATTATATTGTGTAATTTCAAGCTATTATATCCCATTTCCCGCCCCAGTCAAGGTGAACGAACAAATCCATTGCCCAGGGCGGATTTCCTCTTATGCCGTTTGGCATTTACACCTCAAAGAGGGAGCTTTCAGCACGAGGATTTACCCTCAGTTACATTAGCATCTGGACTGCAGCACCGCATTAAGGAACTTGAAAGAACGATCGGGGTCACAAATATGTTGACAAAAAATCATTCCCATAGTAATAAAATGTCATTCCATTGTTCTTTGACCGATAAATCATTCGCTATTTAGGTGGTCCGCAGAAGCGGAACGAAAAGGGAAGACGGTGAGAGGCCGTCGCGGACCCGCCGCTGTAAGTGGGGATCCCCCGATTTTCTCAGGCGAAAATCGGGGGGCTCTTTGGGAGATCCGGGATTTAGATCCCCAAGTCTTCCGAGGGCGAAACTTGCAAGGGCCACTGTCCTTCACCGAAGGATGGGAAGGCGCAAGGAGTAGGATGATCCACAAGTCAGAAAACCTGCCTAAATAGCCTTCACGTGAGTCTTCGAGGGTTGAGATGTGAAGGGTAAAAGCGGGTTAAGGCCCAGTCTCCTTGGGAGGTTGGGCCTTTCTTGTTACATGTACCGTCAAGTATTGGGAAATGTTATCGCAAACGGGGGTTAGAGAGATGAAAAAGATAGCCAGCTTCACCGTGGTCCTGTTTTTGAGCTCATTTCCCCTGCTGGCTTCCGCCCAGGAAACCGAGGAGAAGGAGGTTGTTCTCAAGGAGGTCGTCGTCACTGCGACCAGGGAGAAGCGGGAAGCCAGAAAGGTTCCGGCCAACGTCACCGTCATCACCGAGGAGGACATTAAGAACTCTAACGCAAAAACCGTCCTGGATCTACTCCGCTCCGAAGAGGGTATCGTGGTGAGGGATGTGCTCGGTATCGGGAAGGCCCAAGTGGACTTACGCGGATTCGGAGAAACAGGACCGTTCAACACCCTTGTCCTGGTTGACGGAAGGCGTGTCAATGAAATCGATCTCAGCGGAGTCGATTGGGCCCAAATTCCCTTGGACCGAGTCGAGCGCGTCGAAATCGTGCGTGGAACCGGGAGCGTGCTATACGGCGATAATGCCGTTGGTGGAGTAATTAACATCATCACCAAAACTCCTGCCGAGAAATTGACAGCCAGGGCCGGTAGCATCTTTGCCAGCTATGGTCGCTTCAGGGGAGAGGCTTCTGTGGGCGGCGGGCATGAAAATATAGCGGGTTCTCTTTTCGTAAGCTATGACTCAACCGACGGATATCGCGATAACAATGAATTTCGAACACGGGATGTGGGGGGGAAAATCGTCTTTGACCCCACGGAATACCTCAGTTTCAAGCTGAGCGGGGCCTACCACGAGGACTACTTCGGCCTTCCGGGCGCGATTTCGGAGACCCAGCTCGCTATTGACCGACGGGCTGCCAGAAATCCCTTTGATGAGGCGGAAACCTTAGATCAGTACGTGAACCTCGATGGAGATTGGGACATGGGGGGATACGGGAGGATCGTCGCGGACGTTTCCTTCAGAGATCGTGAAAGTCAGGACGAGTTTGTCAGTTCCTCCTCAGCAACTGCCAGAAACCTCGAAACATGGAGCTTTACACCTCGATATTCGTGGGATGGGAGCCTCTTCGATCACGCGAACACGTTCGTCGCAGGTGTGGACATCTATGCGTCCGATCTCGACGTAGATTTCTCTTTCGGGACCCCCCTGGTATCATCGGGTGAGGCTGATATTGAAAGGGATTCGTACGGGTTCTACGTTAACAATGACTTCTCCCTCCTGGAAAACCTCATTCTCTCGCTAGGGGCTCGACACGAACGAGTCCAGTACGATCTCAGACAAGAGGACTTTCTGTTTGGCCTGGCCCCCCTGGACGACACAATCAGCGACCGCGAAAATGCCTACAGCGCCGGGCTCACCTTCCTCTACACCGAAAGGTCTTCTCTTTTTGCGCGCATTAACCGAAGCTTCCGTTTTCCCCTGACGGATGAGCTCATCGTCTATGATTTTTTTACCGGAAGTATCAATGTTAATCCAGATATCAAACCCCAGAGGGGTCAACACTATGAAGTAGGAATAAGGCACTTTTATGCCCCGGATCTGCGGGTATCGCGATTTCTGAACGCCGATGTCGAGGCGAAAGCCACCCTCTTTCGGGCAGAGATCAAAGATGAGATCTTCTTCAATCCCGTTACCTTCACCAACGAAAACCATCCGGAGACCCTCCATCAGGGCGTGGAGATCGGAAGCAAGGTGGATCTCTTCAAGAGATTAACCCTCTTTGGAAACTACACCTTTGAGAAGGCGACCTTCGATGACGACCCCTTTGTGGGCAACAACATACCAGCCGTGCCGAGGCACAAGGCAAATCTGGGATTTCGGATCTATGACATCATTCCGGGATTCACATTTTCGGCCACCTACAACTTCGTGGGGTCAAGTTACCTCATTAGCGACCAGGCAAACCAGTTCGACAAACTGGACAAATACTATACCCTCGATGCAAGGATCTCCCAGGAATGGAAGTGGTTCAAGGCCTTCGTCGGGGTGAACAATATTACCAACCGGGAGTACTCGGAATATGCGGTTCTCGGTGGGTTTCCGACAGTGCGTAACTTCTATCCCGCTCCCGAGAGGAACTGGGTAGCAGGCTTCGAGGCAGTGTTCTGATCCTTTGCCTGCAATGTTACTGCAGCACCGCACGACAGCAGCATCGCAGCACTATATCATCGCACCACCTTTCAGAGACCTCACCATTATCCCTTGACAGGCACGGGGTGGTTATATTATAAATGCGATAATCAATTGATGCCGGGATAGCTCAGTCGGTAGAGCAGGGGACTGAAAATCCCCGTGTCGGTGGTTCGATTCCGCCTCCCGGCACCTTAAAACCTTGCCATTGTGGCGGGATCAATCACGGTCCTGCCTTTTTTCTTGTGAATCATGTATCGCTCAAGGGGATGATAACGGATGACCTATTGGGACAGGATTCATAATAAACTGATATTTCAAGACCTGATTCTATCGCCGCACAAAAGCTGGCATCATGCGAGAAAAGTAACAATTTTCAACAACGTCCCCCTTTGTGTATTGAATTAATTACTGGCGCTGGTCAACTCCCGATAGTTGACGCAATGATTCTTGACCCACCTTAAATCCTCAGTCCAACGGTTGCTCCTTCATGGATGGCATGTATGATACGCCTGGCTTTGATGCTATCACCGACAGCATATACTTCAGAAATCTCTTCTTCCAATATCTTAAACAGACTATTATTAGGCGCTCCACCCAGCGCAAGCACAATATTGTCTGCCTCCAAAAGCCTCTCTTTACCTTCTATGTCAATAATAACTAACCCCCCTTCATTTATCTTCTGAGCTTTTGTCTTCACTGAAACCTCTATTCCTTTGTCTCTAAGCCTTGGAATCAAAAACCATCTTTGAAATGGAGAAACTTCTTTCGCCAACTCATCAATCTCGTCACGCCTTGTCACTATCGTTACCTTGCAACCTTTATCAGCTAAAAACTCTGCTGTTTCACAACCAACCGATCCGCCGCCAACAATAATGACTCTCTTCCCCAATTCACACTTGGAGGCTAAAATCATGTTGACACTCGATACATTAGGACGATCACCACCTGGGATATCGAAGATCTTGGGAGTTGATCCTGTGGCAACCACTACCGCATCAGGATTCGCGCCCTTTATCGATGTCAATGTAGCCTCTTTTTTCAACTCAATGCCCACCCCCAATTTTTGGACCTGAGTTACTAGAAAGGTTAGTAGATTTTTCAGCTCTTCCTTGTGAGGCGGTACAATAGCCAAATTCAGCTGACCACCTAATTTTTCATCTTTTTCCCACAGCGTGACTTCATGCCCCCGCAGGGCCGCAATCCTTGCTGCTTCCATACCCGCTGGTCCGCCCCCAATTACCAATATATTTTTCGCTTTTCCTATTAAGGTTAATTTGAACTCCTGCTCCCTTCCACAGGCTGGATTTATTGCACAGATTAAGTAGGGTATATCTAATTCCTCTCTAAGCTTAGGATTCATGCATTCGTTACAGGCTATGCATTTTCGAATATCTTCAACTAAACCCTCCTTGGCTTTTTTCGGAAACTGTGGGTCAGCAAGTAATGCTCTACCTAGGTCAACAAAATCTGCTTTGCCTTGTTGAAGGATGTCCTCAGCTAAATACGGGTCATTAATCCTGCCGGCGACCATTACCGGAACACTTATGACTTTCTTTAGTTCAGCCGCAAGATGCACGTTGTATCCCCGAGGGACGCAAGCAGGCGGTGCTACCCACTCGTAGGTCTCCATAACACCTGAGACTACGTCGATGGCATCTACACCTGCCTTTTCTAGCAGTTGACATGTAACTATCGCATCCTTTAAGCTGAAACCCCCTGCGCGGCGTTCGTCAACGGTAAGTCTGAAAATAATAGGGAAATCTCCCCCTGCTTCTCGGCGAGCTTGCTCTAACAACTCCAGAGCCAGCCTCGCCCTATTCTCCACATTCCCACCATACTTATCGTTTCTTTTGTTTAGGAGAGGGGATAGGAATTCACTCACCAAATATCCATGGGCGCCATGGATCATAAGACCATCGAATCCAGCTCTGATCACTCTTGTCACCGCTTCGCCAAATTCTTCAACTATCTCCTCCACGTCTTTCGTGCTCAATACTCTTGGCTTTAGTCCTGTGTACCGGTAATGCTTTGTGAGGGGGACACCTGAAGCAGAGACCGGGTCTATGCCATCATCCCTCGCTCGACGGGTATTCAATTGGAGCATTACTCTGGCCCCGGCTTGCTTCATAGCACTTGTCAAGTCCTTCAGTCCCGGGATGAATCTGTCGTCGTTTATCCAGGGCTTATGTGGGAGATATCCTTCTCGCCTTGGAAACGTTGCTTCAACTACTATCAGCCCTGGCCCACCTTTCGCTCGTTCCGCATAATATCGAATCATCTGCGTGGTGACGTACCCGTCTGCTGAGGGATAGAATGTTGCCATAGGTGCCATCACAATCCGGTTCTTGAGTTCCAATTTACCTATCTTCCCTTTACTAAACAGCTTTGTTAACATTTACCTCCTCTACTTTTTCGGTAGCCTTAACCATCCCAAAGTCATAGGTCATTCTTGTTGCCATATATCCGGGATGGTATATTCCAAGCCTAGTCTTTTAAGGGTATCTGGCAGGGGTTTACCCGTCGCGGTATCCCATCCCATCGATGCATAGTAATGATCAAGGGTCTGGTCCCAGACTCGGGCAATACTTTTACCTTTGGCTGGCCCATCCACCGGCGCGGAGCCATATTTCGTTGAAGGTGCCTCAAGACTCCGTGTGTGTCCATGCCTTACGTTGAATGCCCGAAGCAAGTTGGCCACTCTGAGACCTAGATCTTTTTCTTCATCGGTGGTGA
>Ga0180438_10009885_pt1 | contig 11782 bp, 14 predicted proteins | sample SS_ome_12_FD_132455 | JGI IMG/M metagenome (GOLD analysis project Ga0180438, IMG submission 132455) | Hypersaline lake sediment archaeal communities from the Salton Sea, California, USA - SS_3_D_2 metaG | ecosystem: Environmental > Aquatic > Non-marine Saline and Alkaline > Hypersaline >...
CTTTGCTGGCTGAAACTGTGCAAAAGTTTGTACTTCCCGGAAACACTATTGCTTTATCCATTGGTCATGCAGGAAAGCCAAGTAATCCCAGAGATAGGGGAGCAGCTATATATGGTGGCGGTACCGAAGCTGCTTGGTCTACCGCTGTTGTGGTGAAGGCTGAAAAAATTCTAACTGAAGTTCCCGCCCAAGAACAAGCACAAGAGATATCTTTAGTTGTAGCTTCGGAAGATCAATCCATTTCTGTACCTCTGGATATTGGTGCGGAAATCCGACTAACTGTTGTTCCTTCTTGAGGCTACTCAGCATGGGAAGCGCTGCATGGAAAAGGCTGACACTACTCTTTGGACCCGGCTCCTGGCGATCACTGCAAGCACCCTTGCTACTATCGCTGGTGTGTCTCTTATGCTCGGCTATAATGATCTTAAGCAAGAACAGCGAGACAACGGAGCAAGTGCGGAGACCGCTCACGCCCTTATCAACGGAATGGCAATTACGCTTGCAGAAGCAGAAGCTTATCGCAAAGAGCAAGAACGAGAAAATGGTTATTGGCAGGAGCGAATTGAAATCAACACAACACAAATACACCAAATACAAAATGACGCCGCAGCTCGACGAGACCCCTTTACAGGAACTGAGGGGGATGAACACGAAAGGCGTATTGATGCTTGTGAGCGGGGCTTGGTTGCCTTGGCCTCTTTAGAGGATAGAGTGGCTCGTAACGAAGAGCACTATGCTCAATGCCTAAAACTTATCAAACAGGGTGAGAATGACTAATGGCTTCTCCAACATTTATTGATTTTTATGACGGTTTTCCTGATCAACTCGGCGATGAGCAACATGATTTGGAAAGTGATGTTCTCAAGCTTATGCTGCATACTGCGGCTCCTACCGCGAGTTGGATAGCAGATGCGGATGTGACTAATGAGCTATCCGGGAATGGATATACAACGGGCGGGGAAGGACTGGATAATGTGACCTTCGGTGTTGATGCTACCGATAAGTCAAAGCTGGACTCTGACGGGGAAGTAATCACTGCGGGCTCTGGCGGCCTAACTTTTTCCCATTGGTCAATCATCAACTCTACGTCTGATAAGCTTATTTGTTATGGGACTTGTGACGGGGGTTCAGATATTGTGCTGGCTGAAAGCGAAAGCTTTACTTTGAACCCTGATGCCACAAATGGGTGGTTTCGGATCGGAGTAGGCACACTTTCCTAATGTTATTGTGAGGACGCTTAATGCCGCGTCTAGGTGTCCTCGCTACCGAAATGCCCGAAAGGGCTGGCGCGGCACCTAACTGAAGCGAGGCTTTAAAATGGCTTTCACTGACTTGTTCAAGCAGTATCCAAATCGCAATCTTGAGTTACGGTCTGTAGCAAAGACCGTGCATGAGTTTGGCAGGACGATTGCGCAAGAGCCTTCGGCGGCTCATTCTAATGGGTTGGACGAACATGCTCTCACTCGTCAACGTTCGTATGTAGAGCATGCTCTGGCGATGGTAGAGAGTATTAACGCCAAACCAATTCCAGACAACCCAGCAAGCCATCCGACTGATTTTGTGGTGGACTTATCCCGGCCGTATAATTTCTTTACCTCAGATGTTTCCGGCAACCAAGTACCGCTAAATGAGGCAACCCAATTGCTGGCTGAGAAGTGGCATGTGGCAGCGGTTGAACTTGTCAAATCTCAAAGTGCGGCCCTGGCCGGCTCCCTAGTGAAATTTGATTTTGAACGAGCAAAGAACAACCTGGAAACGATCTCCAAGCTGCTCGACGAAATCGAAGCTCGCCCATTCTTGGATTTGCCTGAAACGGCTGAGCCAGGCTCCAACTATGGCCCCCGCGGTTCCGCAACAGTGACGAGGTAAAGAAATGGAACTCAATAATTCACTAGACATTGCGCTCAATCTGAAGCAGCAGGAAAAGGGTGTTGGCGAGTTGTCGGATGGTAAGATTGCTATTTCCTATCCGACAATGGACCGGGACACTGCGAATGTTGCTCAATTGGATCTTACGCTTGGTACTGCAATCACCATCGTGCGGTGGGCTGTTGAGCAAGCGCGGCAAAACGGCGTAAATACAGAAGGGTATGTTCGAATGCTTCGGAGTCGGATGCAGGAAATGGAGCAGATTGTTGCTTCGGCTCCAATAGCCGGTGCATCAAGTCCCCAACCTTTACCGGGCGTAATTCGCTGACTTGACACGGAGGGGTTAGTCCCCTCCTTCCTTTTAGGATACGTGTATGGCCGACAAATTTCCATGGCTCGCAGCGGAGGGAGGGACATATTCCACGACCGGCCCATCCGTTGACCTGGACGGCACAGCTACAAACTTGGGCGCGTCCTATCCGACTCGTACATTTGCGGCGGCGGCTGCGGATACGGATGTTGACTTTGATGACGGCGACACGTGCCAGGTGCTTATTGTCAAGGACTCCAGTAATTGGGCCGCCTATTCAGGCGCGGCATGGAATGACTTGGCAACCGATACTATAACATTGGGCTCCGCAACTAAACAAGCGAGTGAGGGAACGTTGTCGAATTCGGATGCCGTTGAAGTTTACGCGCAGCCTCCATTTAGCCGGTACCTGCCAGATCCTTCCGGCAAGTCTGATGGTTTCATGACGCAAGTATCATCCGGAGAGTGGACTACATGAGGAAACTTCTCTGGCTGACTTTAATCCCTAGCCTCTGTGCTGCCGGGAATCCGCAAATGTGGTATCGGGACGGCGCGTCAGGTGTGCTTTCTTTGGGCAACCCGGAGTCTACATTCGACCACGACGACTTGGGCGGTTTTGTGGCGAATGAGCATATCGACGTTACCACTTGGGCGGGCTCGTCTAATCTTACGACGATTGGAACGCTTATCGGGGAGCTTGTCCTTGATGAGCTTGGCGTTGAATTCCAAGAAACCGACTCAATAACCGACTGCTCCGGCTTTGCAGCTACGGGCGGCGGCATTTTCTATGATGATTCGGAGGGGGTGTTCAAAAAATGCCAGGATAACGTTCTTACTGTGCTTGATACTGATAACAAAACGGTCAAGCTCGGTTGTGCGCTATCAGATAATACAACCGCTTTGACAACGGGAACCAATCTATGCCGCATTCCAATAGCTGCCGCGTTTACCATTGACACCACGGCGAATAGCGGAGTGGCGTGTGTTGTTGCTACTGCACCGACCACTACCACTATCGAGGTGGATATCAATGAAGACGATGGTACGCCAGCATCGATACTATCTACCGTTATATCGATCGACGCGACTGAAAATGAGAGTTTCGATGCGGGGACGGCGCCGGTTGTAAGTGATTCCGCGATCGCGGCCGGATCTGTCCTTACCTTTGATATCGACCAAATCGGCTCAGGTACTGCCGGGGCCGGCCTTGTATGTACTGTAATCGGGAGTTTTGACTAATGAAATATCTTGCTGCTTTTCTTTTTTTGGCATGTGGCTGCGCGGCACAAGCCGAGCTTACCTTTCCCGTCGATACGGCAGAGTGGGAGGGGCGGACCGCTTATCTAATTGTGCCGACCGATACGAATGAACTCTACCAGCTCCGATACTACCCTGACGGCTCGACGTATGGAGATTGGCCACGCCATGACGGCGATAATTTCGGCACTCCATTGCCGACCGTGGACCCTGAGCCGGAGGGGTTGGTGTATCCGATCCGATTGCTCGATGAGCCAAACGACCCTCAATTCCACTCGACGATCGAGAAGGTGGTAACAACTGTGCATTATTGCGGCCCATTTGAGTCGGATGTACGCCAACCTCCTGCGTGTGGTAGCCAGACAGACGTAATATTGAGCGTGAAGAGTAAAGAGGCTTTGCCGGAAAGCGACGTACTGCGCAACGCAAATAGCGCGGCAGGAGAGAAATACTACGAACTGTACCAAGCGGATGGGTGGGAGATTCGAGAAGCGTTGCAAAGTGGGATCAACATGGCGAAAGACCGCCAAGTCAATCTCGGATCTTTGCTGACAAGAATTGATAACGAAAATTGGCAAATCCAGGTCAACTATTTCCAAGAGATCCTTGCAAAAACTCGCAAGCTTCGCGCGCAGATCAAATGTAAGTATGATTTGAGCAATTGCTCGTATAACGTCAACGGCGCATCTGTTGACGTTGACCCCGTGACAGGCGCGGACTTCGAGACGGGGTGGCCTGAACTCCCGGAAATCCCGGAGCTTTAAGCGATGCGCGCGTTTCTTTTGTCGTTCAGCTTGGCCCTGACGCTCGGCGTTCTCGGTGGCTCATTATCCGGGGAGGATCTTTCTTCCTGGCAATTTTTGACCGGGCAAGCAAGGGCGCAGACCGTTATCAACCCGTATCGGTTTGACGGAGGTGGGGCTGACGACGCGGAGCTGTATCACGACCCCGATAATGATTTCGGGGCGGCTTCGCTGACGGCCGGCGGGTGGACGGTAGATTCTGGCTCCAGCATAACCGACTTAACGAAGCTCGGGGTCGACGATACGTCCAGACCGAATCCGGCGGATACAGAATCCCGTATTGTTAAGGTACACGGCGTTACGTTACCGAATGAGTATCGTGTATCCCTGTACTTTTACCAAACAGGCCACAAGCGGTATGTACAGAGCCCCATCATCGGCTTGTGTGATTCGACCAGCGAGGATGGTTTTGGTGCGGGACTGGCTATGTCGGATTCAAGCACGCATTGGTTGCGAGTAATAGAAACATCTGATTACTTTGACTCTAGAACAGAACGCGATAGCACAGACGTCACGCAATCGGCATTTGAAAATAAATGGAACATAATTGCTTTTGAGTGGGATAACTCAGTCGGCAGCTATGGTGAGATCACAGCACAACTATGGACGGATGTTGGAGACGGGGAACCTAACGCGGAAGATTTGGGGGCAGCAGATTACGAAGCGTCTTACGAGCTTACATCTGCGCATCCAGGAACGGATGAGTTCTGCATACGATATGCGTACAGAACTGGGGCAGAGCAGGTTGTTTCGTACATTAAAAGCCCCCGTATCTACGACTTGACTGAGTAGGAGCGATGCCCGACTGCGCGATAGTAGCGGATGAGCATACGCATATTTGCAGTCGAATGATGTGATGGCGAAGCGCACAAAGACAATGGGAAGCAAATCCAAAGCGGAAACGCCGCAGACGACAGGGCCAAACGCTTGGAGGATCAAGAGAAAATCCGATATTCGGCAAATAGCGATCATGCTCCGCACCGGGATTGATGCGATTTTGGTTGAGCGGCGTGACCGGCAATAGCCCATGTGGCTTTTAGGCGCCCCACTAGGACTTGGATTTTGGCCGGGCTCTACTGCGCAAGAGGGCACACTTGCTTCTGCAGGTCAGTTAACCCTCCAAGGAAACGCACCTACTGGATTAGTTAATAGGGTTGGGGCTCTTGCAGCGGCAGGAGTTCTTGTTCTCCAAAGCTATGCCCCGACAGGAGTAGTAAGCCAGTCTGGCACTATAACTGCTGGGCAATTAGCTTTACTGGGGGCTACCCCGACAGCTCTAGTTAATAGAGTTGGTACATTAGCGGCCGGTCAACTAGCCCTTGAGGGTAATGCACCGACAGGTGTTGTTAGTTCTCAAGGTGCAATTACTGCGGGGCAGTTAGTCCTTCAAGGATATGCCCCAATAGGGATTTCCGGGCAAGCAGGCACAATTACTGCCGGCCAACTCGCAGTAGAAGGCAATACGCCAACAGCTCTTCAAACTCATGTAGGTACTCTTACTGCTGGGCAACTTGTTCTAGGGGGAGCGGCGCCAACAGGGCTTGTTAATCAGGTTGGAACTCTTACTGCCGGTCAGTTAGCATTACAAGGTTATGCCCCAACTGGCTTATCTGGTGATGAGGGAACTATCACCGCAGGGCAACTTGCCCTACAAGGGTACGCGCCTACAGGATTACAAACATTTGTTGGGTCTCTGGTTGCGGGTGAGCTAGCCTTTCAAAGCTCAACCCCAACTGCACTACGAACTCATATAGGCACTATTTCTGCGGGAACTCTAGCACTAGAAGGTGCTGCTCCTTCAGGCATATTATCTTCTGACCCAGTAAGCACAGGCGTTTATGATCTGACAGTTAGCGGTCTTACATTCAATGTTTTGGCTTCCTCTGTAGAATGGTCCGTTATTTATAGTGCTGACATATCCATAACTGCAACTTATAGTCCGATTGAGGAAAATTCCTGATGGCTCGAAGCGATGCGAAGGTAGAAGTCTGGTTAAGTCAAGGGAATGTTTCAGAGTTTGTTGTCTATGCAGATAGCACAGCAATAACAGATTTGTCTGGAGTTACTCGGGCTGTTATTTGTATGGGCGGGGTAGAGGCAGATTCAGATGATGATGCAACTCTTGTTTGGTGGACGGATACGGTAACAAATAAAGTTTTGCCGAACGGAGAAACTTTCACAGGAGATGTGCTCCGGGCACGGCTTGGGCAAACAGCTAACTTGGTTGCTGGAGTGTATGTGGATGGGCGGATTTCTTTATATGGTTCTATTCAAGGAGTTACCTATAACACCACTACTGGCCCTTTGGTTGTATCGGATTCTGTTGAAATAACTGTACTGGCTGTCTGCGCATGACTGAGCCTATTTCCTTAACTCCTTTTAAGGGGGTTGACAATTACCACAAAGCAACTCATCCGGTATTCCAACCAGGTGAGCAACCAACAGCCTTGACGGCTTGCGAGAACTTTCTGCTTGATGATGCAGGAATTCCTGTAGTACGTTCTGGCCTCACATCAAGGACAACCCCAACAGCGGCACAAGATTTATTTTCATTCAACCGCGAGGGGTTGCTCCTTATTCAAGATGGCGCCACAATTGTTAAGGTTGATCCGAGTGATTCGTATTCGGAAAGCACATTAGTATCTGGACTCGACGATACAGATGCTATTCGTTTTTGTGAACACGCAGCGCAGGTGTTTTATACTGACGGTACGGATTATGGAAGGATTGTTTCCGGAGCGGCCATAAATTGGGGGTGTTCTTTAGGGCCGACTCCTTCATTGTCTGAAGTTGCTGGAAGTCTTGCAGCGGGGCGGTATCATGTCGCACTTGAGTGTATTGATGGTAATGGAATTCGTCACGCAGCAAATAAAGCAGCAACCATCACACCTACGACTGCAAAAGCAATTCGGGTAACTGTTAGTGGTGTAGACTCGAATGCAACGCATTTAAGAGTATATGTTGCTGGACCAGATGACGATGTGTTGTACTTTTTGGCGGATGTTGCTGTAGGCGCATTTCCGTATGATATAACAACCTTGCCAACTGAAGATACCACGTGTAAATCTATTGGGCTCGATCCCCCACCAACACATAATTTTGCATTCTCTTATCAAAATCATTTGATGTTGGTATCGGGCTCGGTTATTTATCCAAGTCTTAGTGCGGCAGTGCATTTATATGATTTGGCTCGACATCAAGTTGGGCGGCCAGAAATCATTTTGGCGGGTGAAGGTGTGGCTGCTCCGGGATCAAATCCTGGTTTTTGGACAGTCTCTGCCAAGGGTGCTTATTGGGCTTCAGGGACAGTTCCCGAACAATGGCGTCAATGGGACTTGAAACATCAGTGTGAATTTTGCGCGGGCTCGGCTATTATCAATTCAGCGAGCCTTCCATTTTTAAGACTTAGTGCGGGCACACCAGTTGCATTGTTTATGTCTTCTTGGGGTTTGGCCGTGGGATTGCCGGACGGGCAAATGCTTTTCCCATATCGAGATTCCCGAACAGAAACAGTCACAGGCAAGCGAGTATCCTTTGCCTTTGTTGACGATGGTGATGCTCGTCTTTTGATTTATTTGTTGAGGTGAGATTATGTCTGACTTGATTGTTAGTACCGGAAAAACACTACAAATAAAAGGCACGTTGGATGCTGTGAGCGGTACAGTTACTTTTCGTAGTGGTGGGATTGCACGAGAAGCTACTGCGCAGGAAACCTCAGCGGAACTGGCTATTCCATTAATTGGAGCCCATGTGCATGATGCGCCGGCGACTTTTATCACAGGTGCAGCCTCAGATGATGATTTGGGGTTGATTGCGGGAACCCTTGGAACCACAGCCCCAACCCTACAGACAACGGATTTGGGAGCTGGGAATGATACTTGTTATGCTCGCTTCCCAAATCTAATTGTACCAGCGGATTATGCGGCCGGAGAAACCCTTAAGCTTCGCACCCAAGCTGGCATGATTACGGCCATTTCTGACAATACTGCAACCATTGACTTGGAAGTGTATGCTCAGGATGGTTCGGGAGCTGTGGGCTCGGACTTGTGTACTACTACAGCAACGACAATCAACACCCTAATTTCTTCAAGTATTACAGTTGTTGATTTCACAATCACCGCAACTAGCTTGTCGCCGGGAGACATACTCGATGTTCGAGTAGCTATTGCTATTAATGACGCAGCTACGGCTGTTGTTATTGGTGAATTATGTAAATTGTCCTGGCTCTATACGAGGCAATAATATGGCTGGTATAGCTACCCTTTGCGGCACCGGCATTTATGCTAATGAAGTTGCTTGCGAGATTAACAATTATATCGAAGACTTCGTTGCCAAGGCTGTTGCGTCAGAGCAAGCTCTAGACACAGCACTGACTGCTTTTACTACTGCATTTGATGATAACATATCGCCGGTGAGTTATGCGGCGGTTTCGCCATCTTTAACCGCAACAATTAGCAAAGCATTCACAGCACCAACGGAATCGCCAGTTCGTGGTGATTATGAAAGCCTAGAGCCAACCGAAGTTACCTTGCCCAGTCGAGCGGGTTTGCTTGATAGTACGGCTTGGGATAGTATTTTCGCCCGGACTCGTTCTCGCATAAACAGAGCAACCGCAGCTAAATATCGAAATGATATTAACGAGACTGGCGCTCTCGGGTTTGGAATAAGCGCCCCAGCCTTGACGGCAGCTACTCGTGAAGCAGTGCAAGCTCAAACAGACGGGGTTGCGGTAGCGGCGCTTGAGCAATCAGCTCAAGAATCCCTTGCTGAACGGGATGATATTCGGCTTATTCTGGAACTCGAAGTCCAAAATTTCACGGCAAAGTGGGAAGTTATTCGAACTCGGCTTGCTGCAGAAGAAGAGACTTTTCGGAGTAAGATCCAGAATTATCTGGCTCAGGTGCAAAAGGAGGCTGAAAAACGGGGCTGGACCCAAATGGAAATCAATGACATACTCCAGCAAGCAAAGGACAATGCAGAGACAGCTATTGGATGGGGGAGAATTGCTCTGGATAAATTGATGCAGGCTGAGCAAATTGTTATTCAGATGAAGGCTGCTGTCTTCCAAACCTGGCTCCAAGCGGCTGATCTTGGGTTGAATTTTTCCGGCTCACAAAGCGTTAGCGATAATTCTTCCTGATGCGTCGCCCTTGGGATGTTTTGTTTCGGAAGGGGAGGTTTTCTCCCCGAGTGGCTCGTTCTTTTATACAGGACGAAGAGCCATTTATGCTCCCCCTCAATCGATTGAGTCGTGTTAAGGTGATTCATGGCGCGGATGGCTCGCGCACAAGGGTTGTTATTAACAAGATGAATCAGATTTTGGATGGAAAGGGGCAGCCGGTGCCGGATGCGTTTGGGAATCCTGAAACACTCATTCCTATCTATAGTGTTAAGTATCGTCCAGGGCCAACAACTCCAAGCGGAGATACTTTCTCACTGATTCCCTTTATTGTTGAGCGTGGTGTTGCTGCGTATGTTGAGGGCACGCTACGGATTTATTTGAGCACAGACGATCTAGCATATTTGCAAGGGCTCGGCGAAACATGGGATTGGGGCATTCAACAAAAAGCTCAGGGGGTGTTTTTCAAGCATATAGGTGAAATTTGCTCTTCCGGGAGTACTCCCCCAATTTGGTCTGACCCTACTCTTACAATCAATACCAGCACAAATAGCTACACGCACACGATTTGGCGAGTTCCAGGGCTTACCACTCAACAGAAAACAGACCACCTCGTACAATGGTTGAATGATGAAGATAAGGATGCGAGCCAGTATACTGGCTTGATGCGGTTTGCGGTACAAGCTTGCTCGTGTAATACAAACTTTAAGGAATGGAAGCCTAGTGGATGGCCGGCTTGGGACTCAAGGTATTATGGATTGTTTCGACAAAGGGATGAAAGTGCGGAAACACTCCGGTATTGGTTGGTTTATATTGGGCCAGACGGAGTAATGGCTTGCCGCTTACAGCATCATGAGACAGTTAATTGTTTAGTTAAGGGATTATATGACGGAACTTATAGTGGGGAGCAAGAACTAAATGCTGAAGCTAGTGTACTTGTTACACTTAGTTTGGTTGCCGGCTCTGAACAAACTTTACTAAATGAAGCTCAAATGGGCTTGGCATATGGGGAGTTCTTTCACGTAGCACACGGTTGGCACTTCTCGCCGCAGAGAAGGGGGACGGCGAGTGAGAGTAGTACGGATGCGGTGACGGTGTTGAAGGATGATAAAAGGGACGGGGATGATAATCTCTATTGGGATACAAGAATGTGGACAGTTGCAGTTTCGTTTGTGGGAGAATTTGCTTCAGCAACTTTGACACAAACAACTTCAGGCACTCCGCAGATTACAGGGAATGTTGAGCTTTGGCTTCCATTACCAGCAGGGAATTATGGAAGAACTGTTCATGGGGGAGCCTGGAATGATTCACAAGCAGGAATTGTTTATACACTCTACCAAGAAGATGGGCCACTACAGATAGATAATGAGCAGGCGAGCTATACAGCATTTTACGCAGCAGAAAGCCTTGTGGGGGCAGCCTTTAATACTTGTTCCAACGGAAACACATCTGCCTATTCTGACGGAAGAAACACATCGAGATACTTAGGGGGCTTCTCGTTATCAGAAGGATATTTTGATTCACGATCTGGTGATGGTAGTACATGGACTTGGACGTGGACTGAAGGGGGCGAAGTTAAGGCGAAAGAGGGAGTTGATTTAGACAGCATATCCTCTGATTACATGATTACAAATTCATACGTCAAGTGCTACGATTCACTTTCAGGCTCGTTGGATTGTACCAGTATACCAGAAATTGACATTTACGCCGTAACTGCAACAGCGTATATACAGAAAGATGTTTGGTCTGCCGGAGGTAGCAGGGGCGCGGCTTTAATTATTACAAACGACCCCACAGTTGTTGTTGCTGTAGCTACTAAAGGAAAAACAAGAGATGGAGCCGGCGAGTATTGGAGCCGAAGCCAGGGAATAGCTACAAGGGTTGAAGTTCTTGACACAGACTGCGCAGGAACGTACCTACTTAGTACAGGAATGTGGAATTCAGGTCCGAATACTGGAGCAAGATCAATTGTTTGGTATAAAGAAGGGACAGTAAAAGCCTATACATCATACATACCAGTCGATGCCGCAAGTCTAAATAGTGTGTTTGATAAGGGCTCTGTCGGTACGGATGGGGAATGGGTAACTAACTGCACCGCCACCGCGTATCATGTAAAAGGAAAGACTGACATGAACCAAGATTGGAATGAATGGAATCCGTGGAGTCAGCCTTCCCCTGCTTCGAGTGTGTTAGCTGGAATCTATTTCTCCCAATCCTACTCCGGCGAACTACTGTATACTCCTGACGCAAGCTCGGACCTAATCTCTGACTCTGGCCATAACGAGGATGCAATGGCGGCCGCTGCTCGTGTGAGGCATTTACTATGACTCTTTGCGCAATTAATACCTATACTGGTGGGCTCACGAATTATTCCGGAACCGAAATAGATACTGGAGTAGGAATTGGAACTATGGGTTCCCAAAG
>Ga0180438_10009886_pt1 | contig 11781 bp, 30 predicted proteins | sample SS_ome_12_FD_132455 | JGI IMG/M metagenome (GOLD analysis project Ga0180438, IMG submission 132455) | Hypersaline lake sediment archaeal communities from the Salton Sea, California, USA - SS_3_D_2 metaG | ecosystem: Environmental > Aquatic > Non-marine Saline and Alkaline > Hypersaline >...
AGCAGACCACACAGTACCCCAACAGTCTTTAAAAACAATTTCACCATCCTTATACTGAAAAAAATCTCCTTTCTTTTCTTCTTTAGCCATTATTCATTCCTCCGCAAATCCTTCTTAGGCATATCCCACCTAGCACTCACGCATTTAGGACACCATGCAGGCTTTGCTTTAGTCCTACTAATCCACTCAAAATCACACCTTTCACAATGGCATTTCCAACGGTCAACTTTAATCTTTTTGCTTGCCAAGTTCAACAACCTCCTTTATTTTTAGTCCACATTGATTACACCTGCCTTTTGAATCTGTGTAATTCCAATCATCACACCTACAACAATATTCCTTGCTCATAGTTTTTGCCTCCTTATAACAGTTTTAGTTATAACTGTTATTTAAATATTCCTAACAAACGCCTTGCCTCCTGCAAGAAACACTGCCACTGAGTGCTAGCGCTAACAAACTCCAACACCGAAACATCCCAATACAAATCATAAAAAACCCTCTCATCCTGCACAAAACGCCGATAAGTCACAGGCAACTCAGTACGAAAATACCTCAAACTCAGCTCCTTCAAGGTCTTTTTCACAACTCTAGCATCCTTCACATTACTCACGCTAAAAAAACGCTCAAACAACACGCCTTTCACGTTCAATTTATTGCTAGGACAATCCTGCCTCCAATAATCTGAATCCCTGCAAGCTTCTTGCACGTTACATAACAACAAACCACCACAATTCTCTTGCAATGGCTTCTCCAAAACACAACCAAACAAACTCATTTCAACACCTCCAGCGACAATTTTGTTTCTTTCTTTTTCGTTTTGTAATAATTGGCATTATGCTTTTCAATCATCCCAACATCTACACCCACCTTTTTAGCTAATTTTCTCGCTTTACTTTCTTTTTTCTTCATTATTATCAATCCTCCAATTTTGTTTTTTTTTATAAAAGTTGTTTTCTTGTTTTATTTTCTTTTGTACAAACACCTTTACTATTTTTATATTCTACACATTTATTGTTCTTGTCAAACTTTCTTTTCCACCAATAACCCCTGCTGTTTTTATGTTCTATACAGTTATTGTTCTTATCAAACTTTCTTTTCCACCCAAAACCACCCACGTCTTGGTATTCTACACAGTTATTATTCTCATCATATTTGCTAATACTACCGTCAAGATATTCCACAACTCTCAATTTTTTCCCAGTCATCTTACCGCCTCCATGTTCTTGCCTATGTACATTATTAAATCCCATTTTTCGCTCCAGTCAATCTTTAAAACAACTGGGTTTGTTGAAAGAATAGTCACTTCTTTTGCTTTTGGTTTCTCCATCCAAACGCCCCTGCCTTCCTTGTTTTCTGTCTTGATGCTATTCATCTGCTTCTTTACAATCACACGCTCCTGCATCGCTTTGTGGTCTTTCTTTTGCTCTGCATCCTGAGAAGTCCACTCTTTCATAACCTTCAAGCGGTCTCCTACTTTCAAACCATTCCAAAAACTGGTTAAGCTCACCATTTCATTCAGCCTCCTTTTTTGCGATTCTTTTAGCTGTTTCAATGTACAATTTTCTCAAATAAGCTTGCCAGCAACCGTTTCGAGGACTCCAGCGAAAACCGTTTCTTTTCAGTTCTGTCCTTATTTCTGCACTAGGTTTTTCTGGAAAGAACATTTTAACACGGTTCTCCACTTTATCGACTTGAATCCTTATATCGTTAATGGTCTCATCAATTTCAGGAATCGCTGTTCTGGCTTGCTCTGCTTTAATTCTTTGCTTCACGCTCCTGATATTTTGTCCCAGATTAGAAAGAACATAAGCTGGACTAGGGTCTCTTCCTTGTTTTCTTGCTTCCTTGTTTTCTGCCTTAATTCTCTCTCTCAGTTCTTCAAGCTTGCTTAATTTTTCTTTCAATTTCTTCACAGCTTCAGGGTCATCACTGCTTATAACTGTGCTTTCTTGAAGTTTCTCCGCTTTCTGTGCATAATATTCTGCTTTATCTGCATGCTCTATGCTGTCACGCATTCCTTTCTGAATCCTATCAATATCCTTACGATGCCTACGCTCTGAATGATGACCAACCAATATCGGCTGACCAAAAGGAATCACGTCACTTAAAGCATCACTTCTTTGCATAGCTTGTGCAGAAGCAACTTGATGCTTCTGCGCTAAGTTCTGAAAACGCTCCAGTTTTCGCTCTTGCTTTTCTTCAAAAAAAGCTTTTTTTGCTTCAAAAAGTTCTTTATCCATTTTTATTCATCCTCCTTTTTTTCCTCAATACTTTGAATATCCACGAAGTCTTGCCTAAGCCAGTCAACTTCACAAGCTGGGCTTCCCTCTGCCTCAACCAGTTTAAGAAACTTTTTTTCTGCGCTTTCTGCTGTTGTTGCTTCAACTTCAAACTCAACCCTTTCATAAAAAGTAGCGAACACTGTAAACTTTTTTTTGCGCTTCGCATAGCTCCTGTTAAAATCAGGTTCAGGCTCTTCACAATCCTTCTTCTTATTGTCCCAGTTCACTGCTTTTTCTGGATGAAACCAACCTTTTGAGTCTTTCATCAGTTTCCGACCACAATTTTTGCATCTCACTTTATTCAACCTCCTTGATTTTTCTACCGCATTCAGGGCAAAGCCCATCCCACTCTTCAACGTACCCAGTTTTTGCGTTTTCGCCTTGACAGTTCGGACAAAATTCTTTGATTTTCTTATCAAGCTCTTCTAGTGCAAACTCTGCGACCAGTTTCTGCAGTATTAAATCGTGCTTTGCAAGGTTCTTTGCTTTTTCTTCGCTGAAGCGCATGCTCAAGCTTTGGTATATCTTGTAGTATCGCTCTGCAAGTTTGTTTGCTTCAGAGCCGATTGTTTGTTTTTGTTCTTTCATGGTTTTTGCCTCCGCTTTATTTAATTTAATCATAATTACAATTATAATTAAGGTTATATTTAAAGCTTTCGGAAAAAACACATACTACAGAATATACTTCTGGGAAAATCCCAGAAAAACAAACTGAGACAAAAAAATCATAAAACCAGCTTTTTCTCGTAATAACTCACTTTTCTCGACCATTTATCAAGCAATGTCTTGCTACGCTTCACCTTACACTCAAACTCCTTAACCTTACGCACAGCCTTCAAATAACGCTCCTGCACCAAATCCCTGCGCTTGGCTGGTTTTTGCTCTTTTAAACGCACAACAAAACCCCTCGCCCAGCTACAATCAATATGCCAGCAACAAACCATATCCTCATGCTTCAAGCCAAGATTATGACCCAGCCCATGCCTAAACACCTGCGCGATCTCCTCCACTTGCTCTGGCGTAAACTCCTTAATCTGCTCACGCACATAACCCTTGCCTTCAACCCATTTTGTAAAGGACTTTGGTAAAAACATCTCGCTAAGAATGGTATTAAACCAAGCTCTACCATGCACTCTTCCACGCTTGCTATAATTAACGGTCACTCTAGCTCTTTGCATGCCTTCCCTACGCATGCACTCAAGAAATAACTTTCTCAAATCTTGAGTCCTATACCTTGTGTTATTCTTTAATGCCAATTTCATGCTTATCAATCCTCACAATGTTTGCTCCAGCACTTCTCGCATAGTGGCTTGCCTGCAAGGGTCAAATAAGTTTCGCCCCTGCATCTGGGCGTGCTACATTTTTCTACATTCATGGTTTTTGCCTCCAGAAAAAGATGCTTTGCATCCTTCTCTTTAATGTAATAAATCAAGCAAGTATAAAATGTTTACGAAATTCCATTTTGAAAGTGACAACCTTTTTCAGACGACAAAACACTTCATTTTTCAAAATTAGTATTTAAACCAGCACAATATTTATTCGTTAACTAAGAAAAAGTGACATTTCATAAATCGCCTAAGAACACATGACTAGAAAAACTCAAAAAAGCAACCAAGCCATACACCAAACCAGCAAAATAAGCCAACAAACCACTCACTAACAAACAAAAAACCAAGCTATGAGCAAAACCCCTATGCTTCAAAAAGTGAGTCCACAACAAGATACCAGCAAACACAATCACCATCACCAATTCCTGAAACACCGCAAAAAAAATAATCAACACAAGCACGACCTTATGCAATAACCTACTAATCTTACTGCTCAACTGGTCAATATCAGGCAACAAACTAAACAGCACAGTAATAACACCAAGAACCAAATAATCCAGCCACGCCAAACTAAAAAAAGGATGCAAATAATTCACATAACACAACACAGCATACAAGAACAAGCCCAGCAACACATGACCCAACCAATTCATCGCTTCGCCTCCACCAACTCAAAAACTTTATTACACCAACAACAAAAAAAGCGTTCAGGCAACACCACAGGCACTGGAACAAGAATACGTTGACCACACTTCGGACAAGCCAAGCTATGCTTCACACGCTTCCTACATTGCTTCGCATGCCTATCACTCACTCTACACCAGCCTCCTTTGCCCTTTTGCCAGTACCTTTTCTGCATTACGCAACCAAGAAATCTTCCTAATATCCCTTGCAGTTTTTGCTTTATTGCAAGACACGCACAAAGTTTGAATGTTATCCATATCCCATTCATCACCGCCTAAAGCAATAGGCTTGATGTGGTCTGCAATCAAAGTATCAACAATCGTATTAACCCATCCATTCCAATCCTGCAAGTATTCAGACTTCAAAATTTTAGCATCAACAGGATGATAACCATGCCTCACTTGCTTTACTGGCTGGTGACCGCACTTCACGCAACGCCAATCATCACGCTCAAAAACTTTCTTCCGTAAATCAGCCCAGCCATCTGCAATGCAATGATGCTCCCAAAAAACTTTAGTACACTTTACAGAACAACACCGCCAGTCAGTACGCCTATCCCACCTTTTTTTTGGCTTACCACAACTAGGGCAACAATCCTTCCTCATTCGCTCCAGCGCTTTTGGTGAAAACACTTGCCTATAACCTTCTCTTTGCTTAACCATTCACGAATCCCTCTTTAAGCCAACGTATTCTTTTGTTATTGCTTGCATCGCATCGAAAACAAATCCTGCCCCACTTAAACGGAGTCTGAAACAATCTATCACACTTACGACAGCGCCTAGTATAAAAATCAAGCTTGCGCCCCATCTTTCACCGCAATTCCATTCTTTAAATCCACGTTATACGTTTCTTCAAAACTATCCAGCAGGCATTGTAGTACATACGCTTTGAAACCAATCTCTTGCTCATCTAAAGATTTAATAAAACGCTCACTAAGCTCTAAGGCAAGTTTTTTCTGCTCTTTTGAAGGAATAAAAAACAAAACATTATCCCTACATTCACTCATCCTGTAAGACCTCTGCAAAGGCGTACTGGCGCAACACTCTAGTAATCCTTGCTCTTACAATATCTCCTTCACTGGTTTGAGGCACGAACACCACAAAATTTTCCACTTTAGCAATGCCGTCACCTTTCTCTCCAACACTTTGTATTTCTAATTCCAATTCCTGACCCTCTTTTACAGGGGGCTTCATATTCTGATTCAACATTCTACCAAACCTCCAAATCTTTTTTTTGTTTATTTATATAGTAATAATTAATAATTAATAACTGCGCCTACGGCTCACAACATAATTATTATTTTCACGCATGTTTTTCTTTCCATCGCTTGAATAACTCGTTCAAGCTAATGCAACGCCCCATAATATTCCTGACACTATAGTTCATTGTCTTAATATGTAATTGTAAATCACTATTCTTATCCAATAATTCCCTGATGACTTCATCCCTTCCATGCTTCATTCTTAACTTCTTGATAATATCCATGTCTAGACTTCTATCCTTATGAATATTCATGGAATTACATAAATCCATAACATCACTAACTGCAAACTCCATCTGTTGCATTAACTCTCTATTTTTATCAATCTCAAACTTAACACCAGTCTGCTTTGGTTCTTTAAAAGACTCTGTTACTTTATTTTCAGTATCATCTACTGCATCTGGCTCTTCACAAACACTATCCTCTTCAGGTTCTTCAAAATCCGTCTCTTGCTCTTCCAGCTCTTCAGGCTCTGCCTTGCTAGGATTCACATCCTCAAAACTTATATCAACCATTTTTCAAACCTCTCAAAACATTTAAATAATAGTTCTAATATACTACGTCGTAGTATCGCCCTTCTCGTCACTATACACTTTTCCATGCTTAAATCTTTTAGCATACCCTTTCCTAATCTCCTTATTTTGATGCTCTTTCTTCAAACGCTCACACTCCTTAGTCACAATCTGCCTCATCCGTTGCATCTGAACAAACAACTCCTCCTGTTGCTTCGCTGTTAAAACTCCTACAGGCTCAAGAGTTTCAATCTCCCAAGATACTTTAGTCCCATCAACATTGGTACTTATCCTTATCTTAAACTTCATAGTCCACCACCTCCGCCAACATTGCAACAAGGCATCGCTGGCTCAAAATGAACCCAAGTTCTATTAGCATGATACATAATCATAGTTCTATAATTCTTTTCAGGCTTCCACCGCACATTCTGGCGAGCAATAGCATACGGCTCACCACCATCATTAGTAGTGCCAATCAAACGAACAGTAGAATGCTCACAAACCCTGCGACTAATCATAGTCTCACTCTGCGTAACCAACATAATAGCCACGCCTGCTTTAGGATGCACTGTAGCCAAATCCTCAATAATAGATAAACTAGACGGTTGCAAGCCCATCCCCATATCCAAACGTGGAGCTAAAAAACGTGCCTCCTCAAAAACAAACAAAGGCTTATGCAAATGAAAAAAAGGTCTTAACTTCTCCAGAATCTTACCCACATAAGCCTGAGCATAATTTTCATTAGTGCCAAAACCACTACTTAAATCAATAATTATATGGTCATAAAACTTCCACAATTTATTAAAATCATACAACACTCTTTTATCCTTCTTCCCCTTCCAAAACCAATCCTGAATAAAAAAGAAATTCTTTAACATACTCATCTTAGTAGCTTCAGGAATCCTATAATCCAAACTAATGCCATAAGGAGCATACTTATTATTAAATTCTTGAATACAATCAACATATTCAGCATTCTTACCAAAGCCTCTCTTAATACTTTGTGCAGTAGGCAAATCCTTAATCAATTCAACCAATTTATCCACATTATCATGATGAAAACTTCTAGCACTAGCACACACGCTCAAAAAACCAGCACTATCAGGAGTAAACCCCAGACTAATAAAGTCTTGCGGATTAGTGAAATCACTGATTTTAAAAACCATATTCTGCACGATAATCACATTAGTCAATTTCTTCGGAAAAAAACTTCTAGGATTATAACTCAAAACATCCTTCCTCCACTCTCCATTATAATCAAAAATCATAACTTTACGAAACTGCCCCACTTCACACACTATATGCTTAGCAATAGCACTCTTCCCATAGCGAGGATTAGCAACCAACAAAATATTACTCCAATAAAAAAAAGGCAAATCCGCACTATAAAAAGGACTCAAACTCTTCCCAACATTAATATACCTCAACCGCTTATCATAAAACTTCATAAAAAAGTGTCAAGGATACCCATCAATTTATTGATGGGAGGAATTGACACCGTCACCTCCTTGTTGTTTTTGCATTTTAAACTCCTATGAAGTCATTCCTCAAATTGAACATGATTCCTATTAGCCGATAGTTGGCGGACTATTTCTTCATACCACTATTACATTCAAAAGTGCCTAATGCACCCTCACATTGCCATGCTTCTAATCTATCAGCTATTCTCTTTAATTGATAAGCAATCTCTATCTGGATTTTATCTTTATTATCAAGAGGGTGCCTATCTTCATCAATTTTATCTACATATTCAAATTCTGTTTTATCTTCCATTCTTATCAATCCTCCGCCAATTTTGCCTAATCCTTATTAAACGAGTTCTCCTGAGGAGAACCTTTAGAGTTTGAAACGAGGGCGATGAGATATTATGCCGTTTTTTGTGACACTCCCTGCAAAGAGAAATACAGAATTTTGCTTCTTCAGATGTTCCTAAATAACCATAATCTAAATGGCGAACATCTCTTGCTCTATTTCCACAATCTTGACAGGTGAAGTTATCTCTCTTCAAAATTTCATATCTTAATTTTTTCCACCTGTCACTACTCAAATATTCCTTATGTTGGAAATGAGCAATGTATCCTAATAACTCATTATATCTTATAACAAAAAACACATTATTATAAAAATCACAAGACTCAATCATTTGCTTTTATACCATTCTTTTTTTAGATTCTCAAGATTCTGCACTAACTTATCAACATACTCAGGAATAAAGTGAACTTCATCTAATAAAATACGCTGTATATCTTTGATTTCTTGTTTTAAAAGTGCATATTTTCTTTTAGATTTCATTTTTCTTTTGCCTCCCAACAATCTTGTCTCCATTTATACTGAAAATGTCTTATACAGTGTGTTAATTCACAAATAATAGATTCTTCATTTATTCCTATATTGTTATTATGTTTGCAGTTTTTGCAGGACTTAATCATCTTTAATCCCCCCTATAAAGTCCATAACTTGCCAACAAAAACTCTCATAATCTACTGTATTATCCCAAATATCCCTAATCTTCTCACTACAAGTATCACAAAACTTTTCTACCATCCTTTATCATACTCCTGATTCTGCCTCAACTCCGCAACAACATCCTTAAAATATGGCACTCTAGGACTATACTGCTCACACTGCTCCTGAAAACCATCACACAAATCATGACAGCACAAATACCAACGCTTATTCGCTTTAGTAATACTAGAGCTTTTATGCCACACGCATTTATCCTCAATAAAACCTTCATCCTTCATTTATACCAAACCTCCATTAACTTTTTTTGTCAGACGGCATACTAAAAGATTCTAAAAAACACAACAACAACACCCCAATAATTACGCCGTCAACACTTCCCTGAATTACAGGGATAAATAATGAAATCATTTTTAGCACAACTAACAAAGCAAAAATTCCTGCACGAACAAATCTTGAATCAATCATCTACCACCACCACCACCTTGCCCTGTGCCAGTGCCACGACTTTTTTCCAAAGCAACAACACGGTCAACACTAATATCAATCTCATCATCCTTATCCTGCTTCAACAAAGTCTTTTCACGCTCAAGCATATCATTTTCAGCCTTCAATTCCTCAAAAGCACGCTTCCACTCCACACCATGCGCATTCTTTTTGCCACGCAAAACCTTCCAAACAGCAGGAGTATTCCCAACACAAGCCTGCACGTTATTCAAAGGAAACAACTCCCACGCATAAATCGTCTCCTTAAAATGATTCACGCCATCCCACAAGTGAAACAAAAACTTATCACTAGCCAACTGAGTGATTTCAACAGGCTCGCACAAGCTACCAATGCGTTCATCTAAAATCAAAGGTCTCCTGCGCATCAAAGGAACTTTTTTATTCAACATTTTCTTCGACAAGTAAGGACTCAAGACTAAATAAAAAAAAGCCAAAGCAAAAGCTCCAGTAATCACATAAATTATTGTTGAAACACTCATGACAAGCCCTCCGCTTCCTGCAGTTTATAATGCCTTTTTTGATGAACCATTCTCATGTGAACACGCAAGCCACGCTCATTAACAAACCAGTTCTTGCAAACAGGGCATTTCACAAAAGCAGGCTTACTCTTCATACCCTCTGCACTCCTCCACAAAATCTTTATTGCAAAAAGTAGTTATCTTCTGAATACACTTCTTTTTTTCCTGCACGCAAGTAGCAAGCCAATCATCCTGCTCCACAACTCCTTGCTCTGCCTTCAAGCGTGTAAGGTTTGCGCAATCATAATAACACACGCCCTCCTCTATATCATTCAAGTCACAAGGTCTAGCATCATCCCATTTGATACACCAACTCCGCTCAACCCAACCAGCCCCCTGTAAAGGAACAAGCTTTACAGCACAAAACCAAACAACCACAACAGCGAGCAACAAAACAGCAATCAAAAGTTTCCAACCAGTTTCTTTTTTCATAACAAATCAAACCTCCAAATTCTTTTTTTTTATTCAACAGGCGTTTTCCTGCCACCACCCCACAAACCACTAAAGCCAAAATTACTAGAGGCAATGTACAAAATCATAATCCCAGCAAACAACAACAACGCAACAACAGCCCAAGTCATACGGTCATTCTCACGCTCACAAGAATCAATCACGCTATCCTTCTGCGCTAACTGATGCGAATGCCCTGATTGATTAACCAAATGCTTAGATTCTCTTAACTCGCAATCTCTCAAGTTATCCTTACAATTACGCAAGTCATTGCTAGTAGGCAAAAAAGTATTTTCAAACCAAGACTGCTGGTCTTTAAAACTATTATCCACTTCATGGTTCACACTGCTAATAATATTTTTTTCATCCCTGCTCACGTTACCAAACTTGTTCCTAATGCCGTCTAAATGGTCAAGTACATTGCTTAAATCGCAATCAGTCTGATTAACTTCAACCACACTACAATTACATTCTGTCTTAGTACAGTTATTGACGTACACGACATCAGTCGTGTGATTGTAAACGTACACAGTTTCATTAGAGCAATTAGGACAGGAATAGCTCACGTTCTTATTAAAAACATAAGTGCCATTCAAAACCACGCTAGTATTCGACAAGTTCAAACCAGACTGCAAAATCACAGATTGACCATTAACTAAAACCTGCACACTAGAACCATTAACTACAGCACTAACGCTCAAGCCTTCACTCACAGGCACAGTTCCTGCATCAACTAAAGGCAACAAACAAATCAACAACAACAACGCAACAAAAGCTAAAGCAACAAACCACAACGCAACCTTATCCACTTTATCAGTTTTAGTCAAGGACATTATAACCAGCCTCCTCCAGTTTTTCTTCCATTTGCTGTTCACGCTTGCTCTTGCGCAAACCATCCTCTAAAAAACGATTCTCGGCATCACGCTTAGCCAACCGAACCAACGTGCTATACCTTTTAGCAAAAAAAGACTGAGTATTCGCATCATACCGCAAAACAGTACCATTCCCAAAATCAATAATGTACCTATTACTTAAAGGAGGCACTTCATCAATCACTGCAGTAGTATAATCAATCACTTGACCAGTCTCCTCATAATGCCTATTCACCGCATCCAACAACACTTTATGATAATCCACCTTCACCTTGCGACCAGTATAAAATTTATAAATCAAAAAAGCAACAAAACAAAAAACAGCAACATAAATGATTTCAGAGCTAAGCTTGAACTCACCCCTAGACAACCAAACAATCCCTAACACGATAACAACAATAACGCCGATATACCACAGCCACAAATTCCTCTTCTTCTTTACAGCAATAGGCTTATCCTCAACCATTTACTTGACCCCTCGATAATTCAAAACTTTGCTTACGCAACAAATTTTTCCGAATCTCCGCATTTTTAATCCGTTGACGCTCCAACTCCAAATCATGTTTTAAACGCTCAGTGCCACGTCTAAACTCTTCAACCTTCAACTGGCAAGCAAGCTGGTGGTCTAACTCCTTCAACCGATTCTCATGCTTCAATTTCTCTAAATCCTCAGCTTTCATAACACATCACCACTTCCTCTTTTTTTGATACAACAAAATAATCGTGAACCCAGAAGCCAAGCCTAACAAATAGCTGATAGCTTGAACTATAAACCAAAAATCGTGCATGACAATATTTCCCATAATATAAGCATCCTCATACTTCATGTACTTTCCAACTTCATACTCATCCATTGTCGTGCTAAACTCTGCTTCATCAGTCATCCGAGCCACGTTATACGATA
>Ga0180438_10009887_pt1 | contig 11781 bp, 9 predicted proteins | sample SS_ome_12_FD_132455 | JGI IMG/M metagenome (GOLD analysis project Ga0180438, IMG submission 132455) | Hypersaline lake sediment archaeal communities from the Salton Sea, California, USA - SS_3_D_2 metaG | ecosystem: Environmental > Aquatic > Non-marine Saline and Alkaline > Hypersaline >...
CCCTCGGCGCGGACGGTGATCGTCTCTCCTTGCTCGACTCCGAGCGTCAGTATGCCCAGGATACTCTTGGCGTTCGCCTCTCGCTCCCTATGGGCAACCACGATGTCGCTTTCAAATGGCCTGGCAGCCTGAACGAACAACCTTTCGAAGCCCCGTAGGCCAGCCACCTCTCCACTGCGTCGAGGTTGTAGCGCACGATTCGTGGGGTGAGGTCTAACCTGGCAGCCAGTTCTGCCGAGGTCAGTGGGGTTGTGGCCTCGAGGAACAGAGTCAGGGTAGCTCTTCTGCGGCTGTTTAGAGTCATGATGCGATCCAGCGCGAGGCTCCCGGCCGCCAGGTCCTGGCGCAGGAACGGGAGCAGGTATTGATCCAGCCGGCCGGGGGAGAAAGAACTGGCGTTGGACTCGACCTGGAGCAGCACGAACAGGAACCAGATGGCCTGTAGCGCCTCCCAGTAGTCGCGGGGCGGGCTGGAGGCCAGGTGGTGGCAGTTGCGGGCGATCCGCTCCAGCTCGCGCCGGCGCTTCAGGGACGTCTCTTCCTGGGCCTGCCCTGAGCTTGTCGAATGGGCCTGTCCCAAACCTCGTGGTGAGCCCGTCGAACCACGTGGTGAGCCTGTCGGACCGCCTGTCGAACGGGCCTGCTCGGATGCCAGGTCGCCGTAGCGATGCATGAACTCGGCGGCCGCATCCAGGCAGATGATGGCCGCCTCGTAGAACTGCCTTCGCTCCTGGGTCAGCTCTCCCCGGTGGGTCCAAAGGTCCCGCGTGGCGATCGCTTTGGCCTTGAGCCCGGACACGCCCTCGCTCAGCCACTGCTCGACGTTGGGCAGGATGTGACCCTGCGCATGGTCGGTCTGGTTGAGCTTGACGACCTTGCAGTCGCGAGCGACCTGCACTTTTGGCGGGATTGCGGCAGCGACCACGTCCTCAAGTGTCTTGCCTCGCCAATATGGGAATACCTCCTCGCGCAGCACGCGGATGTCCTCCGCGTCTACCTCGAACGAGTCCTGCGGGCGGCTAGGCAGTGTCTCCAGCTCTTTATCGATCCACTCCACTGCTGCCGATGGGGTGACGACGCCCATGCGCGGCAGGGGGGAACGGTTCCCGACGATGAGTTCGTCCGGGTGGATCGTGATGGTCATCCCGATATGTCAATGCGCGGCAAACCGCTTCCGCGTTCCAGTCCCTTGATCTGCGCCGATCTGACCAAGGAACCGTATGGCCCCTAAAGCGCCGGGCTTGCAGTGGTGCGGCGGGCGCGCGGCGTTAAAGGTGGCTGATTGGCCCACCATGGCGCAATATGATATAATTACCCTGCTATGGAGGTCACCGCAGGAGACGGTTCTCACGTGGCCATCAATGCACACCTCCTTTCAGGACGGGCTGGGTACCGCAGCGCGGGCGTGCATCAATACATCTATCAACTGCTGCGTCACCTTAGGGCTGACGATAGGCTGCGTTACACCGTCTTGCTCGGTGAGGGCATGTTGCCTCCTGATAGTGGTCTTACTTCACTCTCGTCCCGCTGGCCCACGGGCCGGGCAGGGGTACGGGTGGCGTGGGAGCAGTTGGTGCAGCCGCGGGTTCTGCACCGGATCGGGGCAGATTTGGTGCATGGACCTGTCTTTGTGGGCCCTCTATTCGCTCACTGTCCGGTGGTCGTCACCATCCACGACCTGAGCTTTATCCGTTTCCCCACGCTGTTTCGGGCTGCGAATCGGCTCTACCTGAACGTGCTGACACGGCTTTCTGCACGACGCGCCCAGCGCCTTATCGCTGTCTCTATCCAGACTGCCAAAGAGGCAACGCGACTGCTGGGCGTCCCACCCGAGCGGATCGACGTGGTCTACCACGGGGTGGATCCGGTTTTCCACCCGTTACCCGCCGATGAAATCGCGGCCTTCCGCCAGCGTCGAGGGTTGCCGGAACAGTACGTGCTCTTTGTCGGCACGCTGGAACCGCGCAAGAACCTGGTGCGTTTGGTGGAAGCATTCGCTCGCACGCATGAGAACCAGGTCAAGCTGGTGCTGGCTGGCGGCAAGGGCTGGCTCTACGATGAACTGTTCGACACAGTGGAGACCCTGGGTCTGCAGGAGGATGTGATCTTTCCGGGTTACGTGACGAGTGAAGAGCTGCCCCTGTGGTATAATGCTGCGACCGTCTTTTGCTATCCTTCAGTGTACGAAGGGTTTGGATTCCCTGTGCTGGAAGCTCAGGCGTGCGGTACGCCCGTGCTGACCTCAAACATATCCTCGTTGCCTGAGGCGGCCGGTGATGGTGCTCTGTTGGTGGATCCCTACGACGTGGACGCGTTGGCAGCGGGACTGCATCGTCTGCTGCACGATCAGTCGTTGCGGCACCAACTCCAGGAAGACGGGTTGGCTCACGCCGGACGGTTTTCCTGGCCGGATACGGCGCGAGAGACAGCACGTGTGTACCGGCGAGCTCTGACCGAAGGAGGGGAGACGTGAAAGCAAGCCGCGGGGCCCCTTGGTGGGTCGTTCTCTCGGATATACTGCTGATCAGTGTGAGTATGTTCTTGGGCTACTCGGTTCGCTACGAGTTGCAGTGGTTCCGCGACATCAGTTACTATCATCCTCCGTCGGCGTATGTGCCCTTTGCCCTTCTTTTCACAGCGCTGATGATGGTGGCGCTGCGAATTGACCGAGCCTACCGGCATTGGCGTGGGCGTCCGTGGCTGGATCAGGTCTATCGCATCGTCAATGCCACCGCCAAGTCCGTGGTCGTGATACTGGCGCTCACTTTCGTTCTCCAGCCCCTGAACTACTCGCGCTTGCTGTTGATTGAAGCGGGCATCATTGCCCTCGTTCTGCTGGCCATAGCCCGGATTGTGCAGAATGGGATTGCAGGCTGGATGCGCGCCCGTGGCGTCGGCGTGTCCCGCGTCATTATCGTCGGTGCAGGCGAGGTGGGACGCACCGTGATGCGGACGATCGTCGCGCGGCCCGAGTTGGGCTATCAGATCGCGGGTTTCGTCGACGACAATCCCGAGAAAGGTCAGACCAACATTGGGCGTTTCAAGGCACTGGGATCAGTAGATAACCTGGCGCGGGTGATCGAGGAAGAATCTGTGGACGAAGTCATCATCACCCTGCCGTGGATGTATCATCGCAAGATCATGCGCATTGTGCGCGAGTGTGAGAGGCGGCATGTGAATGCTGGCATCGTGCCTGATCTCTTCCAGATGAGCCTCAGCCAGGTAGATGTGGACGATCTGGGTGGAGTTCCGCTGATCGGTGTGCGGGAGGTTGGTTTCGACCGAGGTGCGCTGTTGGTCAGGCGGGGTATCGATATTGTGGGGGCCGCACTGGGGCTGGTCCTGGGAGCACCGTTCCTGACGCTGATTGCGTTGGCTATCCGTCTCGACTCACCCGGTCCGATCATCTTTCGACAGACCCGCGTTGGTGCCGGTGGAAAGCGGTTCGAGATGTACAAGTTTCGCTCGATGCGTCTGGGGGCCGAAGCCGAGTTGGAGGAGCTACGTGATCTGAACGAGGCCGACGGTCCACTCTTCAAGATCTATGACGATCCGCGCCTGACGCGCGTGGGCCGCTTCTTGCGTCATACTAGCCTGGACGAACTCCCGCAACTCTGGAATGTGCTACGAGGGGAAATGAGCTTGGTGGGACCTCGCCCGCCGCTGCCGGCCGAGGTGGATGACTATGTGGAGTGGCATAAGAAACGACTGGAAGTGCGTCCAGGTATGACAGGTCTCTGGCAGGTCAGCGGTCGCAGCTTGCTTAGTTTCGACGAGATGGTGTTGCTGGATATCTACTACATCGAGAACTGGTCGCTGTGGATCGACCTGAAAATACTCCTGCGCACGATTCCCCAGATACTCTTTGGAAACGGCGCCTACTAGCACGCTTCTGAGTGGGTACAGGCCTATACACCGGAGTCGTCCCGGCGCTTATCTGAGTCTGTCTTTCTCTAGAATACACCTGTGTGTGACAGCCGTTAGGTCATTTCTTGGGCCTATGCCAAGCGTCCAGGAGCAGCTTTGTCTCTCGATACAGTTCCAGGTCGGTACCCAGCCAATTCGTCACCTGTTTTCGAGTCGGTGGCTGGCCATCCCAGGCCCAGCTCGTTGCTAGGTTAGCGACCAGGTTCAGGAATCGGCCCCGCCAAGGCTCCTCCAACGAGAACAGGGCATCGGTGAGTGCTTTGGCCTTGTCCCTCATCCCAGTCCGTCCTTCTTTGATGAAAGCTATTAGGAGTGAAGGCCAGGCGGGCGCGGTTCCCCGCTGTATCTCAAAGATTCTGTCATCCTTTACCGACATAGACTACCTCTTTTGTCGCAGAACGCACGAACCCCGATCTAGTCTTTGGCCACAACGCGACCGCATCCTGGCTACCTCGTACAAAAAGAAAATCACCCGTGCCTGAAGGTAAAAGGTGGGAACGGACCACTGGCGGCTGCTTGTTCAAAGCATCCGCCGTATGGCCGGTCGGTTCTCCACCGATAGGTTGCCCCAGGCCGGGCTCAGCACGCTACCATGGGCATTCCTGTGTCGGTGCCGACGTACTAGACGCTGATGGGTTCTGGTGTACAGAGTGCTCCAGCGAAACTCTCCAATGTATCTGCTTTCACTGCCATCACAGCTTGCCGCTCTGCTTCCGTCAGGCCGACTGTTTCCACTACCTCTAGACGCTGTCCATTGAGCAGTCGCTTTCGGAAAGTGGCATCTGTGAGGGCTATCCAGACCAACTCATCGATCGTACGCGTTGGCATTGTTTGTTCTCTCCTTAGGTTCCACTCCCGCCACCGTTGAATGGGGATGCCAGGAGCCCGTGCAGCCCGTCCGTTGTTGGCTCGTCGTTTCCTGCCGCCAAAGTGGGGGCTGCGGATCCGATGGCCAGTGTCAGGAGCAACATCAGGGTGGTCAGTCCCAGAGCCAGCTTGTTACGCTTGTTATTCATTGTCAAGTCCCTCCTCTATCAGTTAACATTCTATTTGCTATAAGGATAGCATAGGGTTATAAACGAACTTCTTAACGGCGGAACAAGAAAAGAGGCTGCTGTTGAGCAGCCTCTGCGGATCAGAAGGGGGTGGGGGGGGGATTGCTGGTTTTAGCCAGGCTTCTTGCCGGCGATTTGCTCGAACAGCGCTTTGGTCTCGGGAGAGGTCTCCACGCCCAGTTCGCGATTGAGGGTTTCCCGGCAAGCGTGGTATTGGGCCAGGGCCTCCGAGCGCCGGCCTGCCGCGGCGTAGGCGCGCATGATGTGCCGGTGGATGTCCTCTCGCAGTTCGTCCGCCTGTAGGGCCTGCCTGTACCAATCGATGGCTCCGTCCAGATCCCTGCGCGCACTGTGGCAGCGTCCGATTCCGATCAGTACCTCGACGTACTTTTCGCGGAGTGCTTCTCGCTTGGTCACGCACCACACCCGTTCCACCTCGGGTAGAAAGTCTCCCTGGTAAAGTGCCTCGGCGCGCCGCCACAGTTCCTCCGCCTGCCAATCATTAGGCGGGAGGAGCCTCGCCCGCTCGAACAGCGCCTCAAACTCCTCGACGTCGAACCAGCGTTCCACGTCACCCAGGCGATACTGTCCTCCCTCCACCACCACCCCGTCGGCGCCAACTGCCCGCCGCATGCGGTGCAGTGTGGTGTGAAAGCTATTCCGCATCTTTTTCGTAGAGAGGTCTGGCCAGAACACGAGCCCAATCGCATCTCGCTCGGCAGGACCGTGCATCAGGACGTAGAAGAACATCTCCTTGGCCATCGCTGCCTGCCATTCGGAGGGGGAGACGGGCCTGCCATCCCGGACGACCCGTCCCTCGCCCAAGGCATAGATCTCCAGGCGGCCCGTTGCTTCCTCTCCTTCTGCATCTCCGTGCACCAGTTCCCGCCCAAGGTCCCTCAATTGCCTCACTCTGTCCACGATATCGTGGCTGGCCGGCACACCTTGGGCTATGCCGAGTTCCAGGAGGTTCTCGGCGTGTTGCCCCTCCACGGCTGCGAACTGGTACGTACCGATTTCCTCTGCCAGGTTCATCGCAGCGCGTAACTCGGCTACTGCCTGCGGCTTGTTATCATCCAGCAGGTACGCCTTGGACAGCAGAAAATGGGCGCGGGCTAACTCGCGCTTTGCGCGCCGCTGCTCCAGGAAATTGACACCCTCGGTGAGAAGCGCCAGGCCGGCGGCCCTGTTGCCGTTTTCGGCCACCGTTATTCCCTCGGCCACCGGCAGAATCCCTCGCCCTTCGAACTCGAGTCCCTTTTTCCCGGTCAACTGGCGGGCCTGCTCCAACAAGTCTAGTGCGCGTGCCTGTTCTCCCTGCCAGCGGTACATGTCTGCCCGCGCTGCCAGGACGTAGACGGCCAGTGCGGGTCTGCTTTCCTGGGCGATCTGCCAGCCAGCGGCGTACAGGGGCTCGGCACGCTCGCGCGCGCCGACGTCTCGATAGATATCCGCCATGCCTACCAGGATGTGAGCCTGAGAATCCAGAGCGCCTCCACGTTGTGCTGCTGCCAGCCCCTCTTCGTATAGCGTCAGTGCTCGCCGATACTCGCCCCGCACGTAGTGGAGGCAGCCCAGGTCGTTGAGCACGCCGGCCAGCAGTGCTGGCGCTCCGAGCTGCCGGCCGATGGCCAACGCCTCGTTCAGATAAGCAGCCGCCTCGTCAAAGCGTCCCTGTGCGCTAAGCGCGAGTGTCAAGTCCTGCAGCAAATTGACTACGTCGTAGGGACTGCCTGCCTGCCGGAACGGTGCCAGTGCGTCTTCCAGTTGGGTGCTTCCCTCAGCGAGACGACCCAGCGCGACGTAGGCTCTCCCGATCAGACGCTGTGCCTGGGCACGCTCCAGTATCTCGTTCTGGTCCAGCATCGTCAACGCCGTCTGGGCCTCTTCAATCACGTCTTCGTAGCGGCCCTCGAACAGCCTCAGCAGTGCGCGCTGGTTGTGCACCTTGGCCAGGCAGGCGGTGTCCGCCCGTTCCGCAAACCCGGCCTCTGCGTAGGTCAGCGCCTGCTGTGCCCGCTCATAATCGTAGCTGTCGGTGAGTACTTTGCTCTGGTACAGTGACAGCCGGGGGGCCCGGACCCTGGTTTTCTCGGGCAGTCTTTCCGCCCAGCGCAGGAGCGTCTCGACCTTGCCCCGCGTGAACCATTCCATCGCCACCTGCTCCATCAACGCCGTCGCCCTGGGGTAGGCATCGGCGGTCAGGTAGTGGTATACGGCTTCCTCGACGTCGTGATCTCTCTCGAAACGTTGTGCCGCACGGAGGTGTAACTCGTTGTAGAGAGCCGGATCGCGCTGGCGTAGTTGCTCCTGCAGGAATTCGCGGAACAGGTTGTGGTAGCGGTACGTCGCCGTTCCGCCTCTCCCGAAACGGGTGATAAAGAGATTGCGGCGCTCGAGTTCGGCCAGCAGGGCGCGCGGTTCCCGGATCTGCAAGACCTCGCGGCACAGCCGCACCGTCATCTCGCGCAGCACGACCGAAGTGTGCAAAAAGTGCTGAATGTCGGGGGGTTGGCGGCTCAGGACCTCGTTGGCCAGATAGTCATACGTCTCAGTCGTGGCCCTCCCCGCGTCGAGCAGCCGTGCCTCAGCGCCCTCCCGAAGCAGGTCGGCCAACAGCAGGACGCCGGTGATCCAGCCTTCGGAGTTGGCGGCTATGGCTTTCGCCTGGGCTTCAGGCACGTCGATGTCCGATAGCCGCAAGAGGCTGCGGATTTCCTCGGCCGTGAAGCGGAGGTCACTGTCCGCCAGGCCAACAAGTTGGCGCTTGGCGACCAGGTGTGTGATGGGTACATCGGCCAACACGCGGCTGACCAACATCAGGTGGCAGTTGGGGGAAAGAACCTCGAGCAGGCGGCGGACGAACGTCCTGATACCAAGCGCCCCATCCAACGCGTCATAGTTGTCCACGACGACGGAGAAATGGCGGTCGATTTCGAGTGTCTCGTTGACCATCTCCCCGACGACGCTGGTCGGGTCGTGGAAAAGATCAGCGGATTGGGATGTCAGAGCCGCCCGAGTGCGCTCCCCAAAGCCCGGGAACTGTTCGCGGATCGCCCCTGCCAGATACGCTATGAACGCGCCCAAGTCGCGGTCTCGCTCGTCGGCGGTGTACCAGCACACCGGCATGGGACTGTGCTGTGCAAAATCCACCAGTGCTGACGTCTTGCCATATCCAGCAGGCGCATAGACCATCGTCAACTTGCGCGTGAGCCCGTCCTCAATGGCCTGGCATATCCGCGGCCTATGCAGCAGTCCCGCCGGGCTGGGTACCAGCAGTTTGGAACGCACAAGGGTAAATTCCGACACGGGCAAATCCTCGAGCTCTCCTATCGCAACACGTTCGCCGGTCTGTCCACAAATACAACGTTTCACAGTATACCCTCACAAAGCCAAAGGAGCAAGCGTCAAGTTGCCTGTTTCGCGCTGTCGAGGGTTCGGTACGTGCGCTTCCCCATCAAACATCTTCCCCTTCCCCCAGATTCGGGGGAAGGGGAAGATGATGTGGTGACAGAGGGTGTCCCGTTGTTGTGGTGCTAGTGGTGCAGCTTTTTTTTCAGTGCAACTCCAAGCCTGCGAATTCCTTCGACAATCTTTTCCGGCGAACAATAGGAAAAGTTGAGCCGCATGGCGTTTTGTCCCCCGTCCCGGTTGGGGTAGAAATCGACCCCAGGCACGTAGGCGACTTTTTCTGCCAATGCATCCTGGAGAAACTCTTTTGTGTCAATGGATTCTGGCACCTGCGCCCAAAGGAACAGGCCTCCCTGGGGATGGGTCCAGCGGCAGCCTTCGGGCCAGAACTCGACCAGGGCATCGAGCATGGTGTCCCGACGCTCTTTGTAAACCTGGCGCAGCTGCCTGACGTGCTGTTTGAGAAGGCCGCGCTGGCAGATGTCGTTGGCCACGTATTGAACAAAGGTGCCCGTGTGGAGGTCGGCCCCTTGCTTGGCCTGCACGAAGCGCTCCATCAGTACCTCTGGACAGACGATCCAGCCCAGCCGCATCCCCGGAGTCAGCGTCTTGGAAAAGGTGCCCAGATAGATCGTGCGCTCGGGGATCAGGGAACAGATCGGTAGGATATCCTCACCCTCAAAGCGCAGTTGGCCGTACGGGTCGTCCTCGACCACAGGAACGTCTAGTCTGGTGGCAATCTCGGCCAACTGTTCCCGGCGCTCCAGGGGCAGCGTCGTCCCGCCGGGGTTGTGAAAGTTCGGGAGAACGTAGATGAACTTGGGTGGACGTCCCGAATCGGCCAGTACCTTTTCATAGGCATGCTCGATCTCGTCGACGACCATGCCATCGTCGTCGAGGTTGACCGTGTGATAGCGGGCCTGGTATGCGTTCCACGCCTGGATCGCTCCCAGATACGTGGGGCGACTGGTGATCACAAAATCGCCAGGATCAACAAAGATCTTGCCAACCAGGTCCAGTGCCTGCTGCGAGCCGTGAGTGAGCAGAACGTTGTCTGGCACGGCCGGAACGCCATACTTGTGCATCGAGAAAGCCAGATATTCCTTGAGCGGCCCGTATCCCTCGGTAGCACCGTATTGCATGGCACTGGTGCCGTGCTCGCGGCAGATGTGGCGGCAGGCTTCCTCGATCTCGCGCAGGGGGAACAGCTCTGGGGCCGGCATGCCACCGGCCATGGAGATCACGTCCGGCAACTGGGTCATTTTGAGCAATTCGCGGATGGCGGAACACGTCATCCGCCCTGTACGAGAAGCCAGATGCGGTCCCCAATCTAGTACCGGTATAGCGCGGTCTGGGTCGAGATTCGGTTCCATATTTTGCCTCCTGATATGAGATAAACAAACCCCGCACCGAAAAGACGGGCGGGGCTTTGAGCAAAGCCGCAGATCAATAAGCCTAACAGGTAGCCTAATATGACCAACAGTGTACCGACTCTCTGCGCGAGAACATCATCGTTGGCCACCTGGCAGGCGATGCAGATGGGTATTCGTTCGTCAATCGTGTAATCGTTTGCTAAGCGGGCCATGTCGCATAAGCCATGGTCTGTCCTAGCCCTGGTCGTATCTCAATTTTAGCATCAGAAGAGGAGGAGGTCAAATGGAAAAGATCACAGGTGGAGGGGGAGATATGTCACGGTGCGAGGGAGAGTAACGCCACTTGACTGTACCCGCGCATTGGGGTATCCTTGGCCCACATATTAGCACTATGAAAGGAATGGAGGCTGTCTGTGTACAAGATACTGCACAAGGAAACACTCAGCGATGTCAACAAGCTGATGGTCGTCGCCGCGCCGATAGTGGCACGCAAGGCGCGGGCCGGCCAGTTCGTCATCGTGCGCATCGATGAGCACGGAGAGCGCATACCGCTCACCATCGCTGACTATGATCGGGAGGAGGGGACGATCACGATCATATTCCAGGAAGTCGGCAAGACGACGATGCATCTGGGCACGTTAGAGATCGGCGACGAGTTGGCCACGTTCGTCGGGCCGTTGGGCCACCCGACCGAGATCGAGAACTATGGGACCGTTGTATGCGTTGGTGGTGGGGTCGGCATTGCGCCGCTGTACCCGATCGCCCGTGCCCTCAAAGAGGCTGGCAACACTGTCCTCTCGATCATCGGCGCGCGTACCAAGGAGTTGCTCTTCTGGGAGGAAAAGATGCGTGCGGCCAGCGACGAACTGCTCGTATGCACCGACGATGGCTCCTACGGGCGCAAGGCGCTGGTCACCGAGCCGCTCAAGGAGCTGCTGGAGCAGCACGATGGGGATATCTCCCGCGTGTGGGCTATCGGCCCGGCGATCATGATGAAGTTCGTCTCGCTGACGACAAAGCCGTACGATGTAAAGACGATCGTCAGCCTCAACACGATCATGATTGATGGCACCGGCATGTGTGGAGGCTGCCGCGTGTTGCTGGATGAGGGGGCTCAGTTCGTGTGCGTGGATGGGCCGGAGTTTGACGCCCACAGGGTGGACTGGGAAAATCTATTGGCCCGCCAGGCTTTTTACAGGGAGGAGGAGCGTCTGGCGACTGAGCAGTGGGAGCACAACTGTCGCCTGGAGCGGGCGCTAGAGGAGGGGGGGGCCTAGATGTCAGAGCTCACGCAACGCAAACGCATGCAGATCCCTCGACAGGAGATGCCCACCCAGGATCCCGTGGTCCGCGGGGCGAACTTTGGCGAGGTCGCGTTGGGATTTACCGAGGAACTGGCTCGGCAGGAGGCAGAGCGATGTCTGCAGTGCGCCCAGCCTCACTGTGTAGAGGGATGCCCGGTGGGAGTCCTGATCCCAGAGTTCATCCGCGCGCTGCGGGAAGGGGACATGATCGGGGCGGTACAGGCCATGAAGGTGAAAAACGGCCTGCCGGCCATCTGTGGCCGCGTCTGCCCTCAGGAGGTCCAGTGTGAGGTCAAGTGCGTACTGGCCAAGAAGGGGGAGCCGGTCGCCATTGGGCGATTGGAGCGGTTCGTGGGGGACTATGAGTTGGCAGCGCGGAGTTGCCCGCTGGAGTGCAGTGAGGAAACCGGCAAGCGGGTCGCCATCGTCGGCACCGGCCCGGCTGGGCTGACGTGTGCGGTGGACGTGGCCCGACAGGGGCACCAGGTCACTATGTTCGAATCGCTCCACAGCTCCGGCGGCGTGCTGGTATACGGCATCCCGGAATTCCGGCTGCCCAAGGGCGTGGTCCATGGTGAGATTGATTATGCGGCGGAGTGTTTGGGGATCGAGATCCGCACCGACCACGTCATCGGGCGCACGCTCACACTGAACGAGCTGTTGGAGGAATATGATGCCGTGTTCATGGGGACCGGTGCGGGGCTCCCATCC
>Ga0180438_10009889_pt1 | contig 11781 bp, 10 predicted proteins | sample SS_ome_12_FD_132455 | JGI IMG/M metagenome (GOLD analysis project Ga0180438, IMG submission 132455) | Hypersaline lake sediment archaeal communities from the Salton Sea, California, USA - SS_3_D_2 metaG | ecosystem: Environmental > Aquatic > Non-marine Saline and Alkaline > Hypersaline >...
CTGCAGGCCGCCGCCCAGGTACGCCTCGTAGGCCGCCATGTCGAAGAACCCGTGGCCGCTGAAAAGCGTCAGTATGGTCTTCTCCTCGCCGGTCTCCCTGCACCGTAGCGCCTCGTCGATGGTGGCCTTGACGGCGTGGGCTGTCTCCGGCGCGGGTATGAGGCCCTCGGCCCTGGTGAACTCCACGGCGGAGCCCAGCGCGTCCAGCTGGTTGTACGCCCGGGCCTCCACTAGGCCGTCCTCGACGAGCATGCTGACGGCGGGCGCCATGCCGTGATATCTGAGGCCCCCGGCGTGTATGGGGTCGGGGATGAACTCGTGGCCCAGGGTGAACATCTTCATGAGCGGCGTGATGCGGCCCGTGTCGCCGTGGTCGTAGAGGTACTCGCCCTTGCTGAGGCTGGGGCAGGCGGTGCTCTCGACGGCGATGAACTCGGTGTCCTTCTCGGCCTTGCCCCTCAGCTTCTCGCTGAGGTACGGGTAGACGCCGCCCGCGAAGTTGCTTCCTCCGCCGACGCAGCCTACCACCGTGTCCGGATACTCGTCCACCTTGGCGAGCTGCTCCATGGACTCCTGGCCGCTGACGGTCTGGTGCATGAGAACGCTGTTCAGCACGCTGCCGAGGCTATACTTGGTGTCCTCGTCCTTGAGGCACTGCTCCACGGCCTCGCTGATGGCGATGCCCAGGCTTCCCGAGCAGTCGGGGTCCTCCGCGAGTATCCGTCTGCCCACCTCCGTCCTGTCTGTGGGGCTGGAGTATACCTCGCCTCCGAACAGCCTCATCATAACCTTACGGTACGGCTTCTGGTCGTAGCTGATGCGCACCATGTAGACCTCGATGTCGAGGCCGTACAGCATACCGGCGAAGCTGAGGGCGCTGCCCCACTGGCCGGCGCCGGTCTCCGTGGTGAACTTGGTGACGCCCTCACGCATGCCGTAGTACGCCTGGGGTATCGCCGTGTTGGGCTTGTGGCTGCCCGTAGGGCTCACCCCCTCGTACTTGTAGTAGATCTTGGCGGGGGTCTTGAGCGCCTTCTCAAGCCGCCGCGCCCGGATTAGGGGCGTGGGCCTGTAGAGCCTGTAGGCTTCTCTCACTTCCTCAGGGATTTCTATGGTCCGTTTCTCTGAGACCTCCTGCATGAGCAGCTCCTTCGGGAATATGGGGAGCAGCGCCTCCGGCTTGACGGGCTCACGTGTGCCCGGGTCGAGCAGGGGGTATGGGTGTCTCGGCAGATCGGGGGTTATAGAAATCCATTTCTTGGGTATTTCATCCTCCGTCAGGAGGATAGTCCTTTCCAGTCCAAGTGATACACACTTCTGTCTCCTATTTAGCTAGGTGCCATCGGAAGTACCGTGTGCGGTTATAAGGCTTGTTAACCATAAAATGGTTATACCGAGGGACTCGATCTCTGCTTTTTGACGCATCCAAGCTTAAGCTCTCGAACCATTTCAGCTACATCAGGCAAGGCTTCCGTGGGGTCGTCTAGGCGCGCCTCGTATATCTTGGTGAATACGCTGCCGGCTATGACGCCGTCGGCCCCAGCAGATACCAGCGCCTCCGCCTGCTCCCTCCGTGATATGCCGAAGCCCGCGAGTACCGGGATGCCGGTGTGCCGCCTCACCCTCCTGACAAGCCTTAGAGTCGAGTCTCTGAGGCTGTCTCTCGCGCCCGTGACCCCCTCAAAGTTCATAACGTAGATGAACCCCGAGGCCATCTCGGCGATCTTCCTCAACCGCTCCTCCGTCGTGGTCGGGGCCACCAATAGGATGACGTGGATCCCCTGCCTCTCCCCCTCTTCAAGCAGCGGCCCCGCCTCCTCTATGGGCAGGTTGGGCACGATTATCCCCTGAGCCCCCGCCGCCTTGATCTCCCTGAGGAAGGCGCCCACGCCGGCCACGTAGGGGATGTTGTAGTAGGTGGTTACTATGAAGGGAACACCGAGATCCTTGCTCAGCTCTTTCATGCCCGTGATGCAGCTAGACGGCGTCGTTCCGTTCCGCAGGGCTCTCTCGCAGGCTGCCTGAAACGTGGGACCGTCAGCGGTGGGGTCCGAGAAGGGTATCCCGAACTCGATGAGGTCCGCGCCGCTCCCGGCCAGGGTCTCGATCAGTCTATGGGAGAAGTGGGCGTCGGGGTCGCCGTAGTACACGTGGGGCATGAGCGCTCCCTCGCGCCTCCGCCTCAGCCCCAGCAGGGTCTCCTCAAGATCCATAGACGTGCCTCATTATGGCTTCCATGTCCTTGTCGCCCCTGCCGGAGTAGTTGATGATTATGGCTTCGTCCCCCGAGAACTCCACCCGATGGTTCAAGACGTAGGCTACGGCGTGCGCGGTCTCCAAGGCCGGTACTAGTCCCTCGGTCCTGCACATAGTCTCTACGGCCTCGAAGACTTCACCGTCAAACGCATAGCAAGCCTTGACGCGGCCGATCTCGCACAGGTGTGATATCTCTGGGCCCCTTGCGGGGTAGTTGAGGCCGGCGGACCTAGTCCTGGAGGGCATTATCTGGCCGTTCATGTCCTGGAGGACCTGCATGACGGCGCCGTGGATCACGCCGGGGCTGCCCAGCTGGAAGGCCGCGGCGCTGTTCCCCGCTCCCAGGGTTTCTCCGCCCCCCTCGACGAAGTAGAGCCTCACGTCGTCTTCATCGAGGAAGGCTCTGAAGGCCCCCAGGGCGTTGCTGCCGCCGCTACCCGCGGCGATGACGGCGTCCGGGAGACCGCCTTCCCTCTCTTGGAACTGGCTTCTAGCCTCACGGCCGATGACGCTCTGGAACTCTCCGACAAGCGCCGGGAACGGGTGGGGCCCAACGGTCGAGCCCATGAGGTAGAGGGTGTCCTGGGAGCAGGAGGCCCACTCCCTCAGCGTGTCCGATACGGCGTCCTTGAGCACGCCTGAGCCGATTTCCACGGGGGTGATTTGGGCTCCGAGGAGCTTCATCTTCTTGACGTTGCTTGCCTGTCTCTTGATGTCCTTTACCCCCATGAAGATCTCGGCGTCCAAGCCGCAGACTTTCGCGGCCATTATGGTCGCGAGGCCGTGCTGCCCTGCGGCGGTCTCCGTGATTACACGCCTTTTACCCATCCTCTTAGCTAGGAGGGCCTGGCCCAGGGTGTTGTTGAGCTTGTGGGACCCACCGCAGACGAGGTCCTCCCTCTTGAGGTAGACCCTGCAGCCCACCTCTTGGCTGAGCCTCTCGGCGTGGTACATGGGCGTGGGTCTGCCAGCGTAGTCCTTTAGTAGCCTCTGGTACTCTTTCTTGAACCCGGGGTCTGGGACTATCTTCTCGTAGGCCTCCTCCAGCTCCTGCAGGGCCGGCATCAGCATCTCACTGACGTACTGACCTCCAAACCTCCCGTATCTGCCCTTCATATCGGCTTCACTTTCCTCACGTTCTTGATGAAAGACGCTATCTTTTTGGGGTCCTTGACGCCCGGCCTTGACTCGACGCCGGAGCTGACGTCAACGGCGTAGGGCTGAACGACCCTGATCGCCTCCTCGACGTTCGTCGGGTTGAGGCCCCCCGCCAGTATCATCTTCTTGGGTTGGATGGCCTCCCTGAGCCTCGCGCTCATCTCCCAGTCCTGCTTGACCCCGGTTCCTCCATGTTTGCCGGGGACGAAGGTGTCGAGAAGTAGCGTGTCGTAACCTCCCGTATCCTCGGCCGCCTCCATCATCCGGTCTGGCTCTGGGTTGATCCCCTTGATCAAGGCTACGCCGGGCATCATGCTCTTGAATAATTTCGCGTTCAATGTCTCTTCACCGTGTATCTGGAGGACGTCGGGTCTGATCGTCTCATAGGTTTCAACAGCCTCATCTACGCCTCCGGGGACTAGAACCAGAACCGTCTTGGTATAGACGGGGACCATCTTGACGAGTTCGGCGGCTCTTTCGGGCGACAGATTCCTAGGCGACGATGGCACACCGACTACGAAGCCTACGGCGTCGGCTCCGGCGTTCACGGCAGCCTCCAGGTTCTCTTCTCGGGTGATCCCGCAGATCTTGACCTTCACCGCGTTCATGCCTTGACGAACCCCCTGACTGCTTCCTCTATGTCCCCGGAGGCCATGATGGATGAGCCGATGAGGTAGGCTTGGGCGCCGCAGCCTCTGAGGAAGAGCAAGTCCCCCGGGTTCTTTACCCCGCTCTCGCTCACGATCGGGGCATCACCCTTGCTGTGGGTTTCCAGGACACGGCGCGTCACCTCTAGGTCCACCTTCAATGTTCGGAGGTCCCGGTTGTTTATCCCTATGAGGTCGGCTTCGGTGTTTTGGGCGGCGTTGAACTCGTCTGCGTCATGAGTCTCGAGGAGCACCTCGAGGCCAAGGGCGTGAGCCTTCTCGATCATCGCGTCTAGGCTGACGTGTCCTTTGCCCCTGTCGTATATCGCCTTTATCAGGAGGACTGCGTCGGCGCCGAGCCTTGCCCCGACCTCGACCTGCTCCGGGTTTATTACTATGTCCTTCATCAGCAGGGGGAGCCTCGTGGTGCCCCGTATCTGCCTGAGATACTCCAGGCTTCCCTTGAAGTGCTTGGGCTCTGTGAGCACCGACATCCCCGAGGCGCCGCCCGCCTCGATGGCGTGGGCAATCTGGGCCGGGTCCACGTTCATCCTGATGGAGCCGAGGGAGGGCGACGCCCTCTTCATCTCAGCGATCACCGGGTTACATCTGCAGGTCTCTATCGTTGTCCTGAGGCTGATCGTAGAGTGGGGCTCAGGGGGCTGGGCAGTGTAGTACCCTTCACTCAGGGTCTGCTCGGCGTCCCTCACTAGCTGGTCGAGGAAGTCAGCCATGTCTCAGTTCAAGCTCCTCTAGTCTGGATAGGTCTCCGCCGGAAGCCTTGACGAGGGATCTGAGCCTCTCGTAGGCGGCTCCGCTGCCAATGGACTCCCGGGCCTGCTCCATCCCGCACATGAAGTCGTCGGCCTTGCCGGCTACAACGATCCCCGCCGCGCTGTTCATCAGAACTATCTCGGTCCTCGGGTCCTCGTAGCCCCCGTTCCCGTTGAGTATCCTGTAGGTGACCTCGGCGCTCTCCTTCGGGTCTCCGCCGCTGATCTCGTCCACGTTGCTGCACTCCAAGCCGAAGTCCTTGGGGGTCACCTCTAAGGTGTTCACCTCGCCGGCTCTCAGCCACGATACTCTCGTGGCGCCGAGGTTCGATATCTCGTCCATGCCGTCGAGGCCGTGCACCACCATCGCTTCCTCGCTGCCTAGACGCCCTAGAGACTGGGCCAGGGGCTCGGTGAGGCGGGGGTCGTATACCCCTAGTAGCTGAGCTGACGCCCCGGCGGGGTTCGTGAGGGGGCCCAGGACGTTGAAGACCGTCCTGACGCCCAGCTCCCTCCTAGGGCCGACGGCGTGTTTCATCGCCGGGTGGAACGCTGGGGCGAACATGAACCCGATTCCCAGCTCCTCGATGGAGCGTTCGACCTCCCTCGGGCCGAGGGCGAGGTTGAGCCCCAGCCCCTGGAGTACCTCGGCGCTGCCGCAGCTGCTCGTGACGGAGCGGTTCCCGTGCTTCGCTATGCAAACCTCGGCTCCCGAAACGACGAAGGCAGCGGTCGTGCTGACGTTGAAGGTGTCTATCCTGTCTCCCCCGGTTCCACAGGTGTCCACTAAGCGCCCGCTCACCTTCGGGTTGATCCTCTGGCAGTGTGCCCTCATCGCCGAGGCGAAGGCGGATATCTCGTCGATGGTCTCCCCCTTCATCCTGAGAGCCGTGAGGAACGACCCTATCTGGGCGTCCGTGGCCCCTCCCGACATGATCTCGCCCATGGCCTCCCGGGCCTCCTCGAAGGTGAGGTTCTTGCCTCTAACCAGCTTCTCGATGAAATGTTTGAACACTGGGTCACATCTCCATGAAGTTGGTTATGATCGTCTTCCCCTCGCAATGGCTGTGAAATCTTTCCAGAGCAGGGGGGTCCCGCCATCGATGGCTGACATAGGCCCGGCTGAATTTCAGGCTCTGAAAACGCGTACAGGCTTCAATGTCCATCAAGTCGGGTGGGGTTCCCCCCGTTCTAGGTAGGGTCTCTTTCAACACGCCTCCAAGGTGGCACGCCTCATGATGAATCTGGGTGCCGATTGGGTGCCCATGACGCGGAGGGTTCCTGATTATCGGGAGGCTGGTTGTGGAACTAAAACTATGGTCGGTTGCTACATCCTCCGACGGGAGGATGCTCTCATCCAGTCCAGGTGATACACACTTCTTCCTCCTAGCAAGCTAGGTGGCAACGGAACAAGCAGAATCGGATAAAAGTCTTGTTAACCATAAAATGGTTAGACGAGGAACTCCGAGACCTCGTCCACGGTCTTCCTCTTGAAGCTGGCTCCCTCGCCGTCCGAGTACCCGAGGGAGACGGCCCCGCTGAGCTTCCAATCCTTCCCGAAGTAACGCCGGACGGCGTCGTAGGCATAATACACGTCACCTATCCACAGGCTGCCCAGTCCCAGGTCGTAGGCGCGGAGGAGCATGTTCTGTATGGCGGCGGCGACGCTGTGCTCCTCGGTGATCCAGCCGTGCTCGCCGCTGTTCCAGACGATGACCAGCACGGGAGCCTCACCCATGATCCTGCACGAGTTCTTGGACGACCCCGCCTCCTTGGCCCCGTGCTCCTCTATGAACCTGTCCAACTCAGCGTAGAAGAACTCTAGGAACTCAGCCTTCGCGTCTCCGGTGAGGACCGTGAACCTCCACTGCTCGCCCCGCTTAGCCGAGGGCGCGTAGTTGGCGGCGTCCAGCACCTCCCGGACCAGCTCCACGGGGACAGGCGTGTCCTTGAACCTCCGGATGCTCTTCCTACCCCTGATGGCGTCTAAAAGCTCCAAACAATGCACCGTGTTGACGTAGCCGGAGCCCTTCTATAAGTCTAGTTGATGTTACCTCGCCAGGTAGCCCATGACGTCGAACTGCATCTCCCGGGGCTCGTCCACGACCACCAGACGCTTCTGTAGGTCGGGGCTCGCCTCCAGCTCGTCCACAAGGGCCTCCGAGACGTACAGCGTCTCAAGCTCCTGGGTGTTCTTGATGCGTACGACCCGCGCCGCCGCCGGCACAATGGGTCCGCTGATCCTGATTGCGGTGGCTATAGCGTCCCTGTCGTTGGCGAGGAAAGGCGGCACCTTGCCCGTCTCGCCGCTTCCCTGGGTGAGGCAGTTCACGTATGTCTGATGGTAGTCTATCTTCTCGAAAGCCCTCCTGGTGGTCACGTCCGCCAGCCCGATGCCTATGGCGTTGCCGTGGGTCTCCTCGGTGAGGTCCAAGACAGCCAGCTTCTTGACTTCTGGGGCCCGTTGATCGTGCTCGCCTGGCATCCAGAACCTGCCCGTGACGTTGGTGTCCATGCCGACGCCGCTGATGTTCTTCCCTATCTCCTCGACCACCAGCACGTCGATGTCGTTAAAGGGCAGCCGGGGGAGAAGGCCCTTCGCCTTCTCCAGAAGCCGCTTCTCCTCCGCATAGAACTCCTCAGGGTGCAGCGCGTGTATCTCGGCTGTCCCGTGGTGGGCGTTCTCCAGCACCGCCAGACCCATGACCACGTTGGTCTTGTCCGCGATGAGCCTGCCCGCCTCGGGCAGTATCCGGTGGTAGCCGTCGTACCTGTGCCAGTGGATCATCTCGGCGCCCTTCTGGTTGCCGAGGCCGATGGCCATCATCTTGAGGAGCCCCGACTCGATCTCTCCCTTGAAGTCGGTGTGGGGCTTGACCCTGCCCACAACGAATATGCCGTCCGCATTCAACGCCAAGCGGCTCAGATATATCTCCACCCCGTCCGAGAGAGAGCCGACGGGCTCCACCTCCATCCCGGCCTCGATCGGCGCCCCAACCGCCTCCTCGGTTATGCCCAGGCTGCGGAGCACCTCCATCTGGCCCTCGGGAGTGGCCCCACCGTGGCTCCCCATGGCCGCCAAAAGGAAAGGCTCGGTCCCAGCAGCCCTGAGCTCGGCGACGACGGTCCCGAGTATCAGGGGTATGTTGGCTATTCCCCTGCTTCCGGCGGTGACGGCTATCCGCTGCCCTGGCTTAACCCGGTTCCTTAGTTGTTTCCTTCCAAGCTCTTCCCGTATCTTGGCGGGTATGTCCTCGATCTCTGGCTGCTGGAATATCTGCCTGACCCTAGCCATCTTGGGTAGCTGCATGGCTTGATGAAGCCCTGTGGGCTTATTGTTTTTTCCTTGCCATAGCCATCTGGACGGCCACGCGGATGGACTCCTTGAGGCTATCCGGGTTTGCGGTGCCCTCCCGTCTTCCCGCCTTGCCGTAGGCGGTGCCGTGGTCCACGGAGGTCCGTATGAAGCTGAGACCCAGGGTTACGTTGACGCCGCTGACGCTCAGCCATTCGCCCTTGGACTCGTCGTACCTCATGCCCAGGAGCTTGACCGGTATGTGGCCCTGGTCGTGGTAGAGGGCGACCACTATGTCGTACTGTCCCCCGGCGGCTTTGGCGAAAACCGTGTCGGCGGGCACAGGCCCGTCCACGTCCAAGCCCTCTTCCACCGCCTCCATTATCGCGGGTCTGATTATGCGTTCCTCTTCGTCCCCGAATATGCCGCCGTCTCCGGCGTGGGGGTTGAGCCCCGCCACGGCTATCCGCGGCTCATCTATGCCCAGGCTCAGGCACGCGTCCCGTGCGATGTGTATGGTGTCGAGCACCCGCTCCTCTGTGAGGCGGTCCGCGACCTCTCTGAGGGATATGTGGGTGGTGGCGTGGACCACCCTGAGGTTGCCTGTTGCGAGCATCATGGCGTACTGGCCGGTGCCTGACTTCTCGGCCAGTAGTTCCGTGTGACCGGGGTAGCTGTACCCGGCCATGTGCATGGCCTCCTTGTTGAGGGGCGCCGTCACGACGGCGTCCACCTTACCCGCCAGCGCTAGGTCCGCCGCGTATACGACGTAATCGACGCTGGCGGCGCCTGTCATGGCCGCAGGCTTACCCATCTCTATCCTCGAAGGGTCGAGGTTCCTGAGGTCTATGAGGTCGATGGCTCCGTGGCTGAACCCCGCCTCAGCGGGCTCATCTATGGGGTTTATGGTGAGGCTCACTCTGGCCACCTCCACGCCCATACGCACGGCGTGGCCCTCGCCGACCACCAGCGGCCTGCATATCCTGTAGGTCTCCGGGTCCGCCAGAGTCTTCGCGATTATCTCGGGGCCGATGCCCGCGGGGTCTCCCAAAGTCACGGCTATCACGGGCTTCATCGTTGTCTCCTCTTGAGGTGTTGCGTGGCCTGGATGAGGGTGTCCGGTTGGCCGAACCCCCCTGCCTTGGTCACGGCTGGGAGGCTGTCCAGCCTTATGACGGGCACCCCGGGTTGAACCTCATCCAGTATCTCGATTTCTCTGGTTCCGAGCCGCTGGGTGACGGCGAGGGCGGTGGCGCCGCCAGTGATTACCATGCCTGACAGGTTCACGGCTAGCAGGGTTTCCGCTGCTTCAGCCAGGGCCGCCGTGATTAGAAACTCCAGTGTCTGGGGAGTCAGGTTCAGCCTTTTGGCCTCTGCCCGTGTATGCTCCACGGTCTCCGGTGTGGGTGCCGACGTGAGCACTACGTCGCGCCCCGTGAGTAGGGCGTCTCTCGCCTTCTGCACCGCCTCCTTCTGAGGAACCTGTCTCAGCGCCTGCTCATTGTCCAGGGGGATCGATGCCGCGCCCAGCCTACGAACGAGCAAGTCTGCCTGGTGCCTCGTCTCGGTCCGGGTGCTCCCGATGACCGTCAGCACCGGCGGCGGGTCTCTGAGCGTCTGGCACAGGGCATCGGCCAGGCCCGCCGAGCCCGCCATCACCCTTGTGCGTCTGGCCGCTATCCCAAGCAGGTCTCGCTCGGTCTCGGAGTCCACCACGGCTATACCCGTCTCAGGGATGTCCGCGGGAGATTCGACGCAGAGCACCGGGGTCGCCGTGTCCAGAATCTCCGATATATCGCTTGTCTTCCGGCGAAGCTCGTGGACGTACTCGGTCTCCGTGACGGGTCTATCCGCTACGTAGAGGCGGCCGGCTTCGACCCTTCGCCGGGTGGACGGGTAGGCTGGCGTGAACAAGGCGCGTGTCTCGCCGGTGGCGTCCAGTATGGCCTGTAGTTCTCGTCCAGGGTTCCCCCTGAGGGTGCTGTCGGTCTTCTTGTATATGATGTCATGGCCTCGCAGCTTCAAGGCAACGTCGTATGTGGCCCGGTATGCTTCTTCCCCCGTCTTGTTGCGAGTGTCCGTGTTGGTTATGGCCACCTCGGCGGAGCTGTGCTCCGGGCTGTCCGTGAGCTGGACCGTGTAGCCCCACTGCCTGAACTGGACGCCCGTGTCCAGAGCCCCCGTCAGGTCGTCGGCGATGACTGCGATCCTCATATCCTGTGGATGGTTGGGCTGTTCCGTGTTATTACTTTAGTGTAGACGTTGAGGTCGGCCAGAGCCTCGCCCCACAGATCACATAACATATAGGCATCCATCGGACTCGAATAGGACTGGGGGAGACGGCGTGGAACCTGTTTTCGAGTTCGGCGGGTTTACCGCATTCTGGGGGGTAGTGGATGTGCTCCGGGCAGACGGGGAGCCCCCGAGGCACCAGTGGGATGGGCTGCTGGAGTCCCCCGGCTACCGAGCCTTATCCACGGAGTTCAAGCCCAGCTTCTTCAAGGAGAAATACCGGCTAGCCTACAAGCCCTCTATGGCCGACGCCCGGGAGACGGCGGTGACGAGGGGCGACTGGTACGTCAAACACTACGTCGAGACGGCTATGCGGAGACGCGAGCTGGAGGCATGGGCGGCGAGCCTCGGGGAAGACGAGGGCTTCATGGAGGGCCCGGCGTCTAAGGCCGGGGAGTGGCTGCCGTCCAGTGCGGAGGGATGCCCCGTGGTGGCGTTCGCCGTTTTTGACATGGACGCCCGTGGCTACGAGACAGTCGTCATCGACCCCCTCTACGCGGTGAGCCTGGGAGAAGCCTTCGGCGACCTCCTCGCCCACCAGCTTTTCCACAGCATGGCCCGAAGGCTCTACGTGTACGACCCCGATGGGGTCGATGAGAAGGACCGTGACATCATGTGGATGCTCAGGCAGCTCAACGAGGAGGGGATAGCCGACCAGATATACGCCCAGGATTACCCGTCCCGCGGCGAGCACGTGGCCGACTCCCCCTGGGTGATCCAGGAGATGGACAAGCTCATACGCAGGATAGCCATAACCGAGGACACGGATGAGCTGTCGAGCATTCTCCGCGTCACCCCGCCGAGGGCGGGGCACCCCACCGGCTACTACATGGCGGCCACCATAATGGAGTCGCTTGGCAGGGAACGGCTCCTGGAGACCGTAGGGGATCCGTTCGCCTTCTTCAGGGCGTACGACGAGGCAGCGAAGACGCGGGGCCTGAGCAACTTCAGCCAGGAGACCCTGGGCTACGTGGACGGCCTGGCCATGAAGTACAGCATGTAGCTAGAAGCTTACCTTATCGTAGAACCGCCAAGAGCCCATCCTGCGGTTCCGGGCGAGGCTCAGGTAGTAGCTGAGCCACTCCAGCTCTATGAACAGGGTGAAAGGCGTCATCAACTCGTCCACTTCGAGTCCCTGGCTGTCATACTCGAAGCACTTGACGCCGTTGCACCTGCTGAAGTCGATTATCTTGTCCTCCAGCCCCCGCTGGCGTCCCCTGCGCGGAGGAATATGGCCGCCGTGCCCCCTGTGAATATCTCAAGTGCGCCGTGCCTGGACTCGCTGTAGTCGATGGCCGTGCCGTGTATCCAGCACATCTCCATGAGAGTGCTGAGCATGTACTGGTAGGCCAGGCCCCAG
>Ga0180438_10009892_pt1 | contig 11780 bp, 10 predicted proteins | sample SS_ome_12_FD_132455 | JGI IMG/M metagenome (GOLD analysis project Ga0180438, IMG submission 132455) | Hypersaline lake sediment archaeal communities from the Salton Sea, California, USA - SS_3_D_2 metaG | ecosystem: Environmental > Aquatic > Non-marine Saline and Alkaline > Hypersaline >...
AGATACACGCCAAATATCAATAACCAATTGGAAAGGGCCAATTTCCAATGAACCTTTTAACCGTTCAAGAGCATCACCAATCCGGTTATTTATATCCCCATAAGGCACTACACCTGTCGAGAACGCTCTACAAATCAGCTCCTTTTATGCAAAACAAACCCAATTTCCTGAACACTCAAATGAACGTAAGCTCTTGTGTAACAAGCAATTATGAAAACACCCGACCTCGCGTACGCCGCAAAAACAAACCCAATCAAACCCAATCAAACCCAATCTCAACCCCCGCACCCAAATCACGCTTTTGAACACAGTGAAATCCCGGCGCGCCGGGGCACCCTTCACGCACTTGCGCCCGGCAAGCGCCCCCAACCCTGCGTACGAACCTCCCACCTGTAACAGGCCCCACTATTATCTGCCAAATACCCCCGAATCATGGTAAAATAGTAAGAAAGGAATTTCGACGGAACAGCTTCGTGCCTGCGCGCATCCTTAATTTTGATGGCGAGAGCTTGGTATGGACGACGGTCAATTGGAGCAAAAGCACGACTGGCTTGTGGATCAGTTGAAACTTGGCAGCCGTGCGGCGGCGGCTGAGCTTGTGGATATCTACTACGAGCAGATATACCTGTTCATGAGAAGGCTCGGCCACACAAGGCAGGTCAGCGAGGACCTGACTCAGGAAAGCTTTCTGCAGGCATGGAAGTATATAAATCAGATCAGACACGGCCGCGCCCTCAGAAGCTGGATGTATCGCATCGCCGCCAATGTCTCGAAGCTTTATTGGAGAAAGCACTATATTAGAAAAACCGTCAACATCGAAGATGTTGAATTGCCCGACTGCGATGACGGCCAGAACTGCACAATCGAACGACGAGAGCAGCTCGACCGCCTGGGAAAAGCCGTCGTCCGGCTGCCCATAAAACTGCGCCAGAGTATTGTCCTGCACTATATGCAGCACCTGACCATCTCCGAAGCCGCACAGGCCGCCGACATTGCCGAAGGCACCTTTAAAAGCAGGCTGAGCCGTGCACTTACGGCTTTGAGAAAGGAGATTGCAGTCAAAGCATGAACGATTGAGGCCATTACCATGAAGAAAGATGAATTGCCCGAGTTGCTAAATGAGTTGACACAGCTCACCACTGAGCAGGTCGACCCAACCCTCGCCGAGGCGATAAAGAATCGGATTCCATGGTCGCTGCTGCGACAGAGGGGAGGGATACACACCATCAGTATTATTATCGATTTAAGAGTGGGCAAACTGGCCGCTGCGGCGGTAATCATTCTTGCGATGATTCTATGTGCGCATTTTTTCAGCAGCCGCGACTGGAAAAGCGACGGTATTTTTCAGAACGGCAAAATGATTGCAAAATATCTGCTCAGCGGAAAGTACCCTGCCGCCGAGAGCACGCCCGTGGCAAGGTCAAGATACTACTATCTTCGCGAGCAGGGAAAGGAAGCTGTCTACTACGGTGACGTTATCGACCCTAAAGACCCCAACGCCATCCTGATACACTGGAAACTGCGTAAGGGCAGGTACAAGGTCCTTTTCGCCGACCTCACTACGAAAACAGTCACCGCCGAGCAGTTGATAAGCCTCCAGGCAAGGATGCTGCAAAACAAAGCCGAATAGCACCCGACGAACCAGCCGGGCTTGGGAGAGAAGGAGCACGGCGGAGCCCCTTCGGCAGGTTTCGGGGATTTTCCTTAACCGTTCGAATGCAAGTTTCAGCCGGCTTTTTACTGCTGTCATAGGACGGACAGGTCCGCCTCCATGGACTATCCTGTACCCTCCGAGTGGTGAACTGCGATGTGACCGATTGTACAATTAAAGCCTTCAAGGGTCGCAGGCTGTTGACCGAACCACTGCACAATGGAAAGCAACTGTACAATCACTGCTGGGCAAGACATGTTGAACCGAACGACCCGTTTGACCTGTTCAATGAGTTCGGGTTTAAGAGCGCACAACAGGTTTCTTGAATAGCCATTGGGCTTTATTCCTGTTAACTATGTCGTAAAAGCGCTATTTTCTAATAATTGCCTTGCATTTTTGAGGCAGCTTTGATACTGTGAGATGGCGAGATCGGAGGGTTGAAGGCAAGACGACCCTGAACCGTAATGTCGATTCGAGAAGCCCGTGGCACTTTTTGAGGAGGCAAGAAAATGAGAACGTGCTTGGCCGTATTCTGCATTCTGCTTATTTCGGGAAACACATGCCAAGGCCACACGTGTTTCGGATTCAGTCCGGACGACCCTTCCGTTTGTTCCGGCCACGGCATTTGTGTAGCTCAGGATACGTGTCAATGTGCAGGCGGTTGGACGGGGTACGATTGTTCTATCGCGAGTTGTGACGACATAGGGTCTTGCATCAATGGGACGTGCATAGCGCCCAATGTCTGTGCATGTGAAGCCGGATGGACCGGGACAAAGTGTGACATACCGGATTGCTCTGGTATGAATGATTGCTCAGAGCACGGGGCATGTACCTTACCTAATTTCTGTGAATGCGACCCCGGGTGGTTTGGTGATTCGTGCAACACTTCTGAGGATACCGATGGCGATGGCATTCCAGACATGTCCGACAATTGTAAGCTGATCCCTAATTCGGATCAGGCGGATACTGATGATGATGGGATAGGTAATGCTTGTGATCCCTGCATCGGCGACCTGGACGATGACGGTTGGCTGTCACCGAATGACCTCAGCGCCCTGGTCAGCAACCTGCTGCCTTATGCCAGCAACCATTACTGGGTCCGGTGCCCGACTGACTCAGACGGTGACGGTATCGATGATAGTGCCGACAACTGCCCGGATACGCTAAATCCTGACCAGGCCGACAGTGATGCTGATGGAGTGGGCGATGCCTGTGACAGTGATGAACCGGTCGGGATAGTCTGGGTGTTTATTGACGATGCGGGAGTATCCGGTCACGAGGGTTTTACCGCCTATATGAGCAAATACGAGACGACGAATGCTCAGTATTGCCAATTCCTCAACGCGGCGCTGGCCTCCGGCGACATCACCACAAGCGGCTATTACGTCTACGGTGCAAGCGGCTCTAACGGTGGAGCGGACTTTGTGGGCGAGACCTATTATGACCTTTGCGGTTCGGGCTATACTTATGATGGCGCCACTGATGGCGGAGCAGCCAGGATACATTACAGCAGCGGCTCGTTCAACGTTGACGGCGGTTTTGAGAACCATCCGGTTACCCATGTCAGTTGGTATGGTGCGACGGCTTTCTGCAGCTATTCCGGCTATCGATTGCCGACGGAGTGGGAATGGCAGGCCGTGGCGGATTATGACGGCAGTTTTTATTATGGCTGCGGGCCCAACATCAGCAATGATATCGCCAACTATCACGGTTCAACCCACCCACACGGCACAACCATCGTAGGTGCTTTCGGGGTGTATGGCTACGAGATGGCCGATATGGCCGGCAACGTATGGGAATGGACAAGTAGCTGTTATCTTAGCGATTGCGCTTCCCCGCGTCGCGTTGTCCGCGGCGGCGGTTGGGACGGCGGCAACGCCTACTGTCCTGTATCGTACAGGCTCAACTTCCCCAACCCGTACTACACGCACTACAACATTGGGTTTCGGGCGTGTCGTTGAGTTTTGTTCTGTCTGAATTTTCCACAACCCTTTGCATCCGGGCAAACAGACGTAATCTCAAGAGATTCATTCATAGAAGGCTGTTACAGCGTTTTGTATATCCTCGAAGCTGACGTCGGCGTACATGTTGCCAAGCGAAGGCTTTTCGCAATTGGAAGAAAAAAACGGCAGTTCATGTCAACAGTTTAGCCTTGGAAAATCGGCGTTTATGATACAGGCAGGTGTCTTTTTTGTAACGAATCCTGAAAAGACGCGGTGCAGCAGGCCATAGCCAGGTTTGACGCAAAAGCGTGACAAGAAATGCTTGCGTTTTCGGCGCAGGTTTGATATTGTATATTGGCGCAACCTGATTGCGGATTAAGATTAAGAAACAGATTGATCACTGTTCCTTAGAGGAGGACTAAAAGATGGTATCGCGATTCAATATTGCTCAAGGGGTAATAGTTGTGGTTCTGCTGGTTTGTTGTCCGGCTGTGTCTGCCGAACAATGCTGTTGTCCCGGCGATGTGAATGATGACAGCCAGGTGGACCTTGAAGACCTGCAGGATGTGGCAGGAATGCTGCTGGATGCGGGAAGTCCGTTTGTAGTGCCCTGCGATGCGGGTGACTGTGCAGACTTAAATGGCGATGGGCAAATAGACCTCGAAGACCTGCAGGTTATTGCGCATACCTTGCTGGAGGCTGGCAGTCCATTTATCGTGCCGTGTCCGAAAAACGATTGTGATGGTGATGGCGTTACTGACTTTCAAGATAATTGTCCAATCGACGCAAATCCCGACCAAGAAAACAGCGACGGAGACTCTCACGGCGACGCGTGCGACAACTGTCCGTACGTCGATAACGAGGACCAGAGCAACATAGACGAGGATGAAGAGGGTGACGCCTGTGACCGCGACAGAGACGGTGACACCATCTCGAATACCGTCGACAACTGCCCTGACACCCCCAATACGGACCAGGCTGACGGCGATGATGATGAAATCGGGGACGCTTGTGACAACTGTCCTTGCGAACCCAATCCGGACCAAATTGACGACGATGGTGACGGTGTCGGGAACGCGTGCGAATGCAACTGCCTTGGTGATATGACGGGCGATGACTGGCTGTCGCCGGACGATGTTAGTGAGCTGGTAAGTCGACTGCTCCCATATGCAAGCAGTTACTATTGGCTGTCCGCGCCGCTGGCGCCTCCTGGCTCGTGCGGTGACATGACCGGCGATGGCTGGCTTTCCGCTGATGATGTCAGCGAGATGGTAAGCAGACTGCTGCCATATGCAAGCAGCTACTATTGGGTCCGATGCCCGCAGTGAGGTGCATTCTGAAGTTGTCAACCTGGCGTTTAGTCGCATAAGACTATAATGCCGTGCTGCGCACCCTCGAAGCCGATATCGGCGGACATCAAGACTCTTGGTCATCCAAAGCTTCCAAGAACGGTTATGAGGGCCATACTGCAAGAGATGTGCCGCACATTTTGCCTGAGTAAACACAAAGCCCCGCCTGGAGTTGTCGCACCAGATCATTATCTGGCCACCGCAAGAAATGTACCTGTGAACTACGTTGAGAGCTGTTTCACGTTGGGGCTCAGGCGCAATATAAGGCATTGTGATAGTGTGTATTACTAATGATGCCTTGAGTAGTCTGGTGTAAATGGCTAAGTTAAAAGCGTTGGATCTTGATTAGTATTGTAGTTGAGGGCATATTATGCAGCTTCCTTATCATAAGTGCTCCTCAATATAGTGGACCCGACGATTATGGTTGTTAGGAGACAGAACAGATGGCGAACAGCAAATTAACCCGACCCATTTACGAGCAGGTAGTTAAGCGCAATGCCGGTGAGGTTGAATTTCTCCAGGCGGTTAAGGAAGTACTCGACTCGCTTGAGCCGGTGCTCGAAAAGCATCCTGAATATGTCGAGATGAGGGTCGTTGAGCGAATCGTTGAACCGGAGCGGCAGATTATGTTTCGCGTCCCCTGGCAGGATGACCAAGGCAGGATACACGTAAATCGTGGATTTCGCTTTGAGTTTAGCAGCGTACTTGGGCCGTACAAAGGCGGGCTGAGGTTCCACCCGAGTGTTAATGCAAGTATTTTGAAGTTTCTCGGTTTTGAGCAGGTTTTCAAGAATTCGCTTACGACGCTTCCAATGGGCGGCGGTAAGGGAGGATCGGACTTCGATCCCAAAGGCAAGAGCGACAATGAGGTCATGCGTTTTTGCCAGAGTTTCATGACCGAATTGTTCAGACACATTGGCCCGGACACGGATGTGCCGGCGGGCGATATCGGGGTAGGCGGTCGCGAGATCGGTTATATGTTCGGGCAGTATAAACGGCTGCGCAACGAGTTTACAGGTGTGCTTACAGGCAAAGGGCTCACCTGGGGCGGTTCCTTGATTCGTCCTGAGGCCACCGGCTACGGATGTGTTTATTTCGCCCAGGAAATGCTCAAGAGCCGCGGAGAAACGTTTGAAGGCAAGGTCTGCACGATCTCGGGCTCGGGAAATGTGGCCCAGTATACCGTCGAGAAATTGAACCATCTGGGCGCTAAAGCCGTGACACTTTCCGACTCGAACGGGATGATCTATGATCCGGACGGGATAGATGCGCAGAAGCTGGCGTACGTCATGGAGTTAAAGAACACTCATCGCGGGCGCATCCAGCGATATGCCGAGAAGTACGGTGTTGAGTACTACGAGGGCACGAGGCCGTGGGATATTGAGTGCGATTGTGCTTTTCCGAGCGCCACGCAAAACGAGATAGGCGGTGACGACGCGAAGACCCTTCTGGACAACGGTTGCATCCTTGTTGCCGAAGGAGCCAACATGCCGAGTACGCCGGAGGCGATTGAGCAGTTTCTCGCCAAGAAGATCTGCTACGGCCCTGGAAAGGCCGCAAATGCAGGCGGTGTAGCCACTTCGGGCCTGGAGATGTCGCAGAACTCAGCGCGGCTTTCGTGGACTCGCGAAGAGGTTGATGAGCACCTGCATAATATCATGATGGCGATTCACAGGCAGTCGTACGAGGCCGCGGAGGAGTACGGCCAGCCCGGAAACCTTGTTCTGGGTGCGAATGTTGCGGGATTTGCAAAGGTGGCCGATGCCATGCTTGACCAGGGTTTGGTGTAACAGGTTTTTGCAGTCCGAAACCAAACGGTCCGGCATTGAGGCGGCACAACAAAACTGCAAGCGAGTCGGTGTGAGTAAGCAGCGGTGAGTTACTGAAAGGCGAGGGTGGTCGTAGACTAAGCCATTATGAGGGATAACGACTGGAATCACTCGTTCTGAAAAGGCCGGACCTTTTTCAGAATCGATTTTATCCGTTGGTTCGATGCTGCCTATGCTTTCTTCCTTGAGGCGGCTGCGAGTCCGGACAAGCCAGCCATGCAAGCAAGCCCGGCAAAGCCGGGGTTGGCACTCGCGAGGAAGCCCAGGAAACCCAGGAAAGCAAGGAAGGCGAGATACCGCTTTTTCTTTAGATCTACGGCCACCCTGACTTTGGACTTGTCGAATGGCACAAGCACCAAGAGGGACGCCAGGGATAGCAGCGAAAGAAACGCCAGTTTCGTGAGGTGCTGGTAGTTCTCGCTCGCATGGAACCCGAGGAAACCGAGAAAGCCCAGGAAGCCAAGCGCTGCGAGAAATCGGGCGTTGTTTGCTTTCTCCATTTCTTGTCCTTTCACCTAATGGTTTGCGCATCAGGGGCGAGCGGTCTGCTCAATGGGCGGTTAGACGCGCCCGGCGCGGGAGTTGTTTCTATCAGACGACGATCCCACTGCGGGTCTTCGGGATGAAGGGATTTGACATCGGTCGTTAGGGAGATCCGGCTTTTTCTCAACCTCTCTTTGAAGTCAAGGCCGGCAAGTCGGTCAAAGCAATCTACGGTGATTCGGTAACGCGCATTTCGGATACAATCGGCTTCGCCAAGCCGAACGGCATCGTTCAAAGCCTTTGCCTCCTTTCGGACCTCGCGAAAGAAGTCCTGCCAGAAACTCGGGCCATAGTCCTTTGCGCACCGCCAGAGAATCCAGGCGTGAATGCGGTCGCACTTATTGGGCGGCACGTCGGCTGGCAGAATGAAATCATTCTGAATGTAGCGGGAGTAGGTCCGTTGCTGTTCATTGCGGGTCCTGCGGACCTGTTGGCGCAGGATCGGATTGTCGGCTATTTGTTAAGAAACTATCGTTCCTATCGACCAACCGACCATCTCCCAGCCAAATTGCGCCTTTGTTGCATGAACAAAGCTGTGGGCCATCTCTTCAATGTAGCCGCAAACGTGAGGGACCTTGTATCGGGTCCATTCCGAATGCTTTTCGAAATCAAGGTTCGAGTCATCGTATTCGATACTGCAATTCGACGCGCCGCCCCGGGCGTTTGGATTGCCCTTGGGAAACGCATAGACCGCGATCTTATATTCGGTATGCGTTCCGACGATCTCGTATAGTTTATCGTACGCCCTCACCAGGTAGCCGAAGACAATGCGGGCTTGGCGCTGCTTTCTCTTGGGGGCGAAGAGGCAGACGTGGTCGTCGTCGAGATAAACGGCTGGCTCTCGGATTTCTTTTTGGAACTGCTCGAGGGTTTTGAACTTCAGCGAAGTTTTGAGCAGGCGCGGCTGGGTAATGGGGGGCCCAGAGGACGGCCTGCTGCCTTGAGCTCCCTTGCTGCGCAGATACTGCGCGGTTCCGGAATGGCCGTTTGCCTCTGCATGATCGAGGGGAGTCTGCCCGGCTTTGTCCTGCGCGTTCAACTTCGCCCCGTGGTCGAGCAGGATCTGCGACGTTCGTTGATGTCCGTGGGCGGCGGCCAGGTGAAGAGGCGTGAGGCCGGATTCGTCCCTGACGTTGGGGGATACTCCGCTCTTGAGAATAGACTCTACTTCGCCGCCGTGACCATCCCTGGCCGCATCCAGAAGGCGCCGTGAGTTGGGCTCCGGTTCCTGGCTCGACAACGTTGTGGCACAAGAAACGACTAACAGAACGACAAGTAGCAAGCAAAGCGTTTTCTGTTGCATCCAGTTTTTCTCTGGCATTATCGAACGTTTGCCTTCACGTGCTGAGTGTTCCGGGTGCGGAACAGTCGGTCGCGGTGTGAGCGTTTGTTCGAGCAGTTGCTGTTATAATACTGTGGAAATGACGGCCAGCGGCGGTCTGTTCTTCCATTGGCCGCGAGTGAAATCGGGAAAGTCAACGGGTTGGCTCTTTGCGGCTATTGATTGTTCGCTTAGAGCGGAGACCGCACTCCACGAAGCCGCATCGTAAACGTCCATGTCCGTTTCAGTTCCGGTACGCAAACACTGTATTAGCCGATAATCTTCTATGTAATCCATGTCGCCGTGACCCGCACCTTTAGCCTTATCGGCCAGCGTTTTCCACAACGGGTGTTCGAATTGTGTCCGGTAATTGGACAGTGCTTCCCAGCTATGTCCTCGGGTGCTTCCAGCGATATAGATTTTCTCCTCGGGATATTTGCGAACGATACCTTTTGTTCCCTGTAGAAGAATATCCCGGCTGTAGGGGCGCGGCGAATTGGTATCGTGCTTTACGACGATAGTCTGTCCGGCTGTGGTCTGGATAATTGTGGTGACCACATCACCCAGAGCATATGTCTGTTTTGCTTCGGGGCTGTCCGTGCCGAACTTTTTTTTCGCAAACAAGCTCAATCCTCTCGACTGACAGCTCATTGAGACCAGTCGGGCGAACCGGTTGCCGCGGTTGATATTCATGCATTGGGCAATGGGGCCGAGACCGTGAGTCGGATAGAGGTCGCCGTTGCGCTTCTGTGAATGAGCACGGCGCCATAGTCCTTCGCCACGGTCACTGAATTTGATTGCTCGCAGATCATGCAGATAGCCGCATTCGGCGTGGAGAAGTTCACCAAGGAGGCCCTTGCGGACCATGTTCAAAATCATCAGTTCGGTTCTGTCGTAGCAGCAGTTCTCCATCATGACGCAGTGTTTGCGTGTCTTCTCGGAAGTCTCAACCAGGCGCCAGCACTCGTCCAGCGTGAGGGCGGCAGGTACTTCTGTGGCTGCATGTTTGCCGTTTTTCATGGCCGAAACACAAACAGGGACATGCCAGCACCAGGGCGTGGCGGTATAGACCAGGTCCAGATCTTCTTCGGCACAAAGACGTTCGAAGTCATGCTCACCACGGGTATAAAGCGTGGGAGGCTGCTGGCCGGCTGACCGAATAATGCTGCTTGCTCGCTTGGCGTGATTTTCGCGTATATCACAAACAGCGGTGATAACCGCGCCTGGTATTCGAACGAGGATTTTGACGTGGTTGGTGCCCATGCCGCCGACGCCGACAAAACCTATACGGACCTGATTAATCGGCTTGTTGACGGCCGTTGAAACGTTGCCTAAGGTCGCACTCAGACCGGCAACGGCGCTAAGCTTCATAAAGCCGCGGCGGCTGATAGAGGAACCGGTGCTGTCTGTTTTCGCAGTCATCAGACGTCCTTTCTTGTCGAACGGGGCGGATCAGCGGTTTTCAACGAGTGCAGCGAGTTGAAACTCCAGTGCATCTGCTTGTTGGCCAAAACTCTACCATGCCTCTGCCCAATAGACGACCTCATTTTTCTTCTTACTTATGGCTACGCCGTGACTTTGACCATGATTCCAATTTTCCTTCTTGAGAATCTTATCAAAAATCATGATTTCGTAGTCATCAGGAAATTCGTCATTGCCTGAACTGCTTGTGTAGAAAAACGTCGTAGGCATGCCTTCTTTCATATTCACGTGGTCATTAGTGTCACCACCAGTAAATGATTTTGTTTTCCTTTCGGAAAAGCGGGTATACACATCTGCAATTATTTCAGGAGACGTGGCGTAGCGGAGTTGAATATGGGCCCCACCCTGTAGAAACTTTGGACGGAATGAGAATCGAACATTATTAGCATCAGATGGAATTGGACGTGGAAAATGGCTGACCAACTCACTATTGAAGCTCCAATAATCGTTTAGAATCTTATCGTACCGTCTCACATTTGTTACTTCCGTTGTGCTGATAAACATCTCGACTCCGAGGGTAACCCATCCCCAAAACACTAGCGCCAAAAGACAGAACGGAATGGCAACGACATGCACTATTTTTCGCTTGGAATTTCTGCTGATGATATGTGCAATAAAAAAGACAGTCGCGGGCAGAAAACTGAGCGAATATGCAGGCGTGATCGTTCCTGAGCTACTGCTCCACCGAATAAACTGAAGGGCTGCAACGACTCCAAGAAGTATGGCAAGAACAATGTATATGCGCCCAAGTATTTTCATTTCTCTTTTGCCCAACTTATGATTAGACAGTTTCTATATAAAACCCAAACACGGCAACGATTTACTGTATAAACGTCATCGAGCTATTGCCGCCTTGACGAGGTAAGTCTGTCTGGTTGGACTTCGTCCCTGTGAGATGTATGGGCTGGGGTTTCGGGGTTGCTTTTTCGGTTGGTGTGCAGCCCAGCCTATAATTGTCATCCGATGGGGAATATACAGAATTGGAGCGTTGTTTTCAAGGGGAAAATTCTGAGAGGGGGAAAATTTTATTTCGTGGGGCGTGAAGCGGTATCTGGGGTGCTGTTTAGGGGTCGGGTGGAGAGGGGAGAGGGGAGGGTTTTTGTTAGTTTTGTCAGGGTTTTTTTGGCGTTGTTTACGGTGCTGGCGGCGGGGGTTTTTTGAGCGGATTTGAAGGTGAAGGTTGTGAGGGTTTTTTCTATTTCTTTCAGGGCGGCTTTGGCTTGGGGCGTGTCGATTTTTTGAAAGGCTTGTCGGAGGATTCTTATTTTTTCGTAGTGGACGATACCTTCTCGAAGGCGTTCAAATCTTATGGAGCTTCTTTGTCCGGGGTATACGAGGAAGCAGTCACCGGCTGTCCAGGTAACGTGGCTGGTGTCATATAGGGGGTCTTGGACCCAACTGTCGTAGGCCCATCTTAGGAAGCCGGAGTATCCTTTTGCGGCCGCATAGAATCCCATCCATGCAGCTTCAGCGGGCGGTGAATCGGTGAACGTGTTTGGGCGGGCGGGGCCGCAGCAGACGTAGAAGGTAGTTGGGCGGGACCGGGCAGTCCGCTCTTTTCTATATTGCGGTTGGAGAGGGTGGCCTATGGCGGCGGAGAGGTCGTAGATGTCGAGCTTGACTTTGGGCTGATAGTTTACGGCGAGTGTGAGCTTTAGCTCG
>Ga0180438_10009893_pt1 | contig 11779 bp, 3 predicted proteins | sample SS_ome_12_FD_132455 | JGI IMG/M metagenome (GOLD analysis project Ga0180438, IMG submission 132455) | Hypersaline lake sediment archaeal communities from the Salton Sea, California, USA - SS_3_D_2 metaG | ecosystem: Environmental > Aquatic > Non-marine Saline and Alkaline > Hypersaline >...
AACACCCAACGCATTCAAAAAGCTTTAGATTACGTAGCCTCTCTACCTGCGGATACTAATGACATTCGGGGCGCAGTTTTATTGCAGAAGGGACAATATAAAATTTCAGGGGGGCTGAAGATATCTACATCCGGTGTAGTTCTTCGAGGGCAGGGGATGTCAGAGGATGGAACAGTGCTTGTTGCTGCCGGGCAAGATCGACGTACCCTGATAAAAATCGCGGGAGTACAAAATCGTATAAATTCCTTGAGAAAAACCTGCCCTATTAAAAATAATATCATCCCAGTCGGTGCGTACCGCATTCGTCTCAATTCCTCAGAGGGGCTTAAAGTTGGAGATACCATAAACATTGTTCGTCCCTGTACCAAAGAGTGGATCGATCGGCTGGGTATGAATAGTTTTGGGGGCGGATTGCGTGGCTACTTCGCCTGGAAACCGCGCTCGCGCGACCTGATCTGGGATCGCGTTATCAAGTCCATACACGATGATACGGTTATAGTGGATGCTCCTGTCACTACCGCTATCGAAACTCAATTTGGAGGTGGCTGGGTAGAGCCGTATTCCTGGCCGGGCCGGATACGCCACGTCGGGGTAGAAAACCTGCGGTGTGTCTCTACATTTGATACCGCCAATCCCAAAGATGAAGCCCATTCCTGGATGGCCGTTACCATGGAAAATGTTGAGAATGCCTGGATGCGGCAAGTAACTATGAAACATTTCGCTGGTTCTGCAGTTGCTCTCTGGGAAAGCTGTAAATGGATAACGGTACAGGATTGCCTCTCATTGGCACCTGTTTCCGAACTCGGCGGTTATCGTCGGCATACTTTCTTTACTATGGGACAATTAACTTTGTTTCTGCGCTGTATATCAGAAAACGGACGACATGGTTTTTCTGTAGGATATTGCGCCGCAGGTCCCAATGCATTTGTGCAATGCCAGGCAATATCTGCCCACAAAGAAAGCGGCCCCATCGACAGTTGGGCATCCGGAACGCTTTATGACATGGTCCGGATTGACGGTAATGCTTTGAGTCTGGCTAACCGCGACAGCCGGGGTGAAGGCATCGGTTGGAGCGCGGCCAACAGTGTTTTCTGGCAGTGCAGTGCTGCAATTATTCGATGTGAAAATCCACCCACGGCATATAACTGGGCTTATGGGTGTTGGGGGGAATTTGAAGGAAACGGGATCTGGACCGAATCCAACTCTTTTGTCAAACCACTTAGCCTTTACCAGGCTCAACTGAAAGATCGATTAGGTCCCAGATTTTCAGATAAGTTACAGATAATGCCGTTTTCAACATCCAGCACAACCAGGCCGACCGTACAGCAAGCGGAAGAATGGACAAATGTTTCTCATAAGCTGGCATTGCAACTAATGGATTACCTATCTGATGCCTCCCAGCGGGATCCCATTCCGGTTCATCCTGTCGACGTCATATCTGTGGATCAAATCACCTCTGCCTCTTCTCTGCAAAATAGTAAGAAAGTAAATTTCATTACTACGAAGAAACTGTCTATTGAGAATGGCATAATTACTAACAACGGTCATATGATTGTTGGTGGTACCTTAAATAACGTATGGTGGCGTGGCTCTGTGCGACCTCAAAAAGCCCCAACCTTTGGAGCAGCGCTGACCCGATTTGTGCCGGGACGAGCAGGGCCGGGTTTCACGGATGACTTGGAGGCGCTTACAAACAACATGTTGAACGATCAACAAGCAGTACTCGAGCACAATTACGGTCTCTGGTATGATCGTCGTCGGGATGACCACCAGCGCGTACGGCGTATGAACGGGGCTGTCCGACCGCCTTTTTACGAACAACCTTTCGCCCGCAGCGGTCATGGTCTTGCCTGGGATGGTCTAAGCAAATATGATCTGACAAAATACAATCCCTGGTACTGGAATCGCCTGAAAGAATTTGCCGATTTCTCTGACCGGAAAGGACTGGTCCTGCTCCATCAGAATTATTTCCAGCACAATATCCTGGAAGCCGGCGCCCATTGGGCGGATTTCCCCTGGCGTTCCGCAAACAATATCAATCATACGGATTTCCCTGAACCGCCGCCTTATGCCGGCAATAAACGCATTTTCATGGATGAATTATTCTACGATGTGACTCACCCGGTTCGTCGCAAGCTGCATCAAGCTTATATTCGAAAGTGTCTGGATAACTTTTCTGATAATACCAATGTGATCCAATTCACCAGTGCTGAATATACCGGACCACTCTACTTTGTTCAATTCTGGTTGGATACCATCATTGAATGGCAACAGGAAACTAAAAAAAATCCTCTGATCGGATTGAGCTGTACCAAGGATGTTCAGGATGCGATACTGAAAGATCCCGTTTATCGCCAAGTGATCGATGTGATTGACATTCGTTACTGGTGGTATCAGGCTGACGGAGAGCTTTATGCCCCAAAGGGAGGCCAACATCTAGCTCCCAGACAGCATGCACGACTACTTAAACCCAAACGCTCTTCATTCGATCAGGTATACCGGGCTGTCCGTGAATACCGCAGTCGATATCCGGACAAAGCGGTCTTGTATTCTGCCGACAACTCGTTTGGCTGGGCAGTGCTTATGGCAGGAGGATCTATTCCTAATATCCCAAACTTTACTGATACAAATATATCATCTGCAATTCTTCGGATGTCGCCGCAACTGCATGCAAATAATCGTCCCGGGCAATATTTTATTACAGATAACGAGAACAACATTTTAGTTTATGCTTCTACCGTTGACACGATTCAGCTGGATTTAAGTAATTTTCAAGGGATTTTTAATGCCCTGTGGTTTGATCCCGGCAGTAATGAAGTAAAATTAAAAGGCGACAATATTACTGCCAATGCAAAAGTAAAAATTGGGATCAAATATAAACCCTGTTTGTTATGGCTTAAAAAGTTGGACTCCATCGAAGAGAATTGAAATCTATTAAGGACTAATCATCATGCGTCATAATGTAATCCTATTCCTGCTAATTAGTGTCGTAAATAACCAATTTTGTTTTGCCAGCGGCTTAACCGATACTGCCAAAAGTCGATATGTCAAACTTCGAAGTGCAGATATCAAAGATGTACAATGGACTGAGGGCTTCTGGAAAGACAGATTCGATTGCTGTAGAACGAGTATGATTCCCAATATGCAACGATTGCTGGAGGATCCCGAAACCAGTCATGCCTATGATAATTTTCTTGTTGCCGCCGGTCTAAAAGAAGGAAAACATCGGGGCCCGAAATGGCATGACGGCGATTTTTATAAATGGCTTGAATCGGTTGCCTACGTGTATGCCGTTACCCAGGACGATAAGCTGGACCGCCTGATGGATCAAATCATCGAAGTCATCGGCAAATCCCAGCGAGAAGACGGCTATATTCACACTCCGGTTATCATTGAGCAGCGTCAGAAAAAATCTCAGTCGGAAGAATTTCATAACCGGCTGGATTTTGAAACCTATAACATGGGCCATTTGATGACTTGCGCCTGTATCCACTATCGCGTAACCGGCAAGAGCGGCTTATTGCATATCGCCCAAAAGGCTGCTGATTTCCTATATCAAATGTATAAAACTTCTCCGGAAATACTCGCCAATAATGCGATTTGCCCATCCCATTACATGGGTATCATTGAAATGTATCGTACCTGCAGAGAACCCCGGTATCTTGAACTGGCCAGGGGGCTAATTGACATTCGAGATCTTATCAAAGAGGGATCGGATCACAATCAGGATCGTTTACCATTTCGCAAACAAAAAGAAGCTGTCGGCCATGCCGTCAGAGCGAATTATCTTTATGCCGGCGTTGCTGATGTATATGCCGAGACCGGCGACACAACTCTTCTCAAAGCTCTGGAGGCGATATGGGAAGATGTTGCATATCGAAAGCTGTACATCACCGGAGCGACCGGGGCTCTGTATGATGGGGCTTCTCCTGACGGATCAAGGTCGCACTCGTCGATCCAGCTTGTACATCAGGCCTACGGAAGACCTTACCAGTTACCCAATATCACAGCTTATAACGAATCCTGCGCCATCGTAGGTTTGATTTTCTGGAATTGGCGCATGCTTGCCGTCACAGGCGAGGCATGTTATGCCGATCTACTTGAAATGGCATATTATAACGGCTTATTGGCCACAATCAGCCTTGATGGTAAAAAGTTTTTCTATACTAATCCACTCGAGCGCGTTGATAATTTACCGTTTGAACTGCGTTGGTCACGCAAACGCGAGCCATATATTGGCTGTTTCTGTTGTCCGCCTAACACGGTACGAACCCTTGCCGAGGTCGCATCTTATGCTTACAGCATATCCGATGAAGGGCTATGGTTCAATCTGTATGGCAGCAATGATCTAAATACACACCTTTCTGACGGATCAGCTCTGAAACTTAAACAGCAAACGGACTATCCCTGGGACGGTACGATAAACATTTCAATAGAAGATGCACCTCAGAATGAATTTTCTCTTTTCCTGCGTATTCCCGGCTGGGCTGAAAATGCATACGTTGCCATGAATAATGAAATGGTGAGTAACAATTTTCCTTCAGGACAATATTTCGAGATTCGGCGTTTATGGCGTAAAAAAGATAAAATCAAGTTGGTTCTACCCATGCCTGCCCAACTCATGGAAGCACACCCTCTGGTTGAGGAAACACGAAATCAAACGGCAATTCAGCGTGGTCCTATTGTATATTGTCTGGAATCGATGGATTTACCTGAGGGTGTCAGTATATCCGAAGTATCTATCCCGTCTGATTCCGATTTCCAAAGCAGCTATGACCGCAAATTACTGGGGGGAATTGGAGTATTGAAAGGGAAAGCCCGGATTCATCCTACCTGTAATTGGGATAATACGTTATATCGACCATTGGATCGAGAAAAAAGCAGTGAGATGGACCTTCAGTTCATTCCCTATTATGCCTGGGACAACCGGGGGAAATCGGAAATGGCAGTCTGGCTGCCTCTAGATAAGGCTCGTAATAGAAATGCGGCGATGTTTATGCTAGATGCAAAAGATTTCAAATATCACATTGATTTTTTTAACGATATGGAACCTGAGAACATTGTAAATTTTGTTCCGAACAACTGTTCCTGGGATTGGCTGGTTGAGAATATTCCCTTTTTCGAATGCCCGGATAAACACTTCGAGCAAATATATTATTTTCGCTGGTGGACGTTTCGCAAGCATCTAAAAAAAACACCTAAAGGCTTCGTATTCACTGAATTTCTCGATAAGGTCGGACACAGCGGCAAATTCAATACCATCAGTTGTGCGTTGGGTCATCACATCTATGAAGGCACATGGTTACGCAATAAGAAATATATCGATGATTATGCGCGTTTCTGGTATCTCGGCGACAAGGGTACACTACAGCCTCATTTCCACAAATACAGCAATTGGGGCACGTGGGCCCTCTATCGACGCTATCTCGTGAATCAGGACAAACAGTTTATCACAGCGCTGCTGGATTCCTTAATCGCAGACTATGAATTATGGGTGAATGAAAAAGGTCTGAAAAACGACCTGTTTTGGCAATACGACGTGCGCGACGGCATGGAGGAATCTATCAGTGGTTCGCGTAAAGTGAAAAATGCTCGCCCCACATTGAATAGCTATATGTACGCGGCCGCTCTGTCAATTTCTAAAATAGCCTTTTTGGCTGACAAAAGAACGATAGCAAATGAATATTCTAAAAAAGCCTCTATAATTAAATCACTTATACAAAAATTACTATGGAATAACAAAGCGTCTTTTTTCAAGGTCAGACATCCGGATGGCAGGTTGGCGGATGTACGTGAGGAGATAGGATTTATTCCTTGGTACTTTAATATCCCTGAATCCGGATATGAACAGGCCTGGCAGCAGTTTGTCGATCCGGAAGGCTTTGCGGCACCCATGGGAATTACGACGGCTGAACGCAGACATCCTCAGTTCCGGAGCCACGGTGTCGGAACTTGCGAATGGGATGGCGCTGTCTGGCCCTACGCGACCAGCCAAACAATGGTTAGCATGGCTAATCTTTTGCGGAATTACAAACAGAATTACGTAAGCAGAGAGGATTATTTTCATGCTCTTCTAACATATGCCCGCTCACACCATTTTCGCGGCAAACCTTATATCGGGGAATATCTCGATGAGATAAACGGGCAGTGGTTAAAACCGGATTCTGATCGTAGTCGATATTACAATCATTCGACATTTTGTGATCTGGTCATTAGCGGCTTGGTAGGACTTATCCCACAGGAAGGCAACGAGGTCCGGATTGATCCTTTACTACCTTTGGAAACCTGGGATTGGTTCTGCCTGGATCACCTGCGCTATCATGGTTGTGACCTGACGATCGTATGGGATCGGGATGGCACAAAATATAAAAAAGGGAAAGGTTTCAGAATATTTGCAGATGGGATTGAGATAGCCCATTCGGAGGAAATAACGGGCATTAAAGGCAAAATTCCTAAATAACATAAGTAAAAAAGGTAGATTAACATGAGAAAATGGAAGACTATGAAATTAATCATATTGGCATTTAGCATTCTGGCAACTTCAGCCACTTTCGCTGAAAACCAGAAATCACATGATAACCAGAGAATGTCGATTGGACATCGCGGTGCGCTGGATGGACTTAGCTACCGCGTCATCGTATCGACAGACATCGGTGGAACAGATCCGGATGATTTTCAATCCATGGTGCATTTTCTGGTCTATGCGGATTGCTTCGATATTGAAGGGCTCATCTCATCCCCTTATGGTCCCGGTCGGAAAAAGCACATTTTGGAGGTCATCGATTGCTACGCGAAAGACTACGCTAATCTGAAGACATACTCTGACAAGTATCCCCCTCCCGACGTGCTTCGTGCGATTACCAAGCAGGGCGAGACCGAGCGGGCGCCTTACGCCGGCGTACGACGCTCAACGGAGGGTTCACAGTGGATTGTTGAATGCGCGCGGCGCGATGATCCGAGGCCGCTCTATGTCCTGGTCTGGGGCGGTATTGAAGATCTCGCCCAGGCGCTGTATGACGCACCCGACATCCTACCCAAGCTGCGAGTGTACTGGATCGGTGGTCCGAACAAGAAATGGGGTCCGGACACGTTTCAGTATCTCGCGACGCACCATCCGAAATTATGGATCATCGAGTCCAACGCTACGTATAGAGGCTGGTTTGTCGGCGGCAATCAGTCGGGCCAATGGGGCAACAAAGAGTTTGTGAGAAAGTATATCACCGGAAAAGGCGCACTCGGTGATTTCTTTGTCAGCAAGAAAAGTGATATCAAGATGGGTGACACGCCGTCGGTCGGCTGGCTGCTCAAGGGCACGCCCGACGACCCCTCGCAGCCCGGTTGGGGCGGACGCTTCGTGCGGGCATGGAAACGTCCCTATAACCGTCTAGATCAAATGCCCACGAAAAAGGATCGCATGGAGGTGTTTGGAATTGTAGAACTTGTATTACCTATGGATAATGATGTTCCGGAGCAGCCCGAGGCTATATTGGCAGTGGAGAATCAGAGGTTGCCTGGTTATGCGCCTGGCGACGGGACAATGCGGTTCCGTTTCTGCCCGAAGACCGCAAAGAGCCATAGTTTCAAGATTCAAAGCAATGTGCCCTCAATCGACGGGAAAACCGGAGGAATCGCAGTTCACATCCCGGCCCCCAGTATGGCGCAGCATACGGCAGCGCATTTACCCAACTGGTGGACGGATAACCCGGCTTTGAAGGTAGCGGAAGGGCCGCATAGCGGCGCCAAGACCGTCAACCGATGGCGTGAAGATTTCCTTCGTGACTTTGCCAAACGCATGCTCCGATGTCAGTCACCGACAACCGCAGAAAAGTTAAGACCTGAAAACTGAATACCACACATTGAAATGTAAGGTGGCATTATGAAAACGAATTTCGTTCTTATTGCACTGGCTGTCATCACTTTTACCCAAGAGGAAGCTTCAAGCCTCGAGGGAAGCACGCAAAAATCCTCTCAGAGCCCCAAAAGGCTGCGTGTCATTATGATGTCGGACTTTCCGCCCATAGGCGTTGTTAAGGGTGGCAATGTACCCAATACTCAAAAAAGTGACCCTGATGATATGCAGTCGATGGTTCGTTTCCTGTTGTATGTCAATGAGTTTGACGTCGAAGGATTGATCGCTTCCGCAGGCACCTTTACCATGCAAGCTCATAAGAAAAATATACTGGAAGTACTTGACCGATACGAGAAGGTATATGAGAACTTGAAAAAACATGATCCCGACTATCCTACCGCTGACTATTTGCGTTCGGTTGCCTACGAGGGCTTGAGTAATAATCATGGTGTTAGTATTAAATGGGGGAGCAAAACTCAACCAATAACTGACATTATTGGCGAGGGCAAGGACAGTGAGGCTTCCAATGCGATTATTACCGCCGCGGATAAACCTGATCCACGGCCGCTTTGGATCGGCGTCTGGGGCGGCCCGCGTGAGGTTTCCCAGGCCATTTGGCGTGTTCGGAATGATCGCAGTGAAAAAGAATTCAAAGCTTTTATTAGCAAGCTTCGTATCTTCTTGATTGCTTATCAAGACTGTACGCATAGCTGGCTCATGAATGAGTTCCCTGACTTGTTTATTATCGACTCGAGAAAGACTTATCAGGGAATGTTCGGCGGCCGTGATCCGATTTCGAACCTCGCCTGGATCAACGAGAACATTCGCCATAACCACGGACCTCTCTGTGATGTGTATCCGCATGAAGGGATGGGATGCACTGGGGTATGCGAGGGTGATTCGCCTACGTTCCTGTATCTGGTCAGCGCGAACCGCGGGATTAACAACCCCGAAGATCCCACCCAGCCCAGTTGGGGTGGACAATACAAACGCAAGGCCAATACGAATCATTATATTGACGGGCCCGGCAGTTCGAGCATCTCCAGGTGGCGTAAGGATTGCCAGAAGGAGTTTGCAGAACGCGCAGATTGGTGTGTCGGTCATATAGCTGAGTCGAGCGGAGCAACACCTGGGTCGGATAGAGCAACGAATAATCGTCGAGATGGCTGGTCCAGGATTGAGGCCGGGAGTTTTGATATTTCGGGTGGCTCTCTAGAGGCACACGGCGAGAATCTGTACTACGTAAAGCCCAATGCCTGGACGCAATACGATAGTGTGGATTTGCATACCGGGACGATTACGATTCAGATGAACGTTGCCAACGGTGGCCCAGACTCGGCTATTCAAGTTTGGGTAGGCGACATGAAGGTCGGTGCCCTGACTGTGACCGGCACAGGCGGCTGGAATACGTACCAGACGCAATTCCTCACGTTGAACGCTCCTCAGAGCGGCGTACAGATTGTAAAGCTCGTTTTTGTTAACGGCAACGTGAATATGGATTGGTTCATTTTCTCAGCGTCACCACAAACGACGCCGAAGAAAACGACTAAATCCAAAGCTGCCTCCACTCCGGCATATACGCGGGGGCCAACAGGGTACAAGCCCCGGATTGTTGTACTGACAGACATTTCCACCTGGGAAACCGATGACCATGAGTCGTTGATCCGGTTTGTTGCTCATGCGGACATGTTCGAAATCGAGGGTCTGATTATATCGACCGGCTATAGTATTAAAACCCTCACCAAGTCTCCCGAGAAGGATTTTATCAATATCGCTCATGGCGTGGTTAATGCCTACGAAAAGGATTTACCGAACTTGATGAAGCGTTCTCAGCAGGTGGGCCACAAGTTCGATGGCGCCAAGCAGAAAATCGGATACTGGCCGAGCCCGCAATACCTGAGGGATCGTACCATGTTTGGAAGCCTGAATAGAGGGAAACAATTCATAGGCGATGACAATGATTCCCTCGGAAGCGACCTTATTATCAAGCTGGCCGATGATGACGATCCTCGTCCACTCTGGGTAACCGTTTGGGGAGGCGGAAACACCGTCGCCCAGTCGATCTACCGGGTCAAGAAAGATCGAACCGCAGAGCAGTTCAAGGCCTTCCTGCGTAAAATCCGCATCTATACCATAACGGATCAGGACCGTCATTATAGAGGAGAAGGACTTGACGTCAGCGCTCATGGATGGATACGTGAACAGGCTGGAAACGATCTCCTGTTTATTTGGGACGAAAGTGCCTGGAAAGCACATAATGGCACCGGAAGAAGCAACTGGAATCAGTATGCAACCCATATCCAGGGCCATGGCAACCTGGGCAGCCAATATCCTAAGTACAAATATGGAGTGGAAGGTGACACTCCCTCTTTCCTTTATCTCATGCCCACCGGACTCAATGACCCGGAAGATCCAACGCAATGCAGTTGGGGGGGAACGTTTAAAGGGAACGCAAACAATCTGTGGCAACCAGCCGGCTCCTGTAGATCGTATTTTGACCGGTTCTACCCGGCAGCTTTCAACAACTTTGCCGCCCGAATGGACTGGGCAAAAGACGGCGCCGGCAACCGGAATCCGGTGATTATCCTTGATGGTGGCGACGGCATTAGCGTTCTGACGAAAATCCCTAAACCAGGAACAACGGTTACACTCGACGCCTCGCAGACGTTTGATCCGGATGATGATAATCTGAAGTTTAATTGGTGGATTCAATCCGACGCCGGCGCCTATTCCGGAAACGTCAATATCTCCAACCCCGGCTCGAGTATTGCCACGGTCAATGTTCCATCCGATGCAGCGGGAAAGAGCTTTCATGTGATATGCGAGGTGATCGATAACGGCACGCATAATCTTAGCGATTATCGCAGAATTGTATTTAGACCGAATACTACATTCTGAAATGTGAGGTGAAATTATGAAAAAGAGTTTGGTTCTTATGGCACTGGCTGTTTTCGCTTTTAGCATTAATTCCAATCCTGCAGAGGCGGCTGATCTGGTCGTCGAGGTGGAGAATCTCAAGCTTTCCCATGCCAAATTGCAGGACTTTGAGGGGGCCAGCGGCAAGGTCGTTGCGTTCGATGTCGAAGGCGCCGAAGCCAAAGGCGAAGTGGAACTGGAGCGCGGAGTGTACGAGGCGTTTGTTGTTATGGTCGCCCAGGGTTATGAGAATGACGCGGTCAATGTTGGGATCGAGACTGCCCTGAATCGCACCTTTTCTCACACCTTTTTCGAACTCAGTGAATCCGAACCGTTCACGATCACTATCCCTGAGAAAAAGAAGCACCCGCTCATAATCCAATTCGCCGAACTCGGTGTGCTCGTAGATCGGCTCGTTATTCGGCCAAAGCCGGATCAAACCGTAACGGATCCAGCGGAAAAGAAGTCCGAATCGACGGATGCCGAACCCGGTCCCACGGATCCGTACAACAGGCCGCGAGTGATTGCGACGTCGGACGGCGAGATTGACGACCAGTGTTCGATGGTCCGGTTCCTGCTGTGTGCCAATGAATTTGACGTAGAAGCGATCATCACCTCGAGTTCGCAATACCACTGGCAGGGACACCGGTGGGCCGGTGACGACTGGATACAGCCCTATCTGGATGCCTACGTCAAGGTCTATCCGAATCTGGTCAAGCACGATCCCCGTTATCCCACGCCCAAATACTTGCAGGCACGTACGCTGTTGGGGAACGTGAAAGCCGAGGGCGAGATGGATGCGGTTACGGCCGGTTCGCAGTACATCGTCAAGGTGTTGCTGGACAAGACGGATAACCAGCCCGTCTGGCTTCAGGCGTGGGGCGGCCCCAACACCATTGCCCGGGCCCTGAAGACCATCGAGGAAGAACACCCGGATCAAATGGCCTATGTGGCGAACAAGATCCGCTTCTTCTTCATCTGGGAGCAGGATTCCACCTACCAGGATTACATCCG
>Ga0180438_10009894_pt1 | contig 11778 bp, 17 predicted proteins | sample SS_ome_12_FD_132455 | JGI IMG/M metagenome (GOLD analysis project Ga0180438, IMG submission 132455) | Hypersaline lake sediment archaeal communities from the Salton Sea, California, USA - SS_3_D_2 metaG | ecosystem: Environmental > Aquatic > Non-marine Saline and Alkaline > Hypersaline >...
CAAACGTCAAACGCGGTATCATGACTCAAGCGTGGCCGAGACAGACTCTGTCGTGGGCACTCAATTATCATATTGGGGAGACGCGACGGAGGCCGCACGGTCCTTGCTGGGGGATCTGGCCGCTGAGGCCGTCGTGGTCATCCTTCTTGACGGCGGGCATCGCGTGATCGGCGCGGCCCGCGTCGCTCTGGGAGTACCGGGGCAGTGCGTGGTATTTCCGCGCACCGTGTTTACCGCCGCGCTCCTGTCCGGGGCGGCGTCTGTAATCATGGCACACAATCATCCTGGTGGCGGGAAAATACCCTCCAAACTGGACTGGGATATAACGTATCGCTGTCAGGAAGCGGGAAAGATTCTTGGAATTCCTTTCCTTGACCACATAATAATTTCCGATGATGAGTGCATATCGATGAGAGAAAGTCCCAACTGGGACAGGGGGCAAAAATGAAAACTCCGGTCGGCATCTCACGCGGGACAGGCTACGCCCGCCTCACGGAATCTCAGCGCGAGTCCATCATCGAGGCATTCAAAAAACTCCGTAATGCACACCCCGGGTACACTGACTACAAACACCTGTGTGCTCAGGTGGCGTATGACCTTTACTTCCACGGGGATGCCTCAGCCTGGAACCACGCGCACGGTCGCCGCAGCGACGCCTATGCCGCTGTCATCACGGTGCTGGTACACAATAACATACTGACCCTCATTCTCGGGCCCGGAGCGAGATAATGAATTTACACAAACGAGTATGCTATGAGACGGACTCGGCGGGGGAGTCCGTGGTGCGGTATCTGGTCGGGACAGATCGGCAGACATTGATCATGACTCCAGTGGCCGCGATAGGGTCAGTGTTGGACGCCAAATTCTCCATCGCCGCATCTATCGCCATGCGGGCGCTGGAGGACAACGGTAAACACCTGTTCGAGGAGGATGAGCTATGAGGATGTATTTTCGTCTCTCTGACGGTACGATCGTATCGTCTCCAGTGCGCCGGGAAGGGCCTTGTGGGGCCCGCAATTATTTCCCGGCTCTTCTCAGGGCCTGGGTGATTTCCCGCCTTCTCCGGGCTCGTATCGCGTCGTGGAGCAGTAACAAGTCCCTATTATTCCCTGCCATGAAGGAGATGAAGATATGACGATCACAGTATCCCCCCTGGCGGGCAGAGACTACAAAAGGCAAAAAGAAGCCATCAACGACTTCAATATGGGCAAACTCTTCGTAATCCGAAATGCTTTTGACCCCTGGGACGGGAAAACCGCTAATAAGGAGGACCTTAAACGGGCGGGCTATGACCACGCCCTGATACGCTACGATCGACTTCGCAAGCTGGCTTTGGCCCCGATACGGTGAGCAGGGCCGGCGACCTCGCCGGCCTTGCTTTTCCTCCGCGCACATTGTATCATAGTACTGTCCCTCAACGCCAACCGGGTCGAGTATGCCATTATCTCCACGGGCCGAGTGGGTTCTGAACAACCTGTCTTTGGGCGAAATACAGGCCGGTGTCGACTTTATCGTACCCCTCAAAGTGCCCAAAGCTCCCCGCAGCGCCGGCGAACGGGACTATAAAATCGTCCGCTCTACAAAGCGCGTGGAAGGCACCCGTATTCCCGCGTCCACTATCGTGAAATTCAAGTCGGGGGAATGGACACCCAGGCGGAAAACGATAGACAAACTGGAAAAACTTTATTATCGTCACCAGTACCAGACGCTTAAATCGTCGGGCCTCTCCACGCAGCAGGCCCGACGATTCTTTCGGCGGTCGCCGCAGGAGGTCGCCACGATTGCGAATGAGTACGCCCAGTATATACGCACAATAGCCAGCAACAAGGGCGTGGATCCCTTTTACGTTTTGTATGGGTTTACCCTTTCTCAACGCATCATGGAGGACTGGGATTTCTATGTATCGTCTCGCGGGTACACTCCTCCGCCGTCTCGTGCCAGGTTTGTCAGGATTCGACCGAAAACCAGGCGCGGGCGCAGGCACAAACGCAAACGACGTTGATACAATCGTACGCTGGAATCGCAGATGGCCGGTGGGCACATCGTGCAGAATATTCGGGACCAGATGTACGATCATATCCCGGGCATGGCTCAATAACGGATACGCCGTCGTGATGACCGATGCGTTCTGCTGTCCCGTATCATTATCAGTTATTAAGATGCCCCGGTGGAGGGGCTGGCGTTCCTCCAGCTCGAAACAGGACGGCGAGTTTCGGCATGTCGATTGAAGGGGTCTACTATAACGAGATCGACCCGAGGGCCTGCGAGTGGCTTCGCAGGCTGATTTCCGCAGGGCATCTGCCGGCGGGGGATATTGACAACCGCAGTATAGAAGACGTGAGGGGCGACGATGTCAAAACGTACATACAATGCCACTTCTTCGCGGGAATCGGAGGGTGGCCGCTTGCGTTACGCAAAAAAGGACTTGAAGGGGTCAAAGGAATCTGGACTGGTTCATGCCCGTGTCAACCGTTCTCAACGGCGGGAAAGCGCCGGGGGCAAAAAGATTCGCGGCACCTCTGGCCGGTATGGAAACGGATCATCGAGGAGTGCCGCCCTTCAGTCGTGTTTGGAGAGCAGGTTGCGAGCCCTCTTGGACGTCAATGGTTCGCCGGAGTTCGCCTTGACCTGGAAGAGCTGGGATATGCCTGCGGGGGAGCCGATCTGTGCGCTGCGGGCGTCGGAGCGCCGCACCGGAGACAAAGGCTGTTCTGGGTGGCCGACTTGTTTGGCGCGGGATTGGAAGTACACGCCGGGGATGAGCGAAACGGGAACGAACCCGGACGGTTCCCGAAGGAGCCGTCTGGACACGCTCCCGAGTGTGGCGGCACTGGCGTGGTGGCATACGCCAAAGGCCTGCGAGACATGCGAAAAACCGGGACAACACGCAAAGAGAAACGCGGACAGAACGGAAACATGCACCGGAAGCCTGTCGGAGCAAGCGAAGTTGGCGGGATGGCAGACGCCGACCGTGGAGGATGCCGGCAGGGACGGAAGCCTGAAAGACTACATGGCATACGTGAACAACGGACAGACGAGCGGGTGCAGGCTACGGTCGCAGGCACAAGCGGTGTTAGTCGGGTGGCCGACGCCGCGCACTCCAACGGGGGGACCGGAGAGTGCCGAGAGAAAGCAGGAGCTGGGCAGAACACAGAGCGGAGGCGGAGACTTGGCGGCGATTGCGAACCTGGCTGGTCCCGCTTCGACATCCTGCCCTGCCGGGATGGGAAAGCGCGGCGTGTTGAGGCCGGGACATTCCCGCTGGCTGATGGGATTCCCGGGCGTGTGGGACTCCTGCGGGGCTACGGCAATGCAATCGTGCCGCAAGTCGCCCAGGTGTTCATAGAGGCGTGGATGGGCATACATGCATTCTGAATGGCTGCTTCCGGTACATGAGTCGCCTGAATCCCGCACTCTCATGGACGTATTTCTGGCCGGGTGGACAGACACGGGTCCGCACCGGGACGCCGTCCTGGTACTGCTTAATAACGGTTGCGGTCGGTGGCTCAATGACATGTGCGCCGACCACGCGGTGCCGGCGTACACAATCCTGGACATGGGAGAAAACATAGGATTTATAGGCGCGGTAAATCGGGGAATAGCATCGAGCAGTCACGCTCCGCTGGTCGGTATTTTGAACACCGACGTATCGTTCGTTTCGGATCGGTGGATGTCGGACCTGCTGGTCTGCATGAATTCATCGAAACTCACCGGGGCGGTTGGATACAACTACACCCCGATGCAGATCGGCCAGAAAATGGTGATAGGCCTGCTCGAATTCAGTTGTGTCCTGATACGGCGCGAGGTACTCGACCGTACAGGTCCGCTCGATCCCGTGTTCGGACACGGCTACTTCGACGATAACGATATGTGCCTGAGAATGATTCTCGACGGGTGGAATCTCGACGCAGTCGACGCCGATCACGTAATTCATCACGGACATATGTCAATCGACGATGCAAAAATGAGAAGACTGATGCATCGCAACTATCGTATTTTTGTCAACAAGTGGCGCGACCATACGAACCCTGTGGTCCGCGAGTATCTTTTTCGTCTGGCTCTATACCTCAAGAACAAGGAACCCTGGATATTCGATGATAACGTCCCTTGATTTCGACAATCTGGTATATCCTCCTCCGCGCCTGAAAGACACCAAACCGATCCTGTCGAATATCCTCGGCATCGACAGCGAGGCGTACGGGGTCGACGCGGAGGGGCACCGTCGCGGCGAGCCGTTTGTATTCTGTCTCTCAAACGGCGACACGCTGCTTCCCCGGGACATCCCCGCAGCCCTCATAGACGATTATTCGTCTGTCAATTTTATGATTTACAATATAAAGTACGACTCGGGGGCCCTGCTCTATCATCTGCCGCAGGAAACCCTGAAGACTCTCTGGGAAGACGGGAAGGCCGTCCACGACGGCTACCATTATCAGTATATCCCCCATAAACAGTTGAAAATATCCCAGGGCAGATCCTCGGTGGTCTTCTGGGACATATCGCAGTTTTACCATGCGCCGCTGGATAAAGCCGCCAGAAAATACCTGGGTCGCGGGAAAATCGACATACGAACGAAGAGGTTTTCCCCGAAATACGTTCGTCATTTCTGGAAGTATATTGTCAAGTACTGCGTGATGGACGCCAGGCTGACGGAGGAGCTTGGCCGGTATCTGGTGGATAAACTGCGGGAGTTCGGCATAACGGCTTCGAGTCTCTATTCGTGTGCGTCGATTTCATTCAAATATTTCTGCGACCGATCCAGGGTCGTTACTACCTGGAGATACTGGCAGAACGAGCGCGACGTTGTCGCGTTTGCCTGCGACGCCTATGAGGGCGGCAAGTTCGAGGTCACCTGGCGCGGGGCATTCTCGGGGCATGAATACGACATCACCAGCGCCTATCCGTACGAAATAGCCAACCTGGTCGACATATCCAATGCGTCCGTCGTGCGCTCGCCTCACTATCGGCGGGACGCCGTGTACGGGTTCCTGCGGTGTTCGATACGCAACCCCGACGGCAAATACATGCCGTGCGGGCCCCAGTTCAAGAACGTCCGCATTTATCCCGCCGGCAGGTTCTTTCTGACGATAACCAAGGCCGAGTATGAATATCTCCTGTCAATAGGCATCGACGTCGACGTCCACGATGCGATATGGCTGCATGTGGAGCGCAAGGTTCGACCGTATCGCAAGGTCATTGACACCCTCTTCGAGATAAAGGCCGACCATAAGGGCAAGGACGAAATGCTCTACTATGTCAGCAAGATCGTCATGAATTCGTTTTATGGGAAATGCGTACAATGCACCGACATGATCGACGGCAGGATAAAGGTCGGGCCGGGATTCAATCCCGTCTACGGGGCGGTCATTACGGCCAACACCCGGCTGAAGGTCACGAAAATACAGAACCTGCTCGGGGACGATTGCCTGGCGGTCCATACCGATTCCGTGATAACCAGGACACCGCTGCCAAAGCATCTTGTCAAAAATCGCCTTGGGGAATTCGAGCATGTCGTTTCAGGCGACGGTATTATAGTCGCCTGTGGCATGTATCAAATTAATGACATATCAAAATTCAAGGGGTTTATTCCCCTGTACGGCGAAGATTGGAAAACTCTTCTGCAAAAATACAGGCATCGAAAAAGCATACCGTATCCCCAACTAAAAGTCGAGTCATGGCTGGAAGCCATGGCCAAGAACCACGATAAATCTTCTGTCAATGTATTCGAGAGAGTCAAGAAAAATGTCGACCTTAACTGTGACACAAAACGCATCTGGCCAACCCGCAGAAAAGCCCGCGAGTTTTTAGAGGGCGGGGAATATTCCTATCCTAAAATATCCATTGAACGTGAACCCCCGAAGCACTGGGCTTGATTTTATGGTGCCACAATAGTATATTCTAATTGGACGGGGATAGCTAGTCATGGAACCCTAACGAAAGGAAGAAGAACGTGAGACACTATCCTAGGAAAATAACGACGTCCTCCATCGGGTTGGAAACGTCCGAAATGGAAAAGCTGGCCGCAGACCACGGGAAGGCTCCCATCTCCGTTGCGAGAGTCTACGGTCGGATTGCGTCGTACGAGACGGAGACGTCCCAGTTCGGCAATGCATACCGCCGTTTCAAAGGGGAGTTCGAGGCCGTCAACCTGATTACTTCCGACGTCTATCGGGCCCAGGCGATGATATTGCCCGACACGGCGGACACTGCCCTCATGACCCAGTACGAGATTGCCAGGGCGAAAGCGGACAAAGAGGGCCCGTGCATTGTCGAGGTTGGCGTTGACCTGACCATCGAGCAGTTCTCCAGCTCGAAGGGCGGCGTCAAATTCCGGTGGGGGTGCAAACCTCTGCGGGAACCCTCGGAGGATGACTCCCTGTCCCGGCTTGGAAAAGAGTTCGGGGCCCTGCCGCTCTTGACCAAGGAACCGGACAAGAAGACCCGGAAGTAGTCGTCACTGCTATCCGTCAGCGATGAGAAGCCGCCGCCCCCGTCCCGGCGGCTTTTCTTTTTCTGAGCACTCCCTGGACAAACCCCTCCATGGTCCTGCCGACGCGGTCACCCAGTTCCACGATTTTCTCAGGGTGTTCGAGCACATAACGCTGGATATTCGAGAGCACGGTATCGGAGGACTGCCTGGGGCGCTCCTCTTCGTCCTCTTCTTCCGCGCAATCGAGGATCCACGCTTTCAGCCCGTCCATGTCGGAGGTGTACCCCTCGTCGTGCAGCATGTCGTGTACGGATTTCAATTCATCTTCCGTAAACGATAGAAACATGCCCTGCACCGGGTCAGTCATTATCGGCCGGCTCATCCTCTTCCTCGTCGGAATCGTCGAGCAGCTTGTCGATCTCTTCGACCTGATCAGGAGTCAGTTCACAGTCCTGCCTGGCCTTGATATATGACAGCCGCGCAAGCGCCCTGGTCGAGCAGTCCAGGCTCTCCAGTGCCGCCGCCATATCCTCCAGCATGGCCATGATTGTAGGCAGTGCTCCAATCAGCAGTAATGAGGCTTCTGAAATGGAGCCCGGCAATTTCGCGCCGGGTTTTTTCGTCCCCGATTTCGGTTCTTGCAGAACGTCGGCCATGAGGGTTCCTTCTGTTAATGTTGACCGGCAGGCTTCCATAGTGTATAATACCATATGGAGAGCAGGTATGCAAGTACAGGTCAGCACGGTCTACACAAACGGGATGGCCGTCAACACCGGCCCGTACATGCATCACATGGTAGAGCGGTACTGGAGGGACATGCTGCCGTGGGCTCATCTGACGCTGGACGAAATATTCTCGCTTATCAAGTCAATCCCTTTTCGTCCCGACCCCGAGGACGAGGAAACCCTGATGCGACCGGCCTATACCATGGCCCGCATGGGGTGGGGAGGAGACTGTGACGATAAGTGCATCGCCCTGGCTGCATGGGCCAGGATCAACCGAATCCCCTACAGGTTTGTCGCGGTTCGCCGCCCCGACATGCCTACACTGCATCATGTCGTGTGTGATCTGTTTGTCCGGGGCAAATGGATTCACGCAGACCCTACATATAGTTTCAATACGCTTGGTCGGGAGCGCGAAAAGTACGTCGAGCACACCGTCATTTGAGGCCAAGCGGTATGGATGACCTTGACATTCTGCAAACTCCGACACCCTTGGTCCCGATGCTGGTGGCATTGATATTGTCAATCATTGTCATACGGTAATCGATCCAGACCAAGGGAGGAGTCATGCAGTACACAGTCGGCAGGTATGGAACCGCACAGGTACTCGGCCAGGACACCGAGGGATACAAAAATCCCTACGTTGACACAATGCTGACGGCATTCTCGGACGAAACCCCGCAGGAGGTTCTCAGGAGAGTCGAGATTCTTGTTTCCCAGGCCAACACATCCGTTGCGAGCGCTCTCAATCAGGGCGAGCGAATGATGACGGGAGCAAAAATGCAGGCGTTGGTGGCTGTTGTCGAAAAGGCCTTTGCCGGCATCCATGTGCTCGAAGGGTTGTTTCCCGATGTTGATTTCCATGCGCTGAACCCCGTGGTCCATGAAAGGATTGCGTCCTATACGGATTTCATCAGCAAAGGCGTTCAGAGGATGCAGTCATGGGATCCCCGGGTTGCCGCAGAGTTTCGCTATGCCAATCAACTGAGACAAGAGGCTATGGCGAAGGGCGACCTCAACAGTCCGTTCGTTCCCCCCGCCATGAAGACCTCCGTGATATTCGCCGCGTACAATCCTCGTCAGGCGCAAATGACAGTACCCGCGAATATTGCGGAGCTTGTGAAAAGCAGGTTCAACCCCGATGGAAGCGCGAAAGAGGGAGTCGCTCTGCCGGTTTATGAAAGCGAAGAGGGCCGGCGGGAAATTATCCGCGAGGCAATCGAAGAGGCTCCTCCCGAGGCGTTTGTCACCGGTCCCGAGCCCGCATCGCCGGGCGGCATCAATCCTCTGGTGGCGGCAGCGGCGGCGGGGTTGGTTGCTTTTCTTGCCTTGAGGTGACATGGAATACCTTGGGCAGGCAGCGACAAACGGGGAAGCTCCCGAAACGGAGCTTTCCCTCTATGCTACCCCCGATACCATTTTCGAGGGTGGCATAGAGGGGGAAACGCCCTTTGTCGATCCGCGTAACTTAACGACACTGTTCTCAAAACTTCTGCGGCACCCTACCGGATACAAAAGAGAAAACTCTCTCATGGTCGTTACCCGTGGGTATACCACGGACGAAGCAATGACCAAGTGCATAGAGGACAGGTTTCTTCCAACCAATATGCTGGATTCTTTCTTTTTTGAGATATTTCATACCAAGCCAAGCCTGTTCCTGTACGATTACTGGTGGGTTGCCAGGATGGAAAAGGTGGCCACCGCCAGCCCCGTATTGTATTTCAACACTCTCGACAGAACCGCAGACCTCGAAACCTATCTCATGTTGCTGTCCCTGTATCCTGCGGGCGGCGTGGTTCTCAACGACCGCGCCTATGAGGATCCTTCATGGAAAAAGCAGGAGTGGATATTGGACCCTTCTGAATATCTCCCATCACCGAACGTCATGGTCCAGAACTATACTCCCGCATACACGAATTCCTGGCAGGCTCGCCTTGACGGGTTTGAGAACGTGTTTTCGCTGACAACTCCGCGTACCCCCATGAACCTGTTTATGGAACACAGGGCCCTCTATAAAGAGATGTGCAAAAGGTTCGGGGAGGTGCTGCTGCTGAGATACATTCCCGTTATGCATAACATTCTGGACTATGCACACTATGAAAACAAGGATCTGCTCCTTCAGGTGTATGAGGGGCTTCTCGGCCGGTCGTTGGTCGATGTTCCCGGCATGGTGAAAGCCGTTTATAAAATACGCATCATTCAAGAGGAGAGCGGCCTTCTTTTGAGGACGGTTGACTCTTTCATACCCAACGACCGACAATTTCTGAATATCGTATACGCTGACGGCACTGCTAGGTCCGCACAGGAAGCCGTCCTGTTCGAGTACGAGCAGGCCCTGTTCATGCTTATGCTCAACATTCAGAAGCTGGAGGCGAGAATAGCGGCATTGTCGGATCCCGCATATCGGAAAATGAGTACGGCATGGAGTGAAGATCCTCTTCTCAATCCGTTGCTTGTGCCCGATATTGAGGCGTCCGTTTCAGCGGACAAAATGGTCTATGTCGACATCTCTCAGGGAGCACCCGGGAAACTATCCGAACGCATCTCCGTCGAGGCGGGACCGGAGTTGAAGCATTACTTAGAAGCTCCCGAGTGGAGAGAGAAGGCGCTGCGGGGATTGTTTTACAACTACAAAGGAACAATTCCGACAACGACCCTTAAAGAATTCGGCCTGATTCCCGAAGGTGCGATAAAAGACGTGATGGGAAAACGAAACCTGTTGCCGTACATTATCGGTGGCGCGGCGGCGGGAATGCTGGCACTTCAGGCGGGATAATACAATGGATTATTCACAATTTCTAGGCCAGGATACGACCCAGCCGGTGCTGCCGCAGGTCGGCGACATTATCGACATCGAAACGGTTGCGGGATCACTTCCCGTATCCACCCTTCAAACCGTCAATGTGTCATTCAAAAAGCAGCTTGACATCAGCGGCGATCTTACTCCCGATGTGATACTGGAGAAGGGCATATCTCTTGGCATGGTTCCCAAGACGGAGCTTGATACCTTCTGGTATGAAAAGGACGTGGTAAGCGGAACCAGGATAACCGATCTTTATTCCTTGATTGTCGAACCCCACAATAAAGGGGCCTACTGGGAGACATTGAAAAGAGAAGCCGATCCCGCAGATTATCTTGCCCTTCTGGCATTGAGAGGTGCCGCAGGTGTGGTATTGAGAGAATACGCCGAATGCTCCACGGTTCCCGGTACTCTTCACTACAGCGGAACCTATCAGGAAGGCGGCGTAGCGGTAATACCCACGGACGGCAGAATCCAGAATTTCAGGAGCTATGCATGGGCTACGGATACCCGTCTTGGAGGAGGGTCCATACGTACCCCTATTCAGGCATCCATACGGGCAGACAGAGAACGCTATGTGGAATGCTGTAAGAAATTCGGAGAGCCCCTGCTATTGTCAATTCTTCCTCAGGTACACACCGTTCTCGATGTGGCCCACTACAGAGATCTCGCCACACTACGCGCCGCCCACAATGCGCTAATCAATAGAATGGATATACCTTCCAAAATAAAAGGGACGCATTCCATTTTATTGTACGACCCCATACGCGGAAAGCTGGCCCGGAAGGTTTCCGTTCATATACCAAACGACTTTGTGTTTGGCCCCAGGATCATATACCATGACGGCAGCGTACGTACGGCACAGGACGCGCTCTTCTTCGAGTGGGCCCAGGTGGCCAACTTGCTTTTTGCCAATATTCTCAAGCTCGAAGGCAGGATAGCGCAAATGGCGGATCCCAGCACCACGGTGATAAGAACCGCCTGGGAACAAGACCCCCTTTCCGATCCGTTCCTTATACTCAATATCGAAAAGTCCATTGAGGCAAAGTATCCCGTCTACGAAGACGTGGCCGTCAATTTGACTAAATCAAGCGGCGAACGGTATACTGTGCGATATGGAGAGGAAGAAGGGGCCCCGTCGCTGGAGCACATCATGCTTGCGCCCCTTATTCGAGAAGATGCCTTGAGAAAAATCCGTCTTGACTATGGCGGGTCCGTCAGCATTAACGACCTGAAAAACAAGGGACTCATAGACGATAACGGGAAAAAATCGCTGATGCCGTTCCTGCTGGGAGGTATCGCGGCGGGATTCATCGCAACACAGGCGCTGTAATATGCAATACTGCGAACCGTTGGGAATATCGTTTCAGGAAATCCTGGACAGACAGGCCGCAGCTGCGGCCCCCTTCGCCGACGCCTTCGAGTGGAAGTCCGAGTACCTCCCGCTGATTATAGGCTTTGTCGGCGTTGTCGGCATCGGCCTGTACATGAAAATCAGGAAGAAAAAGAAAGGGAAAGGGCGCGGAAAATGAGCGAATACCTCGGCAACAGCACGGCGTCCTCGGTTATCAATCTGTTTTCCGAAGGAATCAAGGCCGGCACGTCGATATACCATGATTATACTCAGCAGGAGATAGCCGACAGCCTGCTGGAGTCCTCGAAGAGAGACGCCGGCACGGTCAAACAGGGAGACGATAATACCATGTTGTATGTAGGGCTGGGGGTTGGAGGAGTCCTTCTTCTGGTCACAGTCGTGGTATTGATGAGACGGTGATGGAATATCTCGGGCAGGATGTCGAAAGCGCCAGAGGCGCGGTGGAGTCCAC
>Ga0180438_10009896_pt1 | contig 11777 bp, 9 predicted proteins | sample SS_ome_12_FD_132455 | JGI IMG/M metagenome (GOLD analysis project Ga0180438, IMG submission 132455) | Hypersaline lake sediment archaeal communities from the Salton Sea, California, USA - SS_3_D_2 metaG | ecosystem: Environmental > Aquatic > Non-marine Saline and Alkaline > Hypersaline >...
CGACCGGTTGCCATACCCCACAGAATGATTGAAGCATACCCTTGCAATGCTTCACCCACTGAGTTTTCATTATGCCCTGCATTACCACCAGCAATGGTAGCTTGAATACCATCGGCCCAACCATGCCCTGCCCATTGATCGAAAAAGTTCAATTTAGCAAAGTTCATGCTGGCATTATTATAAAAGCTCAGATCGGCGCCATTGTTTTCTTTGTTAAAGCATATGTCTTTAACCAATTGGTCAATCGCTTGCCCATAGCTGGTTTGTGCACCCCATTTTTTGCCCCTATCGGGCGTGCTTTTCCATGCGCCATCATACATAGCCGCAAGTGCTGCCGCTGCAATCCAGTAACCTAATTGATAATGATGATCGTTAAACGCGTTGGCCACACCAAACGATTCCCAGACAATCCCAATCGATGGTCCAAGTACGGTCTTTTGCCCACCAACTTCACCAAAGATATTGTGTATTGGCATCGTCTGCTGCCTGCTTGGCCATGGCGTCACGGCGCCACCAGGGCTTTGCGCTTGGCCTGCAGAAGGATAGAGCATCACCATATGACCCACTGGATCGTAATACGCATAATGGCTTAAGTTATAAAACGCAAAAGGTGCTTTACCCGTGGTCACCACCGGTATTTGCCTGAAGTAATGTGAAATGGCACCTTGCACGCCAGCTAACATCGGCGTGGTGGTCCCCATGATGGAAGAAGAAAGCCCATCTTGCAATGCTTGCAAACGTGGCTTGCTTTCCGGTGCATTAAATGCGCCTGGCCGATCTGGCAAGGTCACATTATTATTATATTGCTGCTCGATGAGCGTATCATAAAAGAATGTATGGAAAAATGCATCACTCGCTGCATTATCTTGCATCCCTTGCATAAATTGCAACACCAAGCTCGTCTCTTTTGCTGCTTTTGCAAGTGGTTTGCCCACATCATAAATACCTTTATCATTACCATAGTAGCCGGTATTCCATGGCGCAAATGCTTTGTTTGCTAAATTATTAATATATTCATTATCAATGTTATCAAACAGCAACTGCCCAATGGTGAATGGCCCTGCCTGCGTGCTGACCATGTCGGTCCAATAAGGCGTCGGCATGCCGGGCAAGAAGTTAGAAAAAATATACTTGGTCTTAAAACCACTGCCCAAAATTGCTTTCAAGTTACCACGCACAGACCAATAAAAGAGTTCGTCAGTACCGGCTGGCGCAAAGTCGGTTGCTCCATTTAAATCAAGCACGGTTGGACGCAAGCCCGTTGCAAAGGTCTGATCTTGATACTGGTGTGGCATCAGGCACATAATCGTGCTTTCAGCCGCCACCATACTTGCATCATTATATGGATTGACAAGCGAGGTCGTAAACGCTGTCTCTACAAACGTCTGATTCGTTACGCTATAGGTAATCGTAGTATCAGTTAAAAAATTGAATGCATACTGCCCCATCTGCTGTGCATAGGTATCCACATCATACCCCATTTGCGCAATCGCTTGTGCATACGTTTGGCTTGCTGTTGGATAGGCAAAAATCGTTGGCAGGCCAGCAATAACAAAATAAAACTTTTGCGTGGTATTTGGTAGTTGCAGATAACTGTTTTGCGGTTGTGTGGTCACCGATCCAGGCACAAACGTGATACCAATATCATTCTTAAAGTAAAGAGCCCATGTGGTGAAATTGTCTTGATCTCCAGGTGTATTAAGCGCATTGTTTTGTTCAAATAATGCAGGATTATTTTGATTGCCACCAAAGCGTGCATAATCAACTTTTGAAACACCAGGCACTGCTGCAGCTGCTGTTGCCGGCGCAACGAGCCCTGCACTGCCATCGCCTACAATGCGATTAGAAATGCCAATAAATGCGGCACCACGACATTCCACAAATATGAATGGCGAGCCTTGTGCGCAAGTCAGCTTGATATATTCACCCTGCCCATTCGGATCACTATATGGCGTTTTAACGTATGGGTTTGCTGGATTTTGAAAAATAAGATCCACATCCCAATCGCCCATACGATCCACCAAGATGCTATCTGGCGCCCAGATAGATCCTGACGCCTGCCCATCTACTGGTGCGCTACTTGCTGGAAATATGAGCAGATTTTTTAATGCATCAGTTGCTAAAAACAACGGTGCTGTTTTCCATGTATCATCTGCTGCTTGACAGGTCGGCGCATAAGCGGCATCGATGTTATAGTAAGGAAAAGGAAAACAGAGGTTAATACCGCGGGACGTTGGATCACTGCCTGCTTGTTGTGGTGGTTCAAGATATTGCAAAATAAGCGGATCACAAATCATTGGTGATTGCTGAAACAATTCAGCTGGCCATGTATTGGTTTGTGGCACATTGCGCGCAACAAAATAACCATCATTGGGATCGGTCTCTTTTTTACCCGTCGCCCATAATATGGCGCCGCCAAGCCATGAATGCAAACGATATGGCGCAACGGGCGCATCAGGATTTTGCGCTGTGGTCGTAACGCTCACTCTATCAGGTGCTGCCAATGGCGGATTATAGGTAGCGTCCGGTTTGCCGGTAGTGGCATCAATATTTTGTGTTTGAAAAAATGCTTTTCCAGACGTGATCGGGGCGCTGATACTTGTCTGCACCGACATGATCAACAACAATAGAACATAACTCATCATACTCCTTTTTTTTTGCTTGTAGTGTTCACTCTAGAATGTTTTTATTTTTTTTCAAGATAGAATATGAAGGTATTGTGCTTGTCCTATTTAAGTAAAAGTTTAGCAAACTCCACCAAAATAACCTTATAAAAACTCTGAAGCAAAAATAAAATATATACCTTTAGCGAATATGGAAGCTGATCGTCGGCCTGTGCGCCGAAGCAAGCAGCGATAGCTGGTGCGTAGGAGTAAGCATAGCAAAAGACGGAGCAGCGGACAGGCCACATTTGCCCATACATAACGGGGCGGAAGCGCATATAGCGCAAGAATACTTGCTACGCTATTACAACATTCAAAAACTAACCAGCAAATGTGAAGCCGGTTATAGACGCGACGAGGCGATCCAACAGCATGTTGGTGTCTGGGATTTAAAGGGATGCGACAAGGCATCCCTTTAAGAAAACGAATTGAATTTAAGAAAATAAGAAAGAAGATAACAAATAGAGCAAAAAAAACAGCCTAGGTCCGGCTTGGCATAACCGGTAATATCCCAGTTGGCACATGCAGCCCAAGCAACGTTTCCGCTCCCCCTTCTTGCGCCTCCGGCTCATTCTCATATGCCACTATCACACGTTTGACATGAGGAAAATGAGAAAGATTATATGGGCTACCAAAAAGCAACAGCGTTACTTTATCTGCATATCTATTGATCATATCAATGCATGGTAACGTTTGATGTTCACTGGGCACTTCGATCATGCCAGAACGACCTTTTAAGTGTAACGAAACAATAAGCTGGTCAGCTTCCTGCAAACGCGCCTGCTCTTGCTGCGACAGATCACGCTCAAGAGCATACTGCTCAACCACACACCCTTTTTGCAAGGCATTAATAAATACATCTGCCTGGCCATAGGTGCAGACCACCAGCGGCTTGTTGTGCGCAATAACTGGCAACGTTGTATCACCATAGAGCGTTATTGCTGCAGTATAGAGCTTTTGCTTGAGCTGCAATGCATCCGATGTATGCAACGTTTTGATAGCACCCTGTTGCGGACTTGAACAGAAAGCGCGTTTGGCTTGCAATATGCGCTCAACATGTGCATCAATTTCTTGTTCAGTCAATTCTCCATTGGCAAGCGCTTTTTTGATACATGCAACGGCACGTGGCACATCAACCGGACAGAGCAGGATATCATTACCCGCCTTTAAAGCCTCTACTTCTAAGCGGCCTGGTGCAGCATATGCAGTAGCACCTTTCATGCCTAAGCCATCGGTGATAATCAACCCATCAAAACCAAGTTCATGGCGCAAAAGCGAGGTGATCACCTCGTATGATACCGTTGAAGGCACATATTTGCCCCCAGAAAGTGCTGGCACATCCAAATGCGCTGTCATAATAGCATCAACGCCCTGCTTTATAAGCTGTTTAAATGGTGCTAATTCAATTGCATTAAGACGTTTTGCATCATGCATGATAACTGCACGAGCATGGTGGCTATCAGTCTGCGTATCTCCATGGCCAGGAAAGTGTTTTGCACAAGTTAAGATACCTGCATCTTGCATGCCCTTCATATAGAGAGCCGCCTTATGAGCCACGCTTTCAGGGCATTCGCCAAATGAGCGCGTATTAATAATGGGATTACCTGGATTATTATTCACATCAACCACCGGTGCAAAATTAATATGCACACCAATTGCTCTGCATTGCCGCCCTACTTCTTTGCCCAACGCATAGATCAACGCATCATCCTCTTTGCATAGTGCCCCAAGCGTCATAGCGCGAGGAAAGGTGATCACTCCTTTATGGCGCATGGCTAATCCCCATTCAGCATCTAAGCCCACCAAAAGAGGATAACTGGCAAGCGCTTGCAGCTGCTGCGTCCGCTCTATTTGTTGCTCTGGTGTACCGGCACCAAGAAAAATAATGCCTCCCACGTGATAATCTCGTATCATCTGGTTGATATATTCTGGATCAACATTGTAGGTACTTCTTCTTGCTGCAAAAGCTTGTTCTGCAGGGCACGAAGTCACTGCTATCATGAGCAACTGCCCAATCTTTTCATCCAAGGAAAGTTCGGCACACATAGGCACGTGCGCATACATGCAAACATGCGTCACATGCAAAACAAACAAACATATCATTAATTGCTTCATAGTTATACATTTCCTCTTTTTATACGTGCACCTGCATGCCTACAGCATACGTTGCAATAGAGGCAATGGGCAACCATTAGCTATGGAAAAAAGGAAGGAAAGGCTTACCCTAACAACAAAGCATTTTCATGCTTTGGCGCTTTGAATTTTTTCAATTTCTTTAATATGCTCTTCAAGATAAGCAATACGCTCATCTAATGGCGGGTGCACATCTATGAACTCTATATACTGCGCATAAAGATCACGCTGCCACTGCTCATCAAACGTTTTATGTATCGCTTGCTGAAGCTTATCCTTTGCCCTTTGCAAAAACGAAATGCCACCTCTGATGATCTTTGGATCTGTTTCGAGCAAATCAGCCCGTTTTTCATACGATCTTGTAATATTTCGTAGCGTTAACCAATTTGCCATGCCAAGAGCTGCACCTGCTGCTATGTGAGCAAGACTGCCTCGTGGCACTTTGCAAAGCATGCGATATGCAGTATGAGAAGGTAATGGCAACACAGCAGACCACAAAATTACTTTTGTGCTATCATTATTAATAACATGGCCACATTCATGCGCAATAGCAAAGCGATCTTGATCAAGCTCCGCATCAACTGCAGCCTTATCAGGAGCATCGGTTGCACATTTTTTCAAGCGAGCTTCAAGACAAGAGATCTGCCTATAACTCCCTTGAGAAACCTTAACTCTTTCTTGCGTCCACTCAACAGGAAGATATATGCGATCCGGCATATTGTGTGCACCATAGGATACACCGTTAGCATATTTAACCTCCAGATCCTTGTTCACTCCTTTGCTTTCTGCTATCTTTCGAACAAAATCAACCACCTCAGGAGCGGGATCGCCTACATACTCACCTAGCAAAGAGTGCTTTAGCCGAACCTTAGCTTCTTTAGCTAAGTCATACCAGACCGGCCCTGCAGCTAATGCCCAATAGGCAACATTGGATATCCTTGATTTCCACTGTGCCGCGCCACCCATAGGATAGGCACAACATGGCAATAATAGACTCAGTAACAACGCTTTTTTCATAAAACATCCCTAAAAATACCCTAAAATAACCCTATCTGTTATTTATGTTATCAAACGACAGGTTTTTTGCAATCGGTTAGATAATGCGCCTACAGGGGATTACACACTTTGCTTTCAAAGAATCTTGGAGCCAAATGTTTTTTAAACACTAGCTCGTTACACGCTCTGCACATGCTCTGCTCGCGGCCCATTCTAAAGTCATCATATAAGCAATGATACGTGTACACATAACAAATAATGTATAAGCAGAAACCGCTATAAAGCCAAATGACCACACAACAACAAGTGAAATGATTGCACCAGAATACTGCGTGACGCGCTGGATCAACTGTGCAGTTGGCGTGCCACGTCGTTTAACATACATAAAACGTGCATAGCGCTCAGGCAATAAAAAGAGCCCGCACACAGCCAACAAAAATACACTATCTACACAGATGCTTGTCATGGTCACCTGAGCACCAAACAAGCTAAAATAGACACCGATCAGGTACACAGCAAGTAATACACCTTCTGTGACACGCGTAAACAATAGTCCCATACTATTCATCATCATACCTTTTAGTTGCGCTTTCTGCCCATTAAGCGTAGTAAGCGTAAAAACAAATTAATAAAATCAAGATAGAGCGTGAGTGCACCCATGAGTGCAATTTTACTGCCCATCTGATTATCCTGATGCACAAGCATGTTGACACCAAAGTGTTTAAGTTTCTGCACATCATATGCAGTCAGCAGCGCAAAGAGCACTACGCCTAACAACGAAAGATAATAATCAAATTGCGTGCTGGCAAAGAACCTGTTTGCCACTTGTGCAATAATCAACCCAAAAAGCCCCATCATAAAGAGGTTACCAAACTTAGTCAGATCATCTTTGGTGATATAGCCATACAGCGCCATACTTGCAAACATCCCTGCAGCCACCACAAATGTTTGTGCAATAGATGCCATGGTATAGATCACAAAAATAGGAGACAATGTCACACCAATGAGTGCTGAATAGAGCAAAAAGAGCCCTGATGCCCGCTGATAGCTCAACGTTGCCAAGCTACTTTGCAAATACATAACAAGACCAATTTGCGCAAAAAACAACCCATAGAACAAAAGCGATGACTGCAAAATAGCGTTCATGAGCCATATGTTATGAAACATAGTGTATGCCACACCTGCAGTGGTCAAAAGCCCAACGGACATCCAACCATACACTTTGTGCATGAACTGTGTGACTAAATGTGATTTTGTTGCGTTATCAATGAACATGTTGTTCTCCTTTGGGCTTGATAGTTAGCTACCAGGCTGTGTCTCTTTTAAACGATTAATATGCGCAGACATATAGGTTTTTGCATGCATAGCCAACTCTTGCTGATCTTCTTGATACACCTTTGCAATACGTTGTAACAATGGTGGATGCGTAGATACGATCTCTGCAAGCCACACAGCAAACCCTTGTTCGTATTCTTTATTTGCAAGCAATGCATTAACTGAAACTGCGGTATACAATTTTTTACCTGCAGCCAATACTAATAGCCCTTTTATGGCACCTTGAGGACACAATGCATAGCCAATAGCATCACACGTATATTCACATGCGCGTGAATAGGCATTTGATAAAAAGGGAATAAACGTTGCTGGCCAAATGAGCAGAGATTTCATTGGATGCACATGTCTGCGATGGAGGTGTCCCAATTCATGCCCGAGAATAAATGCTACAGCATCCATACCCTCTTGATAGGCAATTTCAAGCACATCTGCATATAACATGACCATGTTTCTACGTGCGATACGTGTTGCAAATGCATTCAGCATGCCATGCCCCTGCATGATATAGATATCTGGCATCTGCATCTTGAGCGTTGCACACTGCTCTTTTGCCACCGCTGCTATTTCAGGAAATTGATGCTCACTCACCTTGATAGCATTTGATCTTAAATAGCCCAATGCCAAAGCACCTACGAATGCCCGCAAAGCCCATATGATCGGCACATATATCAGTGCTATTGGTGCAAAAAAAACAGCCGCTGCATACAGCATAAGGCTTATAGCGCTCATAATATAAAAATAGATCTTTTCTTTTGGATGTACGTTGCCTTCCATGATGCCAACTTTCGAAAATAAGAGAATGTATATATCTTTAACAGAATTATGTTACCATATTAATCTGTTTTTTACAAGGCGTACTTTTCTTCTAAACTACCTTGTGCACCTAAGATTCGAGCCCCGTCACATCACCCTCATTTGGTATAATCACCATTATAGCATTGGGGTTAAAAACAGTACATGAGGTCTCATAATAGCGCATGCCCTTATTCATCAATGATGTGCCAACAAGCAGCAAAGCAGTTGCCATCATCGTCTTTGAAATATCAAAAACAATTGCTCCATCATCCTTTTGCGCATCATCATCTTCAGCAGCGCAGGCCAATGCCAATCCGGCCAAACAGAAAGCGCTCCCACCATACACACCAGTATAATAAGGCCACAACGTTGCACGTGCTTGAATGGCAGCGCGATTATATTGCAATTGCTGCCTCACCTGTTGCAACTGCTGTTGGAACTGCTCTGATCCTGCCTGCTCTCTGGTAGCTTTAAAACAAATACGTGTATTTTGTATGCCGGAAAAAATCTGTTCCTCGGGTATGCGAGAAAAAATGCATGTTTTTTTTACCTCACGCTCATCTACACGTTTTAAGGGTTCTAACGCATCGAGAGCAATGTCCCCTGCCGCACTAAAATCAAGCAAAACATTGTTCACTTCAGATATAGATGGCACACCCTGTAACATAGTATAGATTAATGAATCACGACGCAAATGCGTCCATGCCTCTTGCACCTGATCACGCGTAACTGACCCATTGCCGAATGCATACACTGCCATTGCATCCGACACAGGCGATGCTGCACAAAAAACTGATAAGGGGACCAAGCACGTAAGTAGGAGTATTTTTTTCATGGCATATCCTTTTATAAATCGTAAGAAATTACATTAAAGGATAGCATAAAGACATACATGTAAAAAGATGCATCTGTATATATATTGGTGCCTTTATTCATACTAGTGAAGGCACTAAAAAAAGCAGCGCCAACCAAACAGTAAGGCGCTGCATAAGTGCAATAAAAAAGATTAGATAAATATGCCAAAGCCCACAAGAATAGTTAACAGCAACGTCATCGCAACAACGCCTGCCCCATGCGATAGCAATAAACAGCGTATATCAGCTTTTTCATATTTCATGAAATGCTGCATTGCAAACTGCACCGCCAATAAAAAGAGCGCAATAGCCACCACCATAATTTCAAACATCGGTAGTGTGAGTTCAATTACTGGATTAAGGCCAAGTTTCATTGCCACAAAAGTGAATGGCATAGACATATATACTGCCAGATGCGCAATGCCCCATCCGCCAGTCACATAACTATAGGCAAAAACAAGAGCAAGCGCCCCTAGGTAGCTGGCTAACAGCATGCTAAGATTGGCATACAAGCGTTTTTTACAAAAAAGTTCATACAATGAACCCTGCAACAGCGCATAGAAAAGAGTAATTGCGATAAGATAAGCTAACATACTTTACCTCCATTGGTTATCAGACATATGCATAATGATAACATAGTAGGATATGTAGATGCAATATACTTTACCACGCATTTTTGGCGTCGGCCTCTCCATGCTTTTGGTACATCACCTTCGCGCTTTTTATGCACGAACCTTATGACCAAGAAACCCTTTAAAGCAGATGCCGAATCATTACTGGCAAGGCGATCGAGAATTTCTTAATAAAAAAAACGCCCCAACACGGAGCGCTTTTTTTATTTTAGAACAATCTATCTTTTTGTTGCGAGTCTATGAAAATAGGTTTCAAGTTCTGCGTCAGTCATAGGTTCATCAAGCTCTGAAGCTTCTCTTGGTGCAGCATATTTGAAAGCATCATGCCATGCCTTTTGGTGATAATTCATTTGCTGCGTACGTTTGCTATATTCTGCTATGATAGCAGTGATGTTTTTGCTTCCATTATGGAATGCATATCCCATACCACCTAAAACACCAAGTGTAGCCGGAACGGCAAAGGGAAGTTTAGCCCAGAACATCATTGGTGGCATAAGGCCCCATGTAATCAGCGCACTTCTCCATGCACCCCTTCTTATCGTAGGAGTAAGACCAGCACGAATATCTTCACGTTGCATTTCACGCAAGAAACGTTTCTTTGTATGGCAAAGCTGACGATCGTCTTCATGCTTTAGCTCTTCACAACGAGACTGCATAACACGCTTGATGCGGTTGTTATCTCGAGCCCTTAACACATCCCTTGGATTCTTCAGCTCTGTTTGTGCAGCATATGCTTACGGGCATAGAGCCACAAGGCTTAAGGCAATGGTATATAGTAATTGTTTCATCGAAAAACCTCCATTAAAGGTATATAGCGCCAGGAACCATCCCTGGCCTCATATAACCAATACTAACACCATTTTAAATTATGTCAATAATGAGCATCGCACAGATGCGGAGATATTTTTAACTATAGTAAGTCTTTTTGCTCAAGCAGTTTAATCGCTGTTTCACCCTTTTTATTAGCATGATGAAAGTCAACTCCTGGAGTTTCTAAAAGAGCATTGAGAATGTTTTGACTATCTTTGCAAATGTTATACTCACGCATGTTGCCTTTTATATAGCTAAATCGAGCATATTTTATAGCAAGTATAAGAGCTGTATTGCCATCTTTATCAGCAAAGTTGATCGATTTTGTTTCAGAATCAGAAAATACATCCTTTATTAACTGCCATATTCCCGTATCAAATTCGGGAGACTGTAAAAGACTTTTTACCACATCAAAGTCATGGTTTTTTATAGCGCACATAAGAGCTGTATCACCATTTTTGTTAGTAAGATTGACATGAGCACCTCCTTTTATCAGCTCTTTTATCACATCTGAATGACCTCTGTTTGCCGTTTCAATAAGAGCCGTATTGCCCATTTGGTGGTTATGTTCCCTACTTCCCGCTCGATTTACATCGGCACCTGCTTTTATCAACTCTCTTACCACATCAGCATGGCCACGCATTGCGGCTTTAATAAGAACTGTATATTCCCAGTCAACATAATTAACATCGGCACCTGCTCTTATCAGCTCTCTTACCACATCCACATGACCTTCTTCTGCAGCTCTAGTAAGAGCCGTTCCCAGGACGTCAACATCATTAACATTGGCCCCTGCTTTTAAGAGCTCTCTTACTACATTGGCATGACCATTACATGAAGCTACACCAAGAGCTGTTTGCCCCTTATCTCTATGATTGACATCGGCGCCTGCTTTTATAAGCTCTTTTACCACATCCACATGGCCGCTTCCTGCAGCTCCAATAAGAGCTGTCGCTCCATAGCTACTATATTGAGGATGGTCAACATCAATAACAGCACCTGCCTTTATAAGCTCCTTTACAATATCTAGATAGCCATTGATGGCAGCATATTCTAGAAGTGTGTGAATGAGCATATAATCCATGCAGCCTTCACCACGTCCGAGAGAACCAGTGATAGTAATTTCATTATTAACATGAGCCCCTGCCCCTACAAGCTTTTGCACCTCGCCAAAAGAACCTTTTTTTACAGCTACAACAAGAGCTGCATCTAATTCTTTTGCCGACATGTTTGCATAATCTGCTTCTGTGGCACTGACCTGAGCAAAACCAAGCATAAGCAAAACTAATAATCCAAGTTTTTTCATAATATTCCTTTTGGTGAATTACATATAACGCATTATAATTATAAACTAACATCAAAACTTGTAAAACCCCTGATAGAAAACTTACCTGTCGCAATCGCAACAAAAAACCCTAATTTTCTGGGATTTAATTTTTTAGACCAATTGATTAAAATGACCGGCTCCACTCAGCCTAACAAGTCTCGAAGGATCGGTGTGGCAAAAGAAATTATGCTAGAATAGAAAAGCTCGTCTGCGAGCTGCATGAGCCATTTAA
>Ga0180438_10009897_pt1 | contig 11774 bp, 5 predicted proteins | sample SS_ome_12_FD_132455 | JGI IMG/M metagenome (GOLD analysis project Ga0180438, IMG submission 132455) | Hypersaline lake sediment archaeal communities from the Salton Sea, California, USA - SS_3_D_2 metaG | ecosystem: Environmental > Aquatic > Non-marine Saline and Alkaline > Hypersaline >...
AGATCCGGGAAACACCCGGAGGCCCCTTGAAGACGCCCTACGATGTGGTCGGTCACACCCTTCCCCTGCTGATGGGAGTGGAGGTGGTAGAGGTGGAAAAGCCCTTCCAGGTGGAGGGGAGGCTGCTGCAGACGATTCCTCACCCTCGAGGCCGTATCCAACCGGGTGCGGATGCCTACGGGTATGCCTGGGGGCACGCCTCCAACGACGATTTTGTGGCCCTCAATCGATTGCTGCGGGCGGGTTTCAGCATCTCCTGGAGTACTTGTGAGTTCAAATCCGGTGGCCGGGCTTTTCCGGCCGGCACCATGTTGGTTTCAAATGCGGCCGGCTTGACTGAGCGACTCAAATCTCTGAGCCAAAACCTCGGGGTGGAATTCATCCCCCTGGGGCAGGAGCCTGCCGGGGCCGCACTCCAATCCGTCAAACCGCCCCGCCTGGCGCTTTACAAGAGTTGGACCGCTTCGATGGACGAAGGGTGGACACGCTTCGTGCTGGAGCAGTTCGAGTTTCCCTACACCAGCATCACCGATACGGATGTTCGGGCGGGCGGCTTGGAGAAACAGTGGGACGTGATTATCATACCGGATATGAGCGACCAGGCCGTGGTCGAGGGGCTGGAGGAGGGCAGCGTTCCCGAGGAATACTCCGGAGGAATCGGCGAGGTGGGAGTGGAGAAAATACGCTCTTTCCTGATGGGCGGCGGCACGCTAATCACCCTGAATACCGCCGCCGGATTCGCGCTGAAGAGGCTGCATCTGGGTGTGGAAGACAAGGCCGCCGGATTACGGCGTCAGGAGTTTTTTATCCCCGGCTCTCTGCTCAAAGTCATCAACGACACCTCACACCCCATCGCTTACGGCTGTGAGCGGGACACGGCCATCTTTTTCCGTCGGAGTCCCGTATTCGCCGTGGGCGAGGGGAGTACGGTGGCGCGATATCCCGCCCATCCCCTGCTCAGCGGATGGATAACGGGAGAGCAACACCTGGTAAACCGCAGCGCTTTGGTGGATGTGCCCTATGGGAAGGGGCGGGTGATCCTCATCGGTTTTCCCGCTCAATACCGCTCGCAATCGCACGGCTCCTTCCGCTATCTTTTCAATGCCGTGTTCTACGGAGCTTCGGACTGGGGGACATCCCCAAAGGGGACACCCTGAGTTCACAGGGACATCCCCAAAGGGGACATTCTGTTTTCAGGGTGTCCCCTTTGGGGATGTCCCCCAGTGCAAAATTAACGATTGACATTGTGGAGCCGAGGATCGAAAATAACAATAGCAATTGATGGAAAAGGAGGCCCCATGAAATCGAGGAACTTCGCTATCTGTATTTTTGTGCTGCTCCTGCTGACAGCAGTTCCGGGCCTGGTGGGGGCGCAGGAAGCCAAAGCCTATTTCCACTTTTTCGGAGGCCTGAACCGGGTCTTTGAATATGGCTGTGACTGTGATTACGAACAAGGAGTCGATGATTTTCCTGTGACTCCGGAGCACACCACGGCCAATGTGGGAATGTCATTCGGATATCTGCTGGGCAGAGGCTTCGGTATCGAAGTGGACGGCCGATACCATACCAATGCCGAGGTGACGCTGACCGATCCTTCGGACGGAGACACCGTAGATATCGATACCGCCAAGCATTATTCCATCACCGCCAGCCTCATATACCGGATCTTCCGCGGCGGCTCCACTCCCTATCTGGTGGCCGGGGCCGGCTTCGATACCCTGGTGGACGTGGAGACCAAGACCCTGGAGACGGACTTCGGCTATGAATTCATTCTCGATGAGCCGGAAAAAAAGACCGATTTCATGTTCCACTTGGGAGGCGGTTTCGAGTTTCTGCTCAGCCAGAGTTTTGGACTCCGCTTGGACGCCCGCTACGTGAATGTTCCCAAGACCGATGACCACCCCGATATCCAGAGCGTCAATGCGACCGCAGGCTTGATTTTCCGCTTCTAATAGGGACATCCCCCCAGGGGACACCCTGTGAATTCAGGGTGTCCCCTGGGGGGATGTCCCCAATAGCCTGTTTTCCAGGTCCACGGGGATAATGACTGTAAACGTGGCCCCTTGTCCGGGATTACTCTCCACCTTGATCTCGCCTCGGTGATTTTGAATGATCTGATAACAGATGGACAATCCCAGGCCGGTTCCCACGCCTACGCCTTTGGTGGTGAATCCGGGATCGAAGATCTTACTCAGGTTCTGCCGGCTGATTCCCGCACCGTCGTCGGCGATCGAGATTGTAACGTTTTTATCCTGGGCGGAGGTGGAGATAGTGATGGTCCCCCTGTCCTTGCGATCCAGGATGGCCTGCTTGGCGTTGATCAGCAGATTCAGGAACACCTGGTTGAGCTGGCCGGGATAACACGAGACCGGCGGGATCCGGCCGTATTTTCTGACGACGTCGATATGGTGCTTGATTTCGTTATGGATCAGTACCAGCGTATCCTCCAAGCCTTGATGGATATCCACGGTCTTCAGTTCGGCCTCATCCAGGCGGGCAAAGCTGCGCAGCCGGGTGATGATATCGATGACACGTGCGGTTCCGGAATCGATCACCTGCTGGGAATCTGCGACGATCTTGAACGCCGCCTGCAGTTGCGGCAACCGGGGGTGATCCGCCGGAATGTCCTCTTCACAGATCGCTTTGATTCTCTTCAACGTGCGGAACAGCGTGTCGTGCATGCTGTTGACCGCCCCGATGGGAGTGTTGATCTCGTGGGCCACGCCCGCCACCAGCTGACCCAGTGACGCCATCTTATCCGACTGAATCAGCTGGGCTTGCGTATCCTGAAGGGCCCTCTCCACCGCTTTGCGTTCGGTTTCGTCTTTCCCGATGCTCAGGATCTCCTTGAGCGTTCCGTCCTCGTCAAAAATAGGCCGATTGGTCCAAGAGATCCACACCCGTTCGCCGCTGCGCTTGATGTTTTCATTTTCGTTGCTGACGTACTTTTCCGGATGACGCTCGATGTCTTCGATCATCTCCCTGAGGTTGGCGCCGGAAGAATCCCTCTCCGGAACGATGCTGCCCATGACGTTGCGGCCCAGGATTTCGTCTTCTTGAAAGCCGAAGAATTGCTGCGCATACGCGTTGAAAAAGGTGATGATGCCGCCTCGATTCCAGCGCATGATGACGCTGTTGGCCGATTCCACCAGCTCCCTGTATTCGCGCTCGCTTTGCCGGAGGGCCTCTTCCATCTGCCGGTGTTCGGTCACATCGATCCCGGTGCCGATGATGTGCGCCACCTCGCCGCCTTCATCCAGCAGCGCGGTGTTAGTCCAATCGATAAGGCGGCGGCCGCCGTCTTTCGTCATCCAATAATTTTCCCCTTGATTGGGAAACCGTCCGGCCTTCAGTTCGGTGAACCGCTCCCTCACCAGTTCTCTTTCGTCCGGCAGGATGAACAGTTCCCATAAGGTTTTGCCCAGGACTTCGGCCTGTGAATAGCCGGTGATCTGCTCACAGGCGCGGTTGAAGCGCACGAAGCGGCCCTGCCGGTCCAGGACCACCACCAGGGTGCTGACCGTGTCCAACACGGCGGCAATGAAGTTGCGCTCCCGCTCCAAGGCTTGCTCCGCCAGCTTACGTTGATTGATGTCGTAGATCCCGGTGACGGTCACGTCTTCCTCTTGAAGCCGGGTAAGTTCCCCCGAGATGAGCACCCAGATCGGCGTTCCGTCCTTGCGCTTGATTTGGATCTCCCGGTCGTGAAATCGTCCCTCCCTTTCTATCGTTTTGGCCAGATCCTCCCGCTCTTCGGGGTGAAGAAGGAATTCCGGTGTGACCTTCCCCTGGACTTCTTCCTGGGTATAGCCCAGCAGATTGGCGAGGTGGTCGTTGACGAAGATGATCTTCCCGTCGCGGATGCGGCTCACCAGAACCGGAATGGGAGCCGCGTTGACGATGACGCGCATTTGCTCGAATGATCGTTTCACCGCAGTCACGTCGTTGTAGACCCACAGCCACCCCAGGTCTTCCTGGTTCTTTCCCACCACCGCGATCGGAAAGGGCATGATGGTCCGCTCTACGGGCTGAATCTGCTTGACCCCGCAGGATTGCAGCCATGCGGGATCGAATTCGTCTTCGAGCATCACATTGTGTTTGGATTTTATGAACTCGCCGACCTCGATAAAACGGTCGAAATCCTCGAAGCAGGGTTTTATGGCTTCCAGGAACTCTTGGTAAGGCCGGCCGATCCATTGTTCGAACTGGATGCCGAAAAATCTGCCGATCCCGCGGTTGGCGGTGCGGACCCGATCCTCGCTGTCGACCATCAGCATGCCGTCGGGATAACAGTCCATGATGGCTTGGAGTTCGTCCCGGCTGCGCTCCAGCTCTTTTTCGAAATGCTTCCGGTCCGTAATATCCCGTGCGATTCCGTCGGAGCGGACGATCCGGCCTTTATCCTCGATGGAACGGCCCCTGATCTCATAATGACGGACTGATCCGGATTTGGTCAGCATCCGGAATTCGGCCCGGCGCAAACCCGCCTTTCCGGATCTCATTTCCTCCAGATATCCCTGCTTGATACGCTCCCGGTCCTCAGGATGGATGATATCGAACACCGAAGTTCCGATGAGCTCGGCCGGCAAGTAGCCCAGGTTCATCTCCAGGGCCGGGCTTAGGCTGAGGAATTTTCCCGCCGGGTTCAGCGAATAAAGCACATCCGGGACATTGTTCACCATGAGCTTAAGATCCGATTCCGACTTCCTCAGCTTTTCTTCCAGGCGGGTGTTTTGGAGGGCTTTTTCGATGGTGGTCGTGATCTCCTCGGGCTGCGGCGGCTCCAGGACAAAATCGAATGCTCCCTCCCGAATGGCCCGCACGGCCTGTTTGATGGTCCCCCGCGACGACAGCATGATAAAAGGCAGATGCGGCCGAACCCGTTTGGTCTTGTCCAGGACCTGGAGCCCGTCCAACTCCGGCATGTTGAGGTCGCAGAGCACGACGTCGAACCGCCTCCGCTGGAGTTGCCGGAGTCCGGCCCGGCCGGAGGCGGCCGGCGTCACCCGGTATCCTTCCCGTCTCAGCAGGGAGCAAAGGATCCGGCGCTGCCGCGGATCGTCCTCGATGTACAAAATGGAACTGCGCTTCATACCCTCTGATTCCTTTACCAATAAAGTCTCACTCCCTCGGCTTGATTATTTCAGGATCTCACTCCATGGACTTGAATGCCTATTGTACTCAAACTGCCCGGGAAACACCAAGCTGCCGTGTCGGTTGATCTTCCGAGTCCTTTCCCGGTCGGCTCATCAGGGCGGGATCCGATCGCTCATGACAGGTGTTTCTCCAGAGTTTCGACCACGGTCTTCAGGGCCTTGACGCGCGCGAAGAGCTTATCGTTGGACGCCACAATGGTCCACGGGGCATGGGCGGTGCTGGTCCGGTACAGCATTTCATCCACCGCGATTTTGTACGTTTCCCATTTTTCCCGATTCCGCCAATCCTCCTCGGTGATCTTCCACTGCTTGTGGGTGATCTCCTGGCGGGCCTTGAAGCGGTCGAGCTGTTCCTGCGAGCTTATGTGCATCCAAAATTTGATGATTACGGTTCCGAAATTGGCCCACTGCTCCTCCATCTCGTTGATCTCGAAGTAAGCGCGGCGCCATTCTTCTTCCGTGCAAAATCCTTCGATGCGCTCCACCAGCACCCGGCCGTACCAGGAGCGGTCAAAGATGACGAAATGACCGGCTTTGGGAAATTTTTTCCAGAATCTCCACAGATAATGGTGCTGTTTTTCGATCTCATTGGGTGCGCCGATCGAGACGACTTCATATCCTCTGGGGTCCAGCCTCTGCACCAGGCGGCGGATGTTGCCGCCCTTACCGGCTGCATCCCAGCCCTGGTAGACGATGACGACCGGGATTCTCCGGTGATAGATCTCATGCTCCAACTCCCGCATCCGGTTCTGCAGGGGCCGCAACCGCCGGTCGTAGCTCTTGCGCGAGAGGGCGTCGGATAAGTCGACCTTGTCCAGGATGGATACCGGTGTGGTGGCCGGCGGCGATTCGAGTTCCGCCGCCTTCGACACCGACTCGGGTGCGTCGCTCTGCGCCCGCAGCTTCTGCTTCAGTTCCCGGACCACGGTCTCGAACACCTTGAGAGTGGCATACCTGCGGTCGTGGGATTCGACGATGGTCCAAGGGGCGTGCTCGGTGTGGGTCTTGGTCAGCAAATCCTCATAGGCCTCGAGATAGTCCTGGTACTGGCCGTGATGTTTCCAGTCGGTCTTGGTGACCCTCCAGCGCGTCGCCGGATTGGATTCCAATTCCCGGAAGCGCTTTTTCTGTACCTTTTTTTCGATATGCAGGAAGAATTTGATGATGAGATAGCCGTCGCTGGAGAGCTGACGCTCGAAGGAGAGGATCTCGTCGTAGGCCTTGGTCCAGACGCTCTTCTTTACGGTCCGGTTGATCCGGTCCTCGAGCACCCGGCCGCACCAGCTCCGATCCAGGATCGTGATTCTTCCCTTCGGGGGCAGCTTGGTCCAAAAACGCCAGAGAAAAGGCCGGAGCCGCTCCTCTTCATTGGGAGGATTGATGGGAAGGACCACGAATCCGCGTGAATCCAAGGCCAGCGCCAGCCGGTTGATCATGGTTCCCTTGCCGGCCGCATCCCACCCTTCGAAGGTAATGATGGTGGGGATGCCCGCCTGGAGGGCCTGCCGCTGCAGTTCCCCCGCCTGGATTTCCAGGGAGTCCATGGCTTGTTTGTATTCCGGTTTGGGGATTTTCTTGCTCAGGTCCAATTTTTCGAGCATCTTCTCTCCTCGATGAGCTGAGTCCGGATATTTCCTGGGGACATCCTCTTTTCCTGGACTATAACCCAAAATTCGATATTTAGGAAGAGGGGGATTCCCGGCGACCGACCTTTGTGTGTCGTGGCGGAAATGCGTTGGGCGGAAAGACTGCGGTTGCAAAGTCGGGCGACTTTTTTTACATTAGAATCCTCCAGCAGCGTTTGGGAGGAGATCACATGACGGATTATCTGATCATCGGCGGGGATGCAGCCGGGTTGTCGGCGGCCGTGCAGATCAAGCGCAGGCAGCCTTCTGCCGCGGTCAAGGTCATCAACAAAGGGCGCATCATTTCCTACGGCGCCTGTGGGATCCCCTATGTCCTCTCCGGGGATATTTCCGCGCCGCAAAACCTGGTGCATTTCACGCCCGCCGGCTTCGAGCAGGCGCGGGGTGTTCCGGTGGCGGTCCTCCATGAGGCGGTGGCGGTATTCCCCCAGGAGCACGCCGTTACGGTCAAGAATCTGCAGGCCGGCGAAACCTACCGGGAATCCTACGGAAAGCTGTTGATCGCCACCGGGGCCGAACCCCGCCGGCTGCCCTTTATCGATTACGGAGTCGAAGGGATCTTCAACCTGCACAGCATCGAGGACCTGGAACGCGTGCTGGCCTTTTTCGAAGAACGTAGGCCGCAAAGCGCCGCAATTATAGGGGCGGGCAACATCGGACCGGAAACGGCGGAAGCCCTGCATAAACGCAACCTAGCGGTCCAGATGTTCGAGGTCTTTCCGGAACCCGCGTTCCAATGGCCTCCCCTGATCCGAAAGGCCGTGGCGGGTAAGATCAGGGAAAAGGGGCTGCGGTTTTACGGCGGCACCGCCATACGGTCCGTAAACAAAAAGGAAAACGGATTCGTGTTGAAGACCGACACTCAGGAGTTCACGGCCGATGTGGTGTTTTCCGTAGTGGGTACGGTGCCGGCCACGGCCTTCTGCCGCGATGCGCTCAACCATAAGAAGAACGGCGCGGTCATCACCGACCGGAGGGGCTGGACCTGCACGGCGGATATCTACGCGGCCGGAGACTGCGCCGCGGTGTACCACCGGCTGTTGGACCGCACGGTCTATTTTCCCTTGGGTTCCACCGCCAACAAGATGGGACGCATCGCCGGGATCAACATGGCGGGGGGGGACATCCTGTTTCCGGGGATCGTCGGCACCCAAATCGTCAAGTTTTTCGAGCTGTCTTTGGCCCGGACCGGCCTGAGCCGAGAGGAGGCGGAAAAGGAGGGCATCGAGTCCCGAGCCTATTCCGCCCGGCGGCCGGACAAGGCGGGGTATTATCCGGGAGCGGCGCCGGCCCAGGTGGAAGTGGTGTGCGCGGAGGACACGGGGGTGGTCATCGGCGCCGCGGCGGTCAGCGAAAGCAATGCCGCCCAATTCATCGATGCCGCGGCGGCGGCGGTCCACATGGGAATGAGCATCTTCGATCTGGGATGGTTCGATGCCGCCTACGCTCCCCCCTATGCGCCGGTTTGGAATGCATTGATCTCCGCCGCCCTCAAAGCCTCACGGGTCTGAGGAAGACGCTCTTTGTTGCGGCGGGTGGGTGGTGGAGCCGTACCGCCACGACGGGATATGACATTGAACATGAAAGCGCCGGGAATTTCCATCTCCGGCCGGCGTAAAAAGGCGGCCCTTATCCCGGCCGTCCTCGCCCTGGCCGTCCTTACCCTGCTGAGCGGCCCCCAAACGGCGGAACAGAGGGTCGGACACCGCAGCATCGGACCCGGATGCCGATACACATGGATGACGGACTCCGAGCGGGGGGCGGAAGGCCGGCGCCGGGGCGGAACGCGGCGGCCTTATGACAAAAAGTTTGACACCCTTGCGGAAGCCCTCTACATTAGGATCATCGAGGGTCTATGCGTATCATCCTATTATCCGGTGGCCGGCGGGGAAAGGAAGCATGAAGGCCGTGTTCTTCCAGCATAAACTCGGGTGGATACGGATTTTTTGCCTGTGCCTCGTGCTGGCGGGCGGCATAGACGGCCTGTCTCCGGAGCCGGCCGCGGCCGGATCGAGCGACCCGGACGAGCCGGGATCTCAGGCCGCCAAGATCCTGCTGCTGGGTGTCGGAGACAGCATGACCCAGGGGACCATGGATGCCTTCAACACCAAGAAGCATACCAGGAAGGCCTTTCTTCACCTGGTCTCCCAACGGCTGCGCCGCGACGGGATGCCCATCAAGTTCGTCCAGCCCTTTCTCGACGGCCAGGGATTCCGTCTGAAACCTAAGGCCGTACCCACCAATTTGGGAGTGGATGGGGAGGATATATTTTCCTTGGTCGGCCTGGAGTACGGAAAACGGGCCGGGACCAGCGAGAATTTCCTCAGTGAGGAATATTATTGCGACCAGCCCTCCCCTCAGCTGTTCTCCGATATGCACGACCAGGTGCTCTACCCCATCAATCTGCGGGCCGAACAGGCCGTCACTCAACTGGATGCCCTCATCTGGCACCTCAACCACCGTGCCGGCCCGGCGGCGGTGTGCTTTTGGGTCGGGAACAACGATTCCGGCCTTGCGGCCCTGGGATTGGGAGGGAAGAATCCGGAGTTCCTGCCCATACCGTATTCCCACTTGAAGCACAAGCTGAAACCGAGCCTCCAGGTCCTCCTGGAATACGGCAAGAACCGGGGTGATCTCGCGTTCGGGCCCTTTTCTCCTCAGAACATCACCCGCAACCTGACCGACAGGAGGGATTTCATCACCCAATACAACGAGGTCCTGCTTCGCCTGAACAGCGAGGCCGACCTGGCTGCATGCGATATTTTTGTCTGCACCTTTCCCTACTACTGCGATGTCGGTTATCTCTTCGACCGTCAGGATCTGCGGTACTATCTCGACACTCCGCAATACAGGGTTCCGGAGATAAACGGAAGGGTTTCCCTGCTGACTTTCATCTGTCTGTACGCCCTCCAGATGGATGGGGAAACCCGGGTGGTGGACCAGATCCTGCTGGGGGAGGATGACCTCGTCCTCTCGACTTCCGGCGTGAAGGAGTACAGGGCCGTCAAATCCCGCATCCGGGCCTTCAACCGATGTGTCAAATCTCTCCCCGGCGTCCATGTGATCTCTACGGGAGAAAAGCTCAATACGCTGTTCAAAAAGGGGTTGGAGGTAGACGGGACCACGCTGACGCGCAGCTGGGGAAGGGGCGGCGCCTTCACCATGGACGGTGTGCATCCCGGGCACACGGTGCACGCCCATATCGCCAACTTGGTGCTTGACCGCATGAACACCGTATGGGGCGAAAACGCCACCCTTTACAGCCTGCCGCCGATCCTCGCCAAGGATCCTTATGTGGATCATGACGGAGACGGGTGGGTAAAAGGCCCCTCTATCGAGGGATACGGCCGCACGCGGATTCTTTATCTGTTCAAGGATGCCGACGGGGACAAGGGAACCGACCCCCTGGGGCAGGCCGTGATCGACGGCATGAGTTCGGAAGATATCTGGAACCTGATCTCCGATGCCCTGCTGGAGGAGATCGTGGACATCCCGGCCATCCAGGCCGAGGCCGTACGGCTCGGATACTGGCCGCTTCCCAAGCGCCGATGAACGCCTCCACCAGGCGGCGTAGTCTGCGAAGGGGCGGCGGGTGTCCTGCCCGATGTCCGGCATGGGATCCTGCGCGGATTGACCTCCCCGACGGCCTGTGATACAAACGGCATGCATCCTAGCCCAAGGAGAATCTTATGACCCGAAAACGACTTTGTCTCAGCCTTATTCCCCTGATGTTGATCCTGGGAGCCTGCGGGCCTCACGGAGATGCAGGGATCGCGTATCCGGTCACCGAGAAGGTCGATCAGGTGGACGATTATTTCGGCACCGCGGTGGCGGATCCCTATCGCTGGCTGGAGGATGACCAGGCGGAAGAAGTCGCCCGCTGGGTTGAGGCCCAGAACGCGGTGACCTTCGGCTATCTGGAACAAATCCCGTTCCGGGAGAAGATCCGGGAGCGCCTGCATGAGATCTTCAATTACCCGCGCTATTCTTCCCCCTTCCGGGTCGGCGATTATTATTTCTTCTATAAAAACGACGGCCTTCAGAATCAGTCGGTGATCTACATCCAAGAAGGACTGGAAGGCGAGCCGGAGGTCTTTATCGATCCCAATCAACTGTCCGCCGACGGGACGGTACGCATCGGACTGATCGGGTTTTCACCGGACGACCGCTATGCCGCGGTCTCACGCTCCGAGGCCGGTTCCGACTGGCAGGAGATCCGTATCATGGAGATCGCCACCAAGACCGAGCTTCCCGACCGCATCCGCTGGATCAAGTTCTCGGGTGCCGCCTGGCTGGACGACGGATTCTACTACAGCGGCTACGACGCCCCGGAAGCCGGTCAGGAACTGACCGGGGCCAACAAATACCAGAAGATCTTTTTCCACCGCTTGGGGGATCCCCAGGATAGAGACCGGCTTGTCTACGAAGATCGCGAACATCCCCTGCGTTACTTCAGCGCCGGCCTCACCGAGGACAAGCGGTTCCTGGTTCTCATTGTATCCGAAGGCACCAGCGGCAACGAGGTGTATTTCCGTGACCTCAAGGCGGGGGATGAGGAGTTCAAAGCCCTGATCACGGGATTTGACCATGACAGCTATGTGATCGACAACGCGGGTGATCGGATGCTCCTGCTCACCAACATCGAGGCTCCCAATTACCGGGTGGTTTCCATCGACCCGCAGAATCCGGGCCGGGAAAACTGGACGCCCGTCATCCCTGAAAAAGAGAATGTCCTGAGGGGCGCCAACATCGCCGGGGGACAGCTCTTCTGCTTCTACCTGCAGGACGCCAACACCAAGATTTTTCAGCACCGCGTGTCAGGAGAATTGGTGCGCGAGATCGAGCTGCCGGCTCTGGGTTCGGCTGGGGGATTCGGCGGCGAGAAGGAGGACACCGTGCTGTTCTACACCTTCACCTCCTTCACCCATCCTCCCGCCATCTATAAGTTTGATGTGGCGACCGGGAAATCCGA
>Ga0180438_10009898_pt1 | contig 11773 bp, 13 predicted proteins | sample SS_ome_12_FD_132455 | JGI IMG/M metagenome (GOLD analysis project Ga0180438, IMG submission 132455) | Hypersaline lake sediment archaeal communities from the Salton Sea, California, USA - SS_3_D_2 metaG | ecosystem: Environmental > Aquatic > Non-marine Saline and Alkaline > Hypersaline >...
CGCTGGATGCCGGGGCAGACGATTACCTGACCAAGCCGTTCGGCGTGGGCGAATTGATGGCCCGCATGCGCGTGATCCTGCGCCGCATCGCCCATCCGGAATCCCAGCCGGTCTTTGCCACGCGGGACCTGGTCGTCGATCTGGCGCGGCGCCTAGTGCGCGTCCGAGGGGAGGAAGTGCAGTTGACGCCCACCGAATACGACTTGCTCCGGGCGCTGGTGACCCACGCCGGCAAGGTGCTCACCCACCAGCAACTCCTGCGCCAGGTGTGGGGCCTGGGCTACGAAGGCGAGAGCCACCTGCTACGGGTCAACATCAGCAATCTCCGGCACAAGATCGAGCGCAACTCGGCCCGGCCCGAATACATCATCACCGAGCCGGGGGTGGGATACCGACTGCGGATCGAGGCGTAACACGATCTGGAGAAGGTTTTTTGCTTCGCCGTTCACACTGCCAAGCAAGCAGTTCACTCGAATACCTTGTCGCGAATGGCGCGGATGACCAGCAGACCCAACCCCTAGCGCATCTTGAGCGCCACACGTTCAACGACCAAGGATGATTGCACAACTGGATTTCTCGTCTTGTCGCCTTTCAGAGCTGGCGTTTCCTGTTTGCCTGCAGCAGTGTCTCTCTGGCCCTCTTGTCACGTGTTAATTGAGGTGCGGTTCCAACTTGGCCAGAAGGTTGGGCTTGGGCAGATAGCCGGCAATGCGCTCCACAACCTCACCATCCTTGAAAAGAAGCAGCGCAGGTATCCCCATCACGCCGTGCTCCATAGCCGAACGTGGATTGGCATCTGCCTCGAGCTTCACCACGATCAGATCCTCGGCCCGCTCTTCGGCAATTTCCTCAAGAATAGGTGCGATCATCTTACAAGGCCCACACCACTCGGCCCAAAAATCGACCAGGACCGGCTTGCCGGCTTGTTTCACTTCCGCTTCAAAGGTATCATCTCGGATGACTTTAGTCTTATTCATAATGCTCCCTCTTTCTTCCAAATGCGCCTCCATCTAATCGTTATGTGGAACGCTACAGTACCTAGACCACCCGAGAGAGCCCGATCTTACCTGGCACGTCCTCGCGACCTGACAGAAGTTCGGTTATGACTAGGATCTCACCCCAGTCCTAGACACTGATCATCCTCGGGACAGCCAGTCAGAGTCAAGCTTGACCGCCTGGCGCGGACATGATACACTGTCATCGCTGTGCAATTGGATAGTCGCCTGCACCAACCCAGCCACGCACGGCACCCAATCTGACGCAAAAGGAGGCAAATAGCAGCCCAATGATCATCATCGTGATGGGTGTGTCCGGGTCAGGAAAGACGACTGTTGGCCGCTGCCTGGCCTCGGATCTTGGCTGGGCGTTCTTTGAGGGCGACGACTATCATCCATAGGCCAACATAGACAAGATGGCGGCGGGGAGCCCGCTCACCGACGAGGACCGCCGACCGTGGCTGGCTCGCCTGCGCAACTTGATTCAAGAGCAGGCTCAAAGGGGCCAGGACGCGATCCTCACTAGCTCTGCTCTCAAGGCAGACTACCGGAGGTTTCTGCGGAATTGCCACGACGAGGTCCATCTGGTCTACTTGCAGGGCGACTATGAGCTCATTCGCCAGCGGTTGGAAGCACGGCGCGGACACTTTGTGGGGTCCGACCTCCTGGCCAGCCAGTTCGCAGCCCTGGAGGAACCGGATGACGCCCTGATCGTCTCGATTGGCGCCGAGCCCGCTGCCATCGTGCGCGATATCAAGGGCGCTCTCGGATTGGATGGTACCGGCGGGGTGGCAGAGATGGAGCTGCGCCGATTTGGGACGACGAGTCTCTCGGTTTCACCGCTCGGCCTCGGGCTGGCAGCGCTGGGCCGGCCGGGGTACATCAACATCGGCCATACCGATGACCTGGGTGGAAACTACGGCGTGCCGGAATTGGAGGCGCGGGCCCACGCGATGCTCGATGCGGCCTATGAGGGCGGAATCCGCTATTTTGACACTGCGCGCAGCTATGGGCGGGGAGAGGCGTTCCTGGGCTCGTGGCTAGACACGCGGGAGATGTCGCCGGCTGCGGTTGTGGTGGGTTCCAAGTGGGGCTATACCTACACGGCAGGCTGGCGCGTAGATGCCGATATCCACGAGGTGAAGGAACACTCTCTTTCTGTGCTTCAGCGACAGTGGTCTGAAAGTAGCGCCAGATTGGGTGCCCACCTGGACCTGTACCAAATCCATTCGGCAACCTTGGACAGCGGGGTATTGGAGAACGAGGAGGTGCTTGCCGATCTTGCCCGTCTGAAGGTGAGCACTGGAGTGGCCATAGGCCTGACCGTCAGTGGCCCTCGGCAGGGACCGGTTGTCGACCAGGCCATAGAGATCGAGGTTGACGGCGTTCCCCTTTTCGATAGCGTGCAGGCGACCTGGAACCTGCTGGAACGATCAGCGGGGCCGTCCCTGGCACGGGCGTACGCCGCGGGCCTGGGCATCATCGTCAAGGAAGCCCTGGCCAACGGCCGCCTGACCGACCGGAACAGCGACGCGTGCTTTGAGCGGCAGAAGGCGATCCTACAGAGCGAAGCGCAGCGGTTGGAAGCAAGCATCGATGGCCTGGCGCTGGCCGGTGTGCTGGCCCAACCCTGGGCTGACGTCGTCCTCAGCGGTGCTGCGCGCGTTGACCACCTGGCCTCCAACCTGGCGGCTCTGAATGTCGCCTGGAACGACGAGGCGGCCGATCGCCTTGCAGCCCTGATAGAACCCCCAGAGACCTACTGGGCGGAGCGCAGCGAACTCGATTGGAACTGAGCCAGACAGCAGATCAGAGCTCCGCGCACGCGAGGCCTGGAACGGGCTGCATCAGCGAAAGCCGCAGCCTCTGTTTGGCAGGGGTTAGGGGGCGCGCTCTACCTCAAAGCCCTGCCCTGACTCGACGGTCAGGTGCACCTGTACCTCGCGCCCTCCGTAACCATCGACCAGGTCGTGCGCCCGGACGAAAACCTGCTCGACGCCGGTCGGGACGATGATCCCTGCCTGGCTGCGGGTGAACGGCTGCTCATCCACGTGGGGGTGCAGCAGCAGCCGGGTGAAAGGGATGTCCGGGTCGGGCTTGAGTACTGTGCCGTCGGGCAGCACCACGTCCCAGCCATCGGCATAGTCCTCCCATCCGGTGTCGGGATGCTCCACCGTGACGTGAAAGGTCCAGTTTCCGTCGGCGGCCTGCACCGCTCGCACGTGCAGGACATCCGCGTTTCCTTGGCCCTCGCTCGTCCCATTGCGGGGTCGCGAAACAGCCGTCCCTTCCTCAATAGGTGTGCCATACACGGCGAATTCGACCAGGCCGGTGTTTCCGCCGCTGCTGTCTACTACATCTAGCCGCAGCGAGCGGGCCACAGCATCCACCTCAAAGCGGTGGGGCTCCGCCGCATCCGCCAGCTCAAACGGTCCCAGGACATCGCCCGTATCGGTAGTCAGGGTGAAGGCCAGGATCTGGGCCGTCCCATCGCTCATGGAGCGCGTCCAGACTTCCACGGCGTGCACCTGAGCCGGTCCTACCAGCTCGACCTCGATGAAGGCATCATTGCCGTCGCCGTTGGAGGACCATGCGGTGCCGCGATTGCCGTCAATGGCACTCTCGGCGCCCCACATCTCGTCGTTGGCGGCGCCGCCAAAGTTGCTGCTGACGGCCACAACACGCGCCCCTGCATCCAGGGAAGCCAGGTTGATCTCGGTCGTTTCCTGAGCCGGCAAGGTGCGAAAGGTCCCACTCTCCCCGACGTACAGCGTGCCATCGGCCGCCGTCCCCTGCACCCGGTAGTGGTATTCAGTGTCCGGCTCAAGGCCTACCAAGAGCGGGTGGTGGTCGGTGTGCGCACCCCCACTCATATCCTGATCCGTAGCGATCTGGCCGTAGCCGGTGGTCTTGCCATAGACCACGGAGCAGGCCAGGGGGATGCTGGACTCAAAGATCAGGACCGCGTCGGCGTCGGTGATGTCCACGATCTGGGGCGGATCGCCAGCGGTTACGTCCCCAAGTGATCGGAGCTCGGCAGTGCCCCCCGTACTCACTGCCGGTGTGGGCGCCGATGTGGCTACCGGCTGGCAGGCCATGAGCAGCAACCCCGTCAACAAGAGTACGATCTGCATTGTGCTTCTCATCTTCACTTTCGACATTTCCATTCCTTTTCATTCATTCCTGGCCGTGATAGGCCGGCTAGATGTAGCCTCAACCACGCGCATCTCGCCCCGCACGATATGCACCTGGCAACTCCACGAACGTCCCGGGTTGTTCTGCCTCCTCAATCAACTCCAGGGCAGCCACCACGGCCTCGCGCTGTCTGTCACGATCGCCAGGTGCCCCCAGTGTTCTTCCCATCAGGTGGGGCGTGATCAAGGCGCGGGGCAGGGTCATCCCCTCCAGGCGCGGGCGGAAGGCCCGGATGCCGATCGTCACTGTGGCAACCCCGCCTTCCTCCAACAGCCTGGCTACGTGTCCCACGGACACGTGACACACCGGTCAGACCGGCACCAGAAGCGCCACATCTATCTGTTTTTCCTGGAACATCTTGACCCACTCTGGCCCTGATCTCTTCAGCAGTCTCCTCTGCGAACAAGCCCCAACGAAAGAGTAGGCATCTCGGGCCAACTCGCCAATACGTCCCTCTCTCTCCAGATCCAGCAGTAACTCGTGAGGAAATACTACGTTCGGATCCGCCTGCGCTCCCCGGATGTCATAACCTCCATGGCGGACCTTCAGGTTCTCCTTCGGAGTGCCAACGGGAATTCGAGACAGCATTGGCTCTGAGCGGATGAACTTGAGCATGTTTTTCACTGCCTCTTCTTGGCTCATGTTCTGGATCCCGAAAGGTTCGGGGTCATCCCCTTCGACAAAGTGCCCGCTGGAGGACATCAGCACCAATCGGGACTCTGACAGGGGTTTTCGTAGAGGCGTGAACGGACCATTGGCATAGGTCCATTTCCCCTCTCCGGCGTAGGCATGAACCTGCCACTCATAGACGTGGTCCACGAGGCGTTCGAATTGACCATCGTCCAACACATCCCCCAACTTCCACAACAGGTCCCGAAAAAACTCCGCGGCCTCCCGGTCCGGCAGACCTGCAAGAAACTTGAAATTCAGGTCGGTCCGTGAACCGTAGGCAAAAGAACACTTGAACTCATCAAAGGACTCTTGCTTGACATCATCAGACATGCTGAACGCTTCCTTTCTCGTACGTGAGTCGCTCTGTTGCCTGCTGGAGATCGTCATTGCTCTCGCCACTTGTCGACAGCCACGGTCGCCTTGAGCTGAAGACCAAACCCACCACGCCCAACTTTGCTGCGACTGCCAGCATTCCTTGCGTCCGATTCTTACCCAGCCTCTTTTCTGGCCGTAACCAAAGTATAGCCTACTTTGCCATCCTCGATCAACTCGATAGCCTGACGAGCCAGCCGCTTGCCTTCCTCCAGATCGAGATCGCCCAGGCTCAATTTGCCCAGCCCCGCCGCCAACTCGACGCCCAGCAACTTGCGCCGCACCTTGTCCACCATGTCCAGGAGGGCGTCCCGCTGGTCTTCGACAGCGAACTCGCTGAAACCGGCAACTCGCAAGGTGGTCACGTACTCCCCCGCGGCGCCGGCCCCGGCCACGCACGCGACCCAGCCCAGAAGGGATTCGATCTCTTCGGGCAATGGGCCACTCACGGTCATGTCCGCAAGACCGAGGCGGCCACCGGGTGTCAAAACACGAGCCATCTCGGCCGCGGCCGTCGCCTTGTCAGGGAAGGTGCAGAAGCTGCATTGGAGACGACAGCGTCGAACGTTCCCTCCTCAAAGGGTAACCCCTCCGCGTCCCCCCGGCGGAAAGTGGTCAGGTGCGCCACGCCGTTCTCGGCAGCGTGAGCTTCTGCGGCGGCGATGTTCTCGGCACCATAGTCCAGGCCGGTGACATGACAGCCAAACCGCTGGGCCAGGTGCACGGCAGAGGCACCGCGCCCACAGGCCACGTCGAGCACCCGCATCCCAGGACCCAGCCCGAGGCGCTCCCCCAGGTAGCGCGTCAGGGTCAATCCTCCCGGGTGAAAGACGTCCCCCAACAGCAGTCGTACCAGGTCGCTCTGGTAGAAGGTGGCACAGCAGGCCTTGATCTCCTGGTCAGCAGTTGTATCTATCATCTTGTTATCCTTCGTCCCTCATCTCCTCCTGGACCTGCTCGCGGTAGCCCAGCACGTTGTAGGCGCAAAAGGGCACGGTCCGGCCATCGGGAAGCAGTTCGTGGATGCAGCACTTCATCAAACGCTTGACGTCGAAGGTGTGCTCATCCATAAAGGCGTGGACGTGAACCAGGAAAAAGCTCTCCTTGCCGAACTGGCCGATGGCCTCCAAGGGCAGCGTCAGGTCACAGGTCACGCAGGTCAAATTTCCGGTCGTCCGGTCGCTGCCCATGACGGCGGCCATGCTCCACAGAGCCTCCATCACCGGCTGAAGCTGGTCCGACAGGTCGGGCACAGTGCGATTGGTGACGAAATCCAGATAATCGTCCACATTGAGCAGACGGGTGATCGGCGTCACACCCCCGTCGTGCACCACGGCGTAGGCGCTGGCAGAGCAGGTGGGATGGGGGCAGGGCACCGGCCGAAAGTCGTCAGCCCGGAACAGCCCGCCGGTCTGGCCCTCCAGGGCGTGAAGCACGTCCGGCAGGGTCAGGCGGTGCAGTGGATCGTGATCGCCCGGGCAGCGACCGGCAAAGGTGACCGGCTGGTAACTGACGCCCAGTACGGCCGGGTGCTCCAGGCCGAAGCGCAGGATGTCGCCAATCTCCCCTTCGTTGACGCCCTGCGTCAGGGTCGCGACCAGAACCGCGTGCAGCCCCACCTCAGCCAGGTTGTCGAGGGCCTGCCGCTTCACGTCGCGCAGGTCGCGCCCGCGCAATGCCTGGTAGGTCCCGGCGCACAGGCCGTCGAACTGCAGGTAAATGGCCGGCTTCCATCTGGCCAGTTGACGCACAAAATCGCGGTCTTTGGCCAATCTGAGCCCGTTGGTATTTAGCATCACATAGCCGATGTCGCGCGCCCGGGCGGCCTCCAGGATGGCGAGCAACTGGGGATGGAGTGTCGGCTCACCGCCGCTGATCTGCACGACTTCAGGCTGACCCTCTGTCTCCAGCAAGCGGTCGAGCATCGCTTCGACCTGGGCTACCGAGAGATCGTGGCCAGTGCCCGAATCGGCAAAGCAGGTGGGGCAGCCCAGGTTGCAGCGGGTGGTGATCTCGATGACGGCGATGCAGGTGTGCTGCTGGTGCTCGGGGCACAGCCCACAGTCGCGGGGGCAGCCCCGCTCAACTGCCGTACAAAAGTCGTAGGGGATAGCCCCGGGCTTGTTGTAGACCTGCGAGTTCAAGTGCCAGTCTGCATCGGACGAGACCAACGCCTCGTGCCAGCCATGGTCGGGGCAGCGTTTGCGTAAGTAGACGCTTCCATCGCGGATGAGCACCTGGGCATCGACCACGCGGCGACATTCTGGGCACAGGCTGCGCGTGATCTCGTGAAAAATGTGTTTGCGGGTAGGCTGTCTGGCTGTGATTGTCAACGACGTTCTCCTTCGGCTGTGCCGCTTTGTCGAATCAGCGCATCAGATGCACAAGGCCGCGTACCACGCGGCCAGATGCGCCGCTTAACAAGCGGCCGATGCGGATGGCGGCTGCCGCCTGCTGGCCAGCTATTGAATATGTGGGATAGACGTGGATGGCATTGGACAGGTCGCCGACCTTGATCCCCTCGTGCAGGGCCACGATCCACTCGTGGATCATCTCCCCGGCCCGCGGCGCGACGATGGTTGCGCCCAGCAGCGTGCCGTCCTTTTTGTGCACCAGCTTGATAAAGCCGGCCGTGTCTCCCTCGGTCCGGGCCCGGTCGACGCGGGCCATCGGCCAGTCGCAGGTCATGACCGCCTCGCCGAACCCCTCCCGTGCCTGCATCTCCGTCAGCCCGACGTGGGCCACTTCCGGATCGGTGAAGGTCGTCCAGGGTACGTGATCACTCACCCCCTTGGACGCCCCAGGCAGCAGGGCGTTGCGCGCGGCCATCACCGCTTGCCAGCCTGCATAGTGAGTGAACTGCAGGCCTCCGGTGCAGTCGCCAGCGGCATAAATGTGACGCTGGCTGGTGCGCAGGGTGTCATCCACCTGGATGCCGTCTGCGCTGTAGGCCACCCCGGCCTTGTCCAGGTCCAGCCCGTCGACGGTCGGCCTACGCCCGGTGGCCAGGAGTAGTGCGTCGCCCACCAAGCTATTGCCACCTGCGCCGACGTGGATGCCGCCCGCAGCCGCGGCCTCGTCCTTCCAGACCAACTCGGCTCGCGTCTCGAACAGGACGCGAATCCCCTCCTCCTCGAACACGCTGGCCAGCACGCGCGAGGCCTGCGGGTCGTCTCGAGGTAGCAGCCGGTCCTGGCTGGCGAGCAAGGTCACCTCGGCTCCCAGTCGCCGAAAGGCCTGGGCTATCTCGCAACCAACCGGCCCACCACCGACGATCACGAGGTGTTGGGGCAAGGTTTCCAGATCCCAAACGGTCTCGTAGGTCAGGCAGTCCACGTCTGCCAGTCCGGGGATGGGTGGGAGCAAAGACTGGGCTCCGGTCGTGATCAGGAAGCGACGGGCTGACAAGCTTGTATCACCGGCGACCAGGGTGTGCGGATCGACGAAACGCGCCTCGTCCAGGACAACCTCGATGCCGTTTGCGCGCAACATCTCCGGCGATTCCTCCTCGGCGATCTCGCCGATGACGTCTCGCACGTGGGCCATTACTGCCCTCAGGTCTACCTGTGGCTCGGCGGTCGGCAGCCCATAACGATCGGCGGTGCGCATCTCGTGGGCCACCTTGGCCGCTTTAAGCAACGTCTTGCTCGGAACGCAGCCGCTCCAGGTGCAGTCGCCGCCGACGCGGCTCTTTTCCACCAGGGCCACGCGCGCTCCCATCTGAGCGGCAAAGGCCGCGGCGGACAATCCGCCCGAGCCGGCGCCGATAATGACCAGATCATAATCTTCAGTCACGTTCATGCCTCCTCGTTCCGGCTTAGCAGGGCCAACAGGTCGGTCACCGGCGGCCGATCGGTGGGATCGTGGCTGCGATAGGCCAACCGAATCATGCCCTCTGCATCCACGACAAAGTCACCCCCCAACTGTGCCGAGTCCCCCTGGATGCCACGCCACTGGCGGCCACTCGCCAGGAGCTGGGCGTAGCGCCAGATCGTGCGCAAGTTCCACGAGCGCTGAAGGGAGCGTTCTAGCCCGTAGGCATCGTAGACGTCACGTTCCGGATCGAGAAGCAGTTGAAAGGGCGCGCAGGTCTCCTCGAGCCACGCCTGTGCCGCCGGCAGGGTGCCAAAGGTAACGATCAGCACCCTGGTGTTGCGTTGTTCAAATTCATCCTGATACTGGCACAACTGTGCCACGTGCTCGCGGCAGGGCAGTCAGCCCAGGTGGCGCAAGAACACCAGCAGCACGTTGTGACCCTCGCGCAGCGCGTCGCCCAGCGACACGGATTGGCCATCTACGGTCTGCAGAGAGAAATCGGGAGCTGGATCCCCGTTCTTCACAGGGCTATTCGTCATTCTCGATCTATTCGTATCCAAAGTCTTTCTCTCCAGCGCGAATGGGCACCTGCAGCCGGTTCTCCTTGGGCGGGATGGGGCAGCTGTATTGCGGCGCGTAGGCACACCACGGGTTGTAGGCCAGGTTAAAGTCCACGTGAAAGCGGCCGTCGCCGTCATGTTCCAGTTCCAGGTAACGGCCCGCGCCGTAGGTCTCCGACCCACTTGTGGCATCGGCAAAGGGTACAAAAGCACCGCCATCATGCGACGTATAGACCGTCAGCACAGCGGCCTGCCCGTCGACCTCGAACTGAAACGTGCCGTATTTGACATAGTCCTGCAGTTCACCAGTGCTGGTCTGCATCTGGACGTGTACGTGTTCGGCGAACGGCTCGACCTCGGCGTCGAAGCGGAGCGCCGGATTCTCCGGGTAATACTTCAGGCCTTTGAAACCCCGCTTCTGCTCCTTCGACAGCGGCGAATGCTCGTCTGACTTGAAGAACTTGTCCTTCTGTTTTCGAAACCTTCCCAATTCGGTCATCTCATCCTCCTAATCTGGTTCTGTTCCTACTCTCCAGATGGCACGAGTGACCCATCTCTTACCCCTCAGGGTAGGCACCCCTCAAATGACAGTCGGTGGTGAGGCTTGTTCATTCTTTGTCCAATAGCCTTCCAACCTCACTCCCAGCCCTTGAGCCAGGCGGTTGACAAAGTTGAAATAGTCCGTGACCTGAGCCACGTCCAGGATGGCCCGATCTTTCAGACCGGTCTCATGCAGCGCCTCCACGTCGGCTGGCGTGACCTGGCCCGGTGTGCGTGTCAACTTCACTGCATAGTCCAGGATTGCCCGGTCCACCGCCTTCAGGCTCGCGCGGGTATAGTCCTCCTTCAACTGTAAGACCAGCGATTCGTCCTTGATCAGCCGACGGAGAGCCTCTCCGTGGTGGATCATTCAGTAGTGGCAGCCGTTGGCGGCCGAGACGACCGTGCCGATCATCTCGCGCTGGTAGCGTTTGAGCGGCGAACGGCCAAAGAGCAGCGTCTCGTACAGCGCACGATGGTTCAGCATGGACTGGGGGTGCAGGCTGTGCACTTTCATAATGTGGGCGGCCCGGCCAGTCGCCGAGTCAGCACAGACCGCATAAGCAGCGGCCAGTGCCTCGTCGGCATCGGTCTCGTCGATCACCTCGATCCAGGCCGGCGGCAGCCCTCCTCCCTGACCTGCCGCTGTCGAGGTCATGGCTCAATCCTTCCCTTCGGTTCGCCATGTTCCGCACAGCCGACGTGCCAGACGTGTCCTTCCTCGGCCAGCACCTGCTCCGCTTCGACCGGTCCCCAGCTTCCGGGTTCGTAGAAGGCCAGCGCCGGCGCGTCCGGCATTGCCCAGTCGGCCAGGACCGGATCGACGACGCGCCAGGCCAGCTCGATCTCATCCGCCCGGGCAAAGAGGGAGGCATCACCCTGCATGGCGTCGAGCAGCAGGCGCTCGTAAGCCTCAGGCAGGGCCGTCGCCCCGAAATCCTCGGCGTAGTGGAATTCCATATCGACCGGGCGGGTCCGCATGCCGGCGCCGGGCTCCTTCGCCTCGAAACGCAAGTGCATCCCCTCGTCTGGCTGCAGGCACAGAGAGAGCACATTGGGCGTGATCTGTGAACCCGGCGACGACGGAAAGAGCAGGTGCGGTACGTGCTTGAACTCGATGGCGATCTCGGTCGTCTTGGCCGCCAGGTTCTTGCCCGAGCGCAGGTAGAAGGGCACCCCTTGCCAGCGCCAGTTGTCCACAAACAGCCGGAGGAGGGCATAGGTCGGTGTTTTCGAGCCCGGTGCCACCCCATCCTCGGCCCGGTACCCTTCATACTGGCCGCGGACACTCTGCGTGCATTTGCGCACTGCCCGGAGCACCTTGACCTTCTCGTCGCGCAGGGCGTCGGCTTCAAAGAGCCCCGGCGGCTCCATCGCCGTCATTGTGAGCAGTTGCAGCAGATGGTTCTGAAACATGTCGCGCAGCACGCCGGCCCGGTCATAGTACTCGGCGCGATGGTTGACACCCATTTCTTCCGCTACAGTGATCTGCACGTGGTTTATATAGTTCCGGTTCCAGAGCGGCTCAAAGATGGCGTTGGCAAAGCGGAAGGCCAGGATGTTCTGAACTGTTTCCTTGCCCAGGTAGTGGTCGATGCGGTAGATCTGGCTTTCGTCAAAGAC
>Ga0180438_10009899_pt1 | contig 11773 bp, 12 predicted proteins | sample SS_ome_12_FD_132455 | JGI IMG/M metagenome (GOLD analysis project Ga0180438, IMG submission 132455) | Hypersaline lake sediment archaeal communities from the Salton Sea, California, USA - SS_3_D_2 metaG | ecosystem: Environmental > Aquatic > Non-marine Saline and Alkaline > Hypersaline >...
CAGCTTTTAGATACGAATGGCAAGTTAGAAGCAGCCTTAGTTTTTTATCAGAACCACTTTGATTTTGAAAGTGCAGATAGGCAACGGCAAGGTGGTTTAATACATGGTTTTGAGCGAGTTTTGCAAGATTGGTCTTCTAGTAATATTGATGTAGCGGTTATGCAAATTGGAGCTAAAGTTGATGCTATAAAGCAAGATGACAATAACATGTGTGTTGAAGTTGAAGTACCATGTACTTTAAATTTAGATGGGTCAAGTTTTCCTGAGCCTAACTTAACATTCAAATATTCCTATAATATATCAATTTCAAAAGATAATATGGTTACTTGTGTGCTAAATGCTGACACCAATCAAGTAATACCTAACTTCAATGAAAAAGAATTACAAGACTTAGCGAGCAAAATTATAAAGCAATCAGGTGTTGATAGTGCTTCAAGTTCAATGAAAAAAATCGAAAAATTAGCAAAATTTTATGTGCCATTTTTACAAATTGATACTGTTAGAGACAATGTATTTGCTAAAGTTGGATTGTCTCTAAAAGATCTAAAGAAAAATCTAGAGGCTATCAAATTATTTTCGAACCTTGAAATGAAAGAGAGTTTTTTAGATAAACTTAAAGAACGTTTAGATCATTTTGTGCTTATTCAGAATGAAGTAGGAATAAACCAAATATTAGAACAGATAAAATTATTAGCTGCAGAGAATGCTGAGTTAGTTCAATCTGCTAGTAAAACATTAGTTGGGTTTTCTAAAGCTGATACAGGTATATTTTTTAGTAGATCAAAAAAATTATTAAACAAAACTGACAAGCTTATCACTTTTTCAAACATGCAATTATTAAAAGTTCAAACGAAATCAACGATGCATTTAGATAGTGATGTTGCTGGATTAAGGCGAACCTTGGTATCGACTATTGGTCAGTCTAATTTACAATCTCAAACTAGAGATTTAAAAGAAATAGCCGCAATGCAAGCAAAAGACAAAAACCATGCTAGTAATCAAATTGCAAAGCATAGAGCAATAATGAAGTTATCTGTTGTTATTGCTAAGGCAAGGAGTAGTGCTGAAACAAAAAAATCTAAAACATTTAAAGGCAAAGCTAGGAAGCTGGGTAGGAAATTTTCAAGACTAGTTAGTAAGAATAATGATGGAGGTAATTCTGGCGGTCTTGCTGGAAAAAAACTAAAGTCTTTGCAAGCTATCACAGATACAATATCACAAACCGAAAAAGTAGGTGATCCAATTCAGCGATATAGGCAAATTTTAAATATAATTGAAGAAGAAATTAAAAAAATTAATCCTACTGATGGTTTTTATCAAATATTGATTGATATAAAAGAAAAATTTAAAAATGATGCTGAACAAGTTGATTTAACTGAATCTTTGGATCCTTCTGGTAAACAATGTCTACCAAGTAAAAGAAAATAGCTGTAAATGCATAAGGTGTTTAAATTTAATATTTGATTGTACATAAACCTTGTTTTAAAACATCAGTAATTTCAAGCGCAATTTTTGATCCTTCTTTTATATCTTGCTTTTTTGAAGAAAATTGATTTTCTATCAATAGAGTAGCTGTGCCATGAACGGTAGCCCAAGCTGCTCTTGTTAAGGTATCTACATCACCAATCATATAGCCTAGCTCAGTTCCGCTTTCTACATGATTTCGCAAAATCTGATATGCATCGATGCTTGCTTTGTGTAGGGCAGGGTGTTCATTTTTTTTAATGATCCCACTAAACATTAAGTTAAATTTTACAGGATTTAAAAGTGCATGTTGTACATATGCTATACCAGCTTTTTGAAATTTATTAGGTTCTTCAGTTTTTAACATTACTTTTTGTAATTCAAGAAATCCATCAAGTGCAATATCCGCAAGCAAGTGATCTTTACTTTTGTAATGTCTGTAAACAGCAGTAGCTGAAACTCCGCATTGTGTTGCAAGTCCTCTTAGGCTTAAATTTGAAACTCCTTTAGCTTTAATGATCTTTAGAGTTTGTTTTTTAAGTTCAATTGTTAGGTTGCCATGATGATAGCTAGTTTTTGCTGAGGGCTTGACCTTTAATGTTGACATTGTTAACATCCAAATTGCAATGTTTACAGTGTAAACATTGATAGGTTTCAGAATAAATTTTAAAAGTTAGATTATTTTAATCATATTTTAAAGGCAATGGAATACTAAAGGATTATTAAATGCAGTCATCACAGATTATTCTAAAAAAACTTGTAGAAAACAGTGAATCAAAATATAGCGTAAGCCGAAAAAGAAAAAATTTATGTAATACCATTACGCAATCTTTAGTTTATTCAGCGGAAGTTGGTGTTGAGATTGGTAAAACAATAGTTAATCCTAGACTAACAATCCCATTTTTTTCTGGAAACAATATATTTCCAGGCATTCCTCATTTTAATGGTAATGCTTTTCTAGGTTCATTAGGTTTTGATTCAGATAAAGCAGAAGAGTTGTCAAAAGTGGCTATGAAAACACGAAATGGTATAGCTAGTTATTGGTCAGGGCCATTTTTACCTGCGCTTTATGTGGTTAGCAATGATTCTAGACGTGCTCTTGTACAAGAAGCACATGTAGGTTCTATAAATAAGTACGCAGAAGATTATTTGAGTTGGTTAACTGGTGACAATGGCGCCATGATAAATTTTTTGGCTTTTACATCTATTAACTCAACGCGCTATAAATTACCACGTAAATTCTTAATGAGATTTTTTCATGCAAATGCTAAAAATAGAATACCAGAAATTGATATTGCAACTAAAAATTATTTAAAACAATATACTTTAGATCAAAGGAATAACACTCGATCATTGCGAGAGTTCATTAGTTTGTTAGTGTTAAATACAAGCAGTCAAATGCTTGGCTTAACTGGCTGTACGCTTGATAAGCTTTATCTTGAAAATCAACGATATCGTTATGCTATAGATAATGTAGCTCAATATGAAATTTCTGAAACGATCAAACCTGAGTTTGAAGAAATACTTTTTAATTTGTTTTGTGAGATATTAAAAAGAAACTTTGATGAAATCTCTATAGGTAATAAAGATGAGGATTTTATCCAATGTGTTTTTGAGTCTAGATCCTTGCTTTTTCCAAAAAAATATGAAGATTTTTTTAATTTACCTAAAAAAGAGCAGTATGCTATATCGATGGTATTTGTATCTGTGATGCTAGGTGGTTTAATTCATTCAACAATAAATTCCTTAGACTGGGCTCTTGCTAGATTATTTAAGGATGCTTCCAAGTTTACTGAGCTTATAGAATTAATGAAAAGGCATGCAGACTTAGATTTAACTTGTGAGAAAAATTTCGATAAGAGTGGATCTCTAGCAAAATTATCTGAATGGGTATTACAAAATGTGTATTTGTACCCAACATTTTCACATCAATTCTTTTTTAATAGTAAACCACTTGCAGAAACTCTTCCTGATAAAAACAAAATATCAATCCCTGCTAGAAGTGTAATAATAGTAAATTATTTAAAATGTAATATATTTAATAAAAATATTGATACTAATAATTTTGCTAAAAGCTTAAGTGATGATTCAACAATAGGTAAGTTTGTTATGAATAAAGAAGTCTCATCTTTTGGTGGAAGTAAAATAAGTAAAGATAATAAAAAAAGCAGAATTTGCCCTGGAGCAAAAACCTCTCTTTATGAGCAGATGGTTATTATCGCCCGGTTATTGCGTGATTATAATTTGAAATTAAGTGATTCAAAGCAGCTATCATGTGATATTGATAATGATAAATTTCCCCTTTGTAGCCGAAAGGAAACAGGTAGTTTAGAAATTTCACCTAAGTTTCCCGATTTTTTGGAAAAAAAGCCTATTAGGCATTATAGAAAAATCGTATAAAATCAGTTGGTTATCAATTTCAACTAATGCAGGTAATAGAGAAATTTTAAAATATTTGCTAATAATATGTTAAGCTACGCCTCTATTTTTTACTCAAGCGGTATATCAGTATGGAACAAGACCAACCTTTTGCAAAGATTAACCTAAAGCAAGAACTATTAGTTAATCTTGAATCTTTAGCATATGATGCAATGACACCTATACAAGCCAAAAGTTTGCCAATAATGCTCAACGGGCAAGACGTTATAGCAAAAGCTGAGACAGGCAGTGGCAAAACAGCAGCATTTGGGCTTTCACTATTGAACCGTTTAAACGTAGAAAAATATGCTGTTCAAGCATTAGTTTTATGTCCAACACGCGAATTAGCAGAGCAGGTCAGTCAAGAATTGCGCAAGCTTGCACGGCAATTGCCTAATGTTAAAGTGCTTAGTTTATCTGGTGGTATGCCTATGCGCCCACAGTTAGATTCATTAAGGCATGGCGCACATATTATTGTGGGAACACCAGGTCGAGTGCAAAAGCATTTAGACAAAGCTACATTATCTTTAAAAAATTTAGAAAATTTAGTTTTAGATGAAGCAGATAGAATGTTAGATATGGGATTTTTTGATGCAATACATGATGTAATTAAATTTTGTCCCAGGAAAAGACAAACACTTTTGTTTTCAGCAACTTTCCCAGCTGAAATTAAAAAACTTTCCAGTCAGTTTATGCAAAAACCTAAAAGAATAGAAGTTGAAGAAAAACAGGTTAAACTGGATATAGAGCAAGTATTTTATGAGGTTAACAGTCCAAATAACAAATTTGGTTTATTGAAAACTTTATTATTGCATCACAAATACTCATCAACACTTATTTTTTGTAACACTAAGGATCAGTCAGATAAGCTAGTAAACACACTAAAAAATGAAGGCTTTAGTGCAATAGGTTTAAACGGTGATATGGAGCAAGCTGATCGTAATGCGGCGATGATACGTTTTAAAAATCAAAGTGCAGCTATTTTAGTCGCAACAGACGTTGCAGCACGTGGGCTTGATATCAAAGAATTGCCATTAGTTATTAGTTATGATTTAGCATTTGAGCATGACGTGCATATCCATAGAATTGGCAGAACAGGTCGTGCTGGCAACAAGGGTTTAGCTATAACCTTAACTACTCCAAATGATGCAGGTCGCCTTTGTGTTATTGAAGAAAGATTAAAAAATAAAATTAATTTTGCTAATGCAAAAAGTTTAAATAAAACTGAAACAAATGTTTTATCTCCTGATATGGTAACGCTATGTCTAAACGTTGGTAAAAGAGAAAAAATTCGCCCTGGAGATATCTTGGGTGCTCTTACAAAAGATGCGGGTCTATCTGGTGACAACATTGGAAAGATTGATATAGCCTCAGTAAATTCATATGTTGCTGTGCATAAAACTCAATTGGATAAAGCATTACAATATTTTCAAAATGGCAAAATAAAAAGTCGTAAAGTACTCGCAAGAAAATTACAATAAAACATAATTTAATTATAGAGGATTTTAGTATGCAAAAAGGTATCGTAAAGCGGTTTAATAAAATAAAAGGTTATGGTTTCATTTCGCCTGATGCTGGTGGCGATGAGATTTTCGTACATTTTTCAGAAATACAAACTGAAGGTTATAAAGAATTAAAAGAAGGTCAAAAGGTTAGTTATCAGCTAAAAAAAGGCGATCGAGGTGAATTTGCATCAAAGGTGGAATTAATTTAGTACCCGAAATAACAACGATTAGTCGGGTCTTTAATTTTAACTCACTTTTGGTCCTGGTTTGATAGCTGCATCATTGTTGGTGCGGCATACGTCTTCTAATTCTTCAATTTCTATTGCGCCAGCGTATTCTATGATGATATCCGCAAGCACAAGTACTTTAAAATGCTCTCTTATTTCTGCATCACGTTTTGCCTCTGGATCGTCTAATGCTAAAACTGGTATTGGGTTAGTGTATTGTCTGTATAAAATATTTAAAATATCTTCTTGCTTGATTTTTTCAGTTAAATTCAAAGTGGTTAGCGCTATTTGCCACTGCGAGTCTTTATGTTCTTGAAAAAAGTCGACAAACAATTTTAACATATCTTGATTCTTAGGAATCAGCATAACCTGTTTCAAGCCGCCATCAAATTTCTCTTTTGATAAAATTTCCATATAGAAATTTAAGTCTTCTATTTTATCAGGACATAATAAAATAATATTCGCGCCTTTAGTGAAGTTTTGTGGAGTCTGTTTTGATTCTAATAGATTAAGATTATTAAGAGCAACAGTGGAAGACAACCTAAATGTGCATGTCTGATTATTACCTTTATTAACATTTACATTTTTATAAACCTCCATGAATACTCCTGTACCTGGCATATTCATAGGCCCTTTTGGCTTTTGTAAAGAGCTCAAAACCCATTTGGACTCAGGATTATCACCACTACCACCTATAGATTGAACTTGTATTAATGACAGTTCGAGTCTCCGAGGGTCTACTTTAGGGGTTTCTTCTTGTGCTGATTTTTTAGCATCAGAGTTGCCGAAAAATGTTTCTGTGAGTTTATTCAGGAAGTTAGGCATAATTTAAACCCTCAAAATGGTTTATATATAAACACATTATAACACTTTATTACAAAATAAAGGCACCATCGTGCAGTAACTATATAAAAATGTAACTTTATGAAAAATATAAATTTCTTCTTTTCGGGTTTATTTATAAATTAAAAAGTAGAGCTTCTGTCAGCTATTAAAGAGTTCTAGGTTTAGATATAATAAATTTAGTTTATGAGAAGTTTCTTTATAAGATTAATATAAGATAAAAAGGATGCTTTATGTCTACTACAAGAATGCAGCAATTACTGCAAGAACAAAAGGTTCAAGAGCAAAGAATAGAAATAAATGATGCTAAATTGATGTCAATGATCGCTGATCAACGTCATAAGGAAGTAGCTAAGATAGAAAGTGACTTATTGAATGTTAAAGAAATGTTTATGGATTTGCAAAATCTTATTGCAGCATCAAATGGAGATATTAATAAAATAAGTGAGAATGTTGCGTCTGCAAGTGATCATGTTAAGGGGGCCAATGTTGAAATATCTAAGGCCGATGAATATCATAGAAAGCATTCATGTAGTATTTTGTAATATTGTTAAATACGTAATATACAAGCTATATTAAACAAAATAAGTAAACGCTAGCAGCCCGCCATGCTGGGTCGGTATGTTTTTAACTCTTGCTGTGCCGTCACTATAAACAGTTAAACCTATGTTATTAGCAAATATACCTTGGTAACCTAGACTTAGCATTGCATGATCACTCAATAATTTCCCAAAGCCAACCTGCACCTCAGGGTTGATTTTTTGCAAACTATTAATTGTATCTCTATCGAAATGCAAAGACCTATATGCTATTCCTGCTTTAAGATATGCTATAGTTGGTTTTTTACCGCCGCTAACTCTTTTTTTAACTTGAGCTAGAAGATCAATCGCAGGACTTATATAAGTTTGAACTGCAGTATCCCCAAGAGCCATTTTTTCGTCATAGCTTAAGTTTAAACGCATTTGATTACCGTCTTGCGCTCCTAATTCGAGCCCCCACAGTGCGTTGTATTTATAAAATATTTGTTTACCAGCACCGATTCTTTTGAATGCTGTTAAACCATCATTATCAAGCATATTATCTATGTTGCCAAAACCAAGCCCTGCAATGAACTCCCAACCATTTGTTGCATCATATCTATTTGCAATTGTTGTTGAGTGTAAAAACAATGATGTTATAAGAACACCTATAGCAAAAGAAATTTTAATTTTCATAGGTTAACCTTAACTTAAGCTTTTTCTAAAAAATTTCCTAAAATTATTTCAGCATTGTAAGTTCTAATTGAATTAGATTCTTCGTTGCGCATTTTAATTTTGGCAGTTGTTGCATATTTAGCTACTTTGTATTTTGTACCAGGGCTAACTGTTGTAATAGAAGTTGAAGTGCTTGCTGCATTTGAATTTTTTGATCTATGTGTATTGTGAGCATGAGCAGAACTATTTTTGTTAGTGTTGCTATTCTTTTGTGTGCTTACTGTTGTTGGTGTTTCACGGAATGAAATCGTGGCTTTGGTTTCTTCTTTTATGATTGTAAAATACTTATAGCCTTTGTCTAAGGTAAGCTCTGCGCTGCGTCGTAACATATAGTTATAAACTTTATCTTCGCTAGTGCTGCCATTTCCTCTGAAAGTTACGTTATAAACATCTTTGCTTAGGGCCATTTCTGAATAGCCACCATTAAAGCTCTCAGGTTTGTAATTTGTGGCACAGCCTGCTAATAAGATACTGTATAAAATTATTGATAAATATTTAGTAAGTTTTTGATTCATATAATCACTCGCTCATTTTGTATATTTTATTTGTGGCGAGTTTATATATATTTTGATTTAATATCAATGCCGCTCTTAATTTACACAGTAAATTTGTCCATTTTGTAAGCCTTCAGCGCTTTTACTATATGCTAGAGCTACTTTCTTAGCAGGTACTGATTGAAATCCTCTAAAATATGGTGCTAAATTTTCTAAAGATTCTGTTAGAATGGTTGGGCTAACACAGTTAATTCTTATATTTCGTGGCATTTCGATGCTCGCATTTCTGACAAATCCATCAATAGCACCGTTCACCATAGCAGCAGAACTGCCAAACTTAACTGGGTCTCTATTGATGATTCCACTTGTTAGAGTAAAAGAGCCAGAATCATTTAAGTAATTTAAACCTAGGAGTACTACATTAACTTGGCCCATTAATTTATTATTTAAGCCAATTGCATATTCTTTTTCAGTCATTTCATTTATTTCGCCAAAATGAACTTTACCAGCAGTTAAGATAATTGCATCAATGTTTTTAACTTTCTCATACATATTTTTTATGGAGTTTATATCAGTTATGTCAAGTTTAATATCGCCACTTGATGTGCTCGCTGTAATTATTTCATGTCTTGGTTTAAGCTCGTCTATTACTGCCTTGCCAATTGTGCCATTTGCGCCAACAATTAATATTTTCATAAAAAATTCTTTATAGTATTGATGATTTAGAAATATTAGCACAAAATATATTTTTTTTCTAAAGTTAAAGGAATGGTAATTTGTATACGAAATTAGTTTTATTGCTTTCCAAAGATGGAAGCAAACTAGAAAAGAAAGTTGTTGAAGATTTTAAGTTTGTTGAATATTTAGAGTCTAAGCATAATATTCATCCTGAGCTTGAGCGGTTAGAAAATTACTATTCTCTCGATGAAGTTTCAGATTTTCTAAACTCCTTTAAAGAAAAAACACATCTTTTTTGGCATGTTCAATTTTTCCATAAAGATAATAATAATATGAAATATTTAGGGCATCAGCAAAATGCTGTTTTTAGAAAGCAATTTAGGGATGGTAGCCACAAAGATACTATTGATGAAATGATCCAGTTTATAGAACAAAGAAAATTAGATGTAGCTGAAGAGGCTTACTCTAGCTGCACAATACTTTAGGTCGATTTCATACATTAATGATGATTGTGTGTAATTTGACACCACCAAATTAAGTTATTTTTCCTAGGGTTAGTCTTTAGCCGATTATTTAAAGTTATAATAATATATATACTATCCATGGCTTGAGGATGACCCTTGAAAATTGCTATTTTGTCACGCAAAAAGGATCTATATTCTACCCGTAGACTGGTTGAGTCAGCCCGTGGTCGTGGGCATTCCGTTAGTATTATTGATTATCAACATTGTTATATGAATATCACAGCAAGAAAACCTTCTATTAATTATCAAGGTGAAGTTCTTAAGAAATTTGATGCAATTATTCCAAGAATTAGTGCAAAACGAACATTCTATGGTGCAGCTATAGTTAGGCAATTTGAAACTATGGGAACCTATACTATAAATCCATCAATTTCTATAACAAGATCAAGAGATAAATTGCGCTCACAACAGTTACTTGCTATGAAAGGCATAGATATGCCTATAACTTGTTTTGCAAATGTACCAGGTGATGTACATGAGTTAATAAAAACAGTTGGTGGGCCACCAGTTGTAATTAAACTTATTGAAGGGACACAAGGTGTTGGTGTTGTTTTAGCTGAAACTAAAAAAGCTGCTGAAAGTGTAGTGCAAACTCTTATGGGGTTAAATGCAAACATTATTATTCAAGAATTTATTAAAGAATCTAAAGGCGTTGATATTCGTTGCTTTGTTGTAGGAAATAAAGTTGTGGCAGCAATGGAGCGTCAAGCTGAGTCTGGAGAATTTAGAGCTAATATACATCAAGGTGCAACCTTTAAACCTATTAAAATTACTCAGGCAGAGCGAGCTATAGCAGTTAAGTCAACAAAAATTATGGGTTTGCGAATGGCTGGCGTTGATATATTAAGATCTGATAGAGGCCCTTTAGTTTTAGAAATAAATTCATCTCCAGGTCTTGAAGGCATTGAAACTGCAACTGAAATTGATGTTGCAAAAGTTATAATTGAACATATTGAAAAATATGCAAAACCAATTGGTCCTAGAAGCAATTACCAAGGGTAAATAATATGGCTTATGAAGATGCTATGATAATAAATCAAGAATCAATTATGCCAGGTGAGCATAAGACTATAATGTTGCCTATGCCAAAACTAAATGATTGGACTGGGCTTTCAATGCCAGTTTATGTTTTTCGTGGCAAACAACAAGGACCAACATTAACAATTACAGGTGCAATTCATGGCGATGAAGTTAATGGAATAGAAGTAGTTAGAAGATTATTAAAAAGTAAATTTTTAAAGAATATTTCAGGTACTTTAATTGCAGTTCCAGTTGTAAATGTATTTGGTTTTTTATATCAAAGTCGATATTTAATGGATCGACGAGATTTAAATAGATGTTTCCCCGGTCTTGAAAAAGGTTCGTTAGCAGCAAGATTAGCTTTTATGCTTACCAATGAGATTATAAATAAAACTACTCATATGATAGATTTACATTCTGGTTCATTAAACAGAAGTAATTTTCCACAAATAAGATGTGATGCAGATAATCCTGAAGTTTTTAAAATTGCACATGCTTTTAATGTTCCAGTTATATTGCGCGCCGCTTTAAGAGAAGGTTCCTTAAGAAAATATGCATATGAAAATAATATACCATTTTTATTATATGAAGCAGGCGAGTCTATGCGTTTTGATGAAACAGCAATTGCAACTGGTTTAAACGGTATTTTAAATGTTATGCAAGAATTAGAAATGATTACGGGTAAGAAAAAAATATTTAAAGATATGAATCCCACAATTTCAAGAAATAGTTATTGGTTAAGAGCGCCACATAGTGGTATTTTTCATCCATTCAAATCTCTTGGCAAAAGTGTAAAAAAAGGCGAGCTCTTGGCAAATATAGGCAATCCAATGTCTACTGAAGAGCATAAATTAATTTCTCCAATCTCAGGAGTTATTATAGGTAAAAATAATTTGCCAGTAGTTCATGAGGGTGCAGCTTTGTATCATGTTGCAAGTTTTGAAGAAAATAAAGAAGTTGCCGATCAAATTGAGTATTTGCAGAGTTTTTATGATGGTGGCTCAGAGGATCTTTAAGGAACTTTATGCGTAATAAAATAATTGATGACAAATTATTAATAGGGCGCAATGAATGGTGTGGGCTGCCAGACTTAAGTGTGCCTTTAATAAAAGCTAAAATAGATACTGGAGCTAAAACATCTGCTATACATGCTTTTAATATTAAAATATACAACGAAGACTGGGTGACCTTTGATGTTCATCCTATTCAAGGAAATGATGAGATCATAGTCAGCTGTAAAAATAAAATTATAGATGAGAGATTAATTATGAGTTCAAATGGTCACAAGGAACATCGTTTTGTAATTAACACAACATTGTTTATTGGGGGGTTCTCCTGGGAAATAGA
>Ga0180438_10009900_pt1 | contig 11771 bp, 10 predicted proteins | sample SS_ome_12_FD_132455 | JGI IMG/M metagenome (GOLD analysis project Ga0180438, IMG submission 132455) | Hypersaline lake sediment archaeal communities from the Salton Sea, California, USA - SS_3_D_2 metaG | ecosystem: Environmental > Aquatic > Non-marine Saline and Alkaline > Hypersaline >...
GACTGGCGGTATATCTGCGGCTGGAGGTCATCAGGAGCCAGAAGAACGATTATATCCGCTTCTCCCGCCACTTCCGCTGCCTCGGAGACGCTGAAGCCGGCTTTCTCCGCCGCTTGCCAGGCGTCGCTGCCGGGAGCTTCGGCAACAAGCACCTTGCCGCCGCTATCGCGCAGGTTCAGCGCCTGCGCGTGGCCCTGGCTGCCGTAGCCAATGATGCCGATGGTCCTGCTCTCCAGCAGCGAAAGGTCTGCATCCTGGTCATAATACATCTTGGCCATTGCTTTTTTACCTCCCGTTGCTATAAAGACCCTCTGTTGTCTAGAGTGCCGGTTTGAGCACGGTGATTCGGGTGGCTGACGGCAACTCCCCAGCCTTGAACTCAACTTCACTGGCGTCAAGCTGGCTGACGTCTTTTTTGCCGCTCAGGAATTTATCCACACCAGCTATGGGGAAATCGCACCTGTTGTTTTTAAAATGCATCGGGATGACCAATCTGGGCTTGAGTTTATCCACCACTTTGCTGGCCACGGCGGCATCGATGGTGTAAAGTCCGCCCACCGGCAGCAGTAGCACGTCCACAGAGCCTATTTCTGCCAGTTGGTCGTCGTTCGGTTCGTGGCCGAGGTCGCCAAAGTGGCATACCTTTATGCCATCGACCTCGAAGCAGATTATGGTATTCTGGCCACGCTCCTTTCCCCCGGAGGCATCATGGAAGGCGGCAATACCCTTAAATTTAATCCCCTTGGCTTCGGCATCGCCTTTGACCACCTCGGGGTTGCCTTTTACCGCAGCAACATTGCCGTGGTCGAAGTGGTCGTGACTTACGGTGGCGATGTCAGCAGACTCGTTGATGGTTCCGTAGCGGAGCTTGTCGTTTGGCTCGTAAGGGTCGGTGATGATTCTCACCCCGTTGTCTGAGGTAATCAGGAATGATGCATGTCCCAGCCACTTGATTTTCATTCTTGACCTCCTTGATTTTATTTTTTTATGATTCATTTGCCAGGGAAATGACCAGATTGACCAGCGTCCGCACCGGCACGCCGGTGGCCCCCTTTATCTGGTGGCCGCGCTCTTTATCGGTCAGGCTGGTGCCGGCGATATCCAGATGCACCCAAGGGGTGTCATCGACGAACTCGGCTAGGAATTTGGCGGCGGTAATAGCCCCGGCCAGTCTGCCGCCAACGTTCTTGATATCGGCCACATCGCTCTTGTTCTGCTCTGCGTATTCGTCAAACATCGGCATCTGCCAGATGAGTTCGCCCGCCTCCTTGCCGGCGGCGATAATCCGGTCCACCAGCTCCTGGTTGTTGCCGAAGGCGCCGGTACAGATGTCTCCCAGCGCGATGCGGCAGGCCCCGGTCAGCGTGGCGGCGTCGACCATTTTCTTGGCACCGTGTTTCTTTGCGTAGCTTAACGCATCGGCCAGTATCAGCCTGCCTTCGGCGTCGGTGGAGATTATCTCCATCGTCTTGCCGTTCATGGCGGTGAGGACATCCCCCGGCTTGAGCGCATTACCGTCGGGCAGGTTTTCCGTGGCCGGAATTATGGCCATCACGTTTACCTTGGGCTTGAGGCGGGCTATAGCAGCAATGGCAGCCATGACTGCGGCGCCACCGGCCATGTCCCCTTTCATCTCCTCCAGCTTCTCGGAGGGTTTTATGGAAATGCCACCGGAGTCAAAGGTGATTCCCTTGCCCACCAGGGCGATATCCGCTTCTTTGGCCGCGCCCTCTCTATAATTGAGCACGATGAATTTCGGCGGCTGCCGGCTCCCCTGAGAGACGCCCAGCAATCCGCCCATGCCCAGCTCCTTCATCTGTTCAAGGTCAATTACGGTGATTTCCAGACCGTGGCTTTCCGCCAGTTTGGTGGCCATTTCCGCCATATCGGTGGGCGTCATGTAGTTGGCCGGCTCGTTGACCATATCGCGGGCCAGGTTGGTCGCCTCGGAGGTAATCTGGCCTATATTCACACCCGCTTCAAGCTCAGCTTTCAACCCATCAGCGCCCACAATGGACAGCTGTTTGATTTCACCGGGCTTGTCTTCTTTCCTGGTCATGTGCTTGCGGAAGGTATAAGTCCCGAGCAGGGCACCTTCGGCGATGGCCTGGGCGGCATGGCTGGGGCTGATATTGTTTACATTTGCTCCCTGCGCCACGGTGGCGATGGTGCTGATTTCTCTGGCACGCAGCCAGCGGCAGACCTCGGCCACCGCCCCCCGCACTTTGCTGACGGACAGCTCGGACGGTTTTCCCAGCCCTACCACCACCACCCGGGCGGCGGGCAGCTTACCGAAGCTGTGCAGCATCGTTATCTCGTTCGGTTTTCCTTTTATCTCGCCCTGCTGGATAAGCTGCGAGATGGCGCCGTCGAGCGCCCGGTCCACCGCCGCCGCTTCCCCTTCCGGGCCTGCCGCGCCTTCGAAATGGTTCACGATGATGGCGGCAGCCTCAATGCTGGCAATATCACCGCCGATGACCTTTATTTCCATAGTTTGAAACTCCTTTCAACGGTTTACCTCCCGGACGATTTTATTCAGGACCGGAGTAATGTCACGCGAAGTATCAACGGCAAAATGGTTGCGACCGATTTTCTGCACCGATGTTTTCATTTTCTGGAAAACCGTCCAGTCAGCTTCAGAGTGGTCTTCCGCCAGGGCGGGGGCTTCAGCGCGATTCATCAGTCTTTCACGCACTACCTCGGAGGGCGCTTCCACGCGCACCAGGACCAGCCTGGCATTCAGCCGGTCGGCAATGTTATACAGGTGTTCCCGGTTCCTTTCCGAGAGGTTGGTGGCGTCCAGAACCACGGGTATCCCTTTTTTCAGCAGCAGCTCGATGAGGTGGTGGATGGCCTGGAAAAGGCGGGCGCTTTCTGCGGCGCTGTAAGCGGGGAGCGGGAAAAGCACCTTACGCATGGCATCGCTTTCCAGAATGACAAGGGGGATTCTCTCCACCAGCCGGCGGCAGAAATATGATTTGCCGGTCCCGGGCAGGCCACTGACCACGATGAAGGCTGGCCTGACTACCGGCTCGGGAAGTTGTGGCAAACTTTCCAGAAGCCGTTCGGCGTCGCTAACAACCTGTAACTCGGGCACACCCTGATTATAGAATGTTTTTCACGCTTATGCCAAGTGGTTCAGGCGCTTTCGCTGTAAAAGGCAACGCCGAGGAGGCCGGGGCCGGTGTGGACGCCCATCACCGGGGTGAATTCGGTGATAAAGAGCTCAGAGCAGTGGAACTGCGCAGCGATGTGCTCTCTCAGAACCAGGGCGTTGTCCGGAGCATCGGCGTGCATCACGGCAACATGGAGCGGCTTCCCTCTGACCACGTTACGCTCCATCAGCTTCAGGATTCGCTTCATGGCACTTTCGATGGTGCGTGGCAGGGCTACCGTGCGGGCATTGACGTGGTTGAGGGTAAAGACGGGTTTTATCTGCAGAATAGAGTTGACCAGGGCGGCTGCCTGCGGTACACGTCCGCTTTTCACCAGGTAATCGAGTGTATCCAGGGTGGCGAACAGCTTTACGTGCTCCATCACGTTTTCGGCAATTTCTTTCACCTGCCGCAGGTTCTGGCCGGTTGCCGCTGCCCTGGCAGCCGCCAGCGTTACCAGCCCCTGCCCGGCGGCGGCCGTGGTGCAGTCAATCAGTTCCATGTCCACTTCCGGCAGCTTTTTCCGCAGAAGCTCACTGGCCACCGCCGCCGAGTCAAGCATGGCGCTGAACTTTGACGGCTCGGTAATGCAGAGGATGCTCGCCGCTCTCTGGCTGGCTTTCTGATATGCCTCAAGGTACATCTCAGGCGAGGAGCTGGAGGTGGTCGGTGGCCGGGATGTCTGACGGAGCCGTGCATAGAACTCAGCGGCACTGATGTCTATACCGTCACGGTAGGTCCTGTCTTCGAAGATAAGCTGCACCGGCACGATTTCAATGTCATATCGCTCCACCTGCTCCTGAGGGATACAGGCGGTGGTGTCAGTTACCACGGCTACTTTTTTCATTTGTTCTTCCTGGTCTGCCAGAAGTGGTACTCCCGGTCAATGACAAGCTTTTTCCTGTCCCCGATATTTGACATGGCCGTTATGATGCTGGGTAGCGTCCGGGCACAGAGGAAAAGAAATATCACTATCGAGTAAACGATAAGCATCCACGAACCATTCATCTGCCAGATGGTTACCGGCAATAACATCAGCCCGATGACAACCGCCAGCCTGACATTGCTGGTGATGATGATGAGGATTACCATGAGGGCGATGCTGATGGCCGAAGCCAGAGGCGCCAGCGCCAGCAAAACGCCGATGGTGGTTGCTGCTCCCTTACCCCCTTTGAACTTCAGGAATACCGGCCAGTTATGTCCTATCACGGCAGCCATCCCGGCACCGAAGACCAGTACCAGCGGTAAATTCAACCAGAAGGCGACAAGCACAGCCAGCGCCCCTTTACCGGCATCAGCTATCAGCACCAAGAACCCGGGCACCAGCCCTATTTCCCGGGCCGTATTCAACGCCCCTATATTGCCACCGCCTGCCTGTCGGATGTCGATTCCTTTGAACAGTCGCCCGGCGATGTAGGCGAATGGAATTGAGCCAAGCAGGTAGGCAATCACTACGGCTATGGCGGAATCTACTGCCATCGCCTTACCTCCCCGACAACAACCCCTTTCCAAATCCCGGTGGAGGCAATTTACAGCCCATTCTCTCAATCTTCAACGTAGAAAGCAAGGCCCAGGGTTCCGGTTCCACAGGCATAGCCCATCAGCGGGCTGAACTCGGTCAGCCATAGCTCCGCGCACTTGAATTCGGCGGCGACCCTTTCCTTCAGTTTTTCCGCTTCCTGGAGGGCATAGGCATGCATTACGGCAACATGGGCCGTTTTGTTGCCCACTTTTTCCCGCATCATCTGCAGGATACGGTCAATGCCCCGTTTCTTGTTTCTGACTATACCGGCGAAATTGACCGTTTCGGTAATGGTGAAAATCGGCCTGATATTAAGCATGGAGCCGAACCTGGCGGCTATCTTGGGGATGCGCCCGGAACGATAAACGTGCTTTATGGTATCCAGCAGGGCAATGCCATTTACGCGCTCTCTCATTGCCAGGGCAGCGTTGATTACTTCGGGCATGTCCTTTCCTTCACACGCAGCGCGGGCCGCCGCCAGAGCGACGAACCCTTCAGCGGGAGTAGCTGTATGTGAGTCCACGACCTCGATTTGAGTATCCGGGTGCTCGTTTTCGATGATTTCTTTGGCTTCGAGGGCGACATTATACACAGCGCTGAGTCTGACGGATACGGTAATGCAGACGATATTTCTGGCAACTTGCCTGGCCTTGCGGAAAGCGTTGAGACAATCTTCAGGCGAAGAGGCCGCGGTTTTGAATGAGTCCGGGTCCTGGAGGAATAGCTCGTATGCCTGGGATGGGGTAACATCGAGCCAGTCTTTGTATAATTTGCCTCCCGCGTAGAAATTGAGGGGTATTATTACGATTCCGTATTCTTCTACAAGCTCACGGTTGAGGCAGGCGATGCTATCTGTAACGACGGCTACCTTCTGCGTCGGCCGGTCCTCCTCTTGATTAACGGTGGGGTGGCGTAAACAATGCGTAGCGCTGCAATATTCGCTTGGTCTTCCGGAAAAACCATTCCATGATTGGTGGAACCAGGAAAAGCCCCCACATTACCAGGATGAGCCCGGCGAAGGTCTCGGCGCTCAGTTTTCCTCCCATAAAGTAGACCACTATGGTCAGCGTCAGCAGTCCGGAAATAATCAGCAAGCTGATGCGCAACCACCGCTGCCGCAGGCGAATAAAAGCGGCTATGGTCAGGGCCAGGATAAGGAAACTGGTGGCAATCCAGGGAGCGAAATAGTTCATACGCTCCAGGGTTTGATCGGTTATCTTCGCCCCCGGGACCAGCGTTAGAAACCAGCCGATGATTATCGGCATGGGAAGCAGCATTAAAGAGCTTAACAGCCAGTCCCTCTTTGTTGTCTGGATGACAAGGCAGAATATCCACCACAGGGCGAGCAGGAAATAGAACGGGATGGTCAGGAGGGACCACTCCTTGGGCAGATAGAGGAGGATGAGTCCAAAGGCGGCCACCGGGATAAGTGAGTAACCCAGCCACGGGAAGACCCAGGTCGGTTTGCCGTGCCACCATCCATAAATGGAAGTGCCGATGACCAGAACCAGGATAACGGATAGCCAGCCAATGTGGTGCCACCAGTTGAGGGCAAACAGGGCGGCAAACAGCAGGTGTGGCAGTGCTGCCAGAAGTGCCTGCCGCCAGCTGCCCTGGCTGTGGGCCTCATATATCTGTCTGGCGATTATTTTGGCAGAGCCTAACAATCGGAGACAGGTTTTTTCCGCTTCTTCCTGAGAAAGGCCGGACTCCTTCAGTTCCTGGAGACTGTCTTCAATATGCGTCTCTAGCTCGTTGATGACCTCTTTACCTTCAACGAAGTCAATCTTCAGGTTGGTCCGGATGATTTCCAGGTAGTTATCCAGCGCTGTTGTCATGGCACCGCCCGTTTTATTTTTCCGCTGGCTGCAGTATCATATTTATGGCGCTGATGAAGTCCTGCCACTGGACTCTCTCTGTGGAGAGCTTGGCGAGCCCTTTGGCTGTGATGTGGTAGTATCGCCTGGGACGGCCGTTGGACAGCATCTGCCATTTGCCCATTATTAGACCAGCGTTTTCCAGGCGATGAAGCGCCGGGTACAAGGTCCCTTCCTTGAACTTGAAGTAGCCCTGACTCCTTTTCTCCAGTTCTTTTATAATCTGATACCCGTACATTGGCTGCTGCGCAAACAAGCAGAGAAGCAGGGAGTCAGAACTTCCCTTAATGAGTTCTCGTTTCTGTACCATAGTTACCTCGAATCAATATGCATTTTGTTATTCTATATATAATTCTAATCGCATAAATGTCAACTGGCAAGAGGTTTAATAAATATCTTTCGGTTGGGGCAGGTGAATTTATGGGTAGGCCGGGTGGTGTCCAGTTAATTTACGGCACCGGTTTCTGGTGGCAATAACACAGGCGGAAAGATTTTCCCTTTATTCGGTCAGTCTTGCTGGATTTCAGCAAATTCCACCAGCTGGCGCAGGACTTCAGCCATTTTGTCCAGTTCATCTCCCCAGCCAGCCCAGTTGCCCTCTTTCAGGTAATGCTGCGCCTGATTGTAGTGTTCCTGTGCCAGCTGGGCCAGCTCTGCCAGTTTATCCGTTCTTTGCGGCGGGGTGGGGGTGGTTTCGGGCAGTTCTTCCTCAGACAGGCCGGTATAGATAGCATTCAGGCCTTCCGCCAGGGTTTGTTTCATAGCAATCATGTCGCCACTGGCTACCACCACCCTTCTCAGTTCCGGCAGCTGGCCTCTCTCGGCTTGAAGGTAAACCGGTTCAATATACAGGATTGATTTCTCTATGGGTATAACCAGCAGGTTGCCCCGGATAACCTGCGAGCCCTTCTGGCTCCAAAGGGTGAACTGCTCGGAAATGGCAGCGTCTTGGTCAATCCTGGCCTCAATCTGCCTCGGGCCATAAATCAGCTTGTCTTTGGGGAAGTTGTAGGCGATGAGTTTACCGTATTTGTCGCCATCGCTGCGGGCAGCCAGCCACGTTATCATATTGTCTTTCTGGGTGGGGGTGAAGGGGAGCATGAGCACAAATTCCTCCCGTTCTTCTCCCGGCAGCCTCATAATCACGTAGTATGGTTCCATACTGCGTTCCGCTTCAGCATATGTTTCCACGGGAATGGTCCAGAGGTCTTCCTTGTTGTAAAAGACACGCGGGTCGGTCATGTGATAGGTCTGATAAACGGAGGCTTGAACTCGGAAGAGGTCCACAGGATAGCGCAGATGCGACTGGAGGGATTCCGGCATTTCATCGAACGGTCGGAAAAGAGTCGGGAACATGGCGGCATAGGTATTGACCACCGCATCTTCCGGATCAATGAGGTAAAAGGTAACCGACCCATCATAGGCACTGATAACCACTTTAACGCTATTGCGGACGTAATTGATACCGCTGGCAGTAGGCTGCGAATAAGGGTACCGGTCGGAAATGGTGTAGGCGTCCTGTATCCAGTAAAGCTGGCCGTTATCGATGACGATGTATGGATCACTATCGAGCTTCAGGAAAGGGGCGATGTAGTTTACTCTCTTCTGAATGTTGCGTCGATATAGTAGCTGGCTGTTCTCATTAAGCTCGTCGCTGATCAGGAGGTTGATGTCACCGAGTTGCCAGGCAAAGGCCAGCTTGCGCAATAATGAGTTTAGCCGGATACCGCTGTCCGCCTTGAAGCGCGTGTAGACATTGCTATCTCCTTTGGGATAATCGAACTCGGCAACGCCGGTGTTAACGAGGACATATTCGTCCGTTTTTTCCCCGAAGTAAATCTCGGGCCTTTCGATTTTAATATTGCCTATCGGCGGCACATCCTTGATCAATAAATTGGGCAGTCCCTGTTCGGTGACCTCGTTGGTGGGGCTCATGGCCACGCCATAACCGTGCGTGAACTGCAGCCGACGGTTCACCCAGGTCTGTGCCTGAGCAGCCAGTTTTTCCGGAGAAAGCTCCCGGGCGCCGATGAGCACTTGGCGGTAGCTGCCGTCAATCTGGTAGCGGTCAATGTCAATATCGGTAAAATCGTAATACAGCCTGATGGACTGTATCTGGTTGTACGTGTCCCTGATGGGCCGGTAATCCCACAGCCTGATGTTGTTTATGGTGGTGCTGTTCTTGAGGATGTCCTCTTCGCTGGGGGCGACCTGCACGGGAATGTCTCTGACCTCAATGCGGTCAAGGCCGAAAGCCAGCCGAGTGAGCTGGATATTATTTTTGATGTAAGGCCTCTCCCGGGCCAGTTCGTTGGGTTCTACCTGAAACCGCTGCATTACGGCCGGAAAAATACTGCCGAAAATGATGGCGATGGCAACCCACAGGGCAACTGGCCCGAAGACCCAGCGCCAACCGCGGCGGAAGATGCCGAATATCAGCAGCAGGCCGGAGACGATGGTGGTGGCGATGAGGAGTCGCCAGGCCAGCAACTGGGCATGTTCATCCGTATATCCGGGGCCGAAAATAACACTGCGGTTCGAATAGAGGAGATCAAAAATATTCAGCCGGTAGCTCCAGGCGATGAGGAAGAAGATTATGGCGCCAAGGGCATAGAGATGACCTTTAATCCACCGGCTGAATCCGGCGCGGTTGAAACCGATATTCAAAACGTATACCGTTCCGGTGAAGAGCAGTATGATAACGGCTGCCCAGATCAGCCATCCCTGCATGAAATGGTAGAGAGGTAAACTGAAGAAGTAAAAGCCCACATCCCTTCCCAGCAAGGGCTCGACGACGTTAAAATCGGCGCCATGGGCGAAGCGTAACACCATTTCCCAGTGGCTGGAGGTGACCAGACCGAAGATAAGGCTGATAAAGGCCGCTGCACTTAGGATGCCCATGTCGATAGCCCGACGCACGAATAAAAGTCCTTTGCCGGGGAGCCTGTTGCCTCCGGCAGGCGGCGATAGCCGCCGTGCCAGAAAGAGATTGCCCAGCAGCAGGGCCAGAAAAATAAAAGCGCCGACAAAGAATAGCCAGATTCTGGTAGTCAGAATGGTGGTGTAAACGCTGCCGAATCCCAGGCTATCAAACCAGAGCCACTCCGTGTAAATGCCCCGGCCGATGGCGGCAATAATGAACAGGGCAATGATTGCCCCGATGGCAATCATCCACCGCACGGGCTGGCGGGGTCTTATCCTGTTTCTCAGGGACTGGCTCGAATTGGAATCGCCCTTCCCCCATATCCGGTCAAGCTCATCGAAGTAGGTCATGATTTCAACTTCCAGAAGCTGGTCAGCTGGTTGAACTCTATCATACCGCTTTCGGCGATGTTTTCGATTTCGATGCCGGCCTCAACCGCCGCTGCCACCGGGTTCAACCCGCCAAGCAATACCATGCCCACACGGTTCAGCCCGATGGCTATCTGGCAGATGGGCTCACTGGTGTTTCCCAGTGCGTAGACACCGTTTATCCCGGCTTTCTTGAGCGAGTCGATGGTCTCCTGGGCCAGTGACCTTGATGGCGCCGGTATCTCCCGGAAATTGGCCAGTATCTTACCGTGCCCGGTCCTTGCCGCTTCATTGACGGTGGTCATTTTGGCGCGGATATACTGCTCGGAAGGGTCCAGCGAAGTGCCGGCGTAGTTGATAATGGCCACAAAACGCCTCGGCTGGGAATCTCTTATTTCCAGCACGCCGCCGAACCTTGATTCGGTGGGAATGCCCGCTTTGAGCAAGACGCCATTGATGATCACGCTGCAAACCGTGGCCAGCCCGATTTTGCCTCTGGGCACCACCACCGACCCCAGCTTCTCTCCTTCGTGGGCAATGGCGACGAGGTCACTGACACTGAGTCCGGCGCGGAAAGCTACACTCATTGCGGCCACCGCTGGCTCAAAATCGGCATGGTCAATAATTGAGGTATTTATGGGGACCTGCCCGGTGCGGGTCCTGGGGTCAAAGGTGGTGTGAAAAGCGAGCAGCTCGAGCTTTTCGTGGATGAAGCCGACCTGCTCCGGGGCCAGCGCCATCTTGAGTTCCTCCAGACCACGCACGGTCAGCATACGGCCATCATGGCCCATGGGCTGCGTGTAGCCGCGCTCATCGGTTATTCTGAGGTGATACCGGACCGCCCTTTCGCTCAGGAAAATGCCGTGTCGCTCCAGCTCCCGGGCGATGTGGATTGAGCCGAGCGGCTCGGCCGATTCGCTCAGGACCTTGAGGATGGCGATTATTTTTCTTTCCGTCTCGAAACTGGCTACCTGTACCATGACCACTCCCCTTTTGCTGGATAGACTTCTGATATTATAACATTAACCACGGCAAAAGCTAAAAGGGGATATTATTAATCGATTTATAATAATCGGCTCAGCTTTTGAATCGGCTGGTGATGGGTAGCCTGCGGTCGCGCCCGAAAGCCCTGGGCGTTATTTTGATACCGGGAGGAGCCTGGCGCCGCTTGTATTCGCTGCTATCCACCAGGCGGGCGATTTTTCTGACCGTGTCCAGGCTGAAGCCCATGTTTATAATCTGCTCGACGTTCTTGTCCTCTTCGACATAAGCGGTGAGAACGGGGTCCATTTGCTCATATGGAGGTAAGCTATCCGTGTCCTTCTGACCAGGGCGGAGCTCGGCGGAAGGGGCCTTTTCTATGACGCTGGCCGGTATCACTGGCCGGGCAGCTAATGAGTTACGGTAACTGGCCAGCCGGTAAACCATGGTCTTGGGCACATCCTTGATTACCGCGAAACCGCCGGCCATATCGCCGTATAAAGTGGTATAGCCGGTAGCTGTTTCGCTTTTGTTGCCGGTGGTAAGCACCAGCCAGCCAAATTTATTAGAAAGCGCCATCAGGATATTACCTCTGATGCGCGCCTGGATATTTTCTTCGGTGATATCAGGTTTGGTACCCTTGAAATTATCGGCCAGCGTCTCCAGATAGGACTGAAGGATTCCACCTATGGGTATGGTCAGCAGTTTTATCCCCAGATTATCGGCCAGCGCCCTGGCATCGGCGATGCTGCCCGAGGACGAGTATGGCGAAGGCATGGCGACGCCGATGACGTTGGCGGCTCCCAGCGCGTCAACGGCGATGGCCGCTACCAGGCTGGAATCAATGCCCCCGGATAATCCTATCACCACCTTCTGGAAGCCGTTTTTGTTGACATAATCATGAGTGCCGAGCACCAGTGCCGCATAAATTTCTGCCGGCCCGGC
>Ga0180438_10009901_pt1 | contig 11770 bp, 9 predicted proteins | sample SS_ome_12_FD_132455 | JGI IMG/M metagenome (GOLD analysis project Ga0180438, IMG submission 132455) | Hypersaline lake sediment archaeal communities from the Salton Sea, California, USA - SS_3_D_2 metaG | ecosystem: Environmental > Aquatic > Non-marine Saline and Alkaline > Hypersaline >...
CACGCAGACACCCACCCCTACGCCAACACCGACCGCCACGAGTACGAGCACACCAACCCCCACGCCCACTCCCACGCAGACACCAACCGCTACACCAACAACGCCCCCTACCGCCACACCATCCCCCACGCCGACTGCCACACCGACTCCCTCACCTGTTGACGCAGCAGTATCCTTCATATCCAACAACGCGCCTCTGATTGCGGTGATCTGCCTGATCCCACTGTTATTCCTGAGCTTGCTCCTGGGCTTTCTGGTCGTACGGAGGAGAAGGCCAAAAGCCCCCCCTCCTCCCACGCCCTCTGCCCCGCCACCCCCTCCTACAGGGCCTTACCTGGAAAGCGTGCGCACCCCTGGTAGTCCGCGGCACTTTGGCTTGGAGCCCAACGGCTTCACCATCGGGCGGGCTTTGGATAACGACCTGGTGATCACCCAAGATTTTCCCGGCTGGGACACGGTCTCTCAGCGCCATGCTTGGATCTACCGGTGGGCTCACAACTGGGTTGTCGAGGACATCGACTCAATCAACGGCATCTACGTGAATGGGCGGCGCACCGGGCGCAACCTACTGCGTGATGGTTGGCAGTTGGACATCGGCGGGGTGGAGTTTGTCTTCCGTGCCAACAAAGGGGAGGCAGAACGATGAAGTGTCCAAACTGTGGCTATCAGAACCGCAGGGCTGCTCAGTTCTGCCAGGGCTGCGGCGCAGCATTGCCGAGCCAGGATCTCACCTTGCTGGATACCCAACCCATCGTCCTCCCATCTTCACCCCAGCGCCCTTTGCCCCTTCCCTCCTCCGATACCCGTCCGCTCTCAGGGGCCAGCATCGCTTTTGCCCCTCTACCGGAAGGTGCATTGCTAAACAACGGACGATATGTGGTCTTGGAGCTGCGCGATGGCGACGCCCACTCGAACACCTACCTGGCAGATAGCGTCACGCCGATACGACGGTGCCCTAACTGTCAGACAGAGGCACACAATTCTCAGGAGCGCTTCTGTTCTTTCTGCGGAGCTGACATCTCTGAGGTCGAGCCGTCGTGCAGGCGTTACGTAGTACAGGAAAGGGCCGACGCACAAGCCTTTGCACTGGAAGCGCAGCTGCTGAATATGCGTCTGGAGCATCCTGGTCTGCTGCTGCCCCACGACTTTTTCACAGAGTCTCCATACGGACCCTCCCGTCGCTATTTAGTGGAGCCAGAGGTCGCACCGCCGCTGGCAACCTCTCTCTCTATACCACAGGAAATCAACCAGGTACTGAAATGGGGCATATCTTTGGCACAGGCGCTGGATTACCTGCACAACCACTATGTCACATTTCGCGAGATCAACCTGAACCAGATCGCCGTGCAGGACAGGAAAGCCTGGTGGACACATCTGGGTGCAGCAACCATCATCCCCCCAGAAGCCCGCGCGCTGGCAGGCAGTTACTTTGTTCATGATGTCCGAGGGCTGGCGACGGCGCTTGCCTACCTGGCGGCGGGGCCTCGGCAGGACATTCACGCCCAAGTGCCTGAACAGGCTGCACGGGCTCTCTCCCAGGTGATCGCGGAGCCGACCGGATTCACGGCGACCGCTTTCGCCACAGCCCTGGAGAACAGTCTACAGGAACTCCGCCGGCCAACAAGCATCTCTCTCGTCGTCGGCTATCGCACCGATGTGGGGCAGGAGCGCTCGTTGAATGAGGACAGCCTGTTGGCACTCGGTCCTTCTCCAGGGTACCGCTCCACAGGCACTCCGGTGGGTCTGTTCGTCGTCGCCGATGGTATGGGCGGACACTCGGCAGGCGATGTGGCCAGTCGCCTGACAGTTGAGACCATAGAACAACACGCTGTTGCCGAGGTACTACCTCCTACCACCGGCAATGGCTCACTGCCCGATCCCAACGAGTGGCTGGTCACCACAACGTTGGCCGCCAATCAGCAGGTCCATGACCAACGCAAAGCCGCTGGCACCGACATGGGGACCACGTTGGTGATGGCGCTGGTCGTTGGCGACATGGCGACGATTGCCAATGTTGGGGACAGTCGCGCCTACCTGCTCACACAGAACAAGATCACCCAGATCACCACCGACCACTCGTTGGTCGAACGGCTCGTTGCTGCCGGCCAAATCACGAGGGACGAAGCCAGCCATCACCCCCAGAGAAACGTTATCTATAGGGTCATCGGCGACAAGCCCCATATCGAGGTCGATCTGTTCAAGCAATGGCTACACATCGGTGAGGCCCTGCTCCTCTGCTCTGACGGCTTGAGTGGTATGGTGCCCGACGAGCAGATCTGGCAGATCTGGCGTACCTCCACCTCGCCACAAGAGGCCTGCGACCGCTTGGTCGAGGCTGCCAATCAGGCTGGCGGGGTGGATAATATCACGGTCGTTGTTGTGCAGGTAGAAGAATAGCAGAGCAAACGGAGCCTCGGGGGACACACATGAGACGGCATATCACCTACCTGATTTATTGGTGGATGATTGCGGTCCTGGGATTCGTGCTGATAGGACTGCTATTTCTATTCATCCTGCTCGTTCGGACACGAAGTGAAATGGCTCGCAAGGTAGCCGGGCGCACCACTGGCGTGCTCAAAGGGGTCACCAGACGGCTGGAGGCCGCGCCAGCGCGCGCACCGGGAAAGCTGGTCGTAATCCAAGGGGCTAATACAGGCTAAACCAATACTATGAATCTAAGGAGGAGCAAGATGAAAGAACAAGAGCGTTGCGCTGGCAACCTGATGCCAGCCAGAATCGGATTGATCGGCCTGACGACAGTGATTGGTCTGGCGCTGACTCTGACCGTTGTTCTAGCCCAGTCGCCCAACTTTGGTCTGTCGTACAAGTCTGGCCCAGAGTACACCAAGCTGAACGACGTGATCACCTATACCGTTGTGGCGATCAATACCGGAGATCCAGTGCAGACCGTCGCCCTTTCTGACGCACTGCCCAGCGGCCTCGAGTTCGTAGCCGGTAGCTGCACCTACGATGACGGCAGCTTCGTATGGCCGTGCCTCAGCAGTCCACCCGGCCCTTTGTGGGAGAAGGATTTCGCCCCGGGGGCCCATATCACCACCACACTTGCGGCCAAGGTTACAGCAAGCACGCTCCATTGGCCATTGGTCAACCACGCCTATCTCAGTTGGGGCGGTGGACAGCAGGAGGTGGCCTTCACCACAACTGTGTTGTCCGCTGTGCCCGAATTCACCCTCTTCTATCAGCCCAAGCCACCGAACGCCGATACAGGCGGCCTGATCACCTATACCATCGTCGCCGTCAACACCGGGGACTCGGTGTCAGATGTGGTCTTGTCCGACACGCTGCCCGGCGGGGTCGAGTTCGTCTCCCGCAGTTGCTTCTACGATGTGAAACCATCCTCGGGAACGGGCAGCCTGCGCTTCGATTGTATTGACAACGACCTTGTCTCTTGGGAGAGACGGGCGTTGTGGCTTCAAGACATGCCTCATGGCTCTCGTATCACCACGACCTTCCTGGTCACCGTGACCGTGCCAGAAGGCAGCGCGCGATGGCCGCTTGTCAACTGCGCCTATCTCGGCTGGGACATCATCGAGGAAGAGGCTTGCTACACCTCGTTGGCGAATCCCACTGTATATGTCCACCTGCCGCTGGTACTGCGCAACTACTGGTCTGACCTGTACGAACCGAACGACACACCCCCTCAAGCCTACGGCCCTCTGGTGTCGAGGAAGGTCTATCAAGCATATGTGTGGGATATAATGGATCAGAACGACTATTACTACTTCCGTCCCATCACCAACACCGAGGTCACCATCGAATTGACCAATATCCCGCCCGGCACCGACTACGACCTGTACGTCTATTACTATGACGGCCAGACGTACCAGCAAGTGGCGAAATCTCGCCGATCGGATAACGCGGACGAGGACGTGGCTTTCATCCCCGAAGCAGGGGAGAAATACTACATTCGAATCTTCCAGTTTGAGGGTTTCAGTCGTGAACAGCCTTACCACCTGGTAGCCACATATCGATAGAACAGCGCAGACAGCAGACAGATGGATCAGAAGGCTGGGACCTGATCAACGTAATGGGTGAGGAATGGAACGACCAACTGCTGGATGACATCGCCCAGGCTAGTGGAGGCACCTCCGACTTTATCCCGGAGGGCCAACCGGAGGCCGTCCTGAGTGCGTTCGAACGTCAGGTACGCACGGCCCAGGCCACCATCGTGCGGAACGCGGAGATGATCTTACGGTTGGTGCAAGTTGCAGACGCAAGCGCTGGACGAGGTGGCGGCGGGCAACATCGCCGGAGCAACGCGGAAACTACGGGCCGCTGCCACCCGTTTGCTGGAACTGGGCGAAGACAAATTAGCCCAGACAGCTCGGGAGGAGGCCGAACGTCTGGAACGGGGCAAGGACCTATCGGCCCGGGGGACAAAGAAGCTGCGCTACGAGACGCGCAAGCTGACACGGAAGCTGGGAGACCAATAGACTGGAGAGCAAGAAGGAGATAAATCATGCCCTTATGCCAGAACTGTGGTTCGCAACAGCCTGACGGCGCTGCGTTTTGCGATGAATGTGGAGCAAAACTGGGTGAAGTGACACCATCGGCAGCTCCGCCCGTTGCGGCTATGCCATCACCTGCACCAACCGTGGTAGCCGGAATTAGAACGTGCCCTGTCTGCGGCGCTTCGGTGACGCCAGGCGAGGCCTTCTGCGATAATTGTGGCGCTGCTTTGGGACGTGCCGCCCCTGCCCAACAGTCGTGGGCAACCGTTCCTGCCCCAGCAGAGGTCAGCGCGTTGACGTGCTCCAACTGCGGCGCTCAACTGGAGCCAGGCAGCAACTTCTGTGACATGTGCGGCGCACCGGCAAGCAAGGGGCTGCCAGCAAGTCCGCCGTCCTCACCTATACCAGCACCGCCACCCGCCCCCACATTAGCGACCCCATCACCCAAATCGACCACACCAATGGCAGGCCAATATGAGCAGGCTCCACCATCGACTCCTCCCCCTCCGCCAGCTCATCCGCCTGGACCCGCCATCCAGGGACGCCTGATCGTCCAGGGCACCAACGCTACTTTATCCTTCCCTGCTGGTCGAACCGAGGTCGTCATTGGGAGAGAGGATCCGGTCAGCAATGTCTTCCCTGAAGTAGACCTGACCGATCACGGCGGGGATGAGGGAGGAGTCTCGCGACGGCACGCACGCATCTTTGTCCAGGGTATCCAGGTATTCGTTGAGGATCTGAACAGCACCAACTACACCTACGTCAACCAGCAGAGGCTGACACCAGGGCAACCACTCCCACTCAACGATGGAGACGAATTGAGATTTGGACGGGTGAAACTCTGGTATTACACATAGCCGATGTGTAACGCTCGATATGTGCGTCGCACGGGCCAGGAGATAACCACATGCCACGTTATTGTCGTTTCTGCAATGCGGAGTTGAAAAAGCCCGATGCCCGCTTTTGCTCTGTTTGTGGGCAACGGTTGACCCCGTCCGACTCGCCAGGCGCAGGCGCTCAAGAGCGGCCACGCCTAGCCATTCGCGTGCCCGGTCGGCCACTGCAGGAAACGCCCCTGCACAAGCCGATTGTCACCATCGGTCGCAAACCGGATAACGATATTGTGCTTTCACCACAATACGTGTCAGGCTATCATGGTCAGGTAGAGCAGCGTGGAACAGCGTGGCACTACACGGACCTGGGCAGCACCAACGGTACCTTTGTCAACGGACGGCTGGCGCAGGACGCTACCTTGAATGAGGGAGACATCCTGCGCATTGGTGATCCTGAAGGCAACTCCGTCAGCCTCACCTTTCAGGCTGGCGGGACGGAGGGCGCACAAGCGCCTGTCGCCGGTCCGATCCGCATGGGAGTCACCGCCCTGGGAATGCAATCGTCACTCATCATCGGCCGCGATCCCGAAGCAGACATCCCCCTTTCTGCGCCCATCGTCTCCTGGCACCACGCCCGCCTCGACCGCACACCCCAGGGACACATGCTCACCGATCTGAACAGCACGAACGGTACCTTTGTCAACGGCCAACGGCTCCCTCGCCCCGCCTCCCTTAGACAGGGAGACGTCGTCCAAATCGGCCCTTTCAAGCTGGTTTACGAAGCGACAGGTTTCCAGCAGTACGCGACTACCGGCGGCATGCGGCTGGACGGGGTGCATCTGGTGCGGGAGGTGGGCCGCGGAGCGCGCAAGAAACGCATCCTCAACGCTATCGACATATCCATCTATCCCCGCGAGTTCATCTCACTGGTGGGTACCAGTGGGGCAGGCAAGTCTACCCTCATGATGGCGCTCAACGGCTTTACACGCGCCGAGGGACTGGTATTGGTCAACGGGGATGACCTGTATCGCCACTTTGATCTGTACCGCACGATGGTCGGCTATGTTCCCCAGGACGACATCATCCACAAAGACCTGACCGTGGCCAATGCGCTCCGCTACGCGGCCCGGCTACGGCTCCCCCCCGATACCACTGCTGAGGAGATTGAGCAACGCATCGATGAGGTGCTCGAACAAGTAGAGATGGTGGGGCAGAAGGAGCAGGTCGTCACCAGTTTGAGCGGGGGCCAGCGGAAGCGAGTCAGCATCGCCGTCGAGCTGCTGGCAGAGCCGAATCTTTTCTTCCTCGATGAGCCTACCTCCGGGCTGGATCCGGGCCTGGAGAAAAAGATGATGCACACGCTGCGCCGGCTGGCTGACGGCGGACGGACCGTCGTCCTAGTAACCCATGCCACCGCCAACATCGTGCAGTGCGACCACGTCTGCTTTCTCTCCCAAGGGCGCATGGTCTACTTTGGGCCACCGGAGGAGGCGCTCGACTTCTTCGGCGTGACGAGCGGCGACTTTGCCGACATCTATGCCCAACTGGACGATCCTGATCCGCAGGTGGCGCGCCAGAAAGCGGCCGCGGGCGAGGAAAAGTTCAAAGGATCACCCTATTACGAGCAATACGTGGAAAGCCGACAACACGCGCTCCCGCAAGTTCAACAGAAAGCAGCGGCCGAGACCGAGTCCCGACAACGTCCCAAGGTCAGCGGATTGCGGCAATTCTTCGTCCTTACCCGCCGCTACCTGGACCTGGTTCTGCGCGACAAGCTACTGCTGACCGTCTTGATGGTGGTGATGCCCATCATCGGAGCCCTGGTCTTGCTGGTCTCGGATGCCAACTGGTTGGTCGGCGACTTGGCTGCTGAGATCGAGCACCAATTGGCAGCCGACCTGGCTGCGGGGGGAGGCAGTGCCACCTACACCGTCATCGGAGATAGCCAAACGCTCCTGTTTATTATGGCCTTGGCTTCCGTGCTATTGGGCCTGTTTGCGTCCGTCTATGAGATTGTGAAGGAACGATCAGTCTATCGCCGGGAGCGCATGGTCACACTGCGCATTCTGCCCTATATCACCTCCAAGGTTGTCGTGCTCGGTCTCTTTGCCCTGGTTCAGTGCCTCCTATTGATGGTGGTCATCAACCTCAGGGTGGATTATCCCCAGGAGGGCATCCTCCTCCCAGCCCCGGTAGAGATGTACATCACATTGGTCCTGGGGACCCTGGCAGCAACCCTGTTGGGGCTGCTCATATCCGCCATCGTGCCCAACGCCAACACGGTCATCTATATTGTGTTCCTGGTGCTGTTCTTTCAGATGATCTTTGCCGGCGTGCTCTTCGACCTGCCAGGAATCACGAATCAGTTCTCCAACCTGACACTCACCCGCTGGTCAATGGAGGGACTGGGCACGTCGGCGAATATGGCGTGGTTGAACACACTCACCCGCACTCGCTTCCAGCCGGACCCAGTCACCGAGACGGTCTCGACGGAGGTCGGGAAGCCAGATGAGGATTGGGAGCCTGTCACTATCGTGACGACCACCCAGGAGATCGAAGTACCCTTCCAGCCAGACCCAAGCCAGCCGGTCATCGTGCAGACTGTGCCGATTTCCGTCCCCCAGGTAACCGTGAACGACTTGGTCACGGTCACAGAGGTGGTCACGGAGACGTTTACCGTGGAACCGGAGCCGATGGACATCTTCAATGAGCAGAAGTTTCGCATCAACTACGACCGGACGACAGGTCACCTGCTCTTGGACTGGTCGATGCTGATCGGGTTTGGGCTGTTGTTTGGCGCCGCCACAGCCATCGTGCTGAGACGCCAAGATGTAGGATAGACAAATTGCGTCATGACACATCATGTTTCGCGCATTGCGCACCCCGCGCGGACTATCGAGGTCAAATCAACGGATAATGGAGTGAAACTATGACACTTGCAGCCGGACAAGTCCTACAAAACCGTTACCGCATCGTCGCCCAGTTGGGACAAGGTGGGATGGGGGCCGTCTACAAAGCTTGGGACACCCGTCTCAACGTCTCCCTAGCTCTCAAGGAGATGATCCCTCAGCCGACGCTAGATCAGCAGACCCTAGCTGCACTGCGCAAGCAGTTCCAGCAGGAAGCCCAAATCCTAGCTCGCCTCAGTCACCCTCACCTGGTCCGCGTGACCGATTTCTTTGAGGAGGACGGGAATGCCTATCTGGTGATGGACTTTGTCGAAGGGGAGAGCCTGGCTGACTGTATCGAGCGGGAGGGGGCGCTGGCAGAACAACAAGTGCTGGATTGGACACAGCAGTTGTTGGATGCACTAGCCTACTGTCACGCTCAAGGTATCATCCACCGCGACATCAAACCCCAGAACGTCATCATCCGATCCGATGGACAGGCGATACTGGTGGACTTTGGTCTGGTAAAGCTGTGGGATCCCAACGACCCGCACACCAGGACGGTGATGCGGGGAATGGGAACGCCTGAGTACGCGCCGCCGGAGCAATACGACACGCAGATCGGGCATACCGACCCCCGCAGCGACATCTATGGCCTCGGTGCGACCATCTACCACACCCTGACGGGCCAGGCGCCGCCGACGGCGACGATGCGGATCGCCAGTCCGGCGATGTACCAGCCCCCTCGGACGCTAAACCCGCGCCTCTCACCCACGACGGAAACATCCGTGCTACGGGCAACAGAGTTGGCTGTAGAGAACCGGTTTGCCTCAGCCGAAGAGATGGCGGCCGCCCTGAGAGGAGAAGCGCACGCTCCAACCGTGCGAGTTGCACCTGTGAGTACGAGGACGAAGGTGATACCGGGAGCCAGGGCGGTGACAGGAGTACAACCAGCCCCAATGGCAGGACGCAAGCGCGTACCGGTCTGGGTCTGGGCATTGGGTGGTGTGGCAGCAGTGGCGCTGGCGGTGGGCGGTGTGCTGCTTTCGCAACGCGGACCTGCCTCCACCTCCGGGACGGCAGGAACGGCGACCGCTGCCGCCATAGCAGCGCTGGAGAAAACGGCGACACCATCCCCATCTCCATCGCCCTCGCCTCGGCCAACGGAGACACACACGGCTACAAGCGCGCCGACTGACACACCGACACCAACGCGTACCCCCCGCCCCACAAGCACTCCCAGGGGCACACCCGTGGACACGCCAACGGACACGCCGACAGGCACGCCGACACCAACGGCAACTACCACACCAGAAGCGCCGAAGGCGACAGAGACTCCGCGACCCACGTCAGCTCCAGCCTCTGGCGCGTTGATCACTTTTGAGGATTGGGGCGGCTGGCGGCGCGGTGACCAACCCTACGGCGAACTGACGCAGAGCCGCGAGCAGGTCCACTCGGGCAACTATGCGGCCAGACTGAGCTACAACTTCCCGGCCGTCCAAGACGACTATGTTATCTTTCTCCGCACGCTGAATCTGGGGGGACAGCCCAATACCATTGGGGCTTGGGTGTACGGTGACGGGTCCGGCCATCTCCTGAACATCTGGATACAGGACTCACAGAACGAGGTGTGGTCGGTCCACTTGGGGAAGGTGGGCAGTTCGGGATGGCGACAGATGGCAGGCACCATAGACGCCAATCTGCCCTGGCCCTCGGGACACATATCTGGACCCTCCAACGGTGTGATAGATTACCCGATCCGCTTTAACGCCCTGGTGTTGGATCGGTCCGGCGGTTCCCAGAGCGGGCAGATCTACATCGACGATATCTCGGCCTGGCAGAGTACGGCGAGGGCAACGTCTACACCTGTCCCCAGCGCACCGACATCTGAACCAGCGCCCACATCGGCGGTACCCACGTCGGCGCCGCCGCCATCAGGAGAGACGGGCCGCATCTTTTACACCATTGAGGCCGGCCCGTCGTACTACCTAGGAACGACCGACCCTTCCTGGTCGCAAGGGCAGGTACTGGACCCCATGGCATACGAGCAGTCCACCTGTGCAGGGGGAGCCACAGCGACAACACTGGCAGGTCGGACAGTGAACCTGTTCTATGGATACCGATGCCCCATCGCCCATCCCAAGGAGTGTCCCTCGCCGGACGGAGTATACAAAGTCGTCCTCTGGGAAGAGAACGGCATCTGGTCAATGAGCATACGACGAGTAGACGACAACTCCCAGGTACAGGCTATCTACAATGGCCGTCTGAATACCAGCGAGCCGATTATGTGGGCTCCCGACAGTTCTCGTTTCTACTTTGCCATCAAGCAGACGCTGCACTCGGCCAGCCCCACGGCAGGTGGCTACCAGCCTGTGATCCCTACTGCTTTCGAGCCGTACCTGTCTCCCGATGGCTCGATGATTCTGTACACGCAGCCAGTAGGAACCGTGGGGGCATACGACATCTGGGTGGCCAACGCCGATGGGTCTAGCCAACGCAACGTGACCAACGCACCGACGACTTACAAACAGTGCGCGCGCTGGGGAAGCCCATGATGACAGGGAGGATCGCAGCCGTTCGGAGGTGTCACGGTTTACTGTCGCCCCACCGTTGCCGACACTGCCGCTACGGGGTCAACAATAGGCGGGCCAGATGACGTGCTGATCTAGATGTGTGCCCACAGCCTATTTGTGATCGTGTCCAGACCAATGTCTAACGAAAGCAAAAGTCGGAGCTTTAGGCACTGCCACCTCTGCGGCCATCGACTGTGGGGGCGTGGCTGGACCTATGCGCTCGACGGCGTACCGGATGGGCAATCCCTCGTCGTCTGCCGCCGCTGCCAGGAGACGGCCCCACGCTGCGCTGTGTGTGGAGTGCCGATGAATGCGGACTACATCCATCTGCCCGACGGCCGACGCACGTGCGCCCGCTGCCATCAGACCGCCGTCTATGACCCGGCCCACGCCCGGTCGCTCTTCGAGCGTGTGACCCGCATCGTCACCGACGAACTGGGCCTGGGCCTCAACATCGGCACGGATTTCACGCTTGCGGACGACCGGCACCTACAGCGACTGGCAGCGGACGTGCCCCCTGCTCTCCACGAGGGCGCAGCCAGAGAGCCTGGAAGCAGAGTGATTGGACTCTTTATCCGTCAGGGCCGCAGGCGGTTGATGGTCGTTCTCTCTGGCCTGCCACAGATTCTGCTAATCCAGACCATAGCTCACGAGTGGGCCCACGCCTGGCAGGGGGAGAACTGCCCGCTGCTTCAGGATCCCCTCATACGCGAGGGCTTTGCCGAGTGGGCGGCGTACAAGACGCTGCAGAACATGGGCGCGGTCAAGAAAACGGCGCTCATGGAACGGCATAACGGGCCCTATGGCGAGGGGCTGCAGCGGATGTTTGAACTGGAACAGCGCAATGGGGTGCCGGGCGTGCTGGATTTCTGCCGGCGGGCGGAATAAGGCAGAGTGTGAATTGCGAATGGCAAGCTGGGAGCTACACGATTCGATCCGATAGATGGATGAGATGTCCCAAGCACTGAGCTTGACTTGTAGGGTAAACACGCCCATGCTACCCG
>Ga0180438_10009904_pt1 | contig 11764 bp, 5 predicted proteins | sample SS_ome_12_FD_132455 | JGI IMG/M metagenome (GOLD analysis project Ga0180438, IMG submission 132455) | Hypersaline lake sediment archaeal communities from the Salton Sea, California, USA - SS_3_D_2 metaG | ecosystem: Environmental > Aquatic > Non-marine Saline and Alkaline > Hypersaline >...
TCCCTTCTCGAGCCGGTGCCCCGGCTCCAACTCCGCCGCTGGCGCGGGGCGTTGTGGCGCGAGCGCCCAGAACCCAATCAGCTTGGCACCCTGGTAGCAGCCGCACGAATGAGGCGGAGCGTAAAGCAAGCCGTTGCAGGGCGTAATCCCGACCTGGCAGGTGCCTCGCACCCAGTTGTTGCGGGAATGATTGTCGCCGACCAGATCGATCATCTCGATGCCGCGCTTGGCGGTGATGATGTAGTTGGAGGTGGCCTTGGCCGGATAACAGCGGGCGTGGTGGCCGTCGGTCCACAGTTTTCCGGTTACCGAACGGACCATCTCGATTTCCCCGGTAAGCAGGTTACGCGGCTTGTCGAAGAAAGGCCCGCTCCAGACCAAACCGTCACGAATGTAAACCTCGCCGGGCCCATTCGCCAATTGTGGGAGATAGACCGTCTCCCACAGTTGCTTGCCGTCGTCGGCGGAGAAAGCGCCCAGTCGGCCGCCGTATTGGGTCACCAGGCGATGTGCACCGGCAGCAGCGTACTGGGGCGTGCCGTCCTTGGCCCACCCTTCGAGGTCGGCGGGAGATGCGGCCCCGTAGGAGCACAGTACGACTCCTTCACTCACCAGGAGTTTGCCCGGATAGTGGATCGCCTTCTGCCAGCGATGAACCTCGTCCCGTGTTGCTCCGGGAAGCTCCCTTTGCCACAGCGTCTGGCCACTTTCGGCCGACAGGCAGTACAGGTCCCGGTTCGTCTTCATGAACACTTTGCCGTCCGCTGCCGCCAGGGTGAGAGGAGATACCTCTTCGTCGGCGCCGGGTTGCCATCGCCATAGCTGCTTGCCATCCTCTGTCCGCAGGGCCAGGAGTTCATCGGTTTTCAGCAATGCCAAGAGTCTGCCATCGGCTTTGATCACCTCGTCCAAACCGGCAGTGCCGTTGTAGGCGACCACCGGTTTGCCAGTTACCGCGTCAAACGCCTGAAGTGCACCCTCGGTGCCGACCGTAGTGTAGAGACGTTCGTCGTCGACAAGGAGCCGGCGCCAAATCCCCGGAAAGTCGATCTCGTAGTCGGGTATCCCGGTCGGTCTCTCCCAGAGCAGCACCCCGCTGAACGCGTCCCTCGCCATGACGGTCCACTCGGGCGGGATGTCCCGATTGGACGTCTTCGCTTGGTCTGCCAGCATGAACAGGCGGCCTCCCGACGAAACCACTGCCCTGACCGCGGGGTTGCCGCCTTTCTCCGCGTGATGGTGGCGGCCCCACTGAGGCCCTGCCAGCCATTGCACGTGACGCGGTGGACCTACAACGGTGTCTCGGGCCAGGGCATTGTTGTCAGCGTCGTGGAGATAGTGGGTCCACTCGTCGATCTCCGGCGGGACGGGTTTGACCAGTTTCGTCCATCCATCCAGGCCGGGTGCCGGACTTGACTTCCACGTTTTGGGCACGGATGGGAGCGCGCCTCGTACCAACGCCACGCCGCGTGGCGCCAGGATCCTGGCAATTTCCTCGTTGGTTGGTCGGGCACCGCTGTCTGGAACGACCAGCAGGTTGACCAGGTTCTCGACATACGGAAGGACTCTGCCGTCCCAAACCCGTGTCGAGACGGGGCCAGATATCCCCGCGGACTGGAGTGACTGCCGCGCGGCGGCGGCCCGCGCGGGGTTGGTGTCGAGCCCCTGGACGACAAACGCCTCACTACGACGCAGCGCCGCCAGGAGTCCAGGATCATCACAACTGGTGCAGACGACGAAGCCGCCGTGCAAGCCAGCCGCTTCGAGCAGGGAGGCCTCATTCGGTGCCGCGAGAAGCCTGGCGGCTCCCAGAGACAAGAGTAGCAATAATATGGTTGCCTTCGGCTTCATCACATTTCCGCCCTCAGAACTGGCATGGTACGACATAAATCGTGCGTCCTTCCTTTTGTTCCTTGCGCCCGCCCTCTTCCAGAATTGCCTGCTCGGCGATGCCTAGCGTGCGGTCGATCAAATCGTCGAGCGTGAAGACATTGGGGAGATTGTCGCGGGTGATGTTCAGATAACGATTGTTGAACGGGGTCTCCCACGGCTTTCCGTTGGGCATCTCCTTGGTCAACCGGTCGGGAATGGCCGCCGCCCCGTGCATCAACCCGATAATTCCTCCGCAGGTCGCGGCCTGGTTATCGCAGTCATAGCCGGCACTGACGGCAAGACCGACGGTTTTCATGAAATCGCCCTCGCCGTAGAGCAGGGCCAGCGCGCCGCACAGCCCGTTGCAGAGCGAGGAAATGACCGACACCGGGGCTTTGTAATCGTCCTTTTGGTAACGGAAGTACTTCTCATGAATGCGGTGCCGGGTTTCTCGCCAATCCTCATACTCGCCGTGCCACTTGAGAACATCCACCAAACCTTCCCGAAACGGACTGCCTTCCGGGATGACCTCAACCGCGTGCTCGACCAGGCGGCGCGTATCCGATTCGAAAACAGCACGCGAGCAGATGTAGGCATAAAACCGTGTCGGATGCGTTCCCCAGTCCTCGCTCGTAATACAGGCGCCCCATTCCGCGCGCGCCACGGCCTTGTCGGTCATTCCGGGATAAAAGACACTCCAAATTTCATTCACGAGTTGCGGGTCGATCGTGAACCAATGCCGGTTGTTCTCTTTCGCACCGGTCGCGGGTGGAAGGAGTCCTTCCTCCATCAATTTCCGGGCCTCCCGGTTGGCCGCCCAGATGTTGCGGTTGATGTGAGTCTTCCACATCTCCGTGATTTCGGGATAGGTCAGGTCGAGTCCGTATTTTTCCACAGCGTGCAGCGTGACCAGTTCAATGTCGGTATCATCGTCCGACACCGCGCCGCCATAATGGCCCGTCACATGGCGGATCACCCCGCGCACATCGTTCGTTGCAATGTTGACCGCTCCCGCATCGCGATAATCATAGTAGCGATCCACCAGAACCGGAACAGGCGTGTCCCTGTATTTGCTTTCAAACGGATAACCCATGAAGTTGCCCACCAGCTCGCCATACCAGAATCCCGCGATCCGGTCGCGCAGTTCGCCCCGGCTGATTTCCCGAAAGACGGACCCTCCCTGGCATACCCCTCCCCAACAGAGGGCGACAACCCCCAACAAGCTCAAGATTCTTTTATTCATATTTTTTCACTTCATCCTTTCTTTTCTCTCTCGGGCGAAGGGCTGTGCCCTCCTGCAGCTTCAAGGCCAGCCGGTTTGCTTCCGCCATGGTTTTGGGAACAGACAACCCGTCCGGCAGCCAATTCGCTCCGGGAAACCAATATTCCCCGCCATACTCATAAGCGCCGATGTCGGGGGAGGACCCCTTGTAGCCATCCGTAATTCCTTCCACGACGACCCCGGCATCAATCAGAGGCGACCCTTTGGCCGGCCGTAAATCAAGATTGTCCTGCTCCAGCGAAACAAACGGCGAATCGGTTTCGCTCACAATGAAATTGCTGCGGATGTTCCCAACCTCCATCTGCATCGGCTGTACACGGTCTTTTCTGTCGGGATGCAGTGTCTTTTGACTTCTCGCCGGTCGAAACCATTGGAGCTCCTTCAAGCTGACCGTGTCGTTAAAATCCGTGGCAATATTGTTCATGACCGGCCACTCTGTAACGGGAGGGAAGGTCGGATCATAATCCTTTTCCTCACGCTCCCGCATACGATGCTGTCCTACCCGGCAGCCACTGATGGAGGTGTTGTTGTAGATGTTGAAGAACACCCCTTCCGCATCGAAACTGCTCAGGCAGTTCCAGGCGACATTGTGGTGATAGGTTACATTGATGCCACGGATATCCACGCGATAGGCCATGCTTTGGACATTATGGAACCAATTGTTGTTCAAGCAGCCGTTGTTGAACCAAAGCGGCGCGTAGAACGCGGAAATATCCGTGCAATACCAGCCGGCATTGAATATATGGTTGTATTCCGCCCGACCACCGCCGTATTCCGGGCTGATCGCCAGCATATAGATCCCGATGCCGCCGGTGTTGTAGATCGTGCAACGCCGCACGGTGTTTGCACGCGTCTCTTCAATCTCCCCCCTCTTCTCCCGCTTGAGGTTCTGGAACCAGATGGCCTTGTTGTCATGGCGGCCGTGCCGGTTTCCTCCGGTGACAACGCAGTTCTCAACCAGGTTCCCGAACCCGTTCAGCCTGAGCGTATCGCCGATACTGTCCCGGAAAAGGCAATTGACAACCGTGTTGTTGTACCCCGTGATCGCAACCGGCTTGAACTGGTACCGTTCATCCTCTTTCATGGCGATGCAGTCGGGGAAAAACAGGTTTTCATCAGGATAGAGAAAGCGGCATTGGTCCAGCGTAATATTCCGGCCTTCCAGATCTAGCGAGCAGCCGAAGAAAGCGATCCCTTTCAACTCCAGATGCGCGACGCCCTCGCCGAAAAATCCATAATCCCTTTTCTTATAGCGAACCTTGCCGCCTTCCGGGGCCTGGCTGGCCGGCGCGTAAAAATAGAGCGTCCCCGAAGCCGCATCGTGGAACCATTCCTCCTCGGCATCCAGCAGCTCCAGCTTGCCCCTGATGAAAAATTCGTTATTGGCCAGCGGGTGCGGAAGGCCCAGTCGCTTGCTCTTCTCTTCCCCAGCTTCAAGCTCTTCGCCGTAACCTCTGAAACCGTCTTCCGCAGTTCGGTCTTTGGTGTAAAAATCCGCATCGTTCCACTTGAATCCAAGCCCGTCATCGTTCATCGACAGGATTTCGCGCGACCAGGTATTGTTACCCTTCGAATACTTTATATAGACGGTGGCCCCCACAAGATCGAAGTCCAGTTCGGAAAGCTCGCTGCAAACTACCCTCCCCGGCTGGGAACCCTCATCGGTTCGCGCCCATTTTTTGTGATCGAACCAGTTTTCACCGAACTTCATATTCGGCCAGCGAGCCCAGATCATTGGTCTTTGATCAAAGAAGACCTGTTCGGGAGCAAAATCAAGTGGGGTCTTGTAGATGCCGCCCTTCTCTTTCTTCCAAGGCGTGGAAATCACTTCCGTCCCGTCGATCACCACCGTCCCCGCCTTCACGGCTGCGAATCGCACAGGAGCATCCGGGGAGCCGGCGGTCTTGACCGTCACGGTTTCGCGGTAACGCCCGGGGCCGATATGGCAAACATCGCCTGCCTGCATCACATCGGCCGCCCTCTGAATCGTCTGGAAAGGGAGTTCCCTCGTGCCGGCACTTTCATCGTTTCCCGACACGGCAACATGGTACTCTGCGGCAAAGGCAGATCCCGCCAGCATCAATCCAGATAGTAGAATCATTCCTTTATTCATAATATCTCCTTGGCTCCAACGGCAAATCCAGCGCGGACATCAATCGTCCAAGCTCGCGACCTCTCCCCGATAGGCGACGACCTTGCCCAGGCTGACCATGACGCCGTCGGCCTGGGGATTCTCCCGGCCGGTAACGCGCACTTGCAGCGTGTGCTTGCCGTCCGACAATCCGGTCAGCCACACGGCGGTCGATTGATCGGCCCTCTTCCATTTGTCGGGAAGATACATGTCTCGGATTCCCAAGGACTTTCCGTCAATCAGGTACTCGAGAATCCCTTGGTCGTGGCGCAGATCTCCCTGCACATAGACGGCGTTTCCGACAAACTCAACTTCCAAGAAGTCTCCGGCGCTTGACGAGCGACGCAGACTCATGGTGCTCTTGCGATGAGCAGACAATTCCCAGTTACCCGTCCACCTGAGTCGTGGATCGGTCACTTCGAACAGGTCGACCGGTTCCAGCGTGGGGAAAGAGACTTCCGCCGGTCCGTCCGCGCGGAACGGCTGCACCCGAATCTCTACGGTATCGTCCGATACTCGGCCGCCGTTGCCTCGCACGTTTTCCATCGCCAACCGGAAGCACTCCTTCGAGGCGGACTCGATCGACAGCGGCACGAAGGCGAAATCGGTCTCCATGTGGGGTTTCAAAGCGGCGGTGATGCGTTTCGGGATGTTCTCGAATCCCAACATGGTTCCCAGCACCCCCGCCGCGTTGGATGGATTGCAGTCCGAATCCTGGCCGCAGCGCGTGGATAGCTCGGTAGTCTTCTCGATATCACCTTCTCCGTACAGTAGACCAAGGGCGATATACGCCCCATTCAATCTCGCCTGAATGTTGAACTTACTCTTCACGCCCCAGGGGCAACGGTCGTCGTTGTATTTTTCCTCGATCAGATGCCAGGTCGTCTGCCAGTTGTCGGGATGTTGCTCGTGCCAGCCGATCACATCTCGAATGATCTCGGCATATCCGCTCTCGTTCGGCAAGGCGTTCAGTCCAGCGTCTACAATCCGCCGAACGTCATTGTCGATGAAGGCGGCAGCGTACGTGGCGGTGACGAAATATCCGCCATAGACCCCGTCGCCGTAGTTCATCAAATGTCCTGCCCGATCGCAGATCTTCTGAGCCGACTGGGGTAAGCCCGGACTGACCAGCCCGATGAAATCGCACTCGATCTGGAAATCGATATCATCGGCGTGCGGGTTGTGAATGGGGTGCCCAGATTCCCAAGGCGGAATTCCCGCCAAGAGATTCTGGCGGCCCTGGCCATTGGCATGCCACAGCAAGAACCCGCCATGGGCGAACTCTTTGGCGAACTCCTCGGGCGTGGCAGCCAGGCCATGATCCTGAATCGCCTTGAGCAGTGCCATGTTGACGTACATGTCATCCTGGCTGGACAGCCGCTCGAGAGCTTCCGGACGAAATTCGAGCGGACCTTCGATCATCTTGCCCTGATGTTTGAATTCCGTGGGCCCTCCGAAGGTGACACCGTACGCCTTCCCCACCCAGCCGCCCCGAATCTTGTCAAGCAGATTGTCCGTCCGCATGGACACGGTTTCCGGAAACTCCGGACTTTCCGGAGTTTCACAACGAGAAACCGCGGGAAAGGCGACCAGAACGAGTGCCAGCGATAGGATGGACTGTCTCAAGGGAAATTGCTCTCCATTTCTGTGTGCGCGCCTTTTCGTGCGTCGTCGGGAAGGCTGCTTGGCTCAATAAGCAGCGTCTGCATGCCAGCGCACTTAAGCTCACATTTCCCATTCGGTTTCAGCCTGGAACATTTCCAGGTGTCGAACGGTGTCGATTTTAGCCTCACGCCCTCGCAGACTCTAGTTTTCGACGATTTCCCCGATATTTCGTGACCGCCACACGGCTATTTGCCTTCAGTGTGGTCGTTTGACAGGCTTTCCTGCATCAATCGGCTCGTTGGCACGTGCCAATACTCAGCGCCAAGGCTAAGGTGCGTCGGTCTCGATTACTGCTGAGGATAGGGAGGCTGCCCAACTCGAGATGGAGTGACTCGAAGGGCGATCGAATCCGAGAGGAATCTGCCGGGATTGCTAAACTCGATAGGGGGTTTTCGCGTCAAGACCACCCACCGGCAGGTATCGGGTAACTTCACGCGGTGGCGGACCCCCAAGCAGCCAAGATTCGCGATGGCGACCGCCCTTCCATGTGAGGGATAGTCGTGTCATTATGACTTCAGTACCAGCAGTGGCCACTTGGAGCATTGAGGTGGATATGTGTCGTTAAGGCCGAGATCGTTCGTGACTCAGGTCGACAACGCATTGGTCAACTCGGCAATCGCCTTTCGCAACCGCTGACGTTTTGTCATGAGTGCGCAAAGCAGACTACGCTTGGGCCCTCATGTGGGGGCGACCTCTTGCGCGAAGACATGGCGGCGAATGAGACTGTAATCGGATCGACGGCGCACGCCATCGCTCTGGAGAATCGCGAGACGCCCCTTGGCTTCTCTACGTTGGCGTGGGCCGCCTCAGCGTAAACGGAATAACCCTGTTCAGCGCCAGCCGACCCTCCAAATGGATCTAACGGTGTATTGTGGCCCGGGAACTGGAATAAACTGCGTACACCCCTCGTCCGGGGGGCATAGCGATAGGCACGCCCTGAAGCTCGTTCGGACTTCCGTTGCCGTGGGACTGGCTGTGCGCGGAAGGTTTTTCGACATCGTTTGCATCGATCCCCTAATGGCGCCTCATTTGGCCTCTCGCTGGCGGCTGTGGCCGCGAGCGAGGGGATCAATTCAGGGCGTGCGATCCCTTGCGAGGTAACCCACACGCCCGCCAACAAACCAATATGAGGATGATCATGCCATGAAAATGGAAACCAATGCAAATGGAACGAACGACGCTTCGGAGAAGAAGCCGATTGCCGTACTTGGGGCCGGCAGGCTGGCCGCCATGCTGTGGAGATCTTACGTCGGAAGATGCGAATGGCTCTACCGATTCAACGTCTTCCGAGTGAACCGACGCAGCGGGCGCGCGACGCAGTACTTCACGTCGCGGGACATCGCCGACTTTGCCAAGTTGCGGCAGGATTCGAACCTGTAGCCTTCGGCTCCGGAGGCCGACGCTTCAGGGCTGCTTCACGGCGAAAACAGAATCGCTAACCTGCTGCTCCTAAACGAGTTACGAAGTTCGGACGTTCGCCTTCAGGCGTGCACGATTTTCAATATTCTACAGGATTCTGTACCGAATACCATCGATTCTGTATCACATTCTGTATCATCATTGCGGCGTAGCTCCAGCTCGTTACGACCGACTCCCCGGTTTCGGAGTTTTCTGCAACCCATTGGAGTGATAATAGATCATTGCGGGTCGAGCTAGTTCACGCCTTCATTGAACGCTTCTATTCTACCGGCCGTGCAACTCCGGCCTGATCGCTTCGGCCACTTTTCGTTCTTGCTCGTCGAGTTGCTCGAACAGCCGTCTGAGACGCATGTCGAACGAGCGGCGGGGACGGCTGTCTGGCGTAGCCCGCTGGGCGCCGTTGTGGAAACACCAGCCTGCCGCTCCACCGGCTATCGCGCCCCGGAGGTCGGTAAGGAAATCGTCCGCCGTCGGCTCCCAGCGCCCATACCCACGGCGAAACGGCTCTTGATGATGCACCGGTACCGGCCGTTCGACTTTCCTCGCCAACGCCAGGCATTCCCGTGTGCGGGCTTCCGTTTGGGTCGGCGATCCGGGCGTACGCGGCCGGTGGGGACTGAGAAAGTCCAAGCCGATGGTCCGCAACGCTTCCCGCACGTCCTGCTCGCCCAGATCGTGACCGCCGAAGGACGCCGTCACCAGACGTGACGGATCGAGCCGCCGGACCAACTCGCGCAGCTTCTTCAACTCGGCTGGGGACACATAGCGTGCGTCGCGCACGTCCCGCTCGTTGGCCAAGTCGAGATACCAGTTGCGATGCGGTTTCAACGCCGACACAATGACCTCGGCGGCCCGCTGGTGAGCCTCGATGGCAGCAATCCGTTTGGCGCTGCGGGCCAGCGTGACGTCGACGGCCAACCCACGGCGATCACATTCCCCGACCAGCCATTTCAGTTTCTCCAGGTAAGGTTCCCGCGGCCCGCCGTCGGCGCCGACGGCGGAGACGTCGTGATCGAACATGTCCCACGTGGCCCAGACGCGAAGCCAGTTGAACCCGTACCGCTGCATATCATCCAGATCCCTGCGGATCGAGTCCTTTGGCGCGCCCAGCGCGGCGTAGTAGCTGATGCCGAGCAGGAACGTCGGCTGACCGTTCAGCTTGAAGTGTGTGCCCTCGATCCCCAATACGGTCGACTCATCACCCGGAGCAGAAGCCGCAGCCAGGGCGACGCAGAGAACCGCCGACAGACAGGCGGTCGCCAGGGAGAACGGCCAACGAAGATGTACACCAACCCGACCCATAACTGACTCCTCTCGCGTTCAAATCAAATGGTTCACTCGCCATCATCAAGGCTGGCGTAGAACAGCCAGCGGCGTTCCCAGAATCGTTGCAGCTTGACGATCAGCACATTGCGGCCCGACTGCAGGTTAATCGGGCATACGAACTCGTCACGACGGACTCCCTTTTCGTTGGGGACGTAACCGAGCGGCTGGCCGTTCAGCCAGATCTGTGCCTGGCTCGAAGCCCCGAAATGCAGCCGCGTGGTGCGTGCCTGGTCTGCCTCGATTGTCGTTGCGGCGTAAACCACGTCACCGACGGCCGCTCCCCGATTCGACCCCAAGTCGATCACCGGCAGACCCTCAGCGGGCGCTTCGAGCCGGTTCCATTGGGCTTCGGGAAGTTGATCGAGCCGTTGCTCCGGAGGGCCGCTGACTTGGGTGATCGAATACCAGTCGGAATTCGCGTACCGGGGACTGACCTGCCACGTGCGCAACCCGGCGGCTGCATGCGTGTCCTTTGGCGATACCGGAGATTCTTTGATGACCAGCGCAGCGACCGCCCAGCCCGTGGGGCCGCCGAAGGTGAAGTCCAACGTTCCGGCGGGCGCGGCGGTGACGAATTCACGGCCGACGACCGCGCCCCGATCGTGCAGGGCGTCCAGCAACCGGACATTGCCGTTTACGGCGACCATACCCGAAACCAGGAAGTTACGATTGGTCCAAGCCGGGTTCGTCGTGACGACGCGGACTTTGTATGTGCCTGCCGGCACGTTGACGCGGAAGGCGCGGCTGGCGCCGGAGCCGAGGTTCGTCCGCAGCGGCTGGGGGATTGGCTGTCGATAGGGCCAGAACAGCAGCGATCCGGGAACCGGTTCGTTGCCTCGGTACTTGGCCCCATATTGCTGCGCCATGGCGTAGCAGGTTTCTTCGGGAGTTGGATCCGTAACATCCTCGGCCGGCAACCAGCCGAAGCCGGCTTCCTTCGAGTAGACGTTGTCGGGCCGGACGGCTTGCCAGCCCTTGCGGTTTTCGGCTGCGCCGAAGTCGAACGCTAGCCATGCATCGTCGATCACTGTTGCATCCTGGAGCGCTGCGATGTAGGCGGCGTCGCTCTGCTGCTGGACGGAGTGAAGCAGTTCACCAGCCGCGTTCCGATAGGCTGCCGCAGCGTCAGCGGACAGTGTCTTGGATTTCGCCTCCGCGGCCATCTTGCCGACACGGTCCGCTGATTGGGCAAGCGGTCCCCAATCGCCGCCGCTGGCCATCGCGGCTCGAGCCAACAAGGCGTTCGCTTCCAGGACAAGACTCGAAACCGTATCCAAGCCACGTCGACCGATGACCAGCACGCCGTAGACTCGGACAGCAGGAATCGTCGCTACCACCCGCGGCCCGACGGCTTGCAGCGCGATCGGCTGCGTCTTCCCATCCGCCGTCAGCCACACGGCCTCCTCGGGCGGTACCTCGACTGGCAGCGTGATGGTAAGTTTCACCGGCTTCGTCACCGTGGCCGTTCCCGCCTCGAAATCGACGTCGTAGTTCACGAAATGCAGACTGACGAAATCGTCCCCATACCGCCAGGCATTGACCCACAACAACCGCGGCAGATCGCCCGAGACAATCGTCTGCGAATCCAAAGCACTCCGGACCGACTCAATCGCAGTGCGCGTGAGCTCGGCCGTCGCGTCCGACTCCTTGGCCCGCACCTCGAGAAAACTCTGCCCTGCGGGCAAGATGTCAATCACACGGCCTGACTTTCGCCAATCAGCCACGGGCGATTCCGGTCGCGGTAGATTGTCTTCGTTGCGGGTCGCACATTCGCCGATCAGTCCGATCGTGCCGCCACTCTGCACGTACCGCGTCAAGAGATCGACTTGCGAATCGCTCAGGCATTCGAGCGACGGCAGAATCACCAGGCGATAGGCTTGGAGATCCCGCAGCGTAACGTGGTCGGCGTGGATCTCGGGATGATTGAACAGGACCACGTCGTAGGGCACATGCCCTTCTTGCAGCGCCCTGGCGACACCCGATAGGGCCGTGACCGGCGGCGCGTTGGCGTAGGCGTAATTGTAGTACATCATGGATGGCACCGAATAGGCCAGGGCGACCTGCGCGCA
>Ga0180438_10009906_pt1 | contig 11760 bp, 9 predicted proteins | sample SS_ome_12_FD_132455 | JGI IMG/M metagenome (GOLD analysis project Ga0180438, IMG submission 132455) | Hypersaline lake sediment archaeal communities from the Salton Sea, California, USA - SS_3_D_2 metaG | ecosystem: Environmental > Aquatic > Non-marine Saline and Alkaline > Hypersaline >...
ATGGGCAGTTCCGCATAGTCCTCGGTGGATGCATTCCAGGGGGTGCTCCACCCACCGGCCTGGTCTCGATGGAGCAACCCCTCCTCGACCAGTGCCCAGAGCGTTTCGATGAGATAGAAAGGGTTGCCCTCGGTTTCGGCGTGGAGGCGAGCGCTGAACAGGGGCGCAGGTTGGTCCAGATCCAGGGCGCGCTGTACCAACTCCCCGGTCTCGTCGGAGCCCAGCCGGTCCAGCTCCAGGCACCGGGGCAGACGTGTACTCACCATAGCCGACACCAGCTCTGCCGACTGGCCTGCCAGCTCCTCGGTGCGGATGGTGAGAACCAGGAGGAGCTGTGAACCGGCAAGACGGGGCAGCAAGTAGCGGAGCGCTTCCAGGCTGGCGCGGTCCATCTAATGGGCATCCTCCAGGCACACCAGGCAGGGCGTGGTCTGTGCCAGCGTCAGAAAGGCCCGGGCGATGGCCTCCAACAGGCGGCGTTTTTCCTCTTCCGGTGAGAGGGAAGGCGGTCCCCCTTCACCCGTTGCCAGTTCCGGCAAGAGCCGGGATAGTTCGGCACGCCACAGCGGTGACATCGCCGATTCAGCCAAGGCAGGCAGGCCACCATGGAGGGCTTCCACCAGCGGTTGATACGCAGGCGGGGCGGCCAGTTCGTAGCAGCGCCCCCACACGGTCTGGACCCCGCGCCACTGAGCGTTGGCCGCCAGTTCCCGCAACAGACGGCTTTTGCCCACCCCTGCTTCGCCGTAGATGATGGTCAGGCCGCCGTTGCCCTCGCAGGCCGCCTCGACATGGCGTAGCACCTCAGCCAGCTCCGACCGGCGCCCGACCAACGGCAGCCGATCGGGCCGTTCTAGGGGTGGTGCCGCCACCGGGCGAGCGGCTGAGGGCAAGACGGGTGGCTCGACTAGCCTGGATTGGGATGCGATCTCGCCGGCAAGGGCCACCGTCTCGGGCGAGGGCTCGGCGTCCAGCTCTTCGGCCAGGACCTGGCGGCAGAGCTCGAATTGCATCAGCGCTTCTGCATCCTGGCCCAACAGGTGATAGAGGCGCATCGCCTCGCGGTGCGCCTCCTCCCGCCATGGATCCTCCAGGGCCAAACGCCGGGCGTAGACCAGGGCACGCTCGTACTCGCCCCGGCCTTTGTGGGCCTCCACCATGCATCCCAACGTCTCGAGAAAGATCTCCTGCAGGCGCTCCCGTTCGAGCACAATCCAGTCGTCGTAGTAGCCCGCCAGAAACTCGCCGCAATATTGCTCAATGCACAATTCACCGCAGGCAATGGCCTCTGGTCCACCTTCGATGCATTGGACACCTGACTTGATGAATTCCTCGACATCGAGCCACAGGGGCAAGTGGGGGTCGAGCTGGACGGTGTCACCCTCGGTCGCCAGGATTGGATGGGGTTCCAGTGCATGGCGGATCTGCCACAGGGCCTGGGTGAGACGCCGGCGGGCGGTGGCATCGGGCAAGTCAGGCCAAAAGGTGCCAGCCAGGAGGTCGCGGGTGTGTGGACGATCACGGTACGTCAGGAGATAGGCCAGGAGGGAGCGCGCCACAGGACTGGGGATGGTTGGCAGGGGATCCTGGTCCCAGGCCAGTGTCAGTCCGCCAAGTAGATGTGCACGCAACATACTGGTCACCTCTCCACTCGCGATGGGAAGTGCAATTCCAGAAAGCAAAAGGGCTCACCCAGGTCAGGTGGGCAAGCCCGTTGTATGTTTCGCTCGGCGACTGCTGCGTTGTCTGGCTAGCGCCCCAGTTTCAAGAACCCCGGCCGCACAGCCTGGGTCGATCCTATTATATCGCCCTTTGGGACCGATGTCAAGCATGCACGGCACAGCACGTTGGGTCTGCTTGCCTTTGAGCACCAGCGGCGCCACGTGAACGGCGGTGCGAAGGCGTTTGTCCCCGCTGGCTATATGGAGGCCGGTCCGGTTTTCGGCTGCCACGCCAGAGGAAACCCGTAAGAATGTGCCCAAACGCCACGGTAAGCCAAGACCATCTACAGAATGCGCTTCTGCCTTCATCTGTGCTATAATACACCCCCGGGCTAAACGTGTCAGATTCTGCAAAGAGCACCCAGGAAGGAATCTTGAGACTTCCAAGATCTCGTCGTGACCAAGGGATCTCAAGCTGGGCCGGGAATAGCCGAAGGAGCGTTTCACAGCATGCTCAAGCTCACCGAGTCAGACGTACGCCAACTGGCCTCTGCCCAATCCTTTGAGCGCGGAGAGCAGTACTACACCTCGGGCGCCGTCCATGAGCCCCAGCTACAGGGCAGCACTCTGACGGCGCGGGTAAGCGGGAGTGAGTACGAACCTTACCGGGTGACGATCAGCTTTGGACCGGCCGGGATCGAGCAGACACGCTGCACCTGCCCCTACGACTGGGGGGGCATCTGCAAGCACATCGTCGCCACCTTGCTCACCTGGGTGCGCGAACCAGACAGTGTCCGGATCCTGGCGCCCATCGACGAGCTACTGGCCGAACGCAGCAAAGAGGATCTGATCACTCTGATCAAAGAGATGATCGCCCGGCAGCCAGACCTGGCCCGATTGTTGGACTTGCCTTTGCACCCCGGCAGCGCGGTTCCTTTCGACCCGGCACCATTCAAACGCCAAATCGGCTACGCCCTCTCTCGTGAAAATGCTGAATGGGCTGGTCGCGAGCTGGCACAGATCGAAGCAGTGGCCGACCGGTACCTGGAAGCAGGCAACCCCATCACAGCCGGTGCACTCTATCACCTCATACTGCAGGAGACGCTTTCGCGCTTTGAGGATTGGTGGTTGGAGTGGGACGAGGATGGCGATATCCAGCGCGCGGTCAGCGGTTGTGCCGAACGACTGGATCAATGCCTGGAGGAGGTCGATGACCCTGAGGCCCGTCAGTCCTGGCTTGAGGTGCTGCTAGAGGCCGAGCTGGAGGACATCCGCCTGGGAGGTGTGGATTTTGCCTGGCCAGCCGGCGATGTCGTACTGCGTCAGGCCACCGAAGAAGAGTGGACCTGGATCGAAGCCCGGCTGTTCCAGGAAATGCAGAGAACCCAGAGTTGGGGGCGTGAAGTCCTGGTAGGTTTCCTGACCGCCCGGTTTGAGGCAACCGGAAAGGTAGGCGAGGCCAGCGCCTTTGTCTTGGAGCATGGTACGCCCAGGCAACGAGCCTTCCTGCTACTGGACCTCGACCGGATCGAGGAAGCGGTTGAGGTCGCCCACCAAAACTTTGCTGGCATGCCTGGCCTGGTTATTGACTTCGCCAATGCCCTGGTGGACGCCGGTCACAGCGCGGTGGCTGCGGCCTACATGGCTGAGCAAGTACAACAGGGGGGTTATAGCGCCCACTACCATCCTTGGCTGGCCCGTCACTTCGAGGAGGTGGGCGATCAGGCCGCGGCACTGAAGCTGTGGCATCGCCGATTCGAAGAAACGCCGGGATTCGAGACCTACCAGGACTTGCGCCGATTGGGGGGTGCGGTCGGCACGTGGGAAAGCCTGCGCCCGATTCTGCTACAGAACCTTGACCCTGTTCGCCAGGCCTCGCTGCTGGTCAAGATCGCCTTGGACGAAGGCGATGTAGCCTGGGCGCTCGAGATTGCCTCCACGCCAGAAGTGTGGATTAGTACCGAAGCATTGATCCGCGTGGCACAGGCCGCCGAAGCCGATCATCCCCATGCCGCAATAGAGATCTACCGCTCGCAGGCTGAACAGGCCATTGCCATCCGGGGCCGGGCCAACTACCAGGTTGCGGCTGAACACCTGCTTCGGGTGCGGACACTGCAGCGGCGATTGGGTGAAGAGGCCACCTGGAACAAGTATATCACCCAGATCCGTCAAGGACATCACCGGCTACGTGCGCTGCGGGAAGAGCTCGACAGAGCCGGCCTGTGAGGAGTCATGGGGCGGGAATCCACGCCAACAGAAAGCCACCATCACACGACAGATCGCCTTCCCTTGAAGGCGCATCGTCATACAATGGTGGCCTACACCCTTGTCCGCAGACCTGTCAGGTTTTCGGGAGCCCCTGACCGGACTACAGCCTTTTCAGATCATTTACACCGGTGCTTGCAGTGCTTTCCGAAACTTGTAGCCGTAGACGATCAGCCCATCCTCCCCTTCCTCGCGGATCTTGCGGGTGACCATCTCTACCGGCATGCCGATCTTGATTTCATCCCGGTCCAGGTCGGTCAACTGGGCCGTGACCAGTGGCCCTTCGTCCAATTCAACCAGGGCCACGGTGTAAGGCACAAACTCCTCGTAGCCTGTGGGTGCCTGGTAGACGGTCGAATAAGAGTAAACCCTGCCATTGCCGCTAAAGGTATACGGCTCGTAGGCCGGCTTGGTGCACTCGGGGCAGACGTCCCGCGGGGGGAACAGCTTGGCTCCACACTGGTTACACACCTCGCCCACCATGGAGTACCGCTGATTCTGCAATCGCCAATGTCGTGGAATACTCATCCTACATCCTCCTAAACAAGTTCATTATACTTCTCTTGATAAGAAACTACAATCCCCAAAAGGTCCTACTCGAGCGCAGGGCATCTCAATCCTGCGCCTCCAGAATGTGGGTGATCACCGTGGCCCCACTGCCGCCGATATTCTGGGCCATCCCCAAGCGGGCGTTGGGAATCTGGTTCGGGCCGGCCTCGCCTCGCAGTTGCTGGACCACTTCGACCACCTGGTAGATGCCTGTCGCACCTACCGGGTGCCCGCGGGCCTTGAGCCCGCCCATGGTGCAGATGGGAATCTGCCCGTCGCGGGTAATCTCGCCCGCCTGGGCCAATTGAACGCCTTTGCCCCGCTCGGCAAAGCCCGACGCCTCCAGGCTGAGGGCGGACATGATGGTGAAGGCATCGTGTACTTCGAACAGGTCGAGGTCGCGAGGTCCAACCGCGGCCTGTTGGTAGGCTTTGAAGGCAGAAGCCTCAACCGCCGAAAGCCACAGCGGGTTGGGCCGATCGTGGACCGCCACGGCGTCGGTGGCCATGGTAGACGCCCGGATGCGGACCGCCCGCCCGTTTCCAAACTCAGGAGCCATGTTGCTGGGGCAGATCACTACCGCCGCCGCCCCATCGCCGATACCCGACGAGTCCAGCAGGTTGATCGGATCGGCGATCATGCGCGCCCGGCTGAAAGCTTCGACACTGATCGGCCGGCGGAACATGGCGTTGGGATTGCCTACCGCATTCTGGTGGGCGTTGACGCTGAAATGGGCAAAGTCTTTATGTTCGACGCCATACTCGTACATGTAACGGCGCATCAGCAGCGCGTTGATGCTGACAAAGGTCAGGCCGTGGATCGATTCATAGTCAGCATCGGCGGCCATGGCCAGCCCGGTGGTGGTCTCGGCGTTGACCGTGTCGGTCATTTTCTCCACGCCACAGACGATCACAAAGTCGTGCAGGCCCCCGGCCACGGCAGCATAACCCAGGCGCAATGCCGCAGCCCCCGAGCCGCAGGCCGCCTCGACCTTGACCGCTTCGATGCCTCGCAGGCCGACAAAGTCGGCGATGAGGGCACCCAGGTGCTCTTGTCCGGTGAGCAACCCCGAGAGCATGTTGCCCACGTACAGGGCATCAGCCCGCTCGATGCCAGCATCCTTCATCGCTGCCAGCACTGCGTCTCCTGCCAGGTGGCGCAGCGATCGATCCCAGTGTTCTGCCACCTCGGTCTGGCCGATGCCGATGATGCTTACGTCTCTCATACCGATTCCGATTTCCACTCTACCAAGTCACCAGTTTGCCAATCTACCAGCACCAGGGAAGAAATAGATGGGTAGATTCGCAGGCTGGTATACTGGTTCAATGCATGTGCAATTTCTTGCGATAGCGCACATAGGTGCCATAGTCGATGGCCTTGCGGCGCTCGACATAGACCTGGGTGCGCAGGGCACGGTCGCGGCGCGCCTCGATCTGGTCCGTCACCCGTAACGAGATGGCATCGCTGCCCGCCCCTGAGCCAAAGGATACCAGCAATACCCGGTCCCCCGACTGGGCCTCATCCAGGATGGCCGTCAGCCCTAGCATCGAGGAACCTGCGTAGGTGTTGCCCACCTCTGGACAGAGCAGGCCGGTGCGGGTCTGCTCCGGCTTGAATCCCAGGCTCCTAGCTGCACGCTCGGGGAACTTGGGATTCGGCTGGTGAAAGACCGCCGCCGCATAGTCCTCGGCCGTGGTGCCTAGCGATTCCATCAACTGGCGTGAGGAGGCCAGCACGTGCTTGAAGTAGGCCGGGTCACCCGTAAAACGGCTGCCGTGGCGGGGATAGTGCTGGTAGGGTCGCCGGAAAAAGTCGGGGGTGTCGGTTACGTAAGAAAAGGATCCCTCGATGATGGCCAGGCTGTCCTCTGCTGGGCCAAGGAGGTAGGCAGCGCCGCCCGCCCCGGCGGTGTACTCCAGGGCATCCCCCGGCCGTCCCTGGGCCGTGTCCATGCCGATGGCCAGGGCATAGTCAGCCATGCCCGATCCCACAAAACCCATCGCTGCCTGCAGGGCCTCGGTGCCCGCCTTGCAGGCAAATTCCCAGTCAGCAGCCTGGGTAGTGGGCACGGCGCCGATGGCTTCCGCGACGATGGTCGAGGTCGGTTTGACGGCGTAGGGATGGGACTCGCTGCCCACCCATACGGCGCGGATGGCGGTCGGGGCAATGCCGGCCCGGGCCAGCGCATTGCGCGCCGCCTCGATCGACATTGTAGCCGTGTCTTCGTCCGGACCGGGCACCGCCTTTTCCTTAACGGGTGACCCTCCTTGTCCTTCTGTCCATACCCGATCCACTTCGCTGCCGGGCAAACGGAAGCGGGGCACATAGGCCCCGTAGCCAGCAATGCCCACGTCGCGAGTAGGCTTCATCAGCATAGCGTTCGTCTATACTCTCCCAATTCGATTCGGGCGTCTCTGCAAACCGCCATGTTCGTGCACAAAAGATCCTCTCTCAGCAAAAAGAGGCTCCGCAGAGCCCCTCTCCCCATTGGGGCGAGTATACTATAGCACAGATGGGCTGTCAAAAACTACCAAGATGAACACAAAGGCTGCCAATTGCTATCCTCAGGTCATTCTCCAACGCACTCGTACAAAGATCTATTCGCTAGACTGGTGGGCCAGTCCAAGCACTTTGCCAAGACTGCTGAGCTTCCAAGATGTATGCCTGGCTGTTCTTGATCATGGACAATTTTCTTTCTGGATGGATGTCTCATTCCCAGTTGGCAGGTGCCAGGATAGTATTCGGTGCAAAACTCGCTCGAGCCCCCGTTTCTGAACGGGCATCGTCCCCCGGGGGCGGATCCCGCCCCGAGACGGGCCCGGGAGCAATTGCGCACCAGAAACTAGGATAGGAGGACGCCCAAGATGCTATACCTGTTGCAGAATTTCCCAAAATCAGTTACAATGACCTCCGGTTTCTCGCCCATGCCGCGCCGCGGCCGACGAGGACAAGTACAAAATCGAACAGGCCTGGGCAAGGAGGAGATCATGGAAAGCAGGGATTACACCCCCCTATGGGCTGAGCTTGTGGACGCCTATGCGCGATACTCGCCCCAGTCCAAGACACTACAGGAAAAAGCCCAGCGGCATCTGGTGGACGGTGGCAGTCACGCACTCCGGCTCATCCAGCCTTTTCCCCCTCGCATCGCCGCCGCACAGGGGGCCTGGCTGAAGGATGAGGATGGCCATGACATCCTGGATTTCTGGCAGGGGCACCTGGCCAACATCCTTGGGCACAACCCGGAGATCATCGCATCGGAGCTGGCCCACGCCTTTGAAGCGCGTCACGGATTGCAGACCGGCTTTGCCGACAGGACACAGGTAGAGGTAGCCGAGATTCTCTGCCAGCGGACGGGCGCTGAGCGGGTACGCTTCACAACCAGTGGCACTCTGGCAACGATGTACTCGATCATGCTCTCCCGTGCTTTTACCGGGCGCACGCTGGTCATGAAGGTGGGTGGCGGCTGGCATGGAGCACAGCCCTGGGCACTCAAAGGCATAGACTATTCTGCCGAGAACGGCGCTGGTTTCCAAAAGGTGGAATCGGACGGAACACCTGCTGCCGTGACGGACAAGGTCATCGTGACCGGCTTCAATGACCCAGACAGGCTGCGAGACTACTTCCGGCAGGTTGGCGATCAGTTGGCCTGCTTCATCGTGGAGCCATTCCTCGGCGTCGGCGGCTTTGCGCCAGCAAGCGCTGAGTACCTACAGACTGCCCGGGAACTGACCCAACAATACGGCGCGATGCTTATCTTTGACGAGATCATCGCAGGCTTTCGCTTCCGTGCCGGCAATACGGGCGCGCTGTACGGCATCCAGCCTGACCTGGCTACCTTTGGCAAGGTTATTGGCGGTGGGATGCCAGTGGCTGCTGTGGCCGGCCGTGCGGATGTCCTGAACCTGGCTGGCCGTGAAGGGGGCAGCAGGGTCAAGTTCTCCGGGGGCACCTACTCTGCTCACCCTGCGTCACTCCTGGCCTCCAAGACGCTCATGACCTACCTGGTCACCCACGAGGCGGAAGTCTATCCCCGGCTTGCCGAGCTAGGTGAGAAGACACGAGAAGCGATCACGACAGCCTTTATGGAGGAAGGCATCTTTGTCCACCACACAGGATATGACAGTGAGGTTCTGCCGGGCAGCTCGCTGTTCATGCTTCACTTCCCCTACGATGAGAATGCCCGACTGGTCAGGCCGGAGGATTGGTTCGATCCGTCTGTGTGCGATTTGACCCTAAGTCACAAGGTGTTGGATCTGGCATTGCTGCTGGAGGACGTCTTCATGCTCCATAGCCATGGAGGGGTCTCTATCGCTCACACGGAAGGGGACATCGCGTTTTTGGGCGAAGCGTGTCGCAGGGCAGCACGCCGTATCAAACCGTACCTTTAAACTTGCCTATTACCTATCCGAAAAAGCTCTAGCCCTCGTTTCCGAACGAGCATCGTCCCTCGAGGGCGGACGGCGCCCCCGAGACAGGGCTTTGAGCGAGTTTTCGGATAGAACCCAAGGGTTACTTTATCTTCGGAGGAACTATGTCAAACGAAATCCGCATCATTCAATACGGGCTTGGTCCCATTGGCAGTGCTGTAGCTCGCCACGTGGTGGAGCGGGCAGGGCTGGAATTGGTCGGCGCAGTAGACATAGACCCAGCCAAGATTGGCCAGGACGCTGGTGAGGCCATCGGCCTGGGCCTACGCCTGGACTTTGGCGTCGCCAAAAACCTGAGAGGGGTTCTGGCGCGAACAGAGGCTGACGCAGTGATCCACACCACCAGCTCCTACTTTGACCTGTTCAAAGATCAGATCGTCGAGATCCTGGAAGCAGGGCTCGACGTTGTCTCGACGGCCGAGGAGCTCTCATTCCCCTGGCTGGCTCACCCGGAAGAGGCCGCCGAGATCGATGCCGTGGCCAAGCGCGTGGGCAAAACTGTGTTGGGCACAGGCGTCAACCCAGGGTTCATCATGGACGCCCTGCCACTCAGCCTGACGGCCATCTGCCAGCGGGTGGATCGCGTCGAGGTCACCCGCGTGATCAATGCCTCTACCCGCCGCGGGCCGTTCCAGGCCAAGATCGGGTCGGGCATGACGGTCGAAGCATTCAATGTCAAAATGGACGCCGGCCGCATGGGGCACGTGGGCCTTCCCGAGTCTGTGGGCATGGTCTTTGACACCCTGGGCAGGAAACTGGCCCGCTACGAGTCCTCTGTCGAGCCGGTGGTGGCCGACCAAGCGGTCAAGACCGAGCACTTTGACGTGCGGCCCGGCCAGGTAAGAGGCCTCAAGCAGGTGGCGCGGGGCTACACTGACGAGGGAGAGTTCATGACCCTCACCTTCATTGCGGCCCTGGAGGCAGGGGAGGATGGAGACACAGTGCGGATCGTGGGCAAGCCTGACCTGGAGGTCAAGCTCAAGGGCACAAACGGCGACCTCGCGACCGTGGCCATTGCCGTCAATGCCGTGCGCCGCGTGCTCGATGCCGCGCCAGGCCTGGTCACGATGCGCGACCTGCCCATCGTGACCGTCTGGTAGAGGTACCTGCTCTGTAGAGGATCAAAAAGTGGGGCAAGAAGTTCTTGCCCCACTCCTCTGCGCCCGGGCGCACGACCCAAAGCGCGGAAAGACGCCATCTCTGCCAGGTAGCGCTCAGCCACCCAGATAGGCCTTTTTCACCTCGGGGTGCTCCATGAGCACCTCAGACTCTCCCTCCAGCACGATGTTGCCGGTCTCCAATACGTATCCCCGCTGGGCAAATTTGAGGGCCATACGCGCGTTTTGTTCGACCAGAAGAATGGTCGTTCCCTCCTGGTTGATTTCTCTCAGCGCGTCGAACACCCCTAGCATGAGCAGAGGCGCCAAGCCCATCGATGGCTCGTCCAAAAGCATCATCTCCCTGCCGCTCATGAACGCCCGGCCAACGGCCAGCATCTGTTGCTCGCCGCCGCTCAACGTCCCGGCTTTCTGGGTCTTTCTTTCGTCCAGGCGAGGAAAGATAGCAAACACGCGCTCCAGGTCTCGCTCGATCTCTGAACCATTCTTCCGAGCATACGTAGCCAGTCTCAGGTTCTCCATGACCGTGAGGTTCCCGAACAGGCGCCGGCCCTCGGGGACGTGGGAGATGCCGAGCTCGCTCACGACCTTGTCGGCTGGATATTTCAGCAGGTCCTGCCCCATGTAGGTCATCTTTGTGCCCGGTTCAGCAGGGATCAGGCGAGAGACCGCCCGCAAAGTGGTGCTCTTCCCTGCGCCATTGGCGCCGATGATGCAAACGATCTCCCCTGCTTCGATGTGGAAGCTTATGCCATGGAGGGCCTTGATCTTATCATAGGAAACCCGAAGGTTCTCCACCTCTAGCAACATCAGGTCACCGCCTCCTTGCCCAAATAGGCGTCGATCACCTCCGGGTTGTTCTGGATCTCTTCCGGCGTACCCTCGGCAATCACCTCCCCGAAGACCAGTGTCTGGATGATCTCGCACAGTTCCATGACGAATTTCATTCTATGCTCGATGAGAAAGATGGCCAGGCCCAACTCTGCATGGATCCGCCGGATGATCGCCATCATCTGAGCCAGCTCCTCGGAGTTCATGCCAGCCGTGGGCTCGTCCAGAAACAGGACCTTGGGATTGGTAGCCAGGGCCCTGGCCATCTCTACACGCCTCTGTGCACCATAGGGCAGGTTGGTCACCAGTTGGTCGGCAAGGTGACGGACCCCTACCAGATCCAGGAGATCGAGCGCTTTCTCTTCGAACTCGGATTCTTGCTTTTGCCGTTTGGGTGTGCCAAAGAAGGCACCGACGAGCCCATACTCGATCTGGGCGTACTGGGACATCTTGACGTGTTCTAGGACCGTCATGTGCCGCCACAGTCGCAAGTTCTGGAAAGTACGGCCGATCCCCATCGAGGCGATCCGGTGAGGCTGCAGACCCGTGATCTCTGTGCCGTCCAGGAAGATGCTGCCCTCCGTCGGTTTGTAGCGACCAGTGATGAGATTAAAGATGGTGGTCTTGCCCGCGCCATTGGGGCCGATCAGCCCTCTGATCTGGCCTGGTTCGATCTCCAGGCTGTAATCGTATACGGCCCGCAAGCCTCCAAACCAATGGGTCATGTCAGTCACTTGAAGCAGTGCCATGTGCTCCACCTTATTCCTGTGAGGTCACCTGAGCCGGGCGCGCGGGCTCAGCATCTGGGCCCCCTGGCTTCTCCTTGGGCTCGAGGAGCTTTCGGACGTCGAATTCCCTGAAGGCGATCATGCCCGTCGGGCGGAAAACCATCAACAGGATGAGCAGGAC
>Ga0180438_10009910_pt1 | contig 11758 bp, 2 predicted proteins | sample SS_ome_12_FD_132455 | JGI IMG/M metagenome (GOLD analysis project Ga0180438, IMG submission 132455) | Hypersaline lake sediment archaeal communities from the Salton Sea, California, USA - SS_3_D_2 metaG | ecosystem: Environmental > Aquatic > Non-marine Saline and Alkaline > Hypersaline >...
GGTCTATGGAAAAGTACCGACCCATTGAGGTGCGGCAACTCGCCATATTCCTACCCTACGTCAAGGCATTCTGCGAGAATGGGAAGAGTACCTGCTTCCCCTCACTGGTCGCACCGGCCGAGTTCATCCGCTTTCAGGCTGATGTGGGTGCACCGGTGCAGCCCAATGGGTTGACGTTGTACGACACGACGGATGGCGACCTGTTCGTCGGCGAACTGGCTGCCCGCCAGGGCCGTCCCGGCGCGGTGCGCAGCCCCCGCGACCGGGACCGGGTTACCGACCCGATCATGACCCACCTGGCCGATGCTGCCTTTGCCAGGCTGCTGCCTGGTGTGGACTACGTCCGGGCCAGGGTGGTGACCGGTTTGCCGGTGGACTACTACCGCGACGCCGATCAATTGGCCGATCACCTGCGCGGCCAGCACCTGGCCCAGACTGATGGCTACAGCGTGGTGGTCGACGTGGAGGAGGTGCTGGTCGTGCCGCAGCCCTTCGGCGCGCTGCTCTCGATCCTGCTGGACGAGCGCGGCCAGCTGATGGCCGACGTGGCCCATCTGGCCCAGGGTCGTGTCGGCGTGCTGGACATCGGGCTGTTTACGACGGACATGATCCTGGTCGACACGCTCGAGTACATCGAGGCCGGTTCGGGATCGTTGGAGGTGGGCGTCAGCACCGCGCTGGAGATGCTCCGCAAGGTGCTGCTCGACGACTACCGCATCAGCTACGATCTGCACCAACTGGAAGTTGCCATCCGGCGCGGCTGGCTGGTCATCAATGGGCAGACGGTGCAGCTGAATGGACTCGCCGGTGAGCGTCTGAGCACGATCGCGCAGGCGGTGGACGCCCGCGCCCGAACGTTGTGGAACATCGGCACGCTCTCGGCCATCGTGCTGGCGGGTGGTGGGGCATTGGCCCTGCAGCGTTGGCTGAAGCCGTACTTCGCCCAGGCCATCTACGCGCCTGACGCCGCCATGGCCAACGCGACCGGTTTCCTGCGCTACGGCCTGCGCCGCTGGCGCTAGGAGGCTTTGTGTCACGGGGGTGACACACCTGGAGCCGGATTCTGTGTCACCCCTGTGACACACTGTGAGGGAAGAAAGGAAGGGGCATGATGCAGCACTACGTGCACGCCCGGCTACACCCTGGCCGCGACGACGACCTGATCGCCTGGATGGAGACGCAGCCCGCCGGGGGGCGCAGTGAGGCCGTCCGGGCGCTGATGCGTGATGGTCTGAGGATGCGCCAGATGGAATTGAGCATGGCGTCCATCGTGCGCCAGGTCGTCAAGGAGACGCTGGGGGGGCTTCAAGTAGCGGATGCCCAAGAGCACTCGGAGTTGAACACCAACGAGGTTGAGGAAGAATTCGGGGCTCAACTGGATCAGCTCCTCGGGCGGTTTGGGTAGGCCAAATGGAAATAGAGCCCAGGAATGAGGCTCTCACTGATCATCTGGACGAACTCGGTCTATCCCACAGTGAAGTTCCTAAGCACGATTCGGTTCTGATATCCCCAATTTGTGTAAGGGTCCCTATCCATAAGGAAGTCCTCGCTTCCTGTTTGCAGCAACCAAGTCTGGCCAACGCCCCGATGGTTATAGTTGTGTTTGACTTATCCCAAATCAGGGCTTTTGCTCTTGACAACGCACAAATTCTGATTATGATGTAGAACATGTGTTCGGTACGAGTTTGTGAGGTCGGGAGAGCAAGTCCTTCATTTCTTCTTCCGCAACACTTAGCCTGACGTCTCACGTCGCGCGAAAGCGAGCGGGCGGTCAAAAGCCAGACACCTACATGACATCTGTCTATTATGTATATGAGAGTTGTTACTTCACGTTACCAAGAGTGGTCCCTATACTATAAAGGGTTAACCTCATTAAGGGCGTGAAGTAGTTGGCCGCAGCAATGCGGATCGGGAGCAACATCTTTCCTGACAACCTGAAGCCAAGGCAACGCGTCACCTTCGCCACCTTCCACACGACGACGCTCAGGGCCGAGAGCGCTGGCGTCCCTTCACCACCAACCCCCTCATACCTGCGTTGGCTAAGCATAGTCTGACGGCAATCTTGCCTACAGATCAATAGAGTTCTGTCGTCCCAAGGAGGTCCGGTATGGAACAGAACGCAGTCCCCAAGGCCGTGCGGCGATTGGTGATCATCTCCAGCGCCTTTCTGGTGGCCAGTGTGCTCATCTCTGGCTTCAGCGCCTATGCCACCCTGGCCGCCCCGTTGCAGGCACCCCACGTGCCCGACACCGTCGGTTTCGAGGGCCAGCTGGCCGACAGCAACGGCGACCCCGTCACCGATGGCAACTACACCATCACCTTCAAACTGTACAGTCTGGCGACGGGCGGCAGCCCGGTGTGGAACGAAACCCAGACGGTCAGCGTGGAGGACGGACTGTACAGCGTCCAGTTGGGCACGGTCACCGATCTGGACGCCGACGACTTCGACGGCGACCGCTGGCTGGGGGTGCAGGTGAGCGGCGACAGCGAGATGACGCCGCGCATCCCGATCAGCGCGGTGCCCTTCGCGCTCAACGCCGAGCAGGCCAGGGGCCTGCAAGGTCGTGCGGTGTCTACCGCAACGCCCACCGACGGCGACGTGCTGACCTGGGACAACACCGCCAGCAACTGGGAGCCTGACATACCCGGCGCGCGCACCTTCCCCGAGCTGGATGAAGTGGACAACAACGAAGACCCGCAGGACTTCTTTAGCCAATACCGCAGCGGTGCGACGCTCAGCCAAGCCAGCGATACGACCATCGACGTTAGCCCTGGCGAGATTATGATCGATGGGCGGATGCGGCGCAACGCGACCGACGTGACGGTCAGCCTCACGGGTGACATGGAAACTGGCACCAGCGTGCAAGCCAACACGACCTACGACGTCTACGCGCTGGCCGACGTCGACGAGAGCACCTTCGACCTGATCATCAGCGACACCACCACCGGGCCCTATGGCTCGACGTACTACCGCAAGATCGGGCAGTTCAGGACCAACAATAACACCGAGATCACGGGCGTCGTCACTACCTACGACAACAACGTCGCCAGCGGTCTGGTGGAAATCGCCTCGTACGAGGTAACCGGGTCGTCCGTCTCCCAGATCGATTTTGACGACATCCCCGGCGACTACAAGACGCTGGTCGTCAAAGGGCAAATCCGCCCGGCTACCAACGAGGTCCACCTGAGGCTACGGCTAAATGGGGACACCAACAGCAACTACAACTATAGCTTCGTGGGAGTCACCGACGGCGGGGGCGACGCCCAAAATGCCAATTCAGGCAAATCATATATCCTGCTCGGGGGCGATATTGGAAACGACACGTACTATGCGACCGGGCTGGATATCGAAATACCCAACTATGCTGAGACGACCCTGTATAAGAATGTACAGGCGACAGTCTCCATCAATAGCGGTGCCACGAATTCACTGACATACATGTTTGCGGGTCAGTGGAAAAACACGTCAGCCATCACCAAGCTGACCTTCTTCATGAGCAGCGGCAACATTGACGTTGGCTCGTACGTGACGCTGTACGCCATTCGCTAGGCTGCGGTCAACAGCCACTCGGGATGCCTGGCTACCTTTCTTCAGCCGGAGACGGGTGACGTTCCGAGGAAGTTTGCCTGGCCCCTCGCTTACTGTGAGGTCGTCAGTGACCATTGGGAAGATACATGATCTGGCAGTCTGCCGCTTGTGTTGGGCGTTGGCACCTGTACAGGTTCAACTAACCGTCGCTCCTATGCTGAGATACGCAATCACGACCCTGCCCGCTCGCCGGGATAGGCTCTGAAACGGACGGATAAGCACATGGACTATCGCTTGCGATCTGGGATCACGCTGCTCGTCGCACTCGTCCAAATCCTGACACCGGTCAGCGCTGTGCTGGCCCAGCCTGGACCAGCTCCTGCCGCACGTCCTGCGGTAGAGCTCGCGCCACCCGACTTGCCGGCGGTCCAGGAGGGGAAGACCCCACCCGCTACCGCGACGGAAACGCCAACCGACGTTCCGGCTGCCAGCCCCACGCTGTCCGAGACGCCTGTCGCGACGGCGATCCCCGATCCAGGGGACACCGAGACGCCAACCCCTGTCCCCACTCCCACCGAGCAGCCCGAACCCAGCCCTGACGGGACGCCATCCCCGACACCGGACGGGACCACAGCGACCCCAACAGAGAGCCCGACCGTGACGCCCACTCCCTCCCAGACCGCGGCCCAGGCCACCGAGACCCCTGACGGGACCGCGACCCCGTCCGCTACCCCTACCGGGACCGCCTCCGCGACCGCTACCGCGACTGCCTCGGCGACACCGACGGCCTCCGCTACTGCGACCCCTACCCCTATCGGGACCGCAACGCCGCTGCCCGGTGAGCCGCCCGACTTACGCTTCGCGGTCGACGCCACCTCACAGACGCTGGTTCAGGGCGAGGAGGTGACCGTTACCATCAGAGTTGAGAACGTCGGGGCGGTCGACGCGATCGACGTGCGGCTGCGAAACGCGCTGGCCGAGGGGCTGACTTTTGTCCCGATCCCAGGGAAGGAGACCCTTCCCGCCGAACCACCGCTTCTGCCCACCGCTACACCAACGCCCGCACCAACCGCTACTTCAACTCCTATCGAGACCGAGACGCCGACCCTCGAGCCGACCTCTGATGCGACCGTGACGCCGGAAGCGTCCGCGTCCCCATCCGAAACACCAACTGCATCCGCGACACCGGACGCGTCCATGACACCGGACGCGACAGCAACCGAGACCGCGACCGTATCCACCACCCCTGTCCCCAGCCCAACGTCCGAGACGAGCACGGAAGTCGGGGGGACTTCTGGTCTGGCTTTGCAGTTGGCCGAAACACCGCTGCCCCCGGCCGAGGCCCCCGAACCAGTCGTGGCCCACGAGGAGGTCGTCGGCGGGGATCTGATTGCGCGCGTGGGGACGCTCCCGGCGGGCGAGTCGGTCACCCTGACCTACACGGTCAGGGCAGAGGTGCCAGCTGCCAATACTGAGGCGCAGGCCATCACCGACGTGCTCCAACTCAGTGCCGCTGGGCTGGACCGTCCGCTTGTGGAGGAGGTCACATTGGTGGCGGTCGACCCGGACCTGAAGTGGGAGGCGCTGACTCCAGCGGGAAGCGAGGCGGCCCACCTGGCCAGCCCGCGAGTAGACTTGAACATCCCGGCTGATGCTTATGGGGGTAGTGAGGACCTCGCCCTGACGGTGGTGCGCCCCGGCGACGAGTCGGCGCTGCCTGATCGCGGGCGGGGGATGGCGGCCCAGTTTGAACTGGCCCTGCTGGCCGACCCCGGCCCTGGCCGCGCCCCGCTGCCCGAAGCTGCCCTCAATGAACTGGAGGCTGCTGACGCGGCGCTCGGTCTCATACCTGGTGAAGGAGAGGGCGAAATAACCGTTGACCCCGAACGCCCGGACGCGGCGCTCTCGGACACGCTCGACGCGACACGTCCGCTGGTCGAAGAGGACGCCGTCTTTGACGAGCCTTTCGAGTTGACCGTCAGCTTCGATGGCCTGGCCGACCTGGATGGGCTGTGGGCCGACCGCAAGCCCTTCGTGGCTGTGTGGGACGAGTCGCCCGGCGTCTGGGTGCGCCAGCCGCTGGCCGAGGTCGACCCGGCAGCCAACACCGTCACCGTCGAGGCCACCCATTTCAGCACCTGGGGGACAGGCATCGGCGGCACCTTCCCAGAGAACGGGGCCTCTATCCCGCTCTACGACGAGGCCAAGGTTGAGACCTTCACCGGGCGCGCGACGTTTTCCTATCCATTGTGGGTGCCCGAAGGCCGGGCAGGCATGACGCCCGACCTGGCGCTGACCTACGCTTCTGGCAGCATCGACGGGGTCCTGGGCGATGTGCAGTCACCGTGGGTTGGCATGGGCTGGAACATCGACTCGGCCGAGATCACCCGCCAGATCCTCAACGAATGCCCGGAGGACGAGGAGACAGGCGAGCCGGACTGCACCGGCGCGACTGCCGACGAAATCTACGGCTATGCCGACCAGTACGTGTTGGCCTTCAACGGCACCTCCTACGTGCTGGTCGAGGACCCTCAGCACCCCGGCCGCTACCGCACCGAGAATGAGTCCTTCCTTTACATCCAGCGCCACAACAAAGAACTGGGCAACGTCGAGGACGGTCTCGAGAGCCCACCCAACGATACCCAGGAGTGGTGGGAAATCGCCACCTCCGACGGTACCCGTTACCGGTTAGGCTGGAACGCCGACAGCGAACAACTGGCCCCCATGAAGGGCTACGGGCCCTTTAACACGGGCAACCCAGCCCTGGATACGGGCCAGCTAGGTGGCTGGGACGAGGATTCCGTCGGGGCACCGAGCGTGATCGACTGGGGCGACGACACGTATCAGATGTGGTACGCGGGCACAAAATCGGGGGTCACGCGCATTGGCGCGGCGGGTATCAGCGGGGGCACCGCTGGAAGCCGTATGGCCGCCTACGATCCGCTCATCCTGGACGCCGAAGACGGCGACCTGACCTACCCCATGGTCAAGGCCGGATATGATGGCGCCTGGGGCTGCGAGTTCGTCTGGACGCCCCAGGATGGGAACCAGGACGGCCAGGGCTACGTCGAGCTGGACTTCACCCTCGACCAGGCGGGCACGACTTACTTCTGGGGCCACGTCTGGTCCAGCGAATTCTTTTTCAAGCTCGACAACGAAGCCGAGATTGAGTGGGCATCTCCTGAAAGAAACCACTTCGAGTGGGACAAGGTCCATGGCGATGGCGTCTACCTGGACGCGGGCCCGCACACCATGCGCATTCGCACTGACAAAAGAGAATCGCCGCTCGACGCGATGATCGTCACCCAGGACGCCGACTACACGCCCATCGACGTCTACTGCAACTCCGCCCCGGTCCTCGACCTCGGCGAGAGCGGCGAATGGGACGACGAAGACGTGACCGACCCCACCGTCCTGATCGACGGAGAAGGCACCTACCACATGTGGTACGCAGGCTCGGATGGGGACACCTGGGCCATCGGGCACGCCACCTCCGAGGACGGCCTGAACTGGACCAAGGACGAGAGCAACCCGGTCCTGGAGCCGTCCGCCAGCGGCTGGGACGACGAGGACGTCACCGGCCCGACCGTCCTGATCGACGGCGAAGGTACCTACCACATGTGGTACGAGGGCAATAACGAGGAAATCGGCTACGCCGAGTCCGAGAATGGCACGACCTGGAGCAAAGACGAGAACAACCCGGTCTTCCAACCAACAGGCAGCGGCTGGGAGAATCAGCGCGTCGAGGATCCATCAGTCCTGCTGGACGATGGCACCTACTACATGTGGTATTCCGGCAAGAAGTCAGGCGGGGGCAGCGATATTGGACTGGCCACCTCGGACGACGGTGTGTATTGGATGCGCAACGCGAACAACCCGATTGTGTCCACAATAAGCACTCTTCCCAGCGCCACCTACGATGGGGCAACCTACCGGCTGTGGGGAAACCAAAGCGCCACGATCAAGTATCTCTACAACGAGGACGACCCAGGCGACCCTGGCGATTGGGTGAGCCCCGGCAACGCCGACAGCAACGACTGGACCGACCTGGGCTACGCGGGCGAGGCGGATAATCGTGTCGCGTTCCGCTGGCGCGTCGACGAGGTGAGCGACGTTTACGGCAACACCATTACCTACACCTACACCGAGGAGACCCGCACGGTCGATGGCGAGACCGAGACCTACGACCGCGCCTCCTACCTGGACAAGATTCGCTACACGGGCGACGAGGGCGAAGCCTGCGACCCGGCCAGCGCCGAGGACGGCGCCTGCTACGAGGTGCGCTTCGTGACCGGCGACCGCGACGAAGACTTCGACGGATCAGGGGATATCCCGCCGGAGGAAGACCGCGAAGACTTCGACAACTGGGACGAAAAATACCTGGACAAGGTGGAGGTCTATGCGCTCAACGACACGTCCTCAGAGTTGCTGCGCACCTACGACCTGAGCATCGACGAGGTCGACCGCCAGGACACCGACGGCGACTTCGAGACCTGGGACAGCCTGAAGCTCGATGACATCGTCGTCACCGGCGGGTCCGGGCAGGACGCAGTGACCGCGCCCAAGGTAAGCTTCGACTATATTAACTTCGACAACCGCGCCCAGGTGCTCGGCGAGCCGGAGTGGGGCTACCCGCGCCTGACCGAAATCCACAACGGCACCGGCGGCACCGCCGAATTCACCTACGGCGAGGATGGCCGTTCAGCCGAGCAATTCTACGCCTGGCGCGTGCTGTGGCAGGAGACCGACGACGGCGTCACCGGCGACGTGATGCGCACCGAGTACACCTACGGCCCGGCCTGCTACAACGACGCCGAGCGCGGCTGGTGCAACGACGACGACGAAGGCGACCTCGTCGGCCACGAGTGGACCCAGGCCACGCTCAAGGACTTCGACGGGGGGGTCCTCTCGCGCCTGAAGCACTTCTTCCACACCGACGAGGACCACCAGGGCCGCGAGTGGAAGACCGAGACCCGCGACGCCTCCGGCATCCTGTTCTTCAAGACCGAGACCGACTTCACCACGATTGATTGGACCAACAACGGCGGCTATCCCGACGGCGTGCGCTTCATCTACGCCGACGAGGTCCGCCAGTACGAGCGCCAGGGCACCAGCATGGGGCTGGTATCCTACTCGACCTACGAGTACGACGAGGACTGGGGCGACCTGACCGCGCAGGGTCACTACGACCGGGACGACAACCTGCTCAACCGCAGCGAGTACACCTACCTGCGCAACGCCGACGACCCGCGCGACGTTTACCTGACCGGCTTCCTGAGCCGCGAGTTAACCTGCACCGGGGACGATCTCGAAACCTGTGGCGACCCGGAGGGCGTGACCACGTTGGCCGACACCTATTACGGCTATGACGACACCGCCAATGACCTGGGCGAAGTGGGCGAACTCACCCTCCAGCAGGTCCGCACGCTGGAGGACGCCACCGAGACGCTCGACACCACCTACGATTACGACACCTACGGCAACCTGACCGAGACGCGCGGCCACGGCGCATACGGCACGCTGGGTACCATCCCCAGCGACAGCGCCGCGCTCGACCGCGTCACCACCACCACCTACGACACCACCTACCACGCCTTCCCCAAGACCGTCACCGGCCCCGACCCGGACTATACCGGGCCGTTGGCCGCCCACACCGTCACCACCACCTACGACTTCGAGCTTCAGGACGAATTGCCCTTTGGCCTCGTCCGCAAGGTCGAGGACCCCAACGAGGCGGTCACCGAGACCCAATACGACGCCCTGGGCCGCATCACCGAGACCTGGCAGCCCGGCCAGGAAACGCGGGCCAACGTGGTGACGGTTTACCCCGAACTGGACAACGGCGAGATCGACGCGCCCTACACCATCGAGCTGCAAATCTGGGACGACGGCGGCCCCGGCGCCGACCAGTACCGGGAGGCCTGGGCTTTCTACGACGGCTTGGGGAGGATTTTGCGCACCGTCGGCCCCGCCGAGGACACCAATTACTATATCCAGGTCGACACCGCCTTCAACGCCATGCAGTTGGTCGAGAAGGTCACCCGCCCCTACCAGGTATACGTCCAGAACCCTCAGAACCCACCCGACCCACCGGCAGACTGGTCGGAACCCCTGTGGGTCATCCGCGACGTGACCGAGACGGCATACGACGGCTTTGGCCGCGCGGTGGAGGTCACCGCGCCCGACGGCGCCACCGTGCAGACCCAGTACGATGGCCGGAAGACGACCGTCGTCGACCCCAACGGCCACAAAGCCGTCAGCACCGTCGACGACTTCGACCGCCTGGTCGAGGTCGAAGAATACAGCGGGGCCAGCAGCGGCACCTACACCCTCTACGCCACCACCACCTACGAGTACGACGAGCGCTCCCTGCTCGTCGAGACCACCGACGACGCCGACAACGAGACCACCATCACCTACGACGGCCTGGGCCGCAAGACCGGCATGGTCGACCCCGACATGGGCGAGTGGGAGTACGAATACGACCTGTGGGGCCAGCTCGCCATCCAGACCGACGCCCGTGGCGCGCAAACCCAGATGACCTACGACAAGCTGGGCCGCCTGACCGAGCGCGAAGCCCGCGACGACGACCAGGACCCCTGGGTCACTGTGGCCGAGTACACCTACGACGACACTACCAGTGGCAATAAGGGCCTGGGCCGCCTGACCGGGGCCACGTCGGTCTACGTCAGCGGCTCGCCTACCGTCACGGACAGCCTCGTCTACGACATCCTGGGCAACGTCGTCGAGAGCACCCGCACCATCGACGGGGAAGACTACACCGTCAGCTCCACCTACGACAGCCTGGGCCGCGTCCTGACCACCACCTATCCCGACCCCGACGGCGAGGGCGAGCTGACCGCAGAAACCGTCACCACCGAGTACAACGAGCGCGGCCTGGCCGAAAGCCTCAGCGGAGACGACGACTACGTCACCGGCATCGCCTACACTCCCTCCGGGCAGGTCGACAGCCAGACGCTGGGCAACGGCGTGCGGGTCAATTACACTTACGACCCCGACAGCGACCGCCTGTCGCGCCTCTTCGTCGACAAGGTCGGCCAGTTGGCCCTGCTCGACCTGCGCTACAGCTACGACCTGGCGGGCAACGTCACCCAGATCGACGACGGCGCGCGCGGCGAGGTGCGCGGCTACGTCTACGACCACCTCGACCGCCTGACCTTCGCCGCCGTGCACGAGGGCACGCAGATGATCGAGGAGCGCTACTACACCTACGACACCATCGGCAACCTGCTCTCCTTCCGCCACCGCCGCCCGCCCGCCGACCGGGGCCGGGGGGCCTTCACCGGCGGCGCGGCGGACGTGGCCGGGACCTCCTACCAGACCCGCGCCGACTTCAACCCGCTGGGCGAGACCGGTCTCTCCTCCGAGACCTACGAGGCGGCGGGCGTGATGCCCTACGTGCGCGGCGTGGACGGCACCGGCACCGGCAGCAACGGCGCCACGCGCGGCGCGCTCTACAGCGGCGCGCTGGCAGAGGGCACCACTTACCAGGGCGCGGCGGGCTTCAACGCCCTAGGCGGCGAGAGCGAGGGCACCAGCTACCAGACGCTGGGCGTGACGCCCTACGTCCGCGGGATGGTGGGCGGCTTTGGCGGCTACGAAAGCTCCTACAGCGGCCCCACCGGCGAGACCACTCTCACCTACACCTACGCCGAGAATAACGCCGGGCCGCACGCCGTCACCAGCCTCAGCGACGGCCAGTCGTTCGTCTACGACGCCAACGGCAACATGATCGAGCGCTGGCTCGACACGACGAAAGAGTGGAGCCACACCTTCGACGCCGAGAACCGGCTGGTCGAGGTCGTCGACCGCACCACCACGCCCGACACCACCACCACCTACGTCTACGACGGCGACGGCGCGCGCGTCAAGCGGGTCGTCGACGACGGCACCACCGAGACCACCACCCTCTACGTGGCGGGCATGGAGATCAAGCTGGTCGACGACGTGGAGGAGCAGCGCACCGTCTACTACGCCATGGGCGGCGCTTTCCGCATCATCGGCGGGGCAGACGAGGGCGTGTACTTCCGCCACGGCGACCACCTCGGCTCCACCAGCGTCCTCAGCGACGAGGACGGCCTCAAAGTCGACGGCAGCGAAGTCGTCTACGCCCCCTTCGGCGAGATTCGCGAGGGCGACCTCAGCGACCTGACCGACTTCGGCTTCACCGGCCAACAGCTTGATAGATCGACAGGCGGCCTGATGTAC